>Ga0163217_1099749_pt1 | contig 13862 bp, 7 predicted proteins | sample SynspAceP_FD_185933 | JGI IMG/M metagenome (GOLD analysis project Ga0163217, IMG submission 185933) | Saline lake microbial communities from Ace Lake in Antarctica - Synechococcus sp. Ace-P (PacBio error correction) | ecosystem: Environmental > Aquatic > Non-marine Saline and Alkaline > Saline ... | reverse complement strand
CAAAAGTCATAAAGACCATATTTATATTCAAACCCATTATTAATGGCAATTTTGCTATGGCATACTTTAAATATCAAAGCATAACATGAGAGGAATTTTAAAGTACAAAGAAACTGATGGAAGTGAAGTTAGAATTTATAACTCTAATTTAATTCTCTTCTCAATTAGGCTTCATAAAAAAGTACGATGAAAATTAAGACTGGAATGATTTACTTACAAAACTTCATTTGCAATGCATCCTGAAATTTTAAAATAATTTATTAATAAAATGAAAATATCAACTTTATTTTATCTACATATATATTTCTTTCTTTAACCGCATCAGCATCGAGAGCAAAAAAAAATATTGGACAATAAACAATAAAGGAAATTGATTCTTTAACAAATCATTAAAAAAAGATTTGATTTTATGAGCTTTTGGTTCTAACATGCCTGAATTAGCATTTGAAAAGATTAGTCAATATGAAAGACAAAAAGGAGCTTACTTTTCGGATGTAAATTTAATTTTAAAATAAATAAAAATTTCTTTCAATATCTGTATAATAAGATGAAGAGAATGTTTGTTTGATATAAATGCAACATCGGCAAATATTACCTACATATATGATGAATATGGGTGAAAAACACCGAAAGATATCCTAAAATAAGACTTTAAGGCTAAATATTACAATTGTATATAGAGTCTGATTAGCATTCGATTCCAAAATATGAGGGTTTAGTGTAATACCTGCTCTAATTTGGTCAGAAATATTTTTTTTTGACTTTTTTGGTACCCTTTAGGATTAGGAATTCCAACTTGGAAAAAAACGATAAATGAGAATGATATATAATTAGTTTGGTCAAAATTAAAATTTTGATAAAAAATAATGTCTTCGGCATCGTGAACAAAGAAAAAATAAGATTACTTGCAAAGCTGGAATCAACTAACCTTTAAATCTATCAAACTTATCCTAATGAGAGGAAGAAAAAAAGGAATTAAAAAGCACTGAACAAAGAAATAATGGAATTGAGAAAAAACAAAATTCAAAAAAAAAACGACTTTACTTTTAATAAACTATTATTTTGCAGTTAATGCCATTTTTAATTATGGTCTATACTAAAAAAAGGGATGCTTTTTATACTAAACACCTGACTTATGAGCGAAAAGCTATATGCGTTTTCCACACCGAAAGCAAATTACGTACAATTGGTACTTAATTAAAAAAATATAATATGAAACTTAAAGAATAATTAACAAGATTTATTCAAATAGTCTTAACTTCTATTTGACATTCCCTATTAACACAACCTCATCTTACTTTTAAATGTTCAGTCAATTGTAAAGAAGAGCAAAAACGTATGGAAGACCAGAACTAGAGTTGAGAGGAAATCCAAAAAATTAATAGACAAACAGAACTGTAACTTATGAGAGTCTTAAATTCAAAAAATCTTATTGACAGCACTAGCTAAATGTTTTCAAAGTACTTAGATGCTCCTATAAATGACCTAACGCTTTTGCATAAACAATATGATAGTGAAATTAGACAAAGAAATGACCCTCAACAATGCATATTAAAGCACTAGAATATCATACAGGAGAATTAAATGATCAGGTCAAAGATTCCAAATATGATAACTATATTTTGGCTCCGAAGTTGATTCTTTACTAAAATCCTTGTCTTCGCACTTAATAGAAAATATAATCGGATTTAATATTAAGGAGATTCAATTGAGCTAGAAAAAACCAAACAGGTTGTGCGATACATATTGAAAGTGATTTGAAACTATTAAAAATTAACAGACAATTAGAATATCGATATTAAACAATGGAGAGAAATTGACTCTAATAATAAAGTTCCTATATTTTTTGACATTTTAGAATCCTTATTAATTAACATATGCCCAACAATAACTTAGTTTCTTACCAATATGTTCAACGTTTAAAGGTACCAAGAAAATCATTAAAACTAATAGAAAAAAAAATTGGCTTGCCAATTTAAAAAAGCTGAATTTGTCTAAAGATGAAGCTTTTATTCTTCGTTTGCAATTGATTTTTTCAATGGTTACGAGAAATGTACATTACAAAACATTTGGAAAACGGATTTCAGGAGTTTTATATTGATTTTGATTTTTACTAATTCAAGAAACGAATTAAACTTTATAAAATTTCTAAACATTATTGGTATGATATTAGTAAAAGTCAATACAAAACTGCAATCACACAGGACAAGTGATTGCCATAGATCGTACAAGTCGTTTTATACTACTAAACAAAATTCCAGATCTACACTGAATTTTAGATATAAACGACCCCTATTTTGATAACGGGACTTATACTTTTTAAGAAGAAGAACAGGGCGGAAATGATGAAGAAAGCAAACTGACAATGTTCGAGAAATCGAACTTCCGGAATGTATTATAAAATATTGATCTCCAGAAGGCTATGAGAAAGACGAACAGCAATTCCTTGTTAAGAAATCGGGAAAAAACACATGATTCTATTTTCTAACTTTGGAAAGCCGGTACAGGAAATTCAACATTCATACTATTACTTTACGAAAAAATCACAAAAAGGAGTTATTCTTCTGGCATTTACGGAATTGATCGATTAATATTAGCAGGCCAACCATCATCATTTTTAAGATTTCCGTTGAAACCGTGCTTCAAAAAACGACGAAGAAATTCATATTTAGAGACTTTTGCAGATTATAAAATTGTCCAAGCAAAACATATAATATCGATCTGAAGTTTTCTATGCTTCGAGCAGATATATTAGAGACTTGATTGTTCTTTGAGAAAAAAATGGCGAACCCAAGTTACCTGTGAGCAAAACAAATGATTTTTGTTGTTGGAACATTTTTCAATTACCGCCTTTTTGACGCTAACATCCTGTAAAAAGAAGGTTTTTACAAGAATATAAAAGTGAATATTTCTTTGATTCACCTATATAAAAAATTACAACCCAACTTTTTTGAGTTCAGAAAAGTTCATAGGCAGAAACGCAACTTCATCCGCTATTGAATATTAAGAAAATTGTAGTATAAAAAGGTTGAATGAAACTTGCGATTTTGATACTCCAAATCATCAAACTTTGCACCAGACATTTAAACGATTTTTAATTATGTTAAGCTCAAATAACTCTATCGCAAAGGAGAAAACGCAAGAATAGAAGCACCCTACACAAGTCATTATTTTCACAAAAATTATGGGAGAACTTTAAGAAATAAATACCAACGCTTCGATTCTCGAATTAAGAAGAATTCGCAAGTTAATGTTTATAAAAAATGACCCTATTGCTAGTGGAGAAGATGGTAAAGCCAATGTAAGTACAATCATTGCGATTAATGAAATAGGACAGTTAAAGCTCATTAATGGTAAAAATTTATAAAATCAAAAAGAATGGTGGGAAAACAGGAAAAGCCAATGGGACAAAAACAAAGGAAATTACGCAAGTAAGTTGGCCAATTTGAAACCAGTTTCCCCTAAAAATTGCTTGGGCATAACAATCATAAAGTAGGATTACATTTACAATAAATTTAACACAGGCTCAGTACATTAAATGTAGTAATACAGCACAAGTGATGTCGTCACTTGAGGGAATAACTTTGCAAAGAGATTAAGCAATTCGGATATTATTGAAGGATTAACGTCTTTGGGAATTTACCAATCAATTAATCAAGTAAATCCGATTACAAAACGGAAATCAACAATGGGCCAATTCTCAATCCGATTTCAACGTCGAGAAAAAACACCCACAAATATCAGAAACTAAAAGGTGCTCAAGAATTGTGGAGAAAAAATGATTTAGTAAATTCACAAGGTGTGAAAGCAGAAAACCTGCACAAAAAAGCTTCTTTGAAAGCATTAAGTCCATATTGATTAATAGTTAAACTCTACAAACTTTGGACTCGCTGGAAGGAGTCTTTGTTAATCAAAAGTTTATTTGGATTAAAAATAACTTAGAGGCGGACAGCTTTAAAGGGAAAAAGCTTTTTTATTCAATAAAGAAAATGATTGTGTGGAAGGGCAATTGAGTAGGATAACCCTTACTCATGGCCTTTGTTTTAGAATCTGAATATTACATTTATCAATACCGTTCATCAACAATTAAGGTCTCTTGGGTCTGTATTCCCCCGTTTGACTCTTTCATGAATTGGATAGTTGCTTCTTGTTTAAACTTCCAGATCATTATGAAGCTCTTAGAAGTTCCTTCCGGCTAATGGCAAACATTTAAAGTTTGCTTACTGGAGCTAAGGAATAGACGATTGCTTTCCGACCGACGGGGTTAGGGCAAATAGCGTCCATTTGTCCTGAAAATTTTCGCTCTGCATTAACCTTTTGTTTGGCAATTCTACTTTCAATGTCTTCCATTATCTTGATTGTCCGAATAGAGAATAAAATTACTGGCCACTTATAATTACCCATTGATATTTTTGCGCTTTGCGTTGAAGTTCCAACTTCATTTTCCGAATTTCGTAAGTGGATTGAGTATCTGAGCTTGAGTTCAAAATCTACATTAAGTGATCGAACAATTCATTCCCATGCTTGGTTCAAGAAAAAATGGACCATAGTTCGTCAAATCGTTGGATATATAATTTGTTTTGATGCTCATAAATACTTATTCGATCGGCTGACCCTGCGCTGTCGCCTTCAAATCAATCTTATCAATACTTCTCTTAATCCTCTGCCGCCACACCGGTTTCCTTGTTAAAATACATTAATATTATTAGATTTTATCTAAATAGGTTCATTTATTTAGTTGGCTATAGCAGGTCTTCTAATTGATCTCCTCCTGAGCATGCTCCTAAACATTCACATTTTCAAAATTAGAGCGTGGCAATTATGTTTTAATACCGATCCGTATTAATAAATGCATGCATAATCTCCCTTTCCACATAAAACTTAGTAGAAGGTCATTTATCAAATTATTGTGAATATAATAATTGCCATAATATTTATCCCCTTATAAGTAACAAATTATCGGTCCACCGATATTATATCTTAATGGCACCCTTTCCATAAATAGTAAATGCGAAAAGCGGTTCTGATTTTTCCGTACTTTATTTTCTTCCAAGGTCATCTTGTAAAAATTTATAAAAACCCTATTTATATTACTGTACTGGATGCCATTAAACACGCCTGTTAATTTGGACCCTATTATCCTTCTGTCGGAGCAGATTATCTTTATCCAGGAAATCAATAGAGTGGAGCAATAAAGCTCCTTCAAAAGAAATTTATTTATTCGGAATTCTCATGTTTTGATATAAGCTTCATGGTACAGTGTTTTAGATCAACACTGTACAGAATTATAGCCCGGTATGCGCCGTCTACCGCACATTATTGGTTTAGCTAAAACTTTGTTATGAGTTAATATGTAATTATTTAAATCCAAAATCTTAAAGTGATAATATTTTATAAACTATTATTCTATATCGAAAACGTTTATACTTCTTTGTAATTAGCTTAAGGATGGTTTTTATAATCAAAATAAATCCAATGAATGTTATACTTTACTGCATTTGAGTCTGTTGACCTATATATAAAGTTCTTAATATTTATACCAAAATAGTTTTGTTCCAAATTGATTCTTTAAGTAAAAAATTTCCATTAATCCACGGAATCCTGGTCTCATTAAAGAGAGTCTTAAACCTGATGCGTCGGAATCACTCTCTTTAATCGCTTAAACCAAATTTTGCTGTTAGCAATATGAATTTCCAGATTTGATTCTGACGCAAGAAGACGTATAGTTTTTTCGCCTTGGCTTTATCTGCAAAAGACTTAGCCATCCAATTAGATGGAAAGAATTACATTTTTAAACAAATATTCAAATTACTCATTAAAGTGAGGTATTATAATTAGTATTATGAAAGATTCGATTATTTTTTATAATCAGATGATATTTCTTTATTTAGTATCATTTCACCAACACTATAATAAAGCAGTTAACAGGTAATCACCTTCCTGTGTGTATATTCTTCCTTTTCACGCCAAGTGTTATTAAAGTATAATAGATACACCTTTTATTAATAATTAATTTGGTTTTGGACTATGATGAGTTTTTTGATATTATCTATATCGCCATATTCATATGGTTTACTTCCTGCTCCTGAAGCAATAAAAATTCCCTAGTACATTCATTTAAAAATCCTTTACTGAATTTACTTATCATCAGCGCTCCTGATGAATAATATGTTTTCCCTCGTAATCAATATTATTGCCATACCTTCAATTCATCAGTAATTAATTCGAAATTTTTACCTATGATTTGAATTATATTAGCCCTCATTAGAATCCTGATAAGGGAGCGTAAGTAATTATTTGGCGTTCTCATCAGCTTTTGTTTCTAAAAAATCCAGTGGTCTTGAGTAAACTGCATCTATATTCTTGAAATATTTGTAATATAAGCAGCTGCTTTAAACGCCATTTAGTTCTTTATTGTGATTTCTATCAACTTCATCTCCAGATCCATCCAATATTTCTTCGAGCAAACCTTGTTCTGGATTTCATTATAAATTATCAATTCATTTCCAAAAGCTCCGTAGAAAATGAATAGAAACTTCTGCCAATTTTACCCGTTGAATTGAAGTTCTCCACTGCTAGAAGAGATTCGCACTAAGTCTCATTGAATGCAGAAGCATCGCAGTACTTTATAGTTTTTCTTCTTGTTCTTCTTCATTTGGCCTTCTCATCATGGTGTAAGATTATTCAATACCCTATTCGAGTCCTGTGTTTCGTCATCTGCCAATTAGAAATCTACAATTCTAAAATTCCGTAAATACCCTCCCCATCTGCAAAATTTTGTTCTAAAACAAGCATTCAATTTTTCTTCGTTTGGACGGTATTGCAGGACGTCAATAACGCTTTCCAATCTATGTACCCAATAGAAAATTTACTAGCGCTCTGATTTCATTTATAAGTGACCTTTAAAAAACTCTATCGGGATCTATTAATCTTGAACTATAAGTACATTATCGTTGTATTTATAATTGTGTTTCGCAAGAGGAAAATCATTTCTATCTTAAAGCAAATTAAGCTTAAATTTTTGTGAATTTCTTATTTATTAAAGTTTCATTCCTTTGCCTCTCAACTCTGAATAAAAGAATTCTATATGATAAATTGTTACTTTTAATGGAAATTTGTTCATACCTTATATGTTTGTGTGATATTCTAAAAGATTTCAGGATTTTATTTTAAGTTCATCTATCCAATTTTGGCCTTTAATGGTCGGACTTAAAGACTCCTGCCTCTGCATTGCTGTCTTTATTGTTTGCAAGTCCCATTCCTGCAATAGTCATATTACACTTCCTATAAACAAGTATTTCTTTCTCTTCGTTTATGAAAGAGTATAAGTTTTGCTGAACTATTATATGTTTCTTTCGTAATCCCTTTTTACATTCACCCAATTGTAAAAATTATTCCTTCCTTGAAGCCCTCACATAGGTCAATACCCATTTAGGTGTCTACAATACAATTGAATTTATTGCGCAATATTCTTTAGTTGATCAATTGCGGCCTGAGCATTCGTAGTAAGGCCGAAACCAACGGTTATTTGTTCCATTATTTTTATTTGGACATTCTTTCTAACAAACTGAATGTAGATTGAAGCTTATCTTATTGGCTAAATATTCAGATCTATACCTAGCTTTCTATATTTATCCAAGAGTTTGCTTTAGAAGTTCATCTAACCAAGGCGAGTGTTTCCTTATTCCATTGTATTTTGAGGCACAAAAACAAGCAGATTGATTTAGAAATGGTTGTAATATTTTCAGCAGCACCTTTAAACAATTGGCGCATTCTTCTAATTACCTATATTATCTATGGTGGAACGCCCCCCAAATTTCATCGTTGTGCTTAAAACTGATGAAGTCTATATTTCCTGAACCTTAATCTATTATTCCGTGTTTTCACCTTTAACAGCATGATTTCTAGGGTGAATACTCCTGATCATATATAGGAAAGACAAATATGTTTCTGTTGTGTTAAATTCTTTTTCCAGTTGGGGTTTCCTTGAGCCATTTCCAAAAAAAATTTACCATCTGCTAGTACATTTACATTTAATATCCGCCAAACGAATGTGGGTAGCACTTCTCTTCGAAAAAAGGAGAATCGAAAAGAAAACAGGTTTAAAATACCAAGAATGCAATTTCAATTCTGTGTTTCCCAATAACTTATTCGTTTCTCTTCAATCATTCTAGCTGTTGATGGTTAATTACTTTTCTATCCGTAATCTGTTAACGGTATTGTCTGGTAATAATGCCTAGTCTTTTAGAATGAAAATTAGATTCCCAAACTACCTAGGACCTTGTTTTAACTTGCTGTCAAAATATTCTCCAGATACACTTATCGTGATGGTCTTCATATAATAAATTTTTGGTAGTATATAGGAGCTTCACGCATTTTCCTAAAGGCAACATATTGATGTCTTAAGATTATTTTTTTTTTTTTTTTATTTATTTTTGAATAAATAATGTCTTTTAATGTTAAGGGACTATTGGTGTCTTCTTTTGGTTTAAAAAGGTCTAGTAAATAAACTTATCCTCACTCTTTGGCAAGGTTGTCTTGTCAAATAAGGTTTTTGGATGCCATTCTCTCGAGGATGTTTAGATATGAGAGAATATTAATTAAACCCCATAAAACAGGTTTTCTGCGCTAAGCTTGGAGACAAGCTTCCATATATTGCACTCATCGCATCTTAATTGTTTAGTACCTCTTCAAGTGTCAGTTGTTATTTTCAATACGCTAGTTTTTCTTCTATAAATAATTGTAGAAACATTTTTTTTTTTGGCATACTTCCTCTATCAATTGATTCATGGCACCCAATTTGGACCGTGTTTATCTTCTATCAGTAAATTTAATGACCATTAAATAAGAATTATTTGCGTAATGCCAGAACTCGTAATTGGTAGTAAATATCCACACCTAAGAGACTTATCTTCTCTATCTTATTCAATTAACTTGCCCTTTATATTATATGCTGTGAAATTAAATTGATACGTTCATCAAATTATTTTTCAAGGTTATACAACAAATAATAAGTGCTTAATTATCTTTCTAAGTGCTACGGGTCTCTTCAATTGCTTAAGGGAAATCCTTTTGTAATAAAAGTTTGTAAGCAGATTCTTGCTCTTTTTGTGTTCTTAGTCTTGTAAGATTTAAATTCAAGGAAGTAACGTATTAATTGTTCTTCGGAAATTAATACCCTAGTTTAGACATTCTAGAAACAAATCTTTTTCTCCTTAGCTATTTTATATCAAAAGCCATTTGCAAGCTCTCACCACTAACAAGTTTCTTCTTGCTGATTGATTTTGGTTGTAACTCCTGTCTTCTCGAAATTATTATTCCTAATTCTGAGTGATCCTACTATAATACTGACAAATGCCCCCCAACTGTAAGTCCAATAATGTGGCGTTTGTACCATCCCTGGTTTATACAATCCTATGCGTAACATCGATGGACTTTTATATCTCGTTTTTGTATCTGCTGCTTTGCGTAATTTACTACCTGGATAACTTACATTTTCTCATGTAAAATGTGCATGTTAGACTATAATATACTCTGCTGATCTGATGAATGTTTTTGAATGGCAGGATTTTACTCCCATTTATTCTTATGTTATTGTCTAAAACCAACAGTAAAGCTTATAAGTAGCGAATTCTACCAGTTACGTTATTTGACCAGGCATAAAGCATGTGTAAGCAGTAGCGAGTATTTGAAGTCAAAATCGGAATCTAGCCTCGAATAAAACTTCCGTTCTCCCAAAAAGCTGATGCTCTATGATTTTAATTACTTTATAGTTTACTGCCATATTCATTATTAAAATTATCCTTTCTTCTTCACTAATAAGTTTTGGAAATAAGATTGTCACGTGTTTCCTTCAAAAAAAAAATGAAGTATTAAGCTCATTTAAAAGAGTTTCAATTTCAATTACCAATGTTTTGAAATAGATGAGTTTACATTTTTTTAGATAGAATACTTTAAAAATAGAACAGTCTATTGCCCTATATAGGATGTATTTTATATTGTTGGAAATGGACTATGCTCCTGTTGCGGTTGTTAAATTCTCAAACAATTTTTAAATATGCATATGGTTCTGTTCAGTGAACCACTCGTCTTTCCATATTATTGTATTCTTAAAGGTGAGAATCTGTTATAATTGTGGATCAATCTTCCATTTTTGTCACGGAACATTTACGTATCCAAAAGAATTTGGACCGCATTTAGTTTGTAATTTCATTATAAACTTGGAAAGCGCGATCTACCTTTTTTCGGCACTTAGCCATTAAAGTAGATAATGAATTGTACTTAATTGAATTTATTCCCACTCCCGATTAAGCCTCTTTGGTAATTCCCCGGTTGAAAAGGATACTTTCTAGAGCAGATTAATCCTTCTCGGTTAGGTATTCTCCTTGTTCGTATTCTCGCTATGTATATGATTTATTTTTCCCTTATTAGCTTGCTCCAACTTATGTTATTCATTTGGAATGGGGAAAAACAAAAAAAGGGGATACATAGGCCTTTGACCGTTCGTTTACCTATTACACGAACCACAAACTTTATTTTCCAAAATTGCATCCTGAAAATCTGATGGTTATCATAACAGTTTGGCATATTGGGTCTAGATAATTAACCAACTCTCGGACACTTGCGCAATTTTCAATGGGCTTGCCTTCCTCTTTCCAGACCGTCTTCCAACGGATTCTTTATCAATTGCTTCTTTAGGATTGCCACAGCCGTAATAGTGGGGGGGTTTTTTTTTAGATGTTTTTTGGATGTACTGGGCACCTTGGAATAGGGATTTACAAGTGCTTATAAAGCTTCCATTATTGGTGTTTCCAGCTTTTGCAATTAGGGTGTAAGTAGTTGTCGTAATATCTCGCCAGATCCGTATCTCCTTTTTTGAGGTTTTACTAGCGGTGCAAATTCAGTCCATTTACATTCCTTTTTGCCACATGATCCAAACTTCCCGATTTCTATGCCAAATTCATGTACAACCTCTAACTTCATTTCACATCCAAAATCTAATTGACATTCCCAATGATGAAGATTTTCACCGTATAACTCCGATCCAACAATCTATGCGGGAGTTTTCAGCTTTGGTTATCCTTAAAATGATTCGCTTTTAAAGGTATCATCTGCCGTCTCAACGTTATAACTGAAAAAGAACTTCCGTTAACTTCTGCGAGGAGTTTCTTATGCCTTCCGGGTTTTCATCTAAAAAATACGAGAATTTGCAATTAGATTCAAATATCAAGAAAATGGGTTTTATCCTTTCCAATTTCCAAATAACTGACTAAGACGTTTCCGCGTCACTAATCATTTGCCAAATTTGTTATAGCTTTTACCGCGTTTGTAAACCACTAGTATTTACAGCAAAACTGGGGCATCTCTATCCCAGTATCCAATCATGTCTATGGAATATACAATCGTGGAACGGTCTTTTCTTCATCACAGAAGAACCGATTAATGATTCTTTGCTTTAGGTTCACTATTGCGAATCACCTTTAACATAGTCATTGCCAAATTCTTGTTCCATTCTAGGAACATCTCCTTAGGAAATGCGCATGCTTTTTGTTTTTGGCAAAATAATATCTTCCCCATTCGTCTCCCGCCTCTTTTTCGAGATTGCCATATTCCAAACGACCGCAACGTTCAAATAGCATCAGGTTTTATTGAACAACAACTTAAGTTCATTGGATGATTATCCACTATTACCCGTGGCTTCTCGCCGTCCAAATATCTTCCTCCCCAAACTCTTTCCTATTCTTCTCTGAATTTCACTTACCTAATGCCCCTCCGTAAAATTTGTGGGTAAGCAATGACCCTATTCATGAACCAACTGTTGCGTTATTTCCACAGCTTCCTCATGGTTTAGCATCGGTAGGTAATTTTGGTCCGAAAGGCCCAAAATGTGATAGTTCTTGTCTATATTTATGTTTGGTGTGCGTACATGTCCCAAGAATAGGGCATCAAATATTGAAAGATGCTGACTTTTTATAGATAGATCGGTGCTGCGCTTCGTCTACTATACGAGATCAAAAATGATCCTACCCGTAAAAGCGTCCTTTTCCATACGGCTGCCGATCTATTAAACCCTCATGCGTTTTATAGGTAGAAAATGCATTCTGGCGTCTGGGTGTCCTTTTTCCTCTCCAGTAGCGTTAACGCTTAGCGTTGTTGGGGCAAAAACTTTACAAGTGTCTCTTTGCCTTGTTTCCACTAGCTAATCCTATCGCCAAAAAAGATACCGCTTTGCCCAATTGCATCCAACATCATATTTGAGAAGCTATGAATTCTGTCTTTCCTTTCTGTGCCAAACCAAAGAGCACCTCTATTGTTTCCGATGAATTCCCCACTCCCCGTTTCATTTCCAGCATTGTTCCGCTAATACTTTTTATAGATCGCATTGTAAACTCCGGTTAGTTCGTATCAATAGGCTCTGTACGTATCTTGTCTTCCGATGGGTACGACGAAAACAGAGGTCTGTATCTGCTTTATAAGAATCCGCTGTACGTCTTGCCTTGTTTATAAAATTGATCGTCCCACAATAAATCTCATATCCATGCTATAGTACATTCTGGCCGGCGTCCATGCATTTTTTCTAAAGCATCTGCAATTACGCTTGCCTGGTTTTCCCTTTTTGTGCCGTCTCAGAGTCTTTTTTGCTCTACCAAGGCCAGTGGTAGGCCATTCTCATCCCAAAGCACCTAATTTACATATTCCCGTTTTCGCTATTATTTGATAACTTGGGGCATATAGTTCACTTCTCGCTAACGTTTCCAGTCTAAATCCCAGGCCGGCTCACTAGGGCAACGTCTATTAAATTACTTTTCGGAGTCTACTGCTTCCATGTCTTAGGATGAAGAATTCATCTGTGTATTAGCCTCAATCTTATTAGCTTCTATTTGGCCTCGAGGACTCAATTTGTTTCGATATAAGTCGCTTTTTTTGAAGTAGATTGTTCTTTTCTTCTTCTGCTATTTACCAATTGTTGCATGAAAAAGAGTTCAAGCTCTTTCATCCGTTTGTTTTGGAAGCTTTTTTAATTCTTTACGTCAAGTTCTTGGCTTTTATAGGGAACAATTCCCAATTAAACACCTAAATTCTCCCGGATCCTACTTCAGCATATAGACCTGCAACCATTGGCAAAATTTTAAAATAGAAATTCGTATAATGTATGCGAGTCTAGATCAGTAACAGCTATGTGAATGCCAGGTTGCCTGGTTTTTTTTATTGAGTTGCAACTCATTTGTAAAGCTTTATTTACATGGGCTTAATTGGTTGTGTCCACTTCAACTATTTTAAAGAAGTATTCATAGGGCAATTGCCAATTCCTCGTCATGAGGTACTATACAATCCAGGTTTATAAGCCATTCCATGCAATACGGCATAGCGCCAAGCGAGGTACGCGGGATCGCGTAATTAACTTAATATTTTCTGCCTTTGCTGTTCTATTCGTAAGAAGGGTGAAAATCTTCTTGTAAAAATGGATTTTGATTTCATTTTACTTGAAAATAATAAAAGTTTTACTTTATATTATAGAATAGCTTTCCTCTAATCTGCACATAATTCATTGATCCTGTCGTTTATGATCATTCCAAGGATAATGGGATAACGCCACCTGTTTATTTCACATATTATATGCCAAGCATTCCCAATTTTTTTTTGTTTTTTTTTTTTTTTTTTGTTTTATTAATTAGGAGGTATTCACCCCCGATGGATCCAAAGAAACATAATTTTTTCACAATTCTTCTTTCTTTCTTCATTAGTCCTTTTATTGCTAATAACCAATTGGGGGCAAAAAGTTCCTATTACTTAAATAACTTGCCTACGAATTACCGGGGGGAAACTTTGAATTTTCGGTTAAAATCTTCTCTTTTGCTTTG
>Ga0163217_1051370_pt1 | contig 13862 bp, 11 predicted proteins | sample SynspAceP_FD_185933 | JGI IMG/M metagenome (GOLD analysis project Ga0163217, IMG submission 185933) | Saline lake microbial communities from Ace Lake in Antarctica - Synechococcus sp. Ace-P (PacBio error correction) | ecosystem: Environmental > Aquatic > Non-marine Saline and Alkaline > Saline ... | reverse complement strand
AGCAGCTAGGAATTACCATATCGATAACACTCATTGCGATTATCGCCGCCGCTATTTTGTCTTTGGCTATATATACATTATTTCAATGGTTTACCCCTGCTACAAACCATACTAGCTTATTCATCACAGTAGTTGTGTTACTGGCTTTTTAACCTAGCGTATTCTTCTTAGAAAATAGCTGAGGAATCGCAGAAAAAACTTTAACCAAGAAATACCTCATCCAAAAAAAACAAGGATGCTATGGCGCGTGGGCTTATCACTACCCAAAACCATATTATATGCGACACTCTCAAACCCCATCAAAAAAAGCTCGCAGTATAATAAATTGAAATCTGGTCAGGAGCCAGGAAGGAATCAATTGTATGAGCTTATCGGCATGCCACAACAATGCAGAGGCTTTAAAGAATACTAGTATCGGTCCGCCAACAAGCAATTCACCGCGGGGAGCATAGATAAAGCATGGACGAACTCTAACAAACTGTTAAAAATATCCAGTGAAGTAGATCTTCAAGAGCCAAAGTTAACAAGATGTCAGGAAAGATGTCTAGTCATGATGGTTATTTCTATTCCCTGCTCTTTTTAATCGTAGTAGCCGGGCCCAGCTCTTTGATGTCCCAATTTCCACTGCATTAGGCAATTCTGGGACATAAGGAAGGGAGTTTTTACGTGAATAGGTTATCTATCTTCTTGTTGTTTTCGCACGCTTAATCATTGTTATCGGCTGTGCGCCAATGATGCCTGTGCGTCAAACAAGTTTCAGTATATATGCAATACCTAATAGTAAGAAGGAAAGTTGTCAGCCTAGATTTAACGAACAACAGGTGCTGAGAAGCGGATACTCGGCACTGGCGTAATTCTTGGAGAAAAGCGCCAGATAGCTCCCCGGAGAGTGTTAAGCTGCGTGCCGAAGCACAACGTAATACCGCATGTTAGATAGGGCCTATTGAAAGCTAATCGCAACCTAAGGTCTTGACTGTATGGCAGACCTCGTCATGCAGGTAGGCAAAAGGATACTAGCTACCCGAGGTTGATATTTGCAGGTCTCACCAACAAATGCTTAAGCCCGTCGCCTTGCACCTAGCAATGCCGGGACATTGTAATGATTATGGCTTCTATATTACTAGGCGCATAAGAACTTCAAGCGGCTCATACTGATTTATGACCGCGCTCCATTTGCAAAACCAGGTCACCCGTGGCCATTCGCAAACATGGTCTTGAGCTTAATTTTAGATGGCGACAGCCGAAACAGCGCTTCGCATGGCAAAAATTAACGACATTCCGTTCATCAGAATGTCCGTGTTTACTTCCAGAGCAATGCTTTTTAAAGAACCAGCACTCGCTGGAAGCAATAATTTCAAAAGGGAGCTCCACTATTGAAAGGGTTTAACCGCAAACGCTTTTACTATCGGCTTTTCGTGCTTTCAGCCGCGCGTCTTTGCAGAGGCCCAGAATTTATTTACACTCAGAACAGCAGTCCCCCCATAACAGCGACCCACCGTTTTAACTTGACGTGCAACGATCAGGGCAAAAATGCGAGCATCGAGGAAACAATTACTTGAGCGGTTAAAGGTTGAACACTCCAATTTATGAGCGTTTACGTGAAAAGCTTCTCGAGACCCCATACCAGAACGTTTTAGTTCAGACCACGTTCACGGGAAGAAGTAACTAGCATTTGGCAAGCCACAGCGACTTACACGAGGACAGGCTACCTCATTCAGGCGGAAAAATATAAACAATTCGCGGTGTTAATGATGCTGAGTTTAAATCAAAACTCTCCTAGTTTACCGGACACGGGGCGCCTGTATTTAGAAAAGCGATCTTTTTGCAAAAAAATTTGCTGATCTAGCCGTAATGGGAAAGACCGCACTGCTCTATTGTCGGGACCAATTCACTAGGATGTTGAGTCGTTAACAATACGGACATGAACGTCAAACGAATGACTTCGAGGGCAATGATACTAACAGTGTTTGTCGTTGTGACTAGTATTGAACGCTGTCACGGTTGTGCTGACCTATTTGGTTGTTCCCCGCCTCACTATTGAACAATTTACTTTCCCAGCGACGACAACACAGTCAATCGAGCGCCAGCGGCCACGCAGGCATGTGAGCCAAACCGCTCTCTACTATCAATCGCTCAAACTGTACCGTAGAACGGTGGCTTTACTAAATTCCTCCTGTGGGCGGTCTTCCTACTACCTTAATTTAACAGTTCGGCGATGGCAATAAGCCTAATCGACACCAATATTTAATCTTTCTCAGCTATTTCGATGCCCTAGCCATCCGAAGTTTTGTGGTCACGCAGGGGACTATTGAACAACCCTCTCAATTACCAGTATTAGTTTTAGCGGGATCTACTCGATATTGGCGCCAAAGTATTGAGTGCTGACGGGTCAAACCGGTGGCAATTAGCGCATTAGAATGATATCTGCTGATTGGTGCCTCTGGCGATACCAAGCATAAATCTCGCGAGATTTTATTCGATTACAAAAGTGACGCCTTCGAAAAACCTCATTGGATGTTTCAATTTACCGGTAAATGCAGTTAGTATGAAAGCAGTATTCAAACTCGCAATTAGCGGGGTGACACTAAGTATTGCGGCTGACGTTGACGTCGCTTCTTGGTATCGCTAACGCGTACCGAGCCGCTAAAAGTTAAACCGAGCCTGGCCCAAACCGCTATTTGGCAATCCAGGACGCGGCGGGCAGGTCGCCCCCCTATGGCAAACTCAATGCTATTTACGTCCGTACGGACCCAAGTAAAAAGCATTTATCTCACTTTGATTTACCCATCGTGGGAGCCGTACTTTAATAATCTCAACGCGTATTGTCGGCGCCGCTTGTCTCGGGTAAGCCAATTGTTGTTAATAGGGCCTTCTTACACTCGATTTAATTGGGCGCTAGGCGACATATTATGGTCTTGTTACCTGTTAGTCAAACAAAAGACCAAAGTTTGATATTCAAATTCTGGCGTCGCCAAGAATTGAATCGCGATTAGTGCTGGTAGCGGCGAAGCTTCGTGTTATTCGATGCCGACTGTGGACACATGGGATGGCACGAAAATTTTAAACGCCGACGTACGACCTCAGTGCCTTCAGTCGCGCTGGGGGCAATTCGGACGATACCGGAAGATGCATTAGCAATGTATTTTCGAGGTGGCCCCCTTACCGTAGGAACCCTATACCTCTTATGATATTGGCACGATCCGGCGTTTAAGAAAAAAACCTGCGTCATCTCTTTTCGGATGCAGTTACCAGTAATCAAACATGGGGCGGGTGGACTTCAAATAAAGCATTTAGCTGATCGACAAGCGTTTGCGGGCGGCGGCATCCGGTTCTCAAGTTAGACACAACATCCTTGGCGACGGCCCAGAGAGTCTGCCAGCGTTTTGAAAACAATCAGACGGACACCTATTTTACCTGATGTCAAGCGATATTTTGAAATTCCTTCCAGGGCTTTTTCTGCGATGAATCGGTAGCGAGGTTCTATCTAGGCACACTTAATGGTATTGAAACGGAATTCTATGAGCCTTAGCAAACGGAAAATTTATTAGGTTGGGAGTTCTCAAGCCCCCCCATGGTTGGAGGTACAGCTAGCGCACTGGTTTCTAGTTGTTTGATTGGCATTTCTAGCTGCTGCGTTGCTCCTGTTTTAGACCTTTTGGTGATACGAGCTATTAGATACACTTGGTTGTCTTTAGCCAATGCCGACGTAGGCGCCCGCCACTAAACCTGTGAAACGACCAAAGTGAGGGATTAACAAATTAATTGCCGCTATAAAATTTATTTAAGCAATTAATTGGGGGGCACTACCAAAAAAAGATGTTGCCTTAAACCCACAAATTGTGGCGCGTCTACACCGAATATTTGCGGGTCATATAGTTCTATACTTCCAAACTAATAGGGTAACAATTACCGCCAATAGCCATCGATTGCGTAATGCCAAGCAAGATGTTTACAGATCCGATTAATATCATCATTTGAAAAAACACACTAGAAAGTACTATTTGGAATCATCGTTCGTCTGCCAAACTTATTTATTAAAAATAAAGAGTCGCAACCGAACATGCGATGCTTTTTGCATGGACGATATTCCCGCTGCGGACTCAGTTGTGGAATTTTTGAATTAAAAGTGTTCCAAAGTTCTTCCTGAGCCTGCAAAAGCCAAAATATGATATTCAATATTAGTTGCTGTGAGATAGCTATCAATGGTAAAAAAGGCGTTAAAGATCGGGGGGATTATGCTCGGCATAGGAATAAGCGGGGCCTACTGATTGAAAAAAAGACCAGCCAGCGCACTTGCCATTTATCATCCAGCGCATAAAATGTAAACTACATTTAAAAACCGTTTTGCGTTAGCACATCATTATGGAGGAAAAACAAAAAAAACCAAACCCAACAAAAGTTCATCATACATAAACCCACAAGCCGTAAAACGATATCGATTAATACGAGTAAAGGAGCGGCCAAGATACCAAGGGTGGATAATTTTCCAAGGCTGCTATCCACCATGGACAATATTATCAATATCCGCTAAAAGGGATCCAAGCTAATGAATTTATTTCAGGGGGTACTGCTTTACAGGACGTTCATGTGATAGAAATATACACCAGCGCTTAGTAGGCTCAAGAAGCCCCCGCATAGTAGAAGGCCGTTTAAGCCACTCCAAAAGGTCATTGTATTTAAATATGAAAACAAGCTCTTTAGGGTCGGAGTTTTAGTCATTATGAAAACGATAAGGCGGACGTAAAACAAACTATTTTCCGTTAGGATTAAAACTGAACAGCGCAAGCGTTGATATAGATTAAGTATCGGAAAACGATCACCCAGTTGCGTAGTAGTGGAGTTATCAGCCATGCCTGAAATATATTAGCAACACGCAGCTATTAAAAAAACCAATCGCTTATAAGTGTATGATCTCAGGTTTTGAAAAAATTTTCCGCATACCATAGTTACCGTAATAAACAATATATTTAGACTGGTAAAATATAATACTTTTCCTAGCGATGGAACAATAGTTACGTGCGGAACATTATATCCAAGCAAAGGGAGATCAATCCATCATTTTCTTGATGCACTGATTCTTCAAGTGAAGCACCACTAGTTATCTTACTAAAATCACGCTGCCTTTTATAGACGTAACGCCGATCTGGACTCACCGGCGAATTACTAGACCAAATATTATAAAAAGTCTGCTAAATCTAAAGAGAGCATTCAATATTCATTTTGCTTGAGTAGATACGTAAGATTCCGTCCAGTTACTGCGACCGAGTCTTTAGGCGATTTACAAACTTAACGATTAACTACACGAATATCAATGCCAGTTTTAGAGAAGCAGCTATGACATTTGACGACTTACCTAACCATCCTTGCAAAAAACGACGGTTTCAGATCTGTTTTTATTAGTACCGGAGCGCCACCTGTGCCAAAGTTTTCATGGTAAACTTAAAACCTCTCCGCAAAGAGCCTTTTCTTCCGGGCGAAATAAAAGTCGATTGCTACGCTATTGATGGGATGTAGTTGAGCAGATAATAGAGTTTAGCAAGATAGAAATGAATTTGGCCTATCACATTCCTCGTGTCGGCCGCTTCAGGGTAAAGTATATTCAAAACAGCGCAAACGAAATCTCACTGGTTGCTGCGAAAATATCGGTCACCGAAAATCCCCAATGTTGGATTGGCGCTCGGTTCTGGCCACCTTATTTTAAAAGACGTCATTATGACTAAAACGCGGTTTAGTCCTATTTGTGGGCGCGACCGGCTCCGGAAAATCGACCCTCCACTCGCTGCGCTTATAGACCACCGCAACACAATAGCAGTGGTCCACATTATTACCATTGAAGATTCCCATTGGAGTTTCGGCATAAGCACAAACCGCAGTATTTTATTAAATCACGTGAAATAGGCATGGATTACCCGAAGTTTCACCAAGCTCTTAAAAACACCCTGAGACAGGCCCCGCGACGTAATCCTTATTTTGGCGAGATTTTCGCGAATCGCGAAACGATGGAACACGCCCTCGCCTTTCGCTGAAAACCAGGGCATCTGTGTATTCCAACCCTGCATGGCGAAATAATGCCAACCAAGCAACTGGATCGAATTATTAACTTTCTTTCCGGAGGAAAGGCGCAATTCAGCTATTTTACTCGACTTTATCTACTTAACTTTGAATTGCGATTGGTCTCACAGCTTTAGTGCCCACAGAAGATGGCCAAACGGGCAGCGGCGATAGAAATACTGCTAGGCCACCGAACGGTTGCGCAATCAATTCACAAAGGTGAGATAGAAACGATTAAAGAGATTATGAGTTAAAAATTCTTGAAAATATGGGTATGCAGACCTTCGATTCGGCATTATTCAACACTCTACGAAAGGCGGAAAAATTCTTTCGAGGACGCCTTAAAAAATGCGGATTCTGCAAATAACTTACGGCTCCAAATAAAAGCTGCATAGCAGGCCGTTGGTATACCAGAAGGAAGTGCTGAAGAAATGGAGAAGGCAAGAACAAGCAAGTTCCTTTTCTCTCAGTATTGAAACGATTGAAAGACATGCGACCACAATAAACAACTTTTCCTGTAATTATAGAGAAAACACATTAATCCGATTAACATTAGGAAGAGTCTTTTTGCAGCTTAAAATATTCAGAGCCTAAGCAGAAAAGTCATTCTACTTAGCGCGTGTCTAATTTACTTCAGATTCCACTGCGTCAGCTACTTTTTTTGACACTTTGGTTTTTTGGTTAGTAAATCTTACGCGAATCTTGCCTTCAATTTCTGGCCGCAGCTTCAGGGTTTCAGCCAGGTTACTTAGCGGCATTTGGCCTACCTTGGCCTATTTGTATCGCCCTTATAAGCATACCAAGCACCAGACTTATCGACTAAGCCTAGCTTAACACCCAGATCAATTGACCTCTCCTAATCGATAGATGCCGCGGCCATAGAGTATTTGGAACTCAGCTTGTTTAAAACGCGGGCGCCACCTTGTTTTTTGACCACTTTACACGCGTTTCGTTACCAGTGAACTCTTCACCGTTCTTTTCCGGCCGCCGATACGACGAAAAAATAATTTTCTTTTTTTTTAAAAAAAATCGCACAGAAGATTAAATTTTAAAGCGGCAATTCCACGCAGAGGTTGTTTCTGTGTTACCAAAACATCACACCCAATTTTCATACGAATTTGGTTAATAAAGTATAACCAGTGTATTTGGTCTGCTTGATACTACCGTCAATTTACGGCAGCGCTTGCGACATAAAGCGCGCCTGCAGACCGACATGGGCGTCGCCATGTCACCTTCATTTCAGCTTTTTTGTTACCAAGCGCGGCAACGAGTCGATAACAATGACGTCAACCGACCAGAGAAACGAACCAGCATATCCGTAAATTTCTAGAGCCTGCTCAACCGGTTATCAGTTGCGACACAGTAGTTCGTCTAGGTTAACGCCGAGCTCTCAGCATATATAGGATTCAAGGTGCGTGCTTCTGCATTCCACAATGGCCACTGTTTTCCAGCTTTTTGCGCTTTCTGCCTTACTTTGTAAAACATAGGTAGTTTACCTTGAGGACTTCAGGCCCGAATATTTCCACAACCCGGCCAAGGGGTAAGCCACCTATGCCGAGGGCAATATCGAGGCCCAAAGAGCCAGTCGAGTTACCGAGGGCATCACTTCCCGAGAGCTGTCGCCCATTTTCTATGATTGAACCCTACCGAAAAAACTGACGCTCGAATCTGGCCAGCGCTGACTTCCAGTGCTTCTGTTGGTTAGGATCCATATTGCTCTCTACCCTTTGTTGGAGATTGATTTTAGACGATGGCTTTAAACTATCACAAGCCATACAAACTGTAATATATTTGATCGCAGTATTATCCGCGCACTTGGTCAATGCCCGATCGCAATTCTTTTCCCAGTCATTTCATATCACTTCAAAGAAGCTAACTTTAGACCACAAAGCCCGCCTCATAAGGTTTCTACCCTAGAGTATCGCCCAAGGCGAAACTGTGCTTAAAGTCGCGTCCCGAATTACCGGCGCTAAATTAAGCCATCTGACAGAGCCTCTATTGATTTTTCCCGCGAAAAAAAAACTCTAGGTACGCACAAATACCACACGGACGGTGGTGAACTTGCAGTTTTCGCAGCGCGACGACGAGTTCTCGATTCGCTTATCCGGTGTTCGCGGCCGAACTAATAACAGCCGGGTCTATTCATTGCCGAACAAGTCTGGCCAGAACTCGGCATGCGCTTACTAAAAGATAAAGCCGACGCTCACGTGCTGGTGGGCGGCTGTGGAATGGTTATACCTTGCGGCGAGTTTGGCAGCAGTTTCGGCGACGGCCAAAGTGACAAAAGGTAGCAGAGCTTATTCCAGAATGCTTGAATGGGAATAAGGGTTCTTTAGCGACTGCGAAAGCACCCTTTGCGGAGGACCCGCGCACCAAGGTACACCTCGGCGATGTCGCCCACAGCTCCTAGATCATCGCCCTAACAGCTACGATTGCAATATTACTGATGTCGATAATGGCCCTGAAGGTTTTAACCATCAGCAGTATAATTGGCTTTACCCCAAGGGGCGGCTTGGAAGGGCAATCTCTTAATTACCCCTGCGCCCCGAAGTATGCTGGCAATTTTTGGTTCTGCGGCGCGACAGCATGTTTGCCATCCGGCTCAAAAAAGCCCGTTTAAAGTCTCGTATCCACACCGTTTCGCGCCGCCCCGGCCTAAAGGGTAGTAGCCATACTATATTTTGGGCTCAAAAGGCCTTGGCAGGCCCACCACCGAGTAATTAGCAGAGAACTCCACAGCGCATAGTGGTTTATTATCTGATTTGTTATTATTGCGCTCTTTAGTCAGTAGCTTTGTAACACGCATGTACTCATGGTTTACTAACATTAAGGGTAAGCAGGCTTACTTATGACCAACTTCTTATTTATTTAGGCGCGCAACCAATAAGGCTAATCGCAACACTATGATAATCGACGCAAACTCATGCAGCCGCAGCAATAGAAGCCATTCTACGCCAATGATGCAGCAATATTTAGGATAAAAGCTGAGCATTTCCAAAGAATAGTTTTTCTATTCGCATGGGCGATTTTTACGAAACTTTCTTTGATTGATTTGCAAGGCGCGCATCCGAGCTTTTAGGATTACCTTAACCGCTTCGCGGGAAAATCGGGTGGCAATTCCATCCCCATTGTTGTGTGTGTGCCGTATCACCGGGTAGAAAGGCTAATCTCGCCAAGCTCGTCAAAGGCGGCTGGTCAGTGGCGGATTTGTGAGCAAATCGGCGACCCAGGCGACCAGCAAAGGGCCTGTAGAGCGCGCCGTGGCAAGGAATTGTTACGCCGGGCACAATCAGCGACGAAGGCCTTTGTAGACGAAACGCAAAAGACGCCCTATGTAGCGGCTACTTGTGGCCAGGCGCCATATCGGGCATTTGCTGTTTTGGATATGAGCAGCGGTCGCTTTTCAGGTATTGGAAGTCCTTGGCACGCAAGCCTTTATTTATGGTGGAATTTACAAGCGCCTGCGGCCGCAGGGAATTCATTTAATGTCCGAAGACCTCTGTTATTGACGGATTGCCTAAGTTAGCAGGACTGCGGTCGCCCTTACCACCTGGAGTTTCGACATAGGACACTGCATTAGCGCGGGGCTATTGCCAGCACTTTTGGGCGCCGTGCCAAAGACCTCCCGGATTGATCTGCGACACCCTGCAGCCAAAGGCATCGGGCGCGGCGGGGTTGTTTGCTGTCATACGTGAAGGATACTCAGCCTCGACAGCGGCCCTGCCCCATATTCGTCAGCTTAAACATGAGTCTTCGACCGATGGACGCCGTAGGCACATGGGATTGCCGGCCACTCGTACGGAATAAGAGCTTCGACCTCAATCTGTGCGGCGGCAATTTGAAACAACCCAGCCCTCGGTATTCTTGATGCGCTGCCAAACCACCATCTGAAGGTCGCCTGCTGCCGTGGTTACACCGCCCGCTGCGTGAGCAGTCTATTCTCAAGTGCACCGCTCAGAGCTGGGGGTTGTCGGCCTCTCACTCGATGGCTATGCAATTTGTAGCTCGGTGTGCTGGATAAGCACATACGGCTCTCGTGCAATACCTGGCACCATATAGGTGAGTGTCAGAACGACATGCCGCGTGTGTGTCGTTCGTGTCGTGGGCTGTGGTCGCGGCCCTCAGCATCGCTTCCGCGCTCCTCCTCTCGCACTCTACAGCTCCTCTCCTCCGCACTCCTTCGCCGCTACACTTGGACAGAAGCGGCAAACTGTGAAGCTTTTCACACGCACTACTCTCCGCGTGCTCTATCTATGCTGGTCTGTGGTAAGAGTATGATGTTAAATTTCTAGCGAGGTTGCTCCGCTGAGTGAGTCTCTCTTTCTCTCTGCCCGCGGCGGCGGTCGCAGAAAAACCCGCCAGTTGTCCTCAGAGATGGTGGGGGTTATCGCCGAAGGGTACGATACTGGAACTTAGACGAGCTGCGCAGTCTCAGCAAGCGATGCCGGTGAGTTCTTATTAGCGATGAGCGCGCTGAGCGCGAGAATCGGACTTCAGCACCTTAAAGGTCGGCTATAACGCGTGCACGGCTACTTATATTGAGACTTAGCAAACTCCAGGCGCGGCAGCGCCCGTCGAGGTATATCGCATAACAAAAAACCTTAAAAATGCAGAACGATTTTACTAACCCCAGAATTAAAAGACCTTCGAAGACAAGGCGCTCAGCCAGCAAAAGCTGAGCGCTAGCGCGCTGTGAAAAAACATCTTTCATGAATACTGCTAGACCGCCGGGAAAGTGATCATGATTGACTTTTTATCCAGATACGTCTCAACTGACATCTCGGGGTTTCAATTCGAGCTGTCACGTTTCTAAACGAATGGCCTTCGTCCCTTGGCATGACGCTGCAAACAGCCTCGCAAAGCCCTTGTTTTATCTATCGTCGAGCTAGACCGTTATTGCTTGCCCACATTCTTTCTCCGTTATCCGTTAATGGGCTCTTATGAACGGTTATCGATACTAGTCTACTGGGTTCTGTGCTGGGTCGGCTCATGCCTGCCGACCTCCTTACTGAATAGCTCTGTGTAGGAGTTATGGAGCGAAACTTATCAGTAGACCTATTCCTTACTTCTTTTTCTTCTCGTCTGTACTCTACTGGGCCGAGACGCCGTCGTCCCGCCGTTCGCCTTCTTACTGATCTTTGCAGCCAGAATTTTGCGATGCTCTATGCTAGACATAGTTGCAGGCGGACATCCCGTTCGTTGAAGTGTTGCTTGATGAGCCTTTATCGCTAACCGACCTCAAGCTCCACGAGAAACGGTTTCGGCCACGCTGATATTTACCCGGGGTCCCCAATATGGGTGGTAAATACGACTTATTTTATGCGCCAAACTTGCGTTATCGTCCTACTAGCGCATATGGCAGCTTCGTTCCGGCAAAGGCCGTAAAAGACTCAGCCTAGCAGGACCAAATCTTTACCCGTATTGGTTCATCTGACGACCTTGCGGAGGGGCCGCTCTACCTTTTTTGGTAGAAATGACTGAACTGCCAATATTTCCAATAACGCTACAGAACAAAAAGCTTAATACTGATAGGACGAGATTAGGCCGCATGGCACCAGTTACCTTCGACGGTCTTCTCACTCGCTTTGGGCCTGCGCCATTGGACCTGGCTGATCCTGTGTCAGGGCTTTACACGCTTTTTGCCACTTCAACTACTTTGAGTTAACCGTGCTACCGACAGTTATTCCCAGGCAGGCCAACGTGCATTTTTAGGTGTCATGAACACAATGACCCACATTGTCTTTCTTCATCCGCGTAGGAAGAAGGCCCGGCCCAATCGTTAGCTACGGTTTGCAGTCGCCAAAACTGGCGGCATTTCCCGGCCAGCGTCGTCAAAGCCGCAAAATGAAGCTCCAGCAAACTAGAAATCAGGCAATTAGGTCATGGGCAATTAAACACCGGGCGGGGCCGCAGACAGATATATTTCCTGCCCGCTGAGGAGACCCCGTCATTGGGCGCTTTTGAAAAACATTGTTCCCCGACAAAACCTCAGCCCGCGAAACAGGCTCACGAACTGCTGTATGCTCCTAAAAGCCAAGCTCTCTTTGAAGCGGCGATTAGATGCCGCTAAAGGTAAAATAAAAACGATTACCGCACAGATAAATTATTGTTAAGACTAAGACAACCGATTTCCACTGGTGTACAATACTCACGCTCTGAAAGGAATTACCCATCAAGTTCAGGATTTAAAAGGGGCTGACCAGAAAATGACTTTTGTTGTTAGGGCGAAGATTGCATCAAGTGCAAACATTACAGATTGGTTGTTGAGTTTGTCCGGTAGATTGTTTTTTACGAGGCCCCGAACTTCCTTGTTATTCACCCTGACGAGTGTATTGACTGCGCCATTGTGCGAGCAGGGAATGCCCGGGAACGCGATTATTTTTTCAGAAGACGAGCTTGCCAGATGACCATGCAAGGTATTCTTTTGGAAATTGAACGCAGAACTCTCAGAAGGTGTGGGCAAATATTCACGAAATGAAAGCCCCTCTGGCTGGATTCGAGGATTGTTGCAGGCAAAACCGACAAGCTGCAATAATCTGGAAAGATAGAACTCGGCAGGGAGTATTTACCTTGCAGACCTAAAAAAAAGCCCGCAGTAGCGGGCTTTTTAGGGGTCTTACGTCTATGTAGTGTGTTATTTAGATTTATTAATATAAAAATCTTCCCGCAAACAGTGATGCTGCATTCTAAGCCGTTTCTCTTCAAACAAGGCCCCGCATTGCTTTCAGTTTTTAGAGGCCTCGACCTGAATTTGCCTGACTCGCTTTCGCCGCGTCAAGCCAATTTTCAGGCCAACTTCTTCAGAGTGGCAGACTCATTTGGACCGCGCAAAACCAAAACGCCTTACAACTACCTCGCGCTGCTACCGCTTAAGCTCGTCTAGCCATTCATCAATTACTGGCTAGATAAGCCCTCGCCCTGGTAAAATATCACTGGGATTCAAGGCGTGAGGGTATCAGCGATGGTATCGAGCAAAACCTGATTCAGAGTCCTGTGCTAGCGGTACCATCTACGAGCCAACCCGATCTTTAAGACCGCATAAACGCTTCGCCTTCTTGTTAACGGCGATCCAAAGCGCACCGCCATCTCTCTTGGTGGAAGGCATATGATCCAGCTTTTTGAGTTCAGTCCCGCTCCGCGCGCAAGTTAAAACTTATTCTAGCTCTTTCACAAACATGGATAGGTAAACGGATAGTTGCGGGTTTGGATTATTTAATCCCGCGCTTCAATTGGTCTGCCGAATCCACCATGTCGCATAGGTAGAAAAGCGGGAAACCCGCTCGGGATCAAATTTCTCTACCGCCGCGAATTAGCCGAGGTTTTTGCCCTCCTCAAAAACTTAAAAGTTCGAGGAAGGACTTCCAAGCCGCGATTCAAATAACGTCCGGGAAAAATTTTTACCCACCAAACGCAGTTGCTTTTCAATCATTACGTTTTTCGGGACCAGCGTTCATCGCTTTACGTGCAAAGCCGGGCAAAAAATGCACTTCTTCCTCAGCACTCAACAACAGGGCGAAAAACCTTCTTCGCTAAAGGTTAACATCTTGGTGCGTCGCATTTTTTCAAGGTCGTTTAACACATCTGCCGTCCGAAGAACGCCTTTTATTTTGCTAGGTTTAAAGTTGCCGGGAGTCAAAGTACCCGGGCTTAAACGGTTGAAAAACTGTTTTTAGTTTACTAAGCGGGCCCCGGCCGTCCCTTTCCGTCGCAATCATTTTTATGTGATTTCGATTAAAACCTTTGAAACCGATAGTTACCTTTACTTTCTTCATATACCCGGCATCTGTCGAATCCTTTATTATCTCTCTTCT
>Ga0163217_1039683_pt1 | contig 13864 bp, 14 predicted proteins | sample SynspAceP_FD_185933 | JGI IMG/M metagenome (GOLD analysis project Ga0163217, IMG submission 185933) | Saline lake microbial communities from Ace Lake in Antarctica - Synechococcus sp. Ace-P (PacBio error correction) | ecosystem: Environmental > Aquatic > Non-marine Saline and Alkaline > Saline ... | reverse complement strand
GTCGCGGGCTGGGGCAAGTGACCACCTTTAATGCGGATATCACGGTGCAGGTGTTCGCACCGCCAGATCGGTCATGAGCGTTGGTTGCGATGTGCGGTGCCGTACTGGATGGGAGCTTTGTCGGCATGCGTGCAGGCCTGCGCGTTCGCGGACATGGCGAAGGCATCACGGGTGGTGTCCGGTGCGGTCTTCAGGACTAAGGGCTAGCTCTTACACAGGAAAGCGTGGTTCCTTGGCGCTGCAGTCAGCGCCACAAGATCAGGGACAGGTTGAACCTGTAAACGCCAAGGCCGGAGATCGGACGATACGCGCCGGGCGCGCAGTTTGCGGTGGCAAGTCCGTTCGTCCAGCGGGCAAACATCGCGCTGACACATAAGAAAGCCCGCTTCCATGATCATCCTCTTGCGCAGACCTGACGCATTTGCCACGTCATTCTGGATCGATGCGGGCGGCAATCCAGAGGCGGCGCGCAGGGTTGCCGCGCGCTTGGTCGTGGGCCCAATCTGGACAGGGCATGACAGTCACGGCGGGGCATGATCCGCTATGTGTCGAAGGGCAGTACTGGTCCGAGAGAAGCACCCCGAAGCCGAGGCCAGGGTCGTGCGCGAAACGGGCATTCTGCTGGTGGATGGCGGGCAGTGGCTTTGCATGTGGGATTGCGGAACAGGCGATGCAGATGGCGATTGACCGCGAGCGGAGCACGGTCAATTCGCGGTTTCTGATCGCTGCGCAACAGTTCCATTCTGGGGAACGGTTGGGCGGACTTGGGGCGCGATGGCGGCCGAGCCGTTTTTCTGCAATCATCTACGCAATTGTGCAAAACCCCCAAGCCAATGTCGCCCCCTTTTGGCGGCAGTGAGGGCGGTTGTGACCAACCTATTGTTACGCGATCCCCGCGACAATCAGAACCCGATGTTCCTGCTGGATTGGCAACAAGCACGATTGCAATGTACATCCCTGTCCAATACTTGTTGCCACAGGCAGGTGCGTCTTGCACATTCTGAGCGGCAAGGCCCGGCCCGAAGGTGCGCTTGTATCGACCCGCGCAGCAGGGCGAAACGATCCGGCCGGTGATGTTCGAGACCGCTGGTGCGCCGGTTTGACAACTTCGGGCTGCACATCAAGGGTTCGGCGCTGGCCCTTGCTGGGCGCTATACTGGGGCGGACTCATTTCAGCGGCAAGGCGGAGCCCTATCTGCCGGAAACGGAGGTGCGTCCCACACCGGGGCAACATCGATCAACGACATGATGGAAGATCCTGTCCAGGACCCCTGATGGCTTTCGGGTGGATGGGGTAGCCTTCGGCGCCGTATGGACATGATATGCGATCTGGTGTTAAAGCCTCGACACGCGCCGGGTGTGGAAGCTGTTGCAGTGTTTCCCGGGATGATCCTGACGAGTCATGCGGGCGACGGTACGGCGACGCATTTGCATACCGGTCGATCCGGTGGCACATGGCGCCAGATTGCTGGCCTCGGCCAAAGCGGCGGTGTGCCGGCAGGACGCGCTTGACGAGGTTCGTCTGCGAGTGTAACCATGTTAGGCATCACCATGTTCGCGCGGCATTTTTGCGCTCAAATTCGCGGCGGCGGGGTTCCGAAAATACACTGGCAGGTAAGGTCAGGGGTGGAAAAACGCGCTGCCACTATTTTGGTTCAGGCGCGATGTTGCGGTTCTGCTAGTAATGTCTCTTGATGTAGCCAAAAGCCCACGCACGGAAAACCGACACGCATTCATTATCGATCGCGCTTGGCCTGCGATGATTTCGCGCGCATCACACGCCGCAGACCAGCGATCTCGGCTTATGCAGTGCATGCAGGCTTCTGGCCCTGAGGCCAGCACCGCCGCAAACGGGCAGGCGCGGGACCAACCGCTGTGGTCGCAAGGCGTGTCCTGCTGATCCACTATGGAACTCGTTGGTGGACGGGGCGACACAAGCCGCTGGACTGTTGAAAAGGGGAGGAAACTTTTTTCTGCACGCTATCTGCGCGACCTGGTCAACGGCGTGCATGTGCTGCCGTTCTTTTCCCTATTACGTCGGATGAACGATTTGCCGTGACCGACTTTTCGCACGTTCAACAGCAGGCTTGGTGACTGGCCGAATATCAACCGGCCATCGCGTCCGTTCAATCTGATTGTCCGACATGGTGCTACCATTGTGTCCGTCAGGGCGCGTGGTTCAATGCCTACCGGGACAGGGCCAGCCACCCTTTGACGTTTCGTTTTCGAGGCTGCCCGATGTTTGATCGTCGATGGTGGTGCGCCGGCACAACCCCGCTGCTGCGCGAGGTCGAGACAAGCGCCGGCCACGCATGTCTGGTGCACCTTCAAGCCATGAACAGATTGATCTGGATTTCCGCTAATCCGAGTTTGCGCTGGAGTTTTGCGGATCATCCGTTGCATCTGGATAACGGCGTGCGGATTCATCCGGCTGGATGCGGTCTTGCGTTTTTGTGGAAGGTCAATTCGCATTAGGCTATGCACTCTCGTGCGAATATAACCGGAAAATGAACGCAGGAGGCGCGCTAAGTGGACTTCCATCACCGGGATTTATCTAGCCTGGTCTATCGCTGAGAGTGATGATCTTTTCCCCGGCACCAGCGATTGCACCGGTCTCGGTCTCTCTGGCTGGTCAGCGTCGTGGAAGCCGTGATCGGAACTTGGCTGGGGAGCGGAATCGGACGTGCGCGAAGCTGTCCGCATTGTGCGGACGGGCCGGGCGCTGTGATCCGAGGGCCTCACGGGTTGCAAGCGGTAATTTTTTGCAAGATTGCGGCAAAACTTCAAAACCGCCCTTGACTTGGGGACGCCTTAGCTCGGCTGCGGACACAAGATTGCTGGACGGACATTGGCTGGGTCGTTAGTGCGATGGCGGACACGGTGGAGAAAAAAAACCTCGCGGCGCGCTGCCGGGTGGCCGGCAGCACGGCTTTTCGCTGGCGTCACGCTTCTGCGCGGGCTGTCGACGTTGGACGCGATCAACTGCGTGTTGTCGAGGCCGACAGACGTTTTGTCTTGAGCAGTCGATTAAAGGTGAAACGAAAACCTCGATCGCAAGGCCGCAAGCGCGGCGGCCAAGGCGGTCAAAACGGGGATCTGTCGCATGAACAGGTTCGGTTCCTGGTATTGGGCCGCCGACCGCACCGGCGCCACGTCGGCCATATTGCCCAGCGTGTTCGCGTCATTGCAAGCGGTTTTGAGCAGGTTCCTTGATCGGACGCTTTGCTGGCTCACGGAAGCTGCACAGTTATCGCCCTGCGCCGCCGCGATGGGGCGTCAGCATGAGGCGCTGGAACCAAACCGCTGGCGGGTGTCCGGGCGGAGACTGCCACATCAGACCGTCAACAGCCGCGAATGAGCGCTCAAGGTCTTCCGTTCGTCGCCATCGCGCGTCGCCACCAAGTATTCCGAACAGCTTATTCAGATGTTTTCATCTTGCAGTGACTCAAGGCAACCACACCACGCGCCGTCTCCCGCAGCAGTAGAGAATCCTGCGGTTGACCATGTTGCTAGCTAATGCGATTGAAGCCATTGTGAAAGAGGGCGGGCTCGCTCGTTCCATCTGCCGCCAGACCCATGCCATCGTAAAAACTGATCGGCTGTTTGTGTGACTATGCTGTCGAAGCCTGTCATTCTCGCGTACGGGGAAACAATGTGCCAAATGCTGAAACCTGTAACTGCCAGCTGCTGGATAGTGCCTTGGCAGTGAGATCTGTATATTCATCGCAAGCGCAGTTGTTGCGATCACTTGATCTGACGGTTTCAGTTCAGGGTTTCGATGACAGACAACCTGCTTGCGCGGCGGTGCATGCTCACCAGTGCCGTAAGCAGCAGAAAATCTCGGCGCCTCCGGCGCGGGAAAACAGATCCTGATACTTTTTTGCCTGACTTTGCCATTACGCAAATCCCGTTTCAGCTTATTATTGTGTGAAGGCGCGTGGGTCGGTCAGATTGAAGGCGTAGTGCCTCGCTTGTGCGTCGGGTTTGTCTGGCGCAGCGCGAGGTTGTGGCCAGTTATGCGTTTCGGGCGCCCCGGCGTTTTCGCCTTTGGACATGGCTTGCAGAGGGGGTTTGAGCTTCTGAAATCCACCGCCTGCGGTTGAGGATGTCATTCGTAACGTGCAGGAGCTCACCCATCACGCGGACAACCCAATTGTTGCAATCATCGGTTTCGGTGTCTGCCACGGCTTTGGCGTCCAGCAAAAAGGTTATTCTGTCGGATGGCCCACGCTCTTGTCTCAAATCACGATCGCGCTTGGAGTTCGCGAAGAATGGTGGGCATTGCACAAGGCTGTTTGGACACCTTCCATCTTCGAAATACGGGGCCCAGTGATTCGTGCACTGGACAAGCCGCAGACCCCCGGTCAGAAGATCGCTCATTGCGGGACGAACGGCGGAAGTGGGCTCAGTGAGGGGCGAACAATACTGTAGCCACTGTGTTTTGCAGCCGCACGAAAGCCGTCTCATCCAGATGCTTGACGCCATTGCGGACCCAATCAGCCCTTTGCAGTTCGCCTTCGCGAGGGTGGAGGCGATCAGCTGTTGCGCTCGATAAGTCGGGCCAGGTGGCTGGAACGAACTGAAGGCCCCAAAACGATCAGACAACACAAGAGAAAGACGTTCCTCGGATGCAATATAGTTTGCAAGTAGTCTGGCGTATACCGGCGATTCGAGGGCGTATTGAAAGGCCCGCAACACCTCAGGGGAAAGCCCCTCGACGCGTGACAGCATCACACTGGCACACCGACAGATGTACCCGAGTGCTCGGTTACCTCTTGACGGCGGCGGAAACTGGCAAATCAACCACCTGACCGCACCACAGCTATTCTCTGCATTGCTGGCTGAGAAGGCGCGCGCAAGCGTCACAAACTGGTGGGTAGTGATGGATGATTATGGTTGTCCAGGCGTCACGGACTGTTTCGCAACGTCTATCCCTTATGGCCGGGCTGACCGCCGGTTTTTGCGTCGGATTTACCCCTCAGCTTTGCGTTCGCTTCTGGGCAGGTGGCTTCTTCAAGCCGTCACTCGACGGGGGCTGGCTTTGCTTGGTTTATGTGAGAGCACTTGCCGTTCCAGCGCGATGATCCGCTGCTCAGCGCCTTGTTCATTCGAGCGCTTCAAAACGCAGCTTCAAAGTAGGCGCGCGGCCTGCTAGCGTCCGACAGGGTAGAATGGGAGTTTTGAACCTGTCAGACTGTTCGTTGATCACGCTTGGAGCCGTTCAGTCAACAATATTCTCACCACATGCTGGGCAGGTTTACGAAACCTGAGCTATTTCGGCGCGGGACCGAGGCGATGTGATCTTATAACTTCCGCTGCCGCCCTTTGCATTCTGCATGCGATTGCTGTCGGCTTCGTTCGCGCATTGGTGGACTTGGCAGCGCGGATGCCGCCCGCCGCGGCTGGGTTGCGCCAGTTCTTGAATTTTCACGCAGCATGACGGATTCGGGAGTTGGCGTCCGCGGAAGGGGTATTGTCGGCCGAGGATCAGGCGGCGGTCATCGCGCGGTCAAAAAGAACGGCGGGCTGGTGTCGAGCCGTTGGCCTTCGGCGGGGGCGAGGGGCCCCTATGAGTGACACCAAACCTTTTTCGATGCGATGCGGCAGACATTTGCGGCGACGGACGCTTCATCTGGCCGGTTCTTCTGTTCGCAAGACCATCGTGATAGTCGCTTGAAGGCATCCGGGCATGTTCTATATCATTTCTCTGCTGGCCACACCAATGACCATTGAGAGCGTCGAAAAAGCGCGGAATGAACCGCGGTCAACCGGCCCGCTGGGCTTATCCTGCATTGCGCGACGGCTGGGGAAATTTACCTGCGACGATCAGGCGCAGGTCATGCGGGGCTGCGCGCGCTGTTGCGATTGCGCCGCGCCAAGCCTGCGTTTCATTCCACATGCACCAGTTTCCGATCCACACGGCGATGGACGGCGTGTTCGTCTGTGGCGGCAAAGCCTTGATCCGCATGCAATTTGTCTTGGCTGCACAAAGTCAGCGCCGAGATTGTGGGACTTTTCCCGCGACTTGCCTGAAACTGATTCGACGACGAAAGACTGGACGATATCCTTCCGGCGAAACCGATCACGGTCAGGAAATCGCCTTGCCCCCTATCATGCCGCGGGATTCAAGCCAACAAGGCTTATTGATACTCGACGCGTCGCCCGGCCACGGCGGTTGCCAGATCGGCGCAGGGAATTTGGGATCGGCGGAATGACGCGTTCATGGTCGGGATGAAGGGGTCTCGTGCGCGGGTTGTCCAGGAAAGGGTCTGGCCCGCGCGCATGATGTTTTTCGCAAACAGCCGATCGAGTTCCTCGCATGGGCCGGTTCCAGCGTCAGCCGTTCCATTCGCGCGTCGAATGTAAAGCTCCAGGGGCAGTCCAGCGCGCTTCGGCTAGTAGGTGGCTTTCAGCGGTGCCGGAAGACTTGGTGGTAACACCGTTTGCATCGGCCGGCCAGCTTGCGGAAGACGCTTGCATTATATCGTGGACATGCGTTTCAGTCCTCGGTTGTCGCATCCTTCTGCGCTCAAGGTCTGGTGCTTTGTGTCATAGGCATTCCGCGATTTCACCTACACACGGCGGACGGCGCCAGATTGCGCCATGGCTCGGACAGCACACCGATTGCAGCCCCAGCGAAGGGATCGCCAGATCGGCAGGATATTGGTCCGCATTCGCGGAACTCCCCGACAGCGGATAGCGGGAAGGCGCGCAGGTAATCGAGTTAATCGCGATCCCCACCACCCCGCTTGAGCGCGATCAGTTAAGGGGCCTGACAGCAGCGTGTCACCCGCCCGTTCAGCTTGTCTGACCGATGCGCGGTAATAAGCCCTTGCCAGTTGGACGGGAAGGTTGGATTGCCAAAGGATAGATCAGGCCGCCGCCAGCATTTCGTTGGTATAGTCAGATATCGCAATCATGGATCGCCATCACGGCGCTGTCCTTGACAGCCGACAGATAGCATCGCGGTCCGACATATCTTGCCCTTGGCCCGGCCTCGATCCGGAACCCGACCCACTCTTCAGCTCTCGTTGCTTCTCGCCAGCATGCGGGGGCATGTCGTTCCAGATCACCCACATGGCTTCTGGCCAAGTCCCGTCAAGAAAAACGCCGGGCATGGCGAACTGGGCTCATCCGCCTGATCCAGACGATTGATTTGATGCCGGCTGCAGCCGATAGGTGACGGCGAAGCTGGCCCAGATTTTGCGGCACATTCGCATCGTTTCAGCCTCTGGACTAGAAGACCCAGGCAGGATCAGGAATTTTGCGCGGTCTGGCCGAAGGTTTTCCAGTCGTAGGTCTATCGTCAAGGCTGGCGGGGTCCGCAGGTTGTGCAGTGTGGCTATGTAGGCCGTTTTGATGAAAAATCACCTGTGGTGCGGTCCTTTATCTAGGGCGAAGTCTGGGTGACACGGTTCCAGCAGGCAGAACGGGGCAAGGTTTCCCCATCCTTCCGGCCCCGCGTCTATCGGTGCGGATGATGCGGCCTTTATCCTCACCCTTTGAGGGGGGCAGGTGGAGATTGGTGCGGATTGCGCGAATTCACGCCGATATTGGCGCGTTCCCAGCATCTCGATATCGTCGGAGGCATCGCCAACGGCGACGGTTTGGCGCGGGGGAGTAGCGGCGATGACCTGTCCATGCGGTCTGCTTTTGTCTTGCGAAGGACCAAGCGTTCAGAAACCGCCGCTTGGCGTGCGCTCACGCCCTTGCGCCTATTAGCGGCCGTCAGGAAAGCAGCGGCGCTTATATCGTCGCCGTTCCATGACCCGGTTCTGAATTAGCTCTTGTTCGTGCCCGCGTCGCGGGTCCGGTGTCGAGGCCGGTCAGCGCGACGCCTCCGGCAGGTTCCATATCTGCAAAGCCGCGAAAGCCGGGCACGCAGATGTCGGCGAGGGCAGGTATCAGCACGCGGCCGCAGGGCGGTCGTAATCCTGGTTTTCGGTTTGCCTGTCCCAAGCCCACCAGCCGGCCCCGTTATTCCCACAATTCGCGGGACACCCTGTCAGGCCCAACTGGTGCTTGTATGGGGATGATCTCAGGCCGACCAGGTCTTGCTGCTGGCCAGAATGACAGGCGCGCCAATCTTTGCCAGACGCGTACCAGCGCGCGTTTGCGCTGCGGACCCATTCCGGTTTAGTGGCGTGATCCAGCAAAGTCCGTCAAGATCGGTTTTAATGACAACAGGCGAGTATTGAAGGGCGTCATGCCTCGATTGTCGGGGCACAGGCCCAAGCCGCAGAAAGAGTGACCGCAGGGCGGTTTTCGGCACCCCCCCCCCCCACAGCGTGCAGCGCGTCGCTTTTTCAAACGCTGACGGGGTGGATCATTATACCATCAGCAAATTAGCCTCGACGCCGATCCGCTGGTCGGTGGAGGTATTTCCTTTTTTTTTTTTTTTTTTTTTTTTTTTTTTTCCCCGGGCCCCATTGCGCCCAGGCCGATGGGAAGCACCTGTTCGATTGCCATTGCTGATTCTCGTCCGTTCTAGCGAAGTGCTGCCTGCGACGCCAATCGAGCCAGATGGCGGGCTTGCGTGTGCCCGGAAATCGGGTATCAGATGCGGCCCTTTGGCAAGACCCATGCAATTCGCAAGGGCTGGCCGGTGTGCAGGACAGTCCCTGCGACGATGCGGCACCCGATGCTGGGTCAGGTTATGGTTTGAAATGCGGTTCCTGAAAACGCGGATGGGAATTCTGAACATCGCCCTTGGCCGATTGGCGGGGTCTGGCCGCAGCATATATAGAGCGTGCAATCACTTCACGGCGGAGCGCGAGGGCAATCGAGCTCGATCTCGCTCTCGGTTGAGGTATCATCGCCGTCAGATAGCCGTACTACTGCTTTAGAGTTGTGGAAGTGCCCTCAAAAGGATTTTCGCTTATGTACCGCATCGACCAGACGCCTCGCGGATAACCAGCTGGTTACCCACTCGAGCGGAGATGGCATGCGGTCCGACCTCCTTCGAGCGACATTCCGCCCGTGTGTATCTTGGTCCATCACGGCTTGGCAAGTCCACCGGCAAGCGTGCCATCACGCAACATCCTCGACACCGAGATGACTATAGTATACGCTCTAGGGCCGTCGCAGAGCCCTAGGTAAAAATACTCGACACGTGTCTCCGGATTCTCCAGCGTCGAGCGATGCTGGCGCCCTTCAAGCTCGCAGGCCGACGCTTGATCGGCTCACTCGACTCTGTGTTGTGAAATCACCGCGCGCCTGTCCTGTTGTCCGGGTACGGCAGTCGCCGCCCATTGGTGGCGATGAGTAACCAGATCGGTGCGGCCTTTCAGATAGCTGCGATTGATCTGCTCGGACTGGCCCTGCATAGAAACATTGGCACGTATCCACAGAAAATCCACCCAAGATCGCGCGCGGCGTCAAGCGTGTTCAGTGGGGCCTCGGCCTCGGTGGTCGCGTTAGGCCCCACCGGAAACTCAGCAGCCCAGCCCGATACTCCGGCAACCATTTTCACGAGGTCTCAAGTTACGACGTGTCTTCCACGCGCTCTCTTCGAGTCTGCAACGTTCGTGTCTGTCCGCCACCTTAACAAGCAACATGGGGCAGATTACAGATGTTAAAGTGGCTCTCGTCTCGGGAGCTGTTTGCTTGTTTGATTTCTCATTGTTGCGGTTCAGGTCCTAGGGCAGTGTCGCACTGGTGTGTATCCCACACCATGTGTGCCGTCGCTTTGATTTGAGGACGAAGCAGATGTCATATCGCGCGCCGGCAGAACGCCAACAGTTAGATCGCAGGTGTGAGCGATCGGAAACAGATCTGACAAAGACCCGGACAAACTGCTTGTTTCGTCGACGGCAACTTCCCTTATGAACTGCGCGCGTGCAATTGCGGTCATTGATTCCCTACGGTCGCGCAGGACGGTGGACTGGCAAGGCGTGCTGACCCACTCTCGTACCAGAGTATTATATACTATTTTGGTAGAAACAACAACGAAGCCGGAACCGCGCGCTGGCGATTTCGGCACGGATCTTGCGGATCTGGATTGCAAGCTGCGCGGTTCAGACAGCGCAGGCAATGTTCAAAAACCCTGGCCCTGGACCGAGCTGGACTAGGCTTTTTTGGAAACTGCCTTGTGTGGCTGGGGCGATCTTGCCTTGCTGCCCCTGTCCGCCCCTGCCGTTATCTTTGATGCGCAAGACACATTGGAACGGGAGATATGGACGGATGAAGGATCTTAGAAGGACGCAAAGTATACTGTGTGTGACCGGCTCGTCTCAGGCGCTCGGAGACACGTGATATGCCGTTACAAGGTGGATCTTACGTGCGTCGGCAGATGTGACTCCACTCAACTACGCCAGTCTCCCCTGTGCAGGCAAAAGTAATTCAAAGGAGGGGCCTCTACGGACTCCTTAGTGCGTCGCTGAGCGGCGTGCGGCTGCAAGGTTCGCATGCCTCGCTCAGCGCGACTTCGCCGATCCCTCAGCGGGTTGCAAGGCACTGCGGACCGTGCAACGCGCAAACGCTGGGGCAGTGGATATCTTCCGGTGAACTAACAACGGCAGGAGCTCCATCATACCCGTCATGCACGCGACCATTCCGATCTGGACGCGCTTCCCAAGGGATAGATGTGTTCAATGGCGATCTACGAGGTCATGTCGTCGTTCCTATCTGGTCTTTCAGGCGACCAAACGTTTGCTGGTGGCGGCTATACAGAAAACGGACGGCCAAGCACGGTGCTGAACACGTCGTCGATTGCGGGCGTCAAGGGCGTTGACGGATCATCGGTGGCCTATGCCGCCTCGAAGGGGCGCGTTAACACGATTGACCTTGTCACTGGCCGCGCGTGGGTTCCGGCAGCATCCGTGTGAATGCAATTCTGTCGGATTTATCGGCACGGACGCTGGCTTCAAGGACACGATGGGCTTCAGGAGGCCTTTGACCGACACACATGCGCCGATCGAAAGCGCTGGAAACTCCGCTGGGCTGTGGCATCCGGTTCTACGACATCCGCCGATTGCGCGCTGTTCTTTCTGTCGACGTCGCGGATGTCAACGGGGGAAATGATGCTGGAGATGCAGCATTGAATCTGGGAAAAGTCGTGCCCTGTATTCGCTGTCTGATAGGCTTTGGTATAGCCATCGCACAGTTGGCGACGACCGAAACAAAGGGGAACCTTGATGAAATTGTCGATTGACCGGACCAAGACTGCACTGGACGGTTTTCTTCGACGCGAGGCTGCCCTGTGTCACAACGTTGCCAGCCGGTGACGAGATGTGGACGATCAAACACCGTGTCCGGCGGGCCGAAGTCCTGGCCCTAAAAGGTTATCACGTCGCCGCCGGAACTGCTGGAGAACCATTTGCCGCAGGCATACCAGGCGTTCCGGGCCCACTATCTGACAGGCCTGTCGGCCGTTGCAGGGAGATGCGGGGGGATGTGGTTGCAGATCGATATTCTGGAATGGTGTCGGCTACGCAAGGACTGGGGCTTATACGTTCATCAGCCGCTGTCGGGCACCTATTGCCGCTTGGATTTCCCAGCAGCCGCCAACCAGCTGACAATCGCGAACTGGACGCATGCGCGGAGCGAGGGACATTTGCCTTGGGGGGTTGAAGGGCTGCCGCTTGCGCCTCTTCTTCGGGGTCAGTGGCGTGTCGCACACCCGCGCTCGGACGTGGGGACGCATCTCGACCATCAGGAGACCGCGGGATGCATGGCGGCAAATCTGGACAAACCACAGAACTGGTCGCCGGAACCACGCTGGTATAACACCGGTATCAGTGGGATAGGGCTCTGGTTTCTTGCGGCGACGAGGCATGGCGCGCCAGGGCGATGGCCGAGGTTATTTGCGTGACCGCGATCGAGACCGCACTTCAGGGCGTTTCGTCTGACGTGCGCCGTCGATCTGGATGTGATTTACCCGATGCCGAAGGACACCGCACGCAATCTGATCACGATGGGGCTGCATCCTGATCTGGATAACCTTGCGTGAGATGGCCCTTGCGCGGATGATCACGGTGGTATCGCAACGCACCGCATTTCGCGTTTTGCGAGGCTTATATGTTGTGCTCGCTGCGGCGGCAGAACTGCGGATCACCAGACGTGACCGCCGAGAAGGGCGTAGCATATGATGTTATGGCAAATTCAAATGCCTGTGAAGGTCGACAGCATGAGCAGCGCCCAGACATGATCAGCGCGCACATGATCCAGGCGCAAGATCATTCGACAGGCCTCGTTAGCGTCTGTTGCCCGACTGCACGACACCGCTGTCGCATAGGCGGCTTTGCGCACGCAATAGGCTGCATCATTGACCGCGGCGCCGCCAGTTCCCCCAGTGTTTGCGGGCTGCGTTAGACTCGATCTTGAGGCATGTTCGCGACTGTCTGAAAAAGGTGCGTCCAGCAGAAAACGCGGGGCTGCCAGCCTGTTGCGGTGATTGTGCGAAGTTCGATCAGATTGCAGTCAAAGTATCGCACGTGTCTGCGGCTGACCATTCAGCCGGCCTTAGCGTGCGTTACACAGATTGCGCTTGCCATCTTGAGCGCTCCGATGCCGGGGCTTCAGCGTTGTAGAAAGGGGCAGTTTGCCGCGCAAAGGCCGTTGGGGTGGCGCGGATCTGCGCTGAGGCCGCGCGCGAGTTCTTGCAGATGATCCCTGTACTCACCGCACCACGCCGCTGCCCATCGAAATAGTGCTCTGCAAACACTGGCGGCGTTGCACATAGCGTCGATGGCCCCAGAGAAAACCGTATCGCCATGACGCCACAGATGGCGGCCATGCCATCGCATGCCGCTGCGAGATGGTGGCGCCAGCCTGTCCAGTCTGTCATTCGACAGGCTGTCTGCGGTGTCTGTTCGGGATAACGCAGATCTGCGATGGTGTCACGCTCCAGAAAGGCAGCGGTTTGACGCTTCGAACAAAGGTTGCAGGTGATCGGCGCTTCGGGCGCGTATTAACGGGACAGATCGCAAGCGGGACAGTGGATACCCATGTCTGGCAGATGTGCTCTATTAACCTGCGTTGGTGGCGGCTCCCGGGGCCAGCAGGGTCAGGCCGCGATTAGTCCAGCGCCAAAGGTTGCACCTGTTCTTGTGGGTGTGCGCGCCAGATCGTCAGGCCCCGCATCGTTACGCCATGGGCTGCAGCCCTTGCGACGATGCGCGACGGGGCCAGCATCGCCGCGATAGAATTCTTGCAGCGCCTTTTTCGGCAATAAGGCGAGGCTTTGGGCAGTGCAGGCTGCGAAGATCGGTATGGCCCATGCCTTCGACGCTTGTTGCTTCGTTGCATGAAAATTCCGGCAAAACCGGCCAGTCCGCAACCTGATCGCGCGGAGACGCACCCAGCAGGCTGGCAGTGTGTCTTTGCGAATCTTGCCCGGTACGGAAAATCACCCTCTGCCAGTCGATGCGGGGGCCAACAGATCCACTCCAGTGCGTGTGCTGCCGCCAAGGTTCTCTTTTGCCTGCTTCCCAAAAGTGATTGGTGCCAACCGATCAGGACAAACAGCCGCCGTGGCAGAGAGTTGGAACCCCCCCCACGTTCCGGGGAAGGGGCCTGCGGCCATTGGGGCCGGTCTTTGCCTTGGCCGATAGCCAGAAAGCTTTGGCGCTTTGCCGCTGCCGGTCGACCACCACGGCCACAACAGCATCGCGCCACGACCGCAAAAATGGGGCATCACCACACTAGACAGCGCCAGCCGCGATCAGCGCCTCAGACGCGGTGCGCCCTGGCCGCAGAACCTCTCATCCACGCCGGCCGTTGCCGGGCGGTTGTGTCGTTCAGGGGCGGCCGGTTCATGTCTTTGCGGCTGTTCATTCTGGCGCGCGGCAAAAGGCATCATCTATGCTTTGTTCTGCGATTACGGACGTCTGTTCCATAGGTTTGTGGCCATACGAAGCTTTAG
>Ga0163217_1009167_pt1 | contig 13864 bp, 12 predicted proteins | sample SynspAceP_FD_185933 | JGI IMG/M metagenome (GOLD analysis project Ga0163217, IMG submission 185933) | Saline lake microbial communities from Ace Lake in Antarctica - Synechococcus sp. Ace-P (PacBio error correction) | ecosystem: Environmental > Aquatic > Non-marine Saline and Alkaline > Saline ... | reverse complement strand
CTCTTGAATAATGGTTGTCAGGTGTCAACCCGGATATGAGGTTAGGCATTAGCCGTGTGACACGCACTAACCGTCTCCCGGATTGGATTTGCTGGACGAGTCCGATTACGAAGAGACAACCCTCTTCGCGATGGACGAAGCCGTCAGTATTCAAATCTTCCGTACTGTTTTGGGTGCAGGAAGATGATCGCCGATTTGTTGTGGGCGGGGTTTTTGACAGGCGACGAGAAAAAGCGCCAGAAGAAAAGCTCTGTCTGACCTTGGATGCGCATCTGGGAAAGATATCTCCCTGCCCCCAGCGGGATGCAACCCCGACGATTGTTCAAAACATGGAGCGGCCTGACGTTACAATTGCTGAGCGTTGCGGACAGGCATTAGAAGGCCGCCGGCTATGGTGCGGTTTTCAGTGACAAGCTGAGGACATGCCCGCGCCGGGCTCCCAGAATGCAAAAAAAAGAAGCCCAGCTTTCACCAATTAAGGTGGCCGGGCTTCTTCCAATTGACTTTTCACTTCTTCAGGGCCACAAACTGAATTGATTGCTTTTACCCCGATTCATCGAGCAGTTGGTTGCCCGAGGGTAATCTCGCGATCGCCGGCTGTCTGGCATTCGCTTGACGCGCCAGAATGAGATGATCGGTCCCCGCAGAATCGCGAAGCTCGGGTTATTGTGGCCGGCCGCGAGCGGCGCCAGTCGAGATCAGGCACCTGTTCGGCTCGACAGCTCTGGCGGCGATTCGTCGCCGCAAGCCTGGGGCAGCATATTCAGTTTCTCCCAAAGCAGCCCATCAAAGGAGCACGGGAACGAAGATCAGGACCAATCGGCGCATCGGCGCACCCTCCCACCCCCATGTTGCTGATTTTTCTCTTTTTATTTATATTTATTGCAAGGCTTTCGGATGCGCTCGATGCCGGCCGTCGCCTTGGTTCGCGCATCACGGCGCCCTTGGCTCGCGCGCCAAAGCATCGCAACATCGGACCGCAAAAGGGCGCGCGCCTGCGCCCTGCGCCATATCGGCTTGATCCAACGCGGGTGTCGATTGGCGATCGCGCGCTGCCTGCAGTCGAGCGTTTAGCCATTGTGCGCGATCGAGGAACACAGGATAGCCCCGAGCAAGGCAAAAGCGCGGCAGGAGCACACTCAGGACCCCAACGGTGCTAGATCCAGCCCCCCGCGAGCATGCTGTCAGCGCTTGCCCCTCGAGCTTTTTGATGAATCCGTGTTTGAGGGCAACCGCGACACGCCCGCCGCGAGCAGCAAAAAAGCCATAGGGCTGACCCTGCGACCAAATTACATAGGCCGCGCCGAGGAATACTCGATCCCAAGTCTTGACAGGATCCAGCCCCGGCCCGAGTTATTTTTCCATCAGCAACGACGAATAAAAGGCCGCTTTGGTTCGGTTCGGCGCCTGGCTTCAGAGGCCGGCATGCCGCCAGCGATCGGTTTTTTGTAAAATAATCGGCGAGCTTGCGCCAGGACAAACAGGCGCGCGAACAATTCAGGAATCTTCGAATCCGCATGCTTAAGCGCGGCCCATCATGCGAACCAGCCCCGACAAATGCAAAGGCGGCTAATCCTCTGGCCCCGGCGCAGTACAGACCCCCGCCAAACCCGATTGCCGGCTTATTTCCACCAGGTGATTGCCTTAATCATCGCCGGCGATTATCCGGCAATTCATACCGGCGCACCCCGCGTCGACCGCTGCACCGCCGACACCGCACATTGTAGGGCAGAGGCTGTGTAAGCTCGATTAATCGCGATGCACCGGGCAGGCCGCGGCCAGCGATCTCGCTGCTGAGAAGATAGCGGTGGCAACCTGCGTGCATAGCGATCAGCTAACGCGCAGAGCATGGCCGTCGATTGCGCCATTGCGTATACGCAGACGCCAGGCATTTACCCTTTGTCTGCCAATAGCAGACCGTCCAGACCCCGACGACATCGCGGTATGCGGCAGCGCAGCCCTTCCCATTTGCCGACATTAGGGCACTGCAATCTCGAGAAAGTCCGATGACGAGGTCGAGGCCCGTTTCCGATAGGGCTCCCGGATCAGCCGCCTCGGACATTCGCCGGCCTACGATTCGACGCTGCCCAGATAAGCCCGCATGGCGCGCTTGGCCTGTTCGTCAGGCTCGAGGCGCGCGTTCGATTGTTTTGCTCGGTAGGATAGAAGATCTCGGCGCACGGCCCCACAAAGGACAGGCCCCCAACATACCCGCGCCAAAGCCGAACGCCCCCAGAACACAATCCGCTGCCGATGCCCCGCTGGCTTGATCGATGATTCGGCAAGGCCAGCGATCAAAACACCCGCCGCTTGCCATCCCGTCGGATAGGGATCCCGTTCCGTTCTGGCGACCCAAGGCATTCGCGTCAGAAGACAAGCCAGATAGATCACAATAGAATAGGAGCGGCGAGCACCCCAGAATATCGGCAAAAAATTTCATTTGTTTCTCAATGCCAAAGGACCGCGAGGCGATTCATTGAGGTTTTAAAAATCGAGTGATAGCCCCCCGGCGATCGGAACAGCGCCCCGGGCTGTGTATAGTAAAATTCAGCCCCGGGGCAAGTGTATGTCAGCTCCGACGCGCAGCTCGTAATCACCGCGGCAGTATAGGGCAGACCGTTCGATAGTGAGATCGAGGTAATCGGTATGCGCTGGGACGCCCGCCATTCGATCCGGTGTCAAATAAAATCCATCTTGATTGATCCCCGTGCGCTCCCGGATTGCCGGGCAATCCGTCGCGCTCTTTTATCGGCCCAGATCCGCAAGCCGCAAAGCTCATGCCGCTTACCGGGTGTTGAGCGTTCAACCGCTTAAGTTTGTGATCGGCTGCGTCCCCGATCGAGGCCGCTCGTATTTAAACGCCTAACCCCCAAAACGCCAGACAGGGATCAGGCACAGACCAAGGCGAGCAGGATTAGAACGTTGTTGTGCATTTAAAGGATCACGATTCTGTAAGCCAAAGAACCCGAATAGCGTTTCGTCACGATTCCGCCAAAGTCGTTATGACCACCAAGGAGTTGCCGTCTTTCCGGTCCGGGGATTTTCATATCGTGGATTCTGGTGAAGCGCCGCTTTTCTTCGCGCACTTCGCCGCAAAGTCTTGTGTTGGCTTGCGCAGCTCGGACGAAATGCTCTAGCTTGGCTAATTCTCGATAGCATCAGGCTCGATGCGGGCTTTTGCTCGCTCCACTGTCACATTCGAGCTACGAAAGCGCCGCTTTATTGATATTTGAAAACAGGACCGCCAGGGCGTGAGGCCCGCCGCAGCTTTGGAACGCCGTCAGTTTTCAACGCTCGTGAAACTGCGCCGCCCGCGTGTATACGGTCCCCAGCGAGGGCAAGGAAAATAGTAATATGCAGGGCAGCGCTTGAAGATAAGCGGGGATGTGCGGGTTGAATACAGTGCAATCCGGCGGGATCACCAATCCGAACACGATCAACCCCGGCCGCCGGTGTATCAGCGCCGTCGAGGCTCCCCACTTAGCCAGTGTCCAGCGGTTTTGTGAGCGTAGAGTACCCGCCGACAGGCTCGCACCAGTCGAGGGCGTTGTATAGCCGCTCCGCTTGGCGGTTCGTTTTTCAGCCAGCCTTCAGCAAATGCACCTTCGCCATTCGCTGGGCTAAATCGCAATCAGGCGGTCAAAAACGGCTGCGCCGCGGTTGGGCAAAGGGTCGACGCTCTTAACTGATCATCTGGACAAACGCTCATGACATTCAGCTCTTCAACCCCCCAATGGTCACGCTCGCATCATCCGAAAGCGGGATAGTGTAGCTCCGGACCCACATCCATAGATGCGCCGACCCCTCGTTGGCTTCGGTTAAGGTGCGGCGTATAATCAAAAACTGCGCCTGAAATCAGAATGCCTCCTTCTAGACTTGAAGGGCTTAACGTGATGTGTTGATTCAGCGATCTCCAGCAATTGGTGCGCGTGCGAATGGAAAAATATTGTGCGGAGACTGAGTCGCTATAAACACATTACCGCTTAAGACTCCCCGACCGTGGTGGCGCTGCTATAGTCCCAACGACCAGCCGGATGTTACCCAAAAGCCAATCCGCCAGAACCGCGTAGATAGAAAATTCCGGAAGCCTGGTATGGCGCCCAAGATGGCGGAAATTCGAATAAGCGAATGAGGACCTCGCCAGGTTGAGGTAGGCTTCACCCATCCAAGCAACGGTGGCAATTCCCAGTTTACATTTGGCCACCAGAAGCAGTTAAGAGAATGGACGATTCTGTACCAGTTCCGCCCCCCCGGGAACCAACGCCTTTTCGTCCATGCTGGCAAATATTTGCGTAAGCGCGCTTCCTCGTTGGTAGCGTCTTGCCGCCAAGAGATAGCGACCAATCGCCGGTTGCCGAGAATTGCGGCGTTCTGGCGTGCCGCCATGGTTCGCCAGCTGAAGTACAGCGATGCACTCGGTATTCGGTTCTTTCATGTGCCTTTTCGCCCAAAGATTATCAGATCTCTGTGTGACCGTCCGGCAAAAGCTGTCGCAGGCTCCGTCGGAGTGTCGAACGGCAAAAACCTAGGGAGAAGTGGTTTCTGTTATTCCGGTTGATGCGCCCGACGGTTGTATATGGAGTGGCCGCGCGCCAGTATTTGTTGCCAAACCAGCACACCGCCTGCATACTTCGAGCAAATGATGGCTGTCTTCTGTCGTCAGAGAGGACCTGTTATCATTTTTTCCCAGAAAGAGCTATTTTTTCTCGTTGTGAGAAAACCTGATAACAGCCATTCCAACTTCACTGTGATAAGTGAATAGGGCATATAAGCTATATCTTGTGCCGTATTAGGTCCACTTGTGTGAGATTATCAATCGTGCAGCCCATCTAGCTGCCCGCTGTAAATTTCTTTGCGAGTGAATACCAAGCTGTGCATAGACAGATTAATGTTTGGAAACGTTACGACCTGTGAAAATCTACTAAAACTCCCCGTTGTGAATTCTGTTTTTGCGCTTGGACATTTATTCCGCCCAGTACTTTTGCCACGGCCGGCGCTGTTCCTGATTTGGATTGTACAGAGTTCTCCCTTGATCCATTAATTGTCATTTCAATCTCTGTCCTTTGGAGAAGATTTTTCGCACCTTAGCGGCGCGGGCCCAAAACAGATGGGCGCTTGCCCTGCGATTTGGTCGCTGGCAGCTGGGCGGTTTGACTGCGGTGTTTTCCCTTGCTTCATGTCATTTCCGACTAGAGGGGGGGGGGGGTGGCGGTACTTTGACTCCCGGGTTTTTCTGCGACGGCGCCGCCTGTAGAGGTAATATACTTGTCGCTCATCATAGCGTGTTATATAGTTCATGTATATTGTGTATCAGTCCGCCGCTGTTGTCCTGCTGGTGGTCGGTGCTAGACGGCGATGCGCCCGTCACGCCAGTGTCCCCGTGGAAATCATAGTGCGACAGCTGCCCGGAGGATTTGTTGCCGAGCGCCACGCTTGCCTTGCTCCTGAATCGGGCGAAATGGCCGCTTGTCAAGCGCGGTGCTTGTAGAGTGGGTTTTCATCGATAGTGTGTCGAATTGCACGCCCGCTCGCCCGTACGGAATGCAGGTCCGACAGTTTCCTTGTCGAGTGAGGGTCCACCCGTGCCTGCTTGCCGTCGACGACGATAGGTTGTTGAGTACAGGTGTAATTCGTTAATTTGCAATGGCGTAGGTTCCGTGACACTGGCGCACCAACTGACAGACCTGCCGCGCTGTAGGGCTTGTTCGCACCTTGCCGGGCCAGTCTGCGCGCGAGTGTGCGTCAGATAGATAGCTGAGATTTTCGATTCATGACTGTTATCGACCTGGTTCGGAATCCTGCAATCTCGCATGACATGGCTGCCCCCACGAATGTGGGGGGTAATAGCCCCCAAGCCAGAATGGAGCAATGCCGGAAACCGGCGCTGCCCGGTTGGTGTTCGGGCGGGTCTGGGAAATTGTTGGATCGCTTATATTACGAACCCTGATTGTGAATGTCGATGTATGAATAAGCGTTAAGCAGTGTGAGTGCGACAGGCGCTCGAATGTCCCGAGCGATGTAGTGTTTCCCCAGGTCCGGGCCTCGTTCCGAAAAGTAGACTGTGGCCCTAGCGGACCCTCGCCGGCTTCTTTAGAATGCTGCGAGGTATGGGAGCGAGCCCCTGTGGGTTTGACGCGCGGCTCAGGATGTCCGACGAAGCCGCTTGGGACCGCATGAACCGCCCCGCGAACTGGTCTGGTCTTGTCGGAGGAATTTCCATCCCTGGTCGAAGCCGTTCAGGTCGTGATGCGAGTCGTTCCAGACCCAAGCGAAAGCTGGGGGCCAGATTACGGTATTGACCGCAGCGGCAGCGTGATGTAGAGGTGCGGGATAGGCGGCAGATTGTCCCGGCAAATCGGGGTTGCTGGTGCCGCGGATCTTGGGTGAAGAACCAGAGACGTTAATCCCGGTGATATGGTTTCGTCTGCCTCTCGAAGCTTGTATAGAAACCCCGATCATCATGGGCTGTCCAGCTACGACATCGAACCGTTGCAGTTCCCCAGGCGCAGAGCAGAGGCCAACATTGATCAGATCGCCGTCCGATCTGCAGCCCCATTGCTGTCAGGCCTGCACGCAGGTCCCTGCAGTAGCCCATCCGAAGAATTCCACCGGTTGTGGCGCCCATAGGCCTTGAACCGTTGGTGCGTATGGTCGCTCGGGTCTTGCTCGGTGTTTGCCGCATGAGGTCGTGATAATAGATGACGTGATGGATCATCCCGTGTCTTTCGGTATTCCTTTCGAATGCTTGCATATAGGTGGGAGTCATTCAGGGAGATTGTTGTACGCTTTGCTTCGTTCGGTTGCTTTGTCCTATCGTTCTTAGCGGAATGATGATTGTGCCCCGGCTCATGTGTACCTAATGGCAGGAACGGTCGCGGTCATTGCCGCTAAAGTTGTTGCCCCGCCCGCGACTTCTTACCCGTGTTCTGGTGTCCTTGATTATTCTCGGGCGCGAGCGGGCACCTCTTACGCTCAGCCGCCGAAGATCTTCGATCAACCGCATGTTGTGGAGATCTTGCTGGTCTGGAGACGTCTCTCTTTAGCGGTTGTTTGATGGACCTCCAGGAGCTTTGATGAAGGTATGAATCTTAGTCCTTGTACATAGGCCAATACCCTTGGGTGAAGTCCGATTTAGATATATATAGTGTCCCAACGATATGAGGGATGCCGCCCAGTCGTTGATCTCCTGCCGCGCCGCTTCAAGATCCCCGCTAGATTACCCGAAGCTGCCCGAGACGCCCGTAGGTGTGACTGTAAGTGCCACATTCATGATAGGAATAATCGTGTTTTTGAAGCCGGATACGTTGCTGTGGCGCCGTTGAACGAAAATTCTCCGTACTCGTTCGACAGGACCTGATCCGTCGTAATATTCGACTGAATGCGACGATACACCCCCCAGGACTTTGCGTTATAGTAAACGCAAATGTAGATGCAACCCATATGAGCGCGGCAGATGGAGAAGGAACCTCTCCATCGCGTTGCTGCGCTGTGAAGTGAATTCAACTGCGCCTGCGCCTTGGCAGTGCCTGTTGACCCGATTGGCTCGGCTCAGCCCGCGCAAAGGCCGGCCTTTGGAGAAGAACCGATCCGCCCCATCAGGTGCTGATGTTGTTCCAGTCCAAACCATATGACGCACGCGGCCACTGTAGTATCCGTCGAAGCCGTTCAGCAGCAAGCCTCGTTCGCGTTTCACTCGCCGGCACGGCGCGTGTTCACCAGTCTGTAATGCTTGACAGTCTGGCTTGCGATCCTTAACCTTGAAGTTATCGTTGGTAAGCCATGCGTTTGCAGTGTACTGCAGTTGGCCAGTGATCGCATTCGACACAAGCTTGCTGTGTCAAACCTGCAACTGCGATGCGGTTTTGCTGATATGCAGTTGAGCGTGCGCGCGGCCGCAATCTCTTCGCGCTCACGATCGCCTCTTTTGTTCCCGGTCGACGCACTTTCACCCGCGGCTGACAGCCGCTTCGAGGCTTTACCGCCAGAGATGTCGGATCTGCGCCGTGGGTATCGGGATTGGGTCAATCGCAGGACGCAAGTGCAATCCACCCCCGTGCTTTGGTCGCGCTGACGATTGATGCGGTCTTTGCTATTTGGGCGATACCATACGTCGCATTGGCATCATGCGCGATTGTTGACCGTCAGGGAATGGATCAAGTTCGCTCGATGCTGAACCGTCGAACTGGCAGCCCGAGTTGCTGCCGCTACATCTCTGGTCTGAAGTGAAGGTGACAAATGCCAGGATACCGTGCGCGCTTGTCAGTAGTCTAGTCGCATCTACATTGGATCCGGACCGCCCAGAATATACCGCCCGCAGTACATATCCAGAGCCTTTCGGCGAGGGATGATCGCAACGTGTTTGGCCCGTTGGACCGTGCGCCTCTGCGCGACCACTGGCCCGATGCGATTGGATCAGCGCTGTTGGCCCCGATAATTGCCCACGCTATCTTCTTCGCCGAAGATTGATTGCTGTCAGAATTCAATCCGCGCTCGGAAGATTCGATCGACTAGGCCCAAAGATCCAGCTGGTTCAGCCACTGCGCCAGAGCGCCGATTGCGCATTCTCATTGCGAGACAAGCTCATCCTTTGGTTCGACGAGCCGATGAGCGAGCAAGGACTGTGACGCCCACCGACCAAAGCCGATTGGCAGATTGCATCACCGTGACCTGGCATGCTGCGCAGAAAACTGATATCCAGAGTCGGCTGTGTCACGTCCCAGACCGACGCGAATGTAAAGCGCACCCTATCGGACAGACTGAACACCCTTCCGCGTTGCGACAGCCCTGCGACACCCGGCCGTCTTGTCCCTGCCGAGCGACCTGAAGATTGGCACGTCTGCATCGCTGCGATGTTTCGAGAAAGCGATTTGTTCGCGCAAGGAGTCCTGATGATATGCCCTGCGCCGACCAATCGCGAATGACCTCAGTGCCCGTCTTGCCGTCGAAAAAGATCGCTGGATAGTCGCGCCAAGCAAGACTTCGGCCCACAACGCGCTGATTGAGCTGCGGTTTCGCATTGAGCTTCGAGGAAGCGCGCATCTCTGCGTGGGTCGTAAAGCGCCGCCGTTCTGCGCAAGGCTGGTCCCTGCTGCGACAAACGCCAGACGCCCCAGAATCCGTTGATGCCTTGGCACTGGGATTGCGAATCGCGGCCCTGCTGTTCGCGAAGATCGCCCGTCGACAGACACCCAATGCCAGCCAGCGCCCGATTGCGCAGGCTGTCAGCCAACCCGAGGAAAAAATTCATCGCGGATGCCGGCTGTTGGTTTGCGCGCGTTGGATTGCCGTGTTGTGTTATTGATTAGGGCGAGGGCGCGTCACCCGAGACGATGTCAGGCGCTGCCCAGTTTCAGCGAGTGCTAAATCTATGTGAAGGCAGGACAGGTCAAGCTGACCGGAGACCAACCAAGCGATGCACATTTTGGCGCCCGCTTCCGTGCTAAGATCCTGCGTCGACAAGCGCGCGGACAACTGGCCGATCGTCTCGGGCAAGCTTTTGCCCCAAATCAGCCAGCTGCATCGTGTCAACAGCCGGTGCCGTGTGCGAAACGCTCTTGCTCGTGTAGACAGGATGTAGGATTGGTGATGCGTTGATTGATCAGGCCGCCGAACGCACTGCACCAAGATGAGGAAGCGCCGCCAGCGGACTACAGTATCTCGTTACAATGGCAGCCCCGGAGGGTGTCAAGACAAGCATTTGCAGCCCGAGTAGACGTGGAAAGGCGGGTCAGCGACGTTATATTGCCCCTCACCATCTGTGTGCTGCGCTTATAGTTCCGGCACCTGCCCCCATAAGGCCATCACGGACTCCCTTGCAAAGCCTCTTCACCTTTTGTGCGTGCAGCCGTCGAATTCCCTTGGTGTGGACCGTGATTGAAGATGTGTAAGTCGTCAAACACGTCGCCCAATTGTCCAGCGCCTGGTTCGCGCGACACGCCATTGCAGGTCTGATATAGATGATGCCTCAAGGCGAGACCGCGGTTTGATGTCAAAATCGTTAAAGCTGGTGCGGAACTTCTTGGACAGAGCCCAGAATTCTGCTTTTACAACCCCCGTTGCTGATGACTGGATTCAGTTTCATACTGGTCTGTTGTCGCACCAGGAATCCAGCGTCCTTCTTGTCTTAGTGCCCCGGAAAAGGTGGACGTCAGCAGAATACCAAGACAGCACGATTTCACAATGATGCGCCCCCCCCCAGATGCGCCAACGATGTGGCCAGCCGCGAACGGACCGCGAGGATGCACCCAGGTGTGCCCAGATGGACCGATGACCAAATGCCGACGCAAGGTGCCCTTCGACGATATGCCGAGGATGCGCCCGACGCTGAGAGGGATCCAGATACTCCGCTGCGCAAGTTAGTGACGATAGACACCAGAACCCCGGCGTTCCGGATGCTGCTGCGCTATGCAACCCGCAACAGACGAGCCTAGCGATGGAGTTCGATTACGAGCGCCTGGCGATCATTGACTGATATCGTGAACGGAAAGGATCGATCTTGGTGTGATGCTCTTGAAGTCCCGGTCAGGCCAGACGCGACCAATCCAGCAAAGATTTGACAATCGTCGCATCCCGGGATCCGACGCGGATATCCGTCAGTTCGCACGACCTGTATAGCGCAGCTGACAGGCGGCGGCAACAGCTTGGTCCAGATTCGGCAAGATCGGCGTTTGTATGTTTTCAATGGGTTGCGTTTCGAATTCAGCGTTTCGATCTCGTCGGCGGCCTTTTTTCGCCTCTGCGGTGCCGGGCATCTCTTGCGCCTTGCCGCGTTCGCGAGGGATTTGATGACGTTCGTCCCAGCTGAAGTCCATATTCAAGCGTTCTTAGCGGTTCAGAAATTCGCAAAGCTTTGGCGCTGAGCTCACGGTCCTAGCCCCATCTGGATGTACGGTCTGCGCCGATGGCGTGTCTTGCTTTGACACTACGATGGTAGAGTTGAGTTCGCAGACACTTCAGTATAGGCGTTCTAGATCAGTTGATTAACCAGACAGTCGCCCAATTCCAGTGCGCTTTTTACGGCCCATCGAATGTTGATCAGTCCGGACGCGGCACAAGCCGTTCGCGCTACCATCTGTGTCGATCAGGAATATGGTTATGGGATGGGGCAGCGTCGGCTGCGCTTAGCGGAACCTCGGGCTCAAATTACCGGTCTGGGACAATTGTTCAAACCGCGACCTTTGAGGCCCTATGTGCTGTCAGAGTTCCGCCCGAAAGCCCGCCCGAAGAGCTTATCGATGCGTGTTGCTGGATCCAGCCAGTTCATTCCGCGCTTGCAGCGCGACTTCGGCTGAACCTTCGGTTCTGCGCGCCTGAGCCGACGTCTCCTTCGGTGACGTGTTGATAATATGCGACCGAAAGCTAGCATCCCGTGAGTTTGTTCTGCGCATCCTGTAGTAAATTGCCAGACTGTCGTGCCGAGACTTGCCGCCTGCCGGTCATTCGGGAAAAATTGCATCTTGTGAGCTGAAAGAACGTCGCGCTGCAACCCATGCGGCATAGAACGGTATTGCCGTCCATGGTATGTCATAGCCTTTCAATGCCAAGATAAGTAGCCCATGAGGGGCGAGGTCTGTGGCACCACGAGCGATCTCTGATTCATCGTCCAATAAGGTGCTGTGACCCCGCGATCAGGCAAGGGAATTCTTTGCCTAGACGATTAACCAAGCCCAAAGACCACTGCCAAACTCGTGTATTTCAGCAAGCCAGCCCGTTGCCCGCACCCGCCGCCGCCTTCGACCGAGGCACAAAGCGCAGATCCAGAGAGCCGACCGAAAGCGAGCATGATGCCGTTCAGTGTACTCAGAACATAGCTAAGTAGCAATTTTTGCGTGTCTGAGTTGTCTTCGCATCAGTCGCCCATCGTGGGATGTTCGTCTACCTGTCTTTTCCCCCGGCCATCGATCTGGATATCGTTAGGAAGCACCAGCGCCCCAGACGCCGACAGGCATGTGGTTTGCCCTCAACGTTGCCGAACAGATGTCGCATCGTCACTGCTATCCACCCCGTCTTGGATGTGGACATTAGCCATGAACTTAGCGAAGCCCTGCCTTCATCCCGCCTGCCCCCGTGAAATCATGCAAAGCTGCGCCCGGCAATATCCGGTCGCCTCTTCGCCCGGTCCCGAACAGCAGTTCATTCGCGCGCGCAAAGCCCTTGCAGCCTCTGTGTCGCGATACGCTTCTTTTGGTAAGGGCTGCAACGGTGTCCCGGCAAGTTAGGTCCCAAGCTGACGCCATGATTTGCCCCGGAGCCGGCGGACCCTTGCGGAAGGACTGGTGACCCAGTTCCACCGGTGATCGTGGTTTTGCCCGGCTTTCATCGCAACGAAAGCGCATGCTGCATTCTGCCCGAAAGACGAGTCCTTGGACGGTAGACGTTGGTTGCGGTCGTCAAATTAACCCGCAGTTTGACTTGAGTGACCGGATTGCCAGCGGTTCCCGGTTATCAGCAGTTCGGTTGCTGTGCCGCCGATTCCCCGCCTGAATATATAGTGTATAATAAGCCGCGCTGTGCCACGGACGACCGCATAGGTGCAGAAAGAGATTTGGAAGCGCTCGACTTGGCATCTAGCCTGCGTTGCGTTAAGCAGGTCCGATGTTTCCCGAAGCGACCGATCGACTCAGTGATGGAATCGCTTTGCCAGGGATGCAGCGCGGCATCAGCGCCAAGGCCGGCGGTCGCAGCTGCAGCCATTTCGCAGGCCATGCCCAAACCGATGAAGCTTTGTCGACTTCTTCATTGGAGCCGGTCAACGCCCTTGTCAAGACGGCGCGGCCCCGGTTTGCCTTCCATGTGTATGTCCCACGTTCAGCCATTTTCAGGGCTTTCGTGCGGGCAAGCATCACAAGTTTCGTTGCGAAATTGATGGACATGCGGAATCTTGACGCCAAAAGACCGCTGACCTAGCTGGCACGTTTTCCATTGGAGGATTTGAGATGTTAAGAAATTTTATTTTTTGCCCCCGGCGGATTACCAGGTTGCGCGCCTGGCGTGTTACGACCGGCTGGCCAATTGCAAAATGGTTACAATTCTGCCAAATGGCCCGTTGTTGCGTCAGACTTTCGTTTTCGGGAGTGAGTCACGAGCAAATTTGATACCCAAACTTCGCTAAATTTGCGCTGTCATTGTGGGAATTTTCCGAGCGAGGAGTGCCCTCACCAAAGTTGCTGGGGTTTCCGTTGATTCAGACGGATTGTGCACCCCGTGGAATAGGTAATTCATAGATATGGAGGGCAGCATGTTGATGGCGCTATTGGGGGGCGAAACCTTGAATACAGATTAGACACCCCGAAGATGCCCAGGCGGTTAAGCCCCCCACTTCACCACCCGCCGCGTAGGACCCAAATTCAGCCGGTGGCTAATGAGGATATTTCTTTCCGCGCAGAGATAGACGCCGGTTGCAGTGGGCGATTTCATTGTCCTTGCACCGCCGACCGAAAGCCCCATGCGACCCAGTTAGACACATATTTTTTTCAATGAAGATTCAACCAGTACGGGACAGCATTGAGCATTTTGAGCTTTCTATTTTGACTTGCAAAACCCAACGATGAGGAGGCAATAAATTTAAAAAAATGGTTTTTAATAATTTCTGAGCGATTCCACCCGATTCCCCCCCAGATGCTTCGAAAAGAAACCTGTCCTTCTTCCCCCCTAAAACCAAACGCCCTTAGAGGATTCTTTTGAACTTTTCCCCCTACTTGCAAAAACTTTTTGGGAGCCTCCCCAAAAGATTTCCCCGTTATTTTTTTTTTTTTTCAAAAAAAAAAACGCCTTTTGTTTAAAAAAAAAAAAAAAAAAAAAAAGGGGGGAGCCATTTATGGGGTGGGGGCGTTTAGGGCTATTTTACCAATCTCCTTCTCTTTGT
>Ga0163217_1109739_pt1 | contig 13867 bp, 18 predicted proteins | sample SynspAceP_FD_185933 | JGI IMG/M metagenome (GOLD analysis project Ga0163217, IMG submission 185933) | Saline lake microbial communities from Ace Lake in Antarctica - Synechococcus sp. Ace-P (PacBio error correction) | ecosystem: Environmental > Aquatic > Non-marine Saline and Alkaline > Saline ... | reverse complement strand
GTGCCGGACTTTTAGTCAGTGGGACCTGTGATCCAAACCGCGACCTTCGAACTCCAGCCCGGTAGCCAGAGGCCCGCTTGGGCGGGCAGTACATACCTGCGCGCTCAACGCGTAGGCCCGGTTCAGCAGCTAGGCACTTATCACGAAACTGATCGGACGGCTGCGCATCGCCCGCGTTCGACGCCGTAGTACTTGGCCCGCCCCGGTTTTTGTGATTTTCTATGGCCTTCATGATCGTTCCCTGTCGACTTTCGGGCCCTTCACATTTGCATCGTGTCGGCCTTCACATGCCAAAGCGGACCAGCGCGGCCTGTCAGCGGTTTCAGAAACGGTTGCCCGTTGACCTGGCCTTGACTTCTTCGATCTGCATGACCTCGTCGATCCGGGCGACCGTAAGGCATCTGGTATCGGCGTAATCCTCGGCTCTGATGCCCAAACCAATTACGCACCACGGACGCCGGACGCCGACAAGGTGCCGCCCCGTTTGGATGTACCAATTCAGAATCTCCGACCGTATCCGCCAAGCGCGTTCAATCGGCTCCGCTGTGCCCAGATCGCTTGGCCCCGGTGCGGCCGCCAAAATGCCGGCAGCGCCATAGCGCCGTGCCCCGGCGACCGTTCTTTTGTGTCCGATCCGTCCGGCCGGATGGATCGCACGGGGCACCGGTCCCGCCGAGCGCAGTCGTTAGGTTTTCGCGGCCATTGCTGACCATGGCGCGGGTAAGCTTTCGGTATGAAAAGCAACGGCCATATCCGTTCGCGCGCGCGGGATATATGACGCGCACGATCTATTTATTTGTCGTTTGAGCCACCCGCTGCGGTAAACCTGGCAGGCGACAGCCACGTCAACGCAACATTCGTAGGCCGCATCAAGCAGTGCAATTTTGGTGGGTCGGCGCGGAAGGGGAATAACTCGCTTTTGTTCGAACTGGTGGACAACGTAGCGCGATGTTTGCTACTGTGCCATATTCCTGCAATTTTTTGCAATTTAACTTTTGAGAGGTGGTGAAAAAAATGCAGGGTTAGTGTTCGTGATAACAACGTACGATTCAGGCGTGCGGTGCTGCTGAAAGAAGAACTTCAGCGTGGGACTAAGGGTGTTCCGGTGTATGAATGATGTTATGCACATTTCGATTGAGCTCCGTTTCGCAGGCTGCGCGGAGCAAGCCTGTCGAGCGATTTGCCATCCGCGTCAGCCGTCAGGCTAGGTTCGCGTATGCGAAGGCCCACCTGCGAAGGCTGTTGCCATCTGTGAGGGCAACGCCTCTCTGGCGCGACACTCGAGCCCCTGAACCCCTCCTCGTGTATACTTTGTTGTGTTATTCAGGCTGGGGGCTTTTTGTAGGCTTTTTTGGTGAATGATTTACGTGATCTGGGAGGTTTGCGTGGGGGGTGCGGGCCAAGCTCTGGGAGTCAGAGGTGAAGGTTTTCATCTGCTATCCCACCCGAAGCCTGGCGTGGCGGCGCCAATTGTCGCCGTCAAAATTGTCGGCAACCGCTTCACATGGTTTTCAGCCGATTATATGACTGCGCACCCCGCACGCGTGTTGCGATCTTTTGCAGGTCGAGCTTTGGCGCGCGGTGGTGTTGAACGGTACGGCGGCAGGGTGATCGAATCGGTCACGCCCGGAGCACGCTATAGCTTTGACCGCAAAGTGCCGGGCAAAGGATCGCAATGGGTATCGGCTTTGGCTTGCAGGCCCCCAGCTTAGCGTCATGCATTGCCGAACTGCTTGTGTGGGACCCGACACCCTGTTTAGGCCACACTGATGGCCGACTGCCATTATGTTTCACGTCGCGATCTGATCTTTGAATTTACCGATCGGATACCTTTTACTGTGACCCGCACATGCGACGCCCCTCATCCGAGCTTCGCAAGGGATTGCTGACGCGAATCGATAATTCGGGCTGCTTTGCTGGGGCTTGGCACTTTGCGACATGCAAAGGACCTTGATAAAACTGGATATGCCCGATCGTGCGCGGCATCGACGACCGAACGGCGGCAACGCGATGGTCAGATCGTCGGTCGGCATGTGCAAAGAGTTGGAACAGGTGTCATCGGAGGTGATTGAACGGGGCGATTTGAGTCGTGCTACGCGCGCGGGGATTACCAGTTTTCAAGGATTTTCTTGGGCCAGCCTGCTAGAAGGGTTGCGACGGCTCACTTTCCCCCCTCCCGGTAGGCGATGCTTTTACTCACAAGCGCGCTTGGCGTCCGCACGACAGGCAGGCACCAACGCAAGCGATGCCACATCACGATTTTCGCCTGTTGGCGCGAGTAGACTCTTGCGTCAAGCCAGATGACGCGCGGCAGCACATCCGATCGGTACGGTATAGGCATGCCGCGCAAGTGACAGGAACACGCTGGGAAATCAAGGTGCGCGATATTTCTGACACGTGAGTCGTAGCGGCCTCAAACCGCCATTGTGCAAAAAGGCTCTGCCCCAATCGCGTGTAGCCAGTTCAGCAGTTTTCATCGCCCGGTAACGTCATTAAACCCGGCGACAAGGCTACGAGCGATCATCTCGACCAATTGGTCTGCGGAAATACGCCGTGGATTGCACCTATGTCCGGTCATTTCCGGTGCAAGGCGCTTTCAGCACCGTGATTCTGTTTGTCGGGTCAAAAGGGATCAGTCAGAATGTCAGCACGTCCGTGTGGGGTGTGATGGAATTCCGGCAGAGGTTCGCTGAATTATCCAGTCATTGTACAGGCAATTGTTGCAAAGCATCGTATCTTAGTTGCTGATGGTAGGCACGCGGCCAAAGGACGCCAATTTCTTTGGGCATTTGGGCGTGTTTCATGTCCTCGACTCGATCTTTGCCCGCTCTGCGATTAGTCCCTAATTGGCTAATGATTTGTCCCAGATCGGCGTGTTGACACATTGATGTCTCTGGCCGTTGGTGAATTAAGAGAGATGTAAAGGACCGAAATGAGGGCGAGAAACGCGCCATCGTTAATCGCGTAGGGGACGACGGCCGCATCGCGCCTTGCCGAGCAATCACGATGTTAAAACAAGGTGCCAGCAGCAGACCAACGTATCTGCGTGCAGCGATCCGATAAAGTTTGCCGATCAGACGCGGCCAAAGGTTATTCGGCCGCAAAAGATACCGAACCGAGTGCGTTATGGACATTGAGCGCCGCCCCCCAATGACCGGCCGTCGCAAGAGTCGGAAGGTGTTATCGCGCGCACATCTGGATCGATTGGGGGTCAACTAATCTGGCAGCACCGCATCAACCGGGCTGGTATTCGATCCATTCGCAAGCGCGTTAAACACAGGGGCACACAGACCGCGCGTGACGCCAGACCGAATAGCTTGTGCGCACTGGCGCAAGATTTTGCGGCCAATGCCGGGACTTCAAAAATCGCATTCGGTGGCTTGTCCTGTCAGATGCAAATGACTAAGAACATGGATCGTGCCCCGCCATTTTTCACGTGACCGTTCTCACGGGGCAGTTTTAAGCGCGATCATCGATTCTGCAGTATCCGGGCGAAGACTAAACTTTTGTCCTACAGTTCAAAAAAAGGTTGGGAACCAAATCGGCGCGGGTGTGCGTTTATTTTATAGGCACTTGGTTCCCGGCTTTCGCGCGGGACTGGCCAGATCCCCCAGTTTCCCCGGCATTTCCAATCGGCCGTCGCCACCCTCCTCTTATCCACCTATATCGTAAATGTGAATCCGAACTGCGGCGGCTGGTTATGCTGCAAGCAGGGGGCAGTTATGAGGACTTTAAAAGAAGGGCGGACAGCGTTGAAATTGAACTGGGGCAATAGGCACGGTACAGGGAAGGTCGGTGAAACGCTATACGCGCAAGACGACGTGCGATCAAATGCAGCGACGTGACACGAGACGCGTCTGACGACGGCCCGGTTGCATCAACAGGATGACGGGCGACGAGGTCCTGACATCATACGGGAATCGGGCGCCTGATGTCTTTGCGATATCGCGCAGTTGCGGGGCTTGTTTTACTATCCGGGACACTGAACGGCATCAGCGTCGCGCGGCGGGGCGTGGCTTCACTATACCGCCCGCCGACGTGACACGGATCGATACAAGACGAACGGCGCCGCATCGCGGCGATCGCCGTGCGCTGCTACGGCACGTTTGGATTTCCCCATTGCGCGCGGGCACTACAGGGACGGTCTGGATGACGCGAGCGGGAAACAATACCGCTATACGCCGGATGGACAAGATTCACGCCCAGCTGAAGTTTTAAGTGGTGGCGTTTGCGCAGACTTTGCCAAAAGCTGCGTCGTGGATCGGCACCCATCGGCGGCGCGGCGGAGCGGCGTGAAACGGCGATTGCGGCTGACGCTTGCGCTTGATCGATCGCGCGTCCTGCGGTCGGACATAGTGTCTATACAGCGGAAAACGGCAGTTACGGGGCCACGACGATGCTGCGTGAACACGGTGATTTTAGGAGCGCGTGCGCTGTCGTATATCGGAAAGGGCAATGGCAGATCACAAAGGACTTTTTCCGTCCGCGTTTGTCCGCGTTATTAGAGGCATGTCAGGATCTGCCCGGCGGCGGAAATATTCACTGGCAGGACGACGGCAGGCAAGCCCCACGCGTTCGGGTTCAGAGAGATCACGACCCTGCATGGAGATCTGCGGCGAATGCGTTTCGCGACCGCCAGACGTGCGCACATGGAATGGCACCTCGCGCCTTTAAACGTTGCTCGCCCCCGGTGACTGACGATCAACAGCAGATCTTGACAGAGGGAGCATAGACCTGCACAACACGCGACTGTTCGCGCGAAATAGCTACATTCATCTGCGGTTATCGAATATGGCGAACTTGATTTAACGCAGCGCGCCGCCATGCTGGACGTATTCCGGGGCGTGCGATCTGAACCGGGGTTTGCGGTCAGGCGAGACGCTGACGGCATTCCTGGCGGCGATTGATCCTATCGTCGGGCGCTGCGGGATGGACTTCCAGCCTACCTTCGCAATAACGGCAACGCTTGGCTACGGTCATTATTCGTCGTGCCCGTCGACAATTGGCATTGTCGGTACGCAGTTGGGACAGCGTGTTTGTGGTCGTATGGACCAGCGATAGCCCATCGCATCGCCAAATCTGCAGGGCGAAACGGCAGTTCCTGCTGCGATTATGCACCAGCCCATCTGTTCGCGGCAGAAAGATATCCGCAGCAATGCCAAGACAGCGGCTCGTAGGGCGACGGCGACACGGCGTCAGGCTTACAAGGAAATGCTCTTCGACGCGGGCAGCATGTGAGGTCAAAGCGGCGCTCTGGGTGCGTTTTGTAAAAATTCCAAAACTTTGAGCGGTTGAAGACGCATAGGGTCATTGTTGGGACGACGCTTCGACCGAATGGGCCATTCTCGCCCATCACGCCAGCTTTGCAGTCAATAAATTCACCGGGGAAAGATAAAGTTAACGATTCTGCGCCACCACAGCGTCGTTTATAGCGCGCCCCAGTTACCGCGTAGCGCTTGATAACTGGGGACTGTTGGATCCCTCCATCAGCAATGGCGTACCGAGCCTCAATGAGGTTCAGCTGCGACCTTGAACTTTGCATCGCTTGACGTCCTGTCGGAACATCGGTTTGAAAGGGGTGACGGACGCAATGGGACATGGCTGCAGGGGGTCGCCTGGGATGTCCTTGTCAGATACTATAAAGCCGCCCACGTGGCAGGCGCGGAATCTGTATTTCACAAATAGGCTGGCGGGACAATATGCGCCGCCGGCCGTTATCGTTAGGACGATTAGCGTTTCGTCGACGAAAAGGAACATCGCCTGCGCCACGCAGAGCGGACTGCTCTCGGTATTAGGCTTGGCGCTCAGGGGAACGCTGGCTTGGTTGTTGCCGCGTCAAGCAGACGTTCTGGAGGCGGTGATAAGATACCGCATAGTCGCCAATTCCGCCAAGCAGCTTCGTTCGGCTCAATAGCAGGAGTTATGCGGCAACTGAATGTCCCCCGCAAGATCATGGTCAGACGCTCAGATTTACCAAAGCGATCGCGCGGAATTGCGTACGCGCAATGCCTGTACTTGTGGCCCATTATCGGAACATGTCCAGTCCATCGCGTGAATGGCTTCGTCTTCGATGATCAGGATACGTCCGCGGCGCTATCGGCCATCTCGCGGTTGCGCGACGTCGATCAGGTGAACGACTTCGGACTTCGTCGAATTATGAATTAGTAGGAGAATTTTCGCGATGGCTGAATTTCTTCGGATCTGTGTTGCAGCAAAAAGCGCCTCGCGGCGTGTTGGCGGGTCAGCTTTGCAGTGCGCTGCGCAGCGCCTTCAATGCCGACAGCGGTCCGCCAGGGCGAGGTTCATGTGGCTGGCCCCAAACATGTGCAGGGTCTTTGAAAAAGTGCGGACTTCGCGAGATTTGGCGTATCGAAATGTCGATCTTTAAGATCGTTCGGAGTGGCAGCAGCATATGCAATACCGCTAGATGCGTTCCGGTACAAGGCCGCGGCGTGCGACGCAGATACGAGGTAGTGCCGTCGCTTGGTGATATCCTGCTGTGCGTGCCGTTTGACATTAATGTTATTTCTCTGTCTTACCCTTACACGGGAACCAAAACGCCGTTATACGGGCGTTTAAGTCCTCAAGGCATCTATTAATTTCAGATAGCAGCAGGCGGGCGAATGAATCAACGATCTCAAGTGAAGGCGCGCCAGAGATCGACGCCAACCTTAAACGTGTTTTCTGCGAACAGGGAAAGGCCGAGTTTTGCTGATCGGCTAAAGATCTTGTTGGCCAACTAAGGCCTGTTGAAACCATCGAAACAGGATGGGAAGTCATGGACCGGCGATTCCGCGCGACGAGTGGTGTCCACCTGCGGCGGCTGCGTGCGTTTGCAATTTCGCTGACGCGCAAACGGGTTTGTTGGCCGATGGACATTGGTTGAGGACACGTCGTCAAGGCGTGGACAAATATCGAAAGTTTTCGAGCCCGGCACACATGCGGTTGGCCTTTACGATTTGCGCAACATATTTTATTCCGCCGCCGCAAGGCCAAAGCGCGAAAGTCGCGACGTGGACGGATTCTTTACGAAAACTGGCAGAAAAGGCCGGCCCATGACGGCCATCGTTCAAATGACAGGAACTTCCGCACAGCCTTGCAACTCCCAGACGACAGCGCGAGACGCTGATCATTTGGTGGCGTCTGGCTTTTTTATGAAGAGGCCGCCGACATTGTGCGAGCGTGGCTGTAGGTACGATAAAAGCGCGCAACCGCGGAACGGCAAGCGCTGGCGATTGAATGCATTTGATTGCAGACGGCCGGTCGAAGCTGCTGACAGGTAACCATCCCGCTGTCGTGGCGAATAACGGTAACTCGGCCTTCTGATGGACGTCCGGGTGAAGTGCAAGCGGACGCTGGCCGTTCTGAAGCCTGCCGTCCGGGTCGTGGTTGGCTTTTTCATCTCGCTTGCGTTGGTGCCCATTGGGCCTGCTGGCGATTGGCAGACCAAACCTAGAGAGACACTGGCGCGCGGCGGCACAGCTGTCCACTGGTCGCGCTGACGGAAATCGGCCGTATTGGGCGAACGGCAGCGTTTCTACAACGCGCGGTCGTGCGGCGTCAGGTCAGGTCGTGACGAATGGACACGGCCGCGAATCCATCGCTGCGCGAGTCGTTCAAAAGCCTTTCAGATGCGGAATCAGGGCAATCAAGTATTTGCTGGTTTTACGGGAAAGCGCCGCGGTTGATTGTCTTCGAGCCCGCACCATTCACCATTGGCCCGGCCAGAGGGGTCGCTGAAATCGCCAGACCTCGCCGGCGGAAACGCCCTTCATTGCACGACTGCGCGCGGACGCCCAGGCGGCCGGACCGCCGTGCTGACCCAGACCATGTCGTCCGCGATTGAAGAGGTGAATCGGCAATCGTCCTGACTATTCTGACGATTCCATGTCCGAAATGCGGATTTGAATGACCAAAACGCAACCGCTTTCAGCTGCAATCTTTCAACGCGACGGCGCTGTGTCAACGTTCAAGGCGAACGCCCGCGTCGCGAAGAAGGGCGATGGCAGGAGGGACATCCGTGCGCCGCCTGAGACCGAACGACGGCGGTTTCGCGGGGCAAATGCGGCCGGTGAAGGCGCATACTTTGTTTGTCCTTACGTTGATGCCCGATCTGGCCTATGCCGTCGGCGGCTGGGCCGAGGATTGTGTTCTGTCCTCGACCGGTAACGCTGCCTTCTTTCTTTTTGCCGCGTCTGATGTGGTCGGCCAGGCCTGCTGGTTGGCTTATTTTGCGGTCCCGCTAGTTGTCAGGCCGTTTCAGGATTGGGGATTCGGATGCGCCGCTTTGCCTCGTGAACCGTGCCATACCGCAGCCTAAGATACGGAAATGCGGCCGGCAGGAACTGTTTTGATTCTGGAACGACCTTCAATCAACAATGGCTACGACCTAATGTGACGAGCGGGAATGGATAACAGCCTTGCGCAAAGAATGTGCTGCTGAAAGAGTCCAGTTCACGGTTAGAAATAACCTGAGTGATTTTCGTTCGATCATGAACATGCCAAATCCGCGCGCAAGGGACCGACGAAGGCCGGCTGCAACTGCGGCGCCTGCAGACGCGTGCTTGGCCTGGCGAGCTTGTGCATCGCGTTCTTACAATCAAAAGATCGCCCGCGCGGACCGCCGCCCATTGATTGCCGGACATTTTGCGCAGCGTGTTCCAACGACCTCACAGAGGCGCTGTCCCACGCGGTTCATTGCACTAGGAAGTCGCCCAACTTTACCCTCGTTCCAGATCGGCGTACCTTGGCGTGCTGGTCAGTGAAGTTGGATCGAACGCGATCAAACTGCCGGGGACACAAGTTCCCTGCCCGTTCTAAACTTTAAGCCTGCGGATCGTATCGCCTCGGAATATGGCGCCATTTCCGATTGCGCAACTCCGGTGGCTCTTTTGCCAGAAAAAAGTAGCGCCGATGGCGGTGTTGGTCGGCAGTTTAATTCGCGCCTTTGCAATGGCAGCTTGTGGCACAGGTAGAGGTGCAGACCACGACGCTTCACACGATCACGTTGATTCCCGATCACTGCGGCCATTCCAGACGCTTTAGATATTAAGCTGCGCCACACATTGATGTACTTTCCGCCCGCACGTGAATCGTCTGCGCATTGGAACGAAGTCCGTTCGGACTGGTTTCCGCAGGAGATGGGATCACTATTGACGTTAAGCGTATTTAGCAAGCATTGACTGCACGGCATCTGCTGCCCTTGTGAATCTATATTGCTTTGACGTCCAGGCGGGAGCCCACCCGCAACTCCGCAGCAAGCGCGCTGTTATACAGATCAGAACGCGCCGCAGGCGAATCACCAATCACGCACTTAACGAAAAAGGCCCGCACTTGGCGGGCTTTTCGTATCGTAAATGAATAAGGCTTAACGGCGCAGTTGGTCGCGGATTGTCAGCAGAAGGTCCAGTTGCGGACGGGCCCGGTCTCGACCTCTGGTGGCAATTGTATCGTGGATTCACTGCTTGGGCTTCAGCTTGTTGACGGACCGAACCGCCATGAACACACGATGCGATTGATCAAAAAGTTGATGCAGGCGGTTGATGAACGCGCCAATAGGCGAAAGGGGGGGGGAAGACGGCAGCGCAGCGTCGCGTGCGCATGCAGGCAGGGTTGGCAGAACTTCACGGACAGCAACACACGTACATGTTGCTGAGTCCCGGCCGACCCCAAGCAACAGGCGATCAGCGGGTTGATAGGTCGATACCAAGCGATGTGACGATAGCCGTGAGGCAGCACGATGATAGATACGACCGCCAGGTCATTACCTTGCCCTGGGCGATAAGTCTTTGATTCGGTTAGCATTAGTAAGTCCCCACACTGGATTTATGTGCGGGACACAAATTGCGCAGTTTTGTTCCAGCCGTCATATAAGGAATTATATTAAAACCAATAGGGGTTTTTTCGGCGAAATTTTCCCCTTCGGGGTTGATTTGACACCAAACCAACCACCGGGGTGGTAAAAACCGAATCAACCGCGAAGGTGGCCGCCCGTGGCCTTTTCACGCTTTGGCGACGATTGCTTTCGCGACGCATCGATCTTGCGCCTAGTCAGGAGGGGGGGGGGTCGAGGGGGGCCCCAAAAAATTTTTTTTTTTTTTTTTTTTTCTGTCGACTGAAGGCGCACAGTAAAATCGCAAATGGACTTGTGGCGCCTCGCCCAGCACCGCCAAGTCAAATTCGTTAAAGACCGCACGTTCCAGCGACAACGCTTTGTCAGCGCCAGCGGCAGCATTGACCAGCGTCGCGCGTCGACTTGCGCATCAACGACAAAGGGCAAAGTCCAGCTCTACGCTTGCAGGTCGGTCGCCAGCACACGCGGGGCGTGTGTTACCCTTGTTGCGCGGCACAGTGGAATTTCGACGGGAGATCGTGAAACGACGGCCGGTGCCTTAAAATCCAGCGCACGCAGCACCTTAGGGTGCAATCGACGAACACACCGAGCACCTTTTTTGGGGCAGCAGGTCTGACCGTGGCGACCGGGGTGCCACAACTTCACCGCGCCAGGTCTGGCATTTGGCGGGGGTGCGCCAGTCGAGCAAGGATCGGCTCGGACGTCGGCCTTCGCGTCAAAACATCGACAGCGCGCATTCGCATTGCACCGATTTTCGGCCAGGTGCGGCCAATCAGGATGCGTGGCAGGGCGCTGTCGCCGGCTTCGCACGCGTAAAGATGTCGCCGGACTTTCGAAAACAGGGCCACGTTCATTGGGAACAACCGCTGCGCTTGTTGCAGGGCGCGGCCTGCAGTAGGCGGGCAGGCAAAGCGGGCGCAATTATGTGAATCTCGAAGAGATGGGGTTTTCCAACGCGTCAATTGTTGCCGCCCACCGAACAGCGCCGCAGCGGCCTTGGATCGATAAACGTTTTGTAAGGACACATTGTTATTACCCTAGCGATGGCCGCTCGACGCGCCGCGCCAGCGCGGACCTGCGCGGTTGTGTCGCAACCGCTTTGGCGACCGCCGGGCTGGGTGCGCGGCTCGGCACGCAACCGCTGGGCGTCCGATGCGGATGCGTGCGGACCTTTGTGCAAGCGCCTCGCCCTGAAGTCACCGCGCCAGCTGGGGACATGCGCCATGTCCATCCAGCAAAAAAGCCAGGCCGTAAGCGTCGCGCGCTTTGCGTATTTCAGCAGGAAATCATGCCAACTAGGCTTGAATGACGCTGGTCGGTATCCGCTTATAAGCGCGGTCGTTTCGGCACAGGCGCCGCATGCAACGTCAGATGCTTCGCCCCGACGACCGAAGGATCACTGCGACGCGTGATCCAGCCCTCGGGCGAAAGGCGGGGTCGGATGCCGGCGCTCGAACGGTAACGCGCATCAGAGTTAAATTCAGAAGCGCGGCCGTGTATTGCGATCTGCCCAGGGTCCATAGGCACTCTCTTGCGGACACGAAAAAACGTTGTAGCGTTTCAAGCCGTGCGCCGCGTTCGGCCAGCCGGCCAACATGACGACAGACAATGCTTTGCCGCGGCGCACGGCGTCTCGTGTTCGCTAAGGAGCACCTATTGTACACAATCTTGCGCAGGATAGCGTGTAGGTCCTTGTCGGTCCGCAAGGAGCGCCACGATCTCTTCGCCGCCTTGCGCGGTGACGGCGCAGATTGCCTGGAACCTTGTCCGCGTCAAAGACGTGCAGCGGCGGTTCAGATCGTAGGTAGATAGTTCGTACATCGCGAGGAAGGAATCGACGCAAGCCGATGGCGCGCAAGCCGGGTCTCGACACCGTGCGAGCATGCAGTTTGTCACGCCTTGCGTGTCAGCAGGCTGGCCCAGCGGTGTAACGAACGGGGGCAGCCGTCAGCCGCTCTCGATTCCTTCGAGCTAACGCGTGATGCCACACCGATGCGCGCCTTTGCCGCAATCTGCCGGTGACTCGAGACGGCTTAAGCTCTACAGACCCCGCGCGGCCATGGGTCTCGCGGGGCACGCCGCGCACGCCAGCGCATTCAGCGCGGTTAGGCGTGATCGCATCTCGAGTGGCAGGGATTCAACGCGGGCCAGGGTCATTGTTCGGCAGCCAATCGGCAAAGTGTCCCGGACGGTGCCTTTTCGGCAAGCTCGATAGTAATTGCGCGTCGGTTGCTTGTTCCTGACAGAGTGCCAATCTCCGCGCTCGTTGATGCCATCATGCCAACGCTTTCGTGCCGTGCAGGTTTTGCCCACGCCGAAATGGGGTCGTGTTCGATACCGGACGCCACATAGACCCGGAGCGCGGTGGCGACGGACGCGACGCCCGGTGATCGCCTTGCCGGCATTAGGCCGGCCGCAGATGATATCTGCTCAACCCATTGCCGGCTGCGCTTGGAACACGCGCAGGGCTTAGGGTCGGCGTCGGGCATGTTTGTCGCGCTTTCGAGCCGTGAACCGTATTCGTGGAGCGGCGCGGCTCGCGAATTTCGCGGGATTTCGGGAATTCCTTCCGGACTGTGGCCCACAAGTGCTCAGTTGTTGCGGTCGGTTGCGCGCGTTCGGCGTATTTCCTCTCTCACGAGAGCTTCTGTTCGCAAGGTGAGTTTTCAGCCAGACGGGGTGAATTCATCGCGCGCACTTACGCCGAGTCAGACGTATTGCGCGTTTCTTAGCGATCAACCATTGCTGGTGTACATGCAGCTTTCTCGCGCCTGTCTCTCGACATGATCAGAAAGCGACGCTGCGCCGCATTAAAACGCGGGCAGCGCTGGGACACTCGTCAGCAACGGCAGCCCGCGACACGGCAGGAACGTAGGTCCAGCAGCGCGCCGAAGATAGCCAGATAGACGGCGAGATCGTCTGTGTCAGCGCTTCTTCGATCTTGTCGGCCCACAGCGCAACCGAGGCAGGCATCGGTGCGCGGCGGGTACAGCAGACCAAGGCACATGGTTAATCACGGCATTGATACGATGTGCGCCGGGGTGCGGGGTGTTCGTATTGCCAAGCCGCCTTGGCGTCGGGCAGGAGATTCGGCGACAGATCAGGATGCAGCGCGGGGCCGATATCCTTGATATGCAGGCGTGCGTGGTGCGTATGATCATAGCCAAAATGCGATGTCGGAGTTGGGTCGAGGTCGAACACCAGCAGATTCGCTTGCTTGGTGCATGCACCTGTACAGCGCCAGCAGATAGGGCAAAGGAACTGGCGGCTGCTTGGCTATACCATGAGCCAGTGGATGCGCATCGGACGTGACAGATCAGAGAATGCTGCCAGGCTAGCGTCTCAAAATCCGCGTGGTGGAGCGAGTAAAAGACCAGCATAGTTGCACCAAGCGCCTGAATTCAGGTGTGGACTGAACACGCCCGACAGCGTGCCGCCGACGATGATGACGCGGTGAAACGGGGCGATCGGTCAGCAGCGGTAGGCCAACAGTGCCCACGGGGGACGGCTCTGCGGGTAATTTGTGGTTCGAGGATGGTATCGGCACCGCAAGGTGAGCACATCAGGATGCGGGGGCTCACACCGCAAGGAACGTCTTAGACACCGAATACCGCCGCTGCCGCCATGCAAAAATGATCATGGTTGTGCTGGCGGGATGCGGAGTACCTGCGATGGACGACGGTCCGTCACGTTGAGCGCCAAATTCAGGGCGTAACCGTTCTTTTCATCCGGCACAAGCAAAAGAGCAGCGGCGGATGTCTGCCAAACTGCATGACGCCGAGAGATTGCGCCAAATTGCATCGACGAGAGATGTTCACCATTCGGCAAGGCCGCCTTGGGTGACACAGGGCAGAGGCAAGGCCGACAGCGCTTGGGCGATCCCGCCATTGCAGATTGATTTCGCGCGAAAATCAAGAACGGGATCGCAAGCAGGGGAAAAAACAGACACGACCGCGGTGGCGTGAAGGTGATTTCAGCATGCGGAAACTTTGTAGCCATGAAAGGCGAAGCGGC
>Ga0163217_1107930_pt1 | contig 13868 bp, 22 predicted proteins | sample SynspAceP_FD_185933 | JGI IMG/M metagenome (GOLD analysis project Ga0163217, IMG submission 185933) | Saline lake microbial communities from Ace Lake in Antarctica - Synechococcus sp. Ace-P (PacBio error correction) | ecosystem: Environmental > Aquatic > Non-marine Saline and Alkaline > Saline ... | reverse complement strand
ACGGGGCAAGGACCCGCGGCCTTGCGCCTCCAGATAGGCCAAGCCAAAGACCTCGTTCCCACGGTGCCCCAGAACAAGATGGCGCGGCCTGTGTGATATGGCCTGTGCCATCGCGCTGCGCATCAGAAGTGTGGCCCCAGAACCGGACCGCGTGCCAAGGGGGCCATCAATGCGCGACCTCTGCGGCGGGGCGGGGCCGTCGCCTGCCATGTTTCCAAACGCAGTGTCACGGGCAAGCAGCGCCAGCGTGTCGGCGATGATTTGAGGTAAGGAGGCCGCTTGTCCCCCCCGCGCAGCATGCCGACGGCCAGCATGGGGCCGATCCAAGACGTCGAGGGCGTGGGTGGCAAGGCCTTCTTGCGCCAGGAACGGGCGCAGAATGGATAAAGGCGTTGGTCGGCGCGTCTCGCGTCGCGGCGCAGGCGTTTCGGCATCCCGGTGGGTCAGATAAAATATCACATCCCGCCGTCACTGGCGGCCTCTGGACGCTTGGGCAAAAATTGGGGCCCCCCAAAAAAAAAGGACCGGTCAGACGTTTGCGCGCGCGACTGATTCGACCAAGCAAATAGTGGAATGCCCAAGGCCCGTGTGACAGCGGGGAAATGAGGTCGGGGCTTGTTAGTATTGTGATAGGTGAATTCCACGCCTGCCAGCCTTCGGCGTGGGCCGCGGCGATTGCGTTTGTGATTTCGGTCTGTGCGGCGTCAATGGTCCGCGTTGAACGCGCCATCGCCCGCGCGTCGCGGCTGCGCAGGGTGGCTGGCCCATCGCTACGCCGCGCCGCGGCGTTTCAGTTGCTGCGATTTAACCCCGCGCCATCGCCGATCCCCGACGGGACCGGATGATCGGCGATTATTCAAACGGAAGCGTAGACGCGAGCTGCATCAGCCGCCCGTGTTGCCAGCATTTGCGGTCAGCCGTTTTGTGCAGCTGACAGATGCCGGGGGCCATGGTGAACTTCGGCGTGCAAGCCGATCGTGGGCTGCGTCGGCCAGTCGCGGGCCAAGCGCAGGTCATCGGCGAAACGCCGTCATCGCATCGGCCAAGGCGGCGGGGGCGTTCATCGCTGAGTATGCCGGTTACTGCCTGCTGGTGTAAATTCGGGGATGGCTGACACTGGGCGTGCTGAGCATTAGGGAGCTTCTGGCTCGCGGCCTCCATCCAAACACAGGGCAGGCCGTCGCGGTCGCCGTCTTGGCCAATACGCGATGGCAGCACGAACAGGGTCGGCGGCCCCATGCGTCGATCACCTCTGCTGGTCGCAGCCCCGCCGCCACGTAATACGGTCGTTGATTCCATGCGACTCTGCACCGCGGCATTCATCGTGTCGACAGGGTCACCTGCCGCCCGATGTGGGTCCAGTGCCAGCTTCAAAGCTGTCTGGCAGCAAAGCGCCAGCGCGCGATCAGGGATTATCAAAGCCCTTCTTCTCATACATGCGCCCGACCGACATGTTCATCTGGAACGGGTCGCTTTTTGCCGCGCGGGACCTCGACGTGGCGGTTCGGGGCAAACGTGCAGATCAAGCCGTGATTAGACCAGATCAATCCGGTCGGTGTCGCCAGAGAGACTGCGCAGTTGGTGCGCGTTGAAATCTGGTGCAGGTGGCCCCGAAGGCGTGCACCCGTGACTGGCCACCCACGGGTCAAAGCTTTCTCGTGCGCAATGCCTCCCACTCGGGGCGAGCGTCCAGATGTCCTTGGCGTGTGCAGCAAAATGCTCCCATGGAAGGCCGCGCAGGATCGCCGCGCTATCGCGGCAACGACTGAGGGCGTCATGCAAGAAATGGGCATAGATGACCCGCGTGTCGCGGCGGGCAGCATCGTGGGCCATGAACACAGGCCTGACCAAAGCGGCGACGCCGGTTGGGCGTGTCATCGCGTTGCCAGATTCCTGTGGAAGACATCCCACCGCGCACGATTAGCCCGGGCATGAGATTTGCGCGGTTCCTGCGCTTGCGCCCACGCGTTTCGGGATGCGTTTCGCGCAGGTTATTCGGGCAAGTTAACGCACACGCGCCTTTCAGCCGGTCGTGCAAGGGGTGGGTTCTTCACATCGGTCGGGTGACGCAAAGATCCATTATGTCACAAACCGCATCCCGCTTCTCTCCAGCCGCGCCGCAGCTCTGCGCGATGAACGTCTCTGACAGGCGCTGCCAGCCTTTGACGACAATGGCCGAGGGCGGCAGGGGATTATCGTCATGCGGCACCATCCATCAGGGCGCCGGCCCCGTTTCGACAACCACGTCACCAGCCGTCCGCAGCCCGTTCGCACCGACCTCGGATTGGTTTTGTTTTCATGGGGCAGGTTTGCGGAATCGCGGACGATCATCGCTTGTGGCGTCATTGCCGTCGCCGGGTTTTCGCAGAGCATTGCCGGAACAAACCCCAATTCTTCGGCACGGCCTGGCACGTGAATCCATTTGTTTCCAGGCGCGGCACGGTGCGGAAGGTCACGATCACGGCGCGTTTGTCAACAGGGAAAGCACTTCGCAAAGGTGTTATTAGCCGCCCAGCAAACCCACGCCTCGGCACCGACATTCACAACTGCTCAAATCCGGCTATCAATAAACCCAAGCGGGTTACCGGTCCACCCAGCTTGGGCACCGCGTATCAAAGGCTTCCGCGCACGTCGCCCGAAAGAAAGGCCCATTAGATTCAGCCTATGGCATTGCGGGGTCAGGGTCGGGGTCTTGCTCGTATTTGCGTCCAGCACAGCGACACCATCGCCGCCCCGTACACCGCCACCCGGCGTGGATCAGCACATAGGGCTCTTCGGGCGGGGCGTGTTTCATCGGGGGCTTCGCGGTCGTAGATATCCTGTCCAGTGCATCCGGTCGTGCGCCGCCTGTGACAGGGGCAAACCTTGGTCGGGTCATAGACGTTCTCGCCATTTGCCACAGACCCAGATTTCGTCATAGTATTTCCTGGCCGCTTCGACGGCACCTTTACGTTCCCATTCGCGGCCAGTACCATCCGGCCGTCCAATACGTCGCGCAGGCCAAAAGCACGACTTTGGTCTCGTGCCGTTCTCCGCGCAACCCAGTCAAGGCTGGGCAGCAGCTCTCCCGCCGGAAAGCCAGTGGGCTTCTTTGCGACGATCAGCAGGTCGGGGTATATTCCTCGAGGGCCGTGGCGTATTCAGGTTGGCCCGCAAGAAGTACCTGGTCGATATTCAAGACTGCAGGGCGACTGCCGCCACAGTAGCTGCGTTCAACTAACTTGGTCACGCCGGGCATGGACGGATTGTTGGTCGACCCCTTTTGGGAAGGTGACCGTCCTGCTACAGGGGGATCCGGTCAGGCATGATGGCCGAGGCGTTCTTCGTCGCCCTCCATTCAAAAGCAGCGGCCAGTGCCCGCGAGCGGCGCAAGATTGCCCCAAACCCAAAAGTGTCATGACTGCTAAAATAGGAACCCGCCGCGCAGGTTCTGCCGTTGCGGGTTATTCTTCGAGACCGTCTTGGCGATGGGCCGATCCTAAACATTGGTAACATCATTCGTTGGCCGCGCAGATCGTGTCGGCCGGCGAGAAAGGCGTGATTTAATGTTCAAAGCAGGAAAACCCGTCCCGCCCGATGCACACCAGGAAACCGGATTAAACTTAAATCACCTTGCAAATTCACCTTGGTCTGCCGACGCAGCAGGCCACTGGAAATACCTTTAGGCATCTAAGGCGAAACATGTCATGCTTTTCAGCCACGTTTCCGACCCAACGGTCCTGGAATTGCGGCCGCTGGCCGTGTTTGGATACGGGGGCGGGCTGCCCGGAGGGATGCGGGACGGTGTCATGGTCGTCTTCCTTCGCGGTCAATCGTCCAGGGGACTGGTGGGGCCGCGGGTTTCATATTCAATGGTAACGGGCGTCGCATAGCGTTCTACTCCTGCTCCCCCACATCACTGGAGCGAGGACATATGCCGGCATTTTATCTTCACCTTTCTTTTTTGTTCGCTTTGGTTCCTATCCCTAGGCTAACGCCTCAACGGCGCAAGGGGTTCTATCCCCTTTTGCCAAAAACGCGCAATGAAAAGCCGCCAGCGACACACGATACCGACGCCAGCACGGCTGAAAGAGGTCATCAAACAGGCTGCCGAAAGTGGCGTAAAGGCGTGGTGGGTCGTCGACAGCGGCAGGCGCGGCTGCTGAACCAGCCCGCCCCTGCCCAAACAGGCGAGGGTGGCGCAAGCCAGAGGACGTGTGCTTGGCGAAAGACACCTCTCCGCTGATGCACCTGCAGAAACGAGGCAACCAATCCGCACCGCCTTGATCGAGCGCATTCGTGCAATTGCCCGACGCGATCAACGAGTCGTCATATATTCCTGCGGCGCCGCAAGCCCGGATGGCACGCTGTGGGCCTTTGGTAAGGGACGCTGTGATTGCGCTCGCGCTTTTTGCTGTCGGGGTCGTGTCGATGGTAGAGTTTTTTGGCAAACGGGATCCGCGCGCAGGTTTGTTACCGCCAAGGTTCAGGAGGCCCCGCGGCTATTGCCGATAAGATGCCGTTCCTTGGTGTTTCGGCTTTTTCATGGGTATCATCTGGCGTTTTGGCTGGTGTCGATGCTTGGTCGCCTATGTCGTCGGGGCGTTGTTGTTGCCCACTTGGAAGATACCGCGATCAGTTCACTGGCGACGCTGATCACACTCGGCTATTTGTCGTCTGTCCGCGTGGCGGCAGGGATGTGGCGGCATGATCCTTGGTCGCCGTTCCTGACGCAAAATTACCCGTATTCCGGTGTTCAGCGACCGCGATGCCAAACGCCTGCATCGCTGGCTGTGGATGATGGCCAGCCTAGACCACTTGCGCGATCCTGGTTCGGATATGGATCGGAGAGCTGGGACTGACCTACGACGGTTCTTACGCGTTCATTGCGTCGCTTGATGTCAGCGGCAATTGTGGTCGCCAATATCCTGGATTGATCTGTCGTCAACCGGCGGGCCATTTCCAAAACGCCGCTTCGCAGGGGCAAACCCGCTATCGGGAATGTTAGCGCGGTTGGGCGTTTCATGTCGCGGGTCGGGCCCGCTGGTGGTGGCTATGCGCTTTTCGCCTGGTCGAACTGACCTATGATCTGGTTGCTTTGAAAACCTCAGCTCTGTGCGCTGATCGCGGGGAGCGCTTTACGGTATCTTGGTGTCGATCATCGTGGTCTATGGCCGTGATCAACTATGCCATCGAGCGCGGCGTTTGCGCGCGGCCACGGATGATGCGCCGCCTGAACGCGGCTGCGCCGCGAGAAACAGGCCTGGTATTTTGCCCGGACGATGCGATTGCGATAGCCGCAGATATCGCGGGCGCGGATGGCACGAATTGCGCTGGATACTGCGCTGAACAGGCAACGCATTGGCACCCGCGTCAGAGCCTGACCAGTTTCGAGAGCTTTTGGCCCGGCGGTGTGGCCGGTCATCTCGCTTTTTGTCAGTGGCGCTTACGTTTTTTCTTTTATTGGGGACACGAGGCCACGGTGATGGTTCGAGAGCCACGCGGATAAGCTGCTGGACGTCTGATGGTGATCCTGTTTATCGGGCATATGATCATCTTATCACGCCTTCCGCCATCTGGATTGATAGCATGATTAGAAGCCATGAAACTGCCGATCAGCCGGAGGTCAGGGTTGGGCGACGAAGCAGCGGGGGCGTCCTCGGCCAGCCGGGAACTGGCAACGCTGCTGCCCGCTGTTTTCGGCAACTTTGTTGCTTGAATCGTCCTGATCGTTGACCTCGCCCTGATCGTGTGTTGATGGAATTCGGAATTTTCAACGGTCGGCCCCTTGGTTTGCCGGCGCAGGGAATCGTCGGCGTTGCTGTCGGCTTGCAGTCAGGCGCTTGGTTGCGCGATATCTTTGCCGCGTTGCATTCTATCCTGTTCGATGACGCCTTTCGCAAAGGCGAATACCTCGGACGTGGGCGGGTAGTGAAGGGCCACCGTAGAGAAAATCTCTGTCCGGTCATTCCAGCTGCGCCACCATCTGGGCGCACTACACACCATCCCATTTGGCGAGCTGCAGGTGATGACAAACTATAGCCGCGAACTGGGTGATTATGAAAGGCTGCCCTGGCGTGTGACCTATTGGACACGATGTCGAACGGTTCGCAAGCTGATCAAAAAGCTTCCGGCATCGAACTGCCTGGATGATCCGGTGATCGCGCGATAACTTTTATCCAGCCGATTCAATCGCAGTGGGCGTCATCGAAGCAGGACCTCTGCGATGATTATCCGGCGTCAAGTTTATGACCAAACCGGGGATCAAATGTTTGCGTGCGCAAGAAGGTCTACGAGTGAAATTCGCGCCCTGTTCGAACGCGAAGGCATCCGTTTTGCGCACCGCGAAGTCACGTTGCGTCTGGCGGATTGGAAAGGTTGCAGGACCTTAGCGATGAGGAACGCAATGCGGTGAACCGCCGCGCACAGGCATCGATGGAAGAAGAGGCAGACGCAGGGCCCCGCGCAGGCGAGGACGACCGTTAAGCGCGTTTGACGCAGTTGTGACATTGAAAACGGGCTCCGCTGGCGCTAGCTCTTCAGCATCTTGCAACAGGAGAGTTTCCGATTGAAACAGTCCAGACGCCAATGGCCTGACGACCACAGCTTGCTACAGGCGGTTGTCGTGACGCTACTGCCCTATTCCGCACAAGCCGCAGCCCACCCGGCGGAAATGTTCCCCGTCAGCGGTGGCGAGGTCAAAGTTCACCCCGTCGACCACGCAGTCCTTTGTGATGGAGGACACCAGCGGCGTGATCTTACTGCGAATTTCCCGTGGGCGACTTTGCGAACTTACAGTGATTTTTGCCACGGCCCGATCTGATCTGTCCCCCACGAGCACGGCGATCACTTATAATGCCGAAACGCTGGCCGGTATCTGGGGGTGCAACACGCAAATCGTCACCCAATCCCGCCGTTTCGACATTGCTTGCCCGCCGCCGCTAAAGGCCAAGGCGAACGCGCTCTGGCCAACGGCGAGAATGCGATGTTCAACGAAGTATCGATCGAAGCCGATCCCCGGCCTATAACACCACCGAAGAACGCAAGCAGTTCCACCGCAAGGCCGCGAACACGGCTATATCGTGGAAACTCTCGCCGACTTCCGCGTTTATATCTCTGGCGATCCGAAGGACGCGGACATGCTGGGCGCTGGTGAAAATATTTCGATCTGGCGTTTGTTTGTATGAACCTGCCGTTCCACCATGGACGCGACCTCGGCGGCCGCAGCGGTGTCGACCTTCAAACCGCGTTCGTTCTACCCCCTATCACTACCGCTGGGCGCGATGATGGCAACCAAGAGCCCCGCCGCCTTTGCCGCAGATGCGTTGGCCGAAGGCGATCGAGTTCAAATGGCGAATGGTATTTAGCCAGCGCAGCGGGGGCAGCCTCCCGCACCCCCTGGGATTTAGGCCATCGGAAGGGTAAGCCGGGCCGGATTGCAGGATTTATACGGGTCAAGGGCTGGCCCGCAGGCCGTCGCCTTAGGAAGTTTGAACGCCAGGAACCACCACGGTGCATGGCAGCATGGGGATGGGCGGTCACCAGTAGATTTCGTATGCTCGCGAGGTTTTGCGCATCATTCAGGCATGGGGGGAGGGGGGAGGCCCCCAGGGGGGGGGGGGGGGGGGGGGCCCTTTTCACGGGCAGGCGCGCCGCAGGCCAGTCCAAGAAAAACTCAACGCGTTTCACCCAAGATCAATCGCAGGGTTGATAGGGTCGCGCTGGCGATTTCAGATGCGACATGCAAATCGGGCAGCAGGTAGTTTGCGGATCACCCGCGGCGGGCGAGGCACCATCATCTCGGTGCCTTGAGCGTATTCCTCTTCGCGCAGGGCTCAGGAATTTGGAGCGTACGGCGCGCGCCAGCCCTGGCCAGTCCAGAATCCGAGGATGATCGAGATGATTAATAAAGAAGACACCGACACCGGCCCCCAGTTCGACGGCACGCCGCCGACAGCGCCAACCAGAGCGAGCAACTCGGGCAAGGACCGCAGGATTCTCAATCAGCCGCGGTTGACGAGCAGTCCGTCTTAGCCACCGAAAGTAGCCCGCCAGTGAACCCAAAAAAGATGCCCAGCACAAAGTGCCGTGCTGCGATCAGCCCCCCGTCAAAGACAGCTGCCGCCATAAAGGGAATGCCGGCTGACACATCGCGGCCCAGCCGGTCCGAGCCCCAGAGGAACCACTGTGGCCCCCATCCGGGGCGCAGAAACAGACATGGTATCTGTTGGATGAGGGCAAAGAGGTGGTAGGTTTACCCTTACAAAAATACTCAATTTTCGCGCGGGCTTGCTGGTATCGGTGTCGGTATCTTAGACCAGCGAAAATTGACCAGATCCGCCGTTTCCGTCGTTCTTGTAGAACAATAGGGCCGACGAACTGGCACCAATTCGTGCCAAAGGTTTTGATGGCTTTGCGGCGGCGCATAGATGTGTTCGGCATTGCGTTTCGTTGGTGCGTATAAGGGGCGCGGAATGAACCCCGCCACCCGGCAGTATCAGATAGCAGAACGCCAGAAACGCCCCGGACACTGAGGGCAAGCTTATGTCGGCGGAACTTGCTGCCACATGAGCGCGCAACAGAGGCGTCCATCTCGGCCCGTTCGGGGCGCAGATAGGTCGGCATCATTCAATCAAAGGGTCGTTGTCACAAAACGGTTATCCGGGCTGGATGCATCATGTGGTGTCGTGCCCCGTAACGGATGCGCGATCAAGCAGGACCAGCAGGCAGTCAGAGACATTCGTGCCAAACAGCGTCAGGCGGGCCACGAACATCAGGCATGAGGCGGGCGAGGAATTGGTCTTGGGAACTTCAGCGCAACCAGAGATAGGGGGGCGATTGTTTCAGGCCCAGGACAACTGATACCAGTACCGACCCGAAATCATCGCGGGCAGCAGATTTGGCCGATATATCGGCGACCAAACGGGGTTTGAACCCACACGTAGCGGGGTATTTTGACAGCAGCCGTGCGAGGGGCCTGCCTTTGGCTTTGGCGGTTTCGACATTAGGGTTATCAGCTCGTCAGGTCATATTCGCCCGGCAGCCGCGCAATCATCGCGGTGCGCCCGCTGTGCCGTCACAAAGGTTGGTACGCTCAGTGCAGCCGGCACAGAGCGTACTTTTTCCATACATCGGCTGGCCTTCAAGCTGGGGGCCATCAGGCCGCCAATCGGCAGGTCAAGTATTTTGCCCGTAATAGAACAAGATCAAGCGGCCAGCAGGGGAAGTTCGGCGTCGCGACCCGAGGTAGCCCAGAAACCGGCGGTATAATCGACCCACGTCTCGGATTTTAGCCGGCGGCGAGCACCCCCAGCGGTAATGCCGATGAGATAGACGAACAATACGCGGCCAGATTGGACCAGTACGGTCATCCAAAGGGCGTCCCCTACAATTTCGCCAACGGGGCGTCGAATTCGAACGACCAGCCGAAATTGCCCTGGATCCAGCCCGCAAACCCTGCGGCCCCCGGCCACCATGCCGACCCAGATCAGGTATTGTTTTCAGATCGGTTGATCCAGCGCGTTATTCGTTTGGCGCAGAAACTCGGGCCTTGGCGACGCCTTCGGCCTGACCTGTGGCACGCAGCTCAGCGAAGGTTCGAAGGTAATCGCCGTGGGGCAGGTTGATAATGAACCAAACACCAGCAGTGAGACCACCAAAAGGGTCAGGCAGCATCGTGATGAAAACGCCAGACGGGCGTATTCTGAGGGGGGGGAATATCATCGGCTTAACCTGCACATGGGGGGTCTTGAAGATAGATTCATCGATACGGATGGATGCCGGAAATGCGCGCCGGATCAAAAGGCCCAATGCCTTTTTCCGGCACGTTCATCAGTCATTCGATACAACGACGGGCTGCGGCGTGCGCTTCGGAGAGGATACCGATACGAACGCTGTTCGGCATGGATGGCCAGCATCCGTTTCCAGATTTGTCTTCGCGGACCTCGGCGTCGGGTGTGGTTCCCCAATTCATTCGCCAAGGCAAACATCAGACGTTGGCCGCTGCATGTCAGGGGCGATCCGGCTTGGCCACCGTTTGATAATACTGCCCCCACATCGGCCAAGCAAAGGAAATTCCTGATTTGTGGGCGCAGATTAGGATGGGCGGAGTCGACGGCCCCTGGAAGCCCGTTGTCCCAAACCATACCGACCGGGCCATCGTCCCGCCCGATAGATCCGGTTTGCGCAGGATGTCGCGGTCCAGCGGGCCATGATCAGACGGATGCCCAGATCTCGCCATGTGTCCGTGATTGATCGCCAGCGCAGTTTTCTCCTCTCGCTGCTCGCCTGCGGTTCTTCGATCACGAACTCCTCGGGCGGCCGTGCGGCAGTTTCGCGCAGGCCGGCGGGGGTTTTCGTTCTGTCAGGACCCATCCGTCAAGCAGCGGCATTTGCATGGCAAGGTTCATCGCTGACCATGAATGGTGTTGTCTTCGTCATAAGCGCACTTTGGACAGGGCGACATTGCCGCCTTCTCTGGCGAGACCAAAGTAGCAGGCGCGGTTTGTCATCGCCGATCGATTGCCAAGGCTCAGCTGCGCGCGAAAGCGAACGTCGCGGCATCACTTCGCCGCCAGACAGGGTCGGACGAAGTTTAGGGTTGGGTAAATCCGCGATTTCTGGCTGGCGGCTCACCCCATTTGGCCCACATGCAAGGTGCGGTTATTTGCCGCGTCGACCCTTCCCTTTTTTGAGGATCGCCACATCGGGAACGAGGCCCGCGTTGCCTGTGGTCGACCTCGCCGCGTTTGCCTGGCGCGATTCAGCCCACCGCGACGACGGTCATCTGCACCACGTCGATATAGGGCAGTTGCACGCCGCGGCTTGTCGATGCGGGTGGAATTAGGGGTTTCGCACGAAAAAAGTTTGGGCGCGAGCGTCCGTGTCCGACGTGTTGATCACGGCTGCAGCGTTGGCTGCGCGGGATTGTCGAACTGTACATGTTGTCGCGTTTGTTTGTTGCAGCGCGGGCCCAGCTTATGACGCGGGCGGATTTGACCTTTCGACTCAAGCGCGTCAGGGTCGGCGAAAACTTCCACGTGGAACTGTGACAGATAGTGGGCGGCGGTAGATGGAACGGCGGGGCTGGCCTGTGCCAGCAGCGGCCAGGAAATTCGGATTGGGGAATCTGCCATTCAAACACGACCGTTTGCGGTCGGAAAAAGGTGACCTTGCCCAAGCCGCGTTGTCCACGATCATAAATCAGGCGGGCCCCTGGTGGTAATATCGGGATCGTTTGGCGACGTTCTCCCACCAAGTATTTGAAATTCCATCCGAGGTAAAGGGCACGCCGTCGGACCCGCGGTGGCCGTCGGGCGCAAGACGGAGCGTGGAACTTTGCGGCCTTTTCTTCCACATCAACAGCGCAAGATAGATGCGGGGGCGAGCGCTTGCTAATCGGACTGGTACCCGACCAACGCGCCATAGCGTAGACGGCCATCTGCCGCACGTCCTTGGTTCCGCGAATCAGCGTGCGGAGTGTACCGCCCTGACGACAAGCTTGCGGCCTTGGCTTCGAGATCGACGACCAAGCGGCTCTGATGGAATGCGGTCAGCGACGTGGGGCAGGTGCCGGAGTTGACCTCTTTTGTTGCAAAACTGCTTTTCCTGCAGGCACAGGGGCCGTCGCTGTGGGCGGCAATGGCGCAAGAGTGCGAGAGAAGCGGCGATGGGCGAGTAAGAGCTTACGCATGGCAACGTACCTTATGGCCTGGCTCAAGCTCCGCGCAGGGGCAGGGGCGCCGTTCAAAGGGAACTGCCTGGCCAAAGGCGTGGGCGATCCTGCGCCCTGGCGACCAGATCAAGGTCGATGGGGCGGCTTTGATATTGTCGGGGTCAGGGCTGTGCCGCAATCAAGGCCGGGTCATAGGGGGGTTGGGGGTTGTGACCAACGTATCGGCTGAGGCCTGTTCGACAATAACGCACTGCGCGCATCACCGCGACTCATCCGCAATTACGGGCAACGACGGCCAGATCATTGGCTGATGAACAGATTAGCTCACGGTTTGTGGCACGGTCACGGATGTCTTCGAGCAGGGTCAGGATCTTGTTCCTGACCGACACATCCAGCGCCGAGGTGGGTCATCGAAAATCAGCAGCTTCGGATCGAGCGTTTCAAGCGCCGGGCGATCGGGAACAGACGTTTGGCGCTGCCCCGCCTTTAAAAAGCGTGGGAAACGGCCGAAGATTATCGGGGTTCAGGCCCGACCCACCGCAGCATTCCAGCCGCCTTTTCGCGGCGGTCGCGGGCTGTGCCGATGTTGTGCACCTCCATCGGTTCGGTCAGGGCTTGTTGTACGCGCATGCGCGGGCGAGCGATGAATACGGGTCTGGAACACATTTGCGTCCTGCCGTTGAAATGCTTTCCGCTCGGCGGGGACAGGCTCATGAACGGGCCGGCGACGCGGCAGCGGGTCAGGCGAAACAGCACCTCGCCGCAGCATCGGGGCGTTCGGCCCCCATCGCGATGCGGCGGCCAGGTCGGTTTTTACCCGATCCGCTTTCGCCGACAATCGCCAGCGTTTGCCGCGGCGGCAGTGGCCAGGTCGGACGTTCTGGCAGGCGGATACGGTTACGGGTTTGCGCCAAACCGCCCGGCCCGCTATGTGTAGGTCTTGGATACATTGCGCAGTTCAAGATCACGTCGTCAGGGGCGGCGAGAACGTAGGCGGGGGCCGCACGGCCGGGATCATCCGGGGCGGGCGGCGAAAGCTTGGCGGTTTAGGGGTGGGCGGGCTGCCCAGCCACATCCTGTGCCATTTGCCCCGTTCCATCACGCGCCCCCTGTGCATCACGACGGACTTTTGCGCCCATATTAGCCACGACGCCCAGATCGTGGTGTCAACCAGGATCACGCCCATGCCGGTTCAGCCTGAAGCGACCGAATCAGCCCCAGCACCTGCGCTTGCGGCGTCCACGTTCCAGCGCCGTTCGTCGGGCTCATCCGCGAGTTCAGCCAGCTCGGGTTTTGGCGACCATTGCCATTGCGATCATGTGCACGTTGGCGCATCCCCGCCGACCATCTCGAAGGGAATAGCTGCCGTCCCAACGCCCGCACGCGGATCGCAAGGCCGACTTTTCGAAAACTGCTGCAAAACGCGCGTTGGCGGCGGCGCGCCCCATGTTGCGGTGCAGACGGCAGCACCTCGGCGACTTGGTCGCCAATGCGGTGCAAGGGGCGACAAGGACCGCATCGGTTCCTGAAGACATCGAAATGCGGGTCACTCGAATGGCGGCGCATCTTTTTCTCGGGTTTAGCGCCAAAAGGTCGACCGGCCTTCCGCTCCGTAAACGCGGGATCGATCCACCGCGGCCTATTCTGCGCTGCATTCCGGCAGCAACGCAGCACAGACCCGGCACGACAGGCGTTTTGCCAGACCGCTTTCCGCCGACCAGCGCAAGGGTTTCGGCCTGCATTCAGCGCAAAGCTTGACGCCATCCACGACTAACGGCGGCACCGAAGGCCGATCGACAGATCATTTACTTCAAGAAGGGGGGCCATGGGTCATTCAAGCCGTCAAAGGAAAAATTACCAATCGAGTTGGAAGCCGATAAACGCCTAAGGATCTAGGGGGCAGCGTGAAAAACCAGCGTCGCGGTAACACAATCTGGCGGCCTGCGTCCCCCATGTTGCATCAGTACGACCCAACCCGAAGAGGACCGTGATGGCCGCTTAGGAAATTTTTTATCGACGTATGGTGCACAGCAGCGCGGTATCGATCATGCCCGCCGCATTGACGCAGACATTGACAGGCCAGTGTTTTGAATTGGGGTTGGGCACGGACGGACGTTTTCACACATCCTGCGAAACCCTGGCCGAGCGCGTATAATTCGTGTATCGACGGGCCGTGGCGTCTAACCCGATAGTACCCCGGGGAGGGACCATCAAG
>Ga0163217_1104519_pt1 | contig 13869 bp, 21 predicted proteins | sample SynspAceP_FD_185933 | JGI IMG/M metagenome (GOLD analysis project Ga0163217, IMG submission 185933) | Saline lake microbial communities from Ace Lake in Antarctica - Synechococcus sp. Ace-P (PacBio error correction) | ecosystem: Environmental > Aquatic > Non-marine Saline and Alkaline > Saline ... | reverse complement strand
CGACAGCCAGCCAGGCCAGCTCCGTCTCACGGTCTGGATGGTGGGCGGCGATTCAGCCTCAACGAGCGAGAGGCGATCTTTGTAACGGGGGGGCCCGGCGCCACGTCGGGAGGGGCTTCGGGAACGGGGTGGCCGTGGCCTTGGCCAGGCAGTGGCCGCAGCTTGGGTGGTTGAGCTGCAGGCTGATTCCAGCCCCCCATGCCGTTGCTGCGGACCTGCCGGCGAAGGGAATGCCTTCTTGCCTCAGCCTTGCCCTCAGATCAGGCCAGCCCGCTGAGATCACCGGCCATCAGCAGCGGGCCAGGCTGTCGGTCACTCAACGCAGGAGGCCCCATAGCTGTCGCCGCTGTGGCCGCCCAGTCGCCGGCCCAGCCCAGAGGCGGCACCAGCAGCGCCGGCAGCAGCCCCAGCCAGCCCTGCCAGAAACAGCCTGGCCCCCGCGGCCCTGCCCCTGGAGCGCCAGTTTGCGGCCAGCAGCAGTAACGGGGACGCAACATCCCGGCCGATGCCGAGCCAGTGCGGCGATGAAAGCCAGCCAGGTCCGTCTGGCGCAGATAGGGAAGGCCCCAAATCGACCAGCAGCGGCGCCATTCGTCCCCAGGGACCGCTGACCAGATCAAACACCTGGCGCCACCCACTGCCGAAGGCGGGCCGCCGCAGGCTCAGCAGGGGGCGGCCGCAAGGCGTAGCAGCAGCGTGAAGGCCAGGCACACACTGGCCCCCACCCGGGCTTGTCGTCATCGCCTCAGCGAGCGATCCCGGCGCCAGGACCATTCGGCGGGTTGTCCATCACCCATCGACATGAAGGCCGCCGCTGAGCAGAAGCCCAGGCCAGCACCAGGGCCACGGCGGGCCTCCGCAGGCAGCCGAGGGCGGTTGCCCCCCCAGAGCCAGGGCTGCAAGCCAACCCAGCACCCAAGGCCCGATCCAGGGCGCAAAACGGGCGATGCGCTCGAAGCGCGCTGGGCCTGGGCCAGGCGGCAGCACGCTGTTAGTAGAAGACCCAGTGCTCCAGCCAAAGATCCGCAGCATCCAGGGGCGCGTGCACGGCCGGAAGAGGGAGGCGGTACTTGGCGGAGCGGGAATCACCCGGCGGGGCCAGGCGTGAGGGGCACCCCTTAAGTTCAACCCAACCGTTGAGCGACCCAGGCCTTGTTCACCCCCTGGGGCAGGGGCCAGTCGATCGACTCCGGGCATTCCTTTTCATTACGAGCGCACGCCTCCTTGCCGTCACACCCAGCACGCTGCGGCAGGTTTCCACAACCCCCACGGCGTGATCACGACCCACCTTCATGGCCGGTGGCACGCGGCCACCGTCAAGGGGGTCAGCGCGATCAATAGCCACCACCCGGCGCCCAGTTGGGCTTGGCCACACCTATCACCTGCACCTCCAGCCCGGCGAAAGCGGTGGTGGGCGGAAGCCGGCGGACTGCACCGTTTCATGGAGCTGGCCCGGGCCCCTGCTCACCGACCGGGCGGGTATTCAGGTGTTCAGCCTGGGGCCGCTCAATCGCATCGACGACCACGCGTTGTCTTTCCGCTCCCCCCGCGACGCGCTCGTGATCCGCTGACGCGGAGCGCTCATGGAGATTTTCAGATGGCCCTGGGAGGCGATGTGTTGATGGCTTTGGACCAAGTGCCCTCCCTATAGGGGCCAGCGAAGCCGAAGTGGCCGGTGGCCTGCCGGCGCACCCAGAGACTGGCTGGAGCGCTGTGCGGTCGTCCACAACCGTGCGACCAGGCCCTGTTCGGCATTCGTCCAGGTCGGTCTCTATCCCCAGTTGGGGACCAATCCGCCAGGGCCGTGGCGGCCATGGGACCTGCCCGGCATCGCGATCGGCGGCAGTCAGCGTCGGCTGAACCGTGGAGGAGATGCACAGAATCGTTCGCCAGGTCACCCCGTTGCGACGGATGCACAAACCTCGCTTTACCTGATGGGCATCCGCCAAGCCTGCGCGAAATGGCGATCGCCGTGGCCCAGGGGATCGGACCTGTTCGACTGCGTCCTGCCGACCCGGACTGGGACGGCACGGCCACCGCCATTAGTCGGGGCGAACGCTGCGAACCTGGCGCATGCCCGCTTTCGCCACGACCACACTCCCCTTGATGCCAGCTGCCCCCTGCTGGCCTGCAGGAGCACCAGCCGCGCCCTACCTCAGCCACCTGATTCGCAGCGATGAAATTGCTTGGGACGCACCCTGCTGAGCTGCACACCTCACCCACCTGATTCCGCTTCACCACGGCGATGGGCCGCGCCATTGCGACGGGTTGTTTTGCAGAGGATTCGCTCCTGGGGTAGCGGGCTCTGGCGCGGGCCCAACTTGGTTTTAGCGGTCGATTTGATCTTGTTCTAAGCACCAGGGATATGGCAGTATTCACTGGCATGCTGTGTTGACGCTGGCCAGCTTCTGAGGCGTATCAGGCCTTCGGCCCGCTGGTCGACATTCCCTGCCGATCATTCCACTTTTCTTCCTGCCTGTTGGCCTTCGTTCTGGCAAGCCCCGTTCGGCTTCCGCTGAATCGCGAATCAACGGCAGGCTCCAGGACACCAGAGGTCAAAACGCAGCAGGGCTCGCCACCGCGGGGGGCACCGCCCAGGCAAACGCGGGCAGGGAAATCGCCGCCAGCGGTGGTTCCTGATAGAGCCGGTACAACCATCGATCTTGCAGGCTTCCCATCCAGGCGGGGCCTTTTTTTTGTTCCCTGCCAGACATACGAAACTGCCGCCCACCCCCATCCAAGGCCAGGCTTGCCCCGATGCAGGCGTTGGATCCAGGTTTCCTGGACGTGGCACACCGAGGGGCTGCCAGCACAGATCGCGGCCTGGCAGCCAGCAGGGCCCTGCTCAATTGCTGGCCACTCCTGCGCTTGGTGGTAGCCATCGCTGCTACACCAGATCCAGGCCCGGCCAGCGCGCGTTGCAGCGCTCCACCAGGGCCGCCAATCACCAACCGGGGCTGCCCGACAAGGCGACGCGCCATGTGCGCAGCAGCGGCATGGCGAGCAAACGTGGGCCAGCTCGATGCGGGGCTTGCGGCGCACCATCGCCCTGCGCCTAAAAACGCCAGAAACACGCCAGCCCCATCGGGGATCACCAGCTCGGCCGCCTCGATCACGCGCGGAGCTGGGGGTCTCCAACGCCGCCATTGTATCATCTCGCGTTGAGCGTGGGACATCTGACCGCCGCCCCTGGCTTGCAGGGCGAGGGCAGCTCGAACACTCGGGGCACCAGGACATGCACTGGAAACGCCAGCACCGGCTTCTAGGTTGCCGGCGAGGCCTTGAACCGATTCCGTCGCCATCGCTGTTGGGGCCGCGTTTACGGCAGGGGAGAATCTACGGAGACTACCGGGCGACATTCCGCGCCGGCACCATCGATCCAGGAGGTTCCAGCGGCAGGATGGCAGGAACCAGGCAGCGGCAACGCATCAAGGGGCCAGGGTTCTGGCGATGCCGAGCCCAGGCGATGCTTCAGCTCCTCGATTTGGCCAGATCGAGGCGGGCGTTGCTGGTTGGCGTCAACACCGATCAGCGGCCTGCTGCCGGCCAGCACCGCCACACCGTCCATTGGCAAACTTTCGGCGCGATGCCTGGGTCGCGACTGCGGGGTGTACTCCATTCAATGCGTCTGGGTGTGGCCGCTGGCGACCGCCGCCTCAAACGGAGCCAAGCCAGTTCGGGGTGTTTGAGCTGGAGCAGCGGGTCTTGATTGCTGATGCGCGGCTGCTTGGTGGCGATGCTGGCCAGGCGAACAAGGTGGAGCGCTTCCCAAAAACGCCTCAACCGCGGCGATTGCGATCCACGCCAAATTCCGACACTTCCCGCGGTGAGCCGGTGTTGGCCATGACGGCTGCGGGGCATCTGCAGTCGATGCCACGGGCGCTCATCTGCTCCATCTCGCCCAGCTACCAAGGCGGCCTGGTCGTGGTCAGAGCCCACCACGAACGGGATTTTCTGCAGAACCATTGGTGTATTACGTGGCCCGGGGCTACCGGGTGGCGATTACGGGGCCATTTTGGGAGCGGGTGACAAGGGGCAAACCATGGCGAACGCCGGAGCGACAACGCCAGCTCCGATCCGGCCTGGTTCAAGGCGCCCTGGAGGCCCTCGATGGGCTCGACCTCTATGGCCCACGGCGACGGCAGCTGCTGTCTGCACCATCCCCCAGCGCGGTGATGGCCTGCGCTCCGCGCTCAGCCCTGCTGGCCGCGGGAGTCTGCGAGGCAAGGAGGTGGACAGTGCCTTGCCTTCGGTGGACGGCTACCCCGCCTGGGCCGTGGAAGAGATTCCCCTTGCTTGGTCGAAACGCACCAGGAACAAGATCCGGCGGGAGCTCGGCGGCCGGTACGGGTCTACAACGCTTTCGTCCGCGATGGGCCACAGACGGTGGTGGAGACCACCATCGCCTTCCACTACGAAGCGCGGAAGAACTGCCAGTTCGAAGCAATCGAGTGCGATGGCCGCTGGTTCTTCGCCTATGAGTGGTTCACAGCCTGCTCGAAAGCGCCGCTGGGAGGAAGGGCCTGGGGCTGGCGGCGGGCGGCTGGAGCGGTGAGCCTGGGAATGTGGACGGGCCTGCGCTCCTTCCGAGCTTCTTACCTGGGCCGCAGGAGGCCGATCGGGCGGAACGGCTCCAGCCGGCAGCCAGGGCGCGGAATCGCCAATGCCAAACGTTTCCCTTGCTCTTGGACCAGAGCCTTCACCGGCTTGGGTGATCTGCTGCTCAATGCGGCCCTCGACTCAAACCCGAAGACATCGATCCCCATTGGCCGTCGCCCCCGAGCCCAGCCGGGCGCAGAGGTGCTTTGTCGCCGGCACCGCCAATTGCCTCGATCGCCGCAGCACTGGAAGCGGCGTGCCGCCGGTGAGCGGCGCAGACAGGCGTGACGGAGGATGACATGGGCTGGTGGGGCCCAGGCCGGTGCGGCTGGGCGGGCTCGGGATCTGGCCGCCCGCATCGCCGCAGGTGGGCGCTCCAACGCAAAGCTCGGCTCCTCACGGCCATCCCGCCTGGTGCGCATTGGAGACCATGGCCACCGCCCGGGGTTACCGAGACAGCGCCGGCGCTTGATTCGGCCTTCCTGCCGGCGGTGCTGGAGGAAGGCACTTCTACCTCGTCGATGACCCGAACAGCTCGGTGACACCGTGATCGGTGAATACTGCGCCTGCTCGAGCGCCACTGGCCGGATCCGGCCAGGCCGCTGCTGGTCATTCCCAGGTGGCGGCCGGGCCGTTCCAGCGCGGATTCAGGAACGCCATCTTCGCCTCGGCCACGCCCTGGCCAGCGGCTGCCTCGAGGGGGGTGCCGGTGCGCTGGATCGGCTCGAAGCGCTAGCCGCCTGGGCCTGCTGGGTGGACCTACCGGCCCAGGCGGATCGGCAGCTCCGCCAAGGCCTCGATCGCCGCCACCCCGATGCGCGAGAGCAGCAGCCACCACCCGCTCACCATCGAGCAGGAGCAGGAGCTCGAAGAAGATCCCGATCGCCGACCTGGCGGAAGCGGCTCTGGGGGAAGCACCTCCTTGAGCAGGCAGGGCGGAGCTGCTCGGAAACAGCCTGGTGCGACGCCTCGGTCAGAACGCGATCCTGCAGGGACCATCCGCAGGGAGGACCGTGCGGCTTGCAGGCCTGGTGGAGGAGATCTACCGCCGCAGCCTGGCGAATCCGGACTGGTCGCGTGGTGCGCGGCTGCGCCGGCCTGATCGACCTGCGTCCACCCCCAGCTCGAAGATGCCATGACCGACCTGCATTGGGGCCGCCAGAAACAATTTTGAGTGGTGGCCCGCCAACGTAACCCACGAACTCCGCTGATTCACCCCAGCCACCAGGGCAGCGCGACGGATCGCGCCATGAATCGCCGCCTTCAGCGGCGAAGCGGGCGCGAATTGGATGCTGCAACAGGAGCTGCTTTGCTGGCCTTGGAACGGCCTGGCTTCTGGCTGGAACCTGCCTGTCAGCGGCAGGCCCTCACCCTGCAGCTGGGTCAGTTCGCTACTGCTGCTCACCGGTGAATTGGCCGCCGAGCAGGACCTCAGCCCCGGCGGACGCCTTCGAAGCGCTGTGCAGCCTGCCCCCGCACGCCGATCCGTCGCCGGCCTCCGGGGCATGCGTGCTGGCGATGTGGACCATGACCCTGCGATGCCCTGCGCGCAAGGAAACAGCTCCCACCTCAGCGCCGGTTCCGACTGGGGGAGTACCGGTGGCACTCGAAACCCTGGCCAAGCGGGGAAACCCGCTGGCGCAGCACCCGCCAAGCGGCTCGGGGCCTGCAACGGGTCCCCCGCGATTTCTATGCCGGTGTCTGCGGATCTTGCTCCACACTTTGCCGCGGCCTGGTTTGATCGGCGAACAAAAACTTGAACGCCGTAATCGGCTAGAGAGCGCCCCTCTGATCTCGAGAAAAACCCCGTGAGGCGCAACTTCGCCGCCCTGGTGGAAGCATTCTGCTCCAGCCAAGATCGAAGCTCCCGGAATAATCGGGCAGCTCTGCTTGCAGAGACCCTGCTTTCCCTGGTGGCCTATCGTGGGGGCAATCCTGAGGGTTCGCTTTCGATGACAACTGGGCCTTGACGTGGTGGAATCAGGCCACGCCGTTCCGCGTCGGTTGGCAGCAGGACCACGGCGACAGCCAGCGCCGAAGCCTACGGACTGCACAAAGCGGAGGCCTTGACAGCTTCTACCGCGCCTCACCGGCCAGCTGCCGCCGCTGGCAGATCCTGAGCCCTGCGTAGATCTCACCAAGGGAATCGAAATCATCCCGCGTTCAGATCGGGGCGTCAAAAGCTCATGCGAGCGAGGGCTGATCCGACAGCCTGCTCGTATCAAGTTGGCCAGCACAGGCCCTGGAGGCCTGCTGGGCCATTCACCGCCGGAATCTCGCTAGCCGGGCACGCATTGCAGGAAGTGCTCCAGCTCGGCATATAGAGGGGTTCGATCGAGGTGGTGCTCACCTCTTCGATGAAGCCGTCGTTGCGGTTAGAGGAGATCGCCGTGGTCGGCAGGGACACCGTTTCGTGGGTGCGGCGATGAATATGGGAGGGCTGCGGTTTTTGAGGAAATCGGTTTCCACCAGGCTGGCCCCGGCAGTGGCGCTGAGGCTGCGGATCTTTGCGGTGAGCCATCTTTGCTTGGCCGTTCAGGGCTGTCCACCACACGTTGTCGAAACCTAGAGAGGATTGGACGTAGTCGAATCGGGCCCTTCGGCGCTGCGACACCGACCGCACGCCAGCCCGCACCACCGAAGCCTCCTGGGCGAGCTCGAGCACCCATATCGATGTCATGGGATATCATCAGATCACAGCACACGACACATTCGTTGCCGCGAATCGGCATGGGAGGCATGATGCCGGCGTGCTTCGAGCACCACCACCTCCTTCATCGGCCACCACCTTGAGCAACTCATTTTTTTTTCCTTCCCCACCCCTCCCTCCCCCTTATCCGGAAGGCGGGATTGAAGCGCTTCGATGTGGCCACACCTGCAGGCTGGCGCTGGGCGGACCTCAGGAAAGACCTGGATCAGGCTCGGTGGCCTAACCTCCTGGTTGGCGGCAGATCGGACTTATTCGATCAATCACAGTGCACGCCGCGCCCGCAAGGCAGGCCATCAGCCGACCCGATGGTTATGCAACAGGGTCGGAACAGCGATGCACACCGCCTCGAACATTGGGGCGAAGGGCCTTCGAAGAGTCGGAAAACAGCGCAGCCGAACTGCTCGACCGCCAGCTTTGCCCGCGACGCTTCATGAGGTCCGGCAACACGACCAGTTCGCCATCGCGCAACAGGCTCAGGACGCGGGGCGTGGTGCCAGCCCATGTTGCCGATTGCCGATGACGCCCACCTTGACCGGTTCGATCGGGAAACGGTGGTCATCGCATCCCAGCACTCGCGTCAAACGCGACCATCCTTTCGACCTGAAGAGATCATTATCAAATGATCAGGGATTGGCTCGTGGGCCGTCTCTTGGCAGCCGGCGGGGTGACAGCACCCGCTCGATCCGGGGACCATCCATGGAGCTTGATCTCGAAGTGATCGGCCTTCCAGCGCATGCTCTCGCCCCGGCTGGGAATGTGCTTGCAGCGCTCCAGCAGGAAGCCAGCCAGGGTGGTTGCCCTTCGGCTTTCGGGCAGGCGCAATCCCAGTTAGAACGGTTGAGCTCGGACGACCTCGAAGATCCCCAGCCACCAGCCAGCTTGTCGGATCGATCTGCTTGAGAGATCGGCCACAGCCTGACTTGGACTTGTTGTCCTCATCGCCGACGATCTCACCGGTGAGATTCGGCCACCGTGACAGGCCCTCGGTCCTCCATTGTTCATCCACCACAGCAGCAGCGGCTGACCGTGCGGATCAGGGGCAGCAGCTCAGCCTAAGAGAGGTCGTTTCCTGCACGCCCGTTCCACCGGTGAGATGAAAGGGGCAGCCGGCGTGGTTCCCTGCAGCAGGCCCCGGGCGATTGGTTCGGCCAACCGGCGCAGATCGAGCAGGGCCGCGGACATCGTCGAGGTGGAGTCACCGATCACTGGAAAGCGGGCGTGATGGGTGCATGGTACGGCATCCATCATCTCGGCGAAAGCAGGCATCGCGCGGCAGGGTGACCATGCCGGAACGGGGCAACCCATCACCCGCGCACCGGTGGTTGTTCGCGCAGGGAGAACACCCCTTCAAAGAATGTTGCGTTCATCGGGCATCAAGCGGTCACGCTGTTGGATTCGAATCAGGGTTTCGAGCTCCCCGGCTGAGAGGCCCGGGCACCAGGCGTCCCAGTGGCGGCCGGAGCCCCCAGCAGCTTCAGGCAAGGCATCGGCCAGGCGTTCAAGGCAGCGAGAGCAGGGGCGAGAGGGCTGCGGTTCGCCGACTCCAGACACCGGGTGCCAGGCGCAGGGCCGACACCTCCGGGTTGTGCATTCACCCCAGGCTTTGGGGTAACAAGCCGCCCCAGCAGGGTCGGCCAGGCAGACCAGGACCAGAAACACCAATACATTCATTCAGGGCCGCCCAGTCTGGGATCCAGGCGGACGGCCAGCCCACGGCCGGCCCAGCCCAGGGCCACCAGGGCCAGGGCGGCCCCCAGCTGGGTGGAGAGCAAGGCCCGCCGCAGACGCTTCTGCAGCCGTCGACCGCGGCCGGCACCGGGGATTGGCCTTCAGCAGCCAGCACCTGAACCCGGCTCGGCGCAGCCGTATCATGGAACTCAGCGGGCGGCGAAGAAGGCCAGCAGGGCGGATCAACGCGGCGAGAAGAAGCGCGAACAGAACGCAATCAAAAAGCTGCGGGGACGGGAAGACGTCACTCCACGGTTGACGCTCTCTGGCTAGGTTGCGCGGCTTGATCGACATCAAAGACCGCGATGGGCGCGATGTGATAGCTCAACAATTGCATCGGAATCACTCAGCAGGGCGAGAGCAGCTCGTTCAACCGCAGGCCCGGCAGCAAGACATCGAACAGCTCGGTGTTTCAGGTCCGGGCGGCGCCACACCGATCAGCTGGGCATCGCGGCGGGGCCTTGGCCTCCTGGGGCATTGGAGAGCACCCTTGTCGAAAGACCGCTGCCGGGCATCCGCGATTCGACACACCGGCACCCGGGGAATCGAGCACGGCGATCGGTCCGTGTTTTCATTTGGCACGGCTGGAGGTTTACCCCTCCGCATGGATGTAGCTGACTCCTTAGAGTTTGAGGGGGCCCCCTCCAGGGCAATGGGGTAGTTTGATTGCCACGGCCAGGAAAATCCACATCCTGGGATCGGCAAACAAAATGCCAGCCTCCCGGCGCAGCGGCGCGTTTAGTGATTCGGCCACCAGCGCTTAATCTGGCGGGCAGGGCCCGCAGCCCCAACACGCCAGGGCGCGCAGGTCGTCAGAACTGCGTGGCTGCTGCGCCGCTCGGCGAACGAGAGGGCCAAGGCCCGTAGAAAGCCAACAGCTGGACCAGAAAGGTCTTGGTGGCGGGCCACCCCCACCTCGATGCCGCAGCGATATCAAGGATGTGCGGGCACCAGCGACCAAGGAGCTTTCGACACGGATTTGGTTTGATGCCCAGCGGTTGGAGGCGAAAGCGGGTCAGCATCAAGGCGCGTCGATCGCGCTCCATCAGCAGAGCGGCAAGCGTGTCGGCCGTTTTCTTCCTGACTGGGTGACCCCGAATCGTGAGCGTGTGGGCCATTAGGGGAGTGGGGGCATAGCGGAACTCGCTGGCGTGGAACACGCGGGTGGGGAATGCCGGCCGCTGCCTCGAGCAGGTAGGCGCCCACCAGCGGCGCATGGCGGCTGGTTGCCGCAGGCCAGGGGATCTGGATCGCTCGGACCCGATCGAACACCTGATCGGCCAGGGGCAGGGCCACCAGGGACGGGAGCCCGGCGACCGCCGCCAGATTCCGGCAGGTGACGGGCCACCAGAGCGCCGCCGTTCGGCCTGCTCGCTGGAATTCTCCTTGTTGCATTGAAGTGGCGAAAGCTGCGCATTGTCCCGCCCACGTGTTCGGTTGCCCGTCGCAGGCTGGGGCTGCGCTTGCACCCGCTCACCGGCCTGGTTGTAGAAGCTCGATGCCTAGCGGGCGTCAGCAGGCCCACTTCCGCCGTCCTCCATCGGCAGGATCGTAGCGGGTTGAAGCCGGCCAGGGCGGGGTTGTCCACTGGCGCAGAGAACTCCCTTCACCCAGACCGATCAGCAACGGTGTCCTGAACGCCGTTGCCACCAGCAGGACACCAGGGCATCGGCCCAGGACCCACAGCCAGGGCGGTAGGCCCCCCATGCAGGAGGGGGTTTAAAAAACGTGCTGCACCGCTCGCAGCAAACAGGCGGCGTGGCAGTTTCCACCGGCGGGTCAAGCTCCCCAAGCGCTGGGCGATCAGGGAGGATATGACTTCCGTATCGGTTCCTCGGAGCGGGGAAAACAACACCGGGCTGCAGCTGCTCACGCAGCTGGCGGTGATTTCCTCGAATGATGCCGTTCTGGACCACGGCCAGCCGCTTGCCCCATCGAGATGGGGTTGGCATTGCGTTCCTCAGGCTTTTTGCATGAGGTGGCCCAGCGCGTATGGCCGATGCCGCACTGCCCGGCCAGCGCCGAGCTGGTCGAAGCGGGCTGCAGGTTGACCAACTTGCCCTCGGCCGCAGGACAGTGAGGCGCCGGCAGGACTGCCGAGGCCATCGGCGCGAGGGCCTCGAACCGTGGCGAAGGCCCGGCGGAGTCATAGCCCCGATACTCGAGTTGGACGAAGGCCTTTCGAGCAAAACAGGGGGGGCAAGCCTCCCTGGAACCGATCACCGCGACGATGCACCACATGGCGATGGGCGGTAATTGGGCTGTTTCTACAAGGATTGACCGGCGCCTGACCCAAATCGGACAGCAGAAAGGGCCAGAACTCACAAACCAAAAAAAAACCCGCCGAAGCCGGGTGGTTCTGCAGACGGAGCCGGACTCAGTAGGAGAGGCCCATGCTGCGGCTGGTCTCGTCACCGAGATTAGACGCGAACACTGCAGGAAGTCAGTGGGGCACGCTGTCTCACAGCGCTTGCAACCGAATGCAGTCTTTCGGTGCGGCGGTGACGAACGCGATCTGGGACGCTTTGCAGCCATCCCAGGGGACCATTCTCAAGGGACATCGAGAGGGCAGGCCCGAGAGCACTGCGTGCTTGCAACCGATGCAGGTGTCGTTAGATCTTGGACGGAATGGACACTTGCCCTGCCTGGTAAAGCGAACGTCGTGGGGTCAAATGTACCCACAGCGAACGGTCCGCTGGGCAAAAGCCGTCGCCGGGCCGTCACCCTTTTTACTAATCGGGGCCAAGGCCTGAGACAGGGCGACCCCGTAGGGATGCGGCCTCTCATCTCATCGGCTCATGTCACAGGAGCGATCTCGAGAAAGTGCGCCGATCGTTTGCCCGAGCAACTCAGCCGTCGACGCCGCTGAAGTGAAGCCGAATCGAATTTCCAGACCGATCTCGGCGCCGACTCTCTCGACACCGTCGAGCTGGTCATGGCCTTGGAAGAGCCTTTGACAATCGAGATTCCGATGAACCGCCGAAGGCATTCACCACCGGTTGGGATGCCGTGACCGTTACAATTCCAGGCAAGCAGGCCTGAGGTTGTTGATGGTGGAGGTCTCCGCCGCGTTCGTCGTCAAACAGGGGCGGCTGCGCGTCACACCGATGGGCCAACACCATTTCCCAATATTGGCGGGAAGGGTTGAGCACGGGTTCCGTAACCGGCGTCGGGCGATCACACTGTTTGATTGCGGTCCCGCCATGCCTGCCGGCTGGCGGCGAGGTCAAGGACTTTTGATTCCAGCGCCAGTATCGAGCGCAAAGAGGCCAAGCGCTGGGATCGCTTTCTGCAGTTTCGCCGTGGTTGTGCTGCCAAAGCAGGCGGTGGCCCAAGCGGGTTCTGGCGATCAAAGAGGCGGCGGCCCGGCGGTTGGGCGTGGCCATCGGCTCCGGGCGTGGGTGGGCTGCTGATGATGGAAACCCAGGCCCATGTGCTGGTGATCGGGGGCCCCGATCGCCGGTCAGCCCGTATCTGCGTGCCGATGATGATTCCAACATGGCGGCTGGTCTGGACGATCGCCATCGGCCGCCAAGTGGACCGAGCACGCAGCTTTCACCGGCCTGTGCCGCCGGCTCCAACGCCATCGGCGATGCCTATCGCACTGATTCCAGCTCGGCCTGGCCGATGCATGGTTTGCGGCGGAGCCGAATCGGCGATTCACCCCTGGGGGTGGCCGGTTTCGCCAGTGCCAAGGCCCTCTCCTGCCGCAATGACGAATCCCGCCCACGGCCAGCCGCCCGTTTGATGCGGAGCGCAATGGCTTTCGTCGATCGGCGAAGAGCGCCGGCGTGGGTGTGCTTGTAAAGCCTCGAGCACGCCCGCTCCCGCGGCTTCCCATCTCGCGGAGGTCGTCGGCTACGCATGACTGCGATGCCCATCACATCACTTCCCCCTCACCGGGTTGGCGTCGGCGGGCGCCGAAGCCATGCGCGCCCTGGCCGATGCCGCTTGGAAGCGGAAAACAGGTGGATTACGTGAATGCCACGGCAAGCCAGCACCCAGGCCAACGACAGCAACGAAACCTCAGCCATCAACGTCGGGCCCTCGGGGAGCACGCCAGAACCATTCCAGTCGAGTTCCACCAAATCGATGTACCGGCCATCGCTGGCGTGTCCACCGCCAGAGCCGTTGCCGCCGTTGATGGCGATCGGAGCACAACCTGGTGGCCTCCTACGATCAATTACCACCAATCCCCTCGATCCGGCCTGTTGATCTGGATGTCTTCCCAAAAACAAGGCACGGGGAACTCCAATTGAATGTTTTGCTCTCCCAACTCCTTTGGGTGCGGCGGTCAACCAATGTTTGCCTCGCCTTCCGCCGGATGAGCTGACAACCTCCGTTCCGCGCTCCCCAGAGGAACCCTCCCCACCCTTCTGCCATCGCCCATGGTCGGCCCGCCCCCTCCGTGGACAATCCCTTGGTCCATCGAACTCTCATGCATCAAACAGCATCCGCTTTCTGGCGATTGATGCAGGTCAACAAGCTCCAATTCGGCCACCAGGCTGCCCATGGGCGCCGCCGATGGCCTATGCCCTCTGGGACAAGGTTGGCTCAAGCCACCCAAACCGGAGAACCCGAAAATTGGTTCAACCGGGATCGCATTCGTTTGCTCCTTCAAGCCGGCCACGGCTGCATGTTGCTCTATTTCCCTTCTCCATCTTGACCGGCTTACAAGAGCGTCGGCCTCGAAGGACCTCAAGCAATTCCGGCAGGGTGGGGCTCCCAAAGACGCCGGGCACCCGAACACCTCGAGACCCGGGGCGGGTTTGAGAGTCCACCACCGGCCCGCTCGGTCAGGTGTCCACCACACGCGGTGGGCCTGGCGATCC
>Ga0163217_1012880_pt1 | contig 13869 bp, 20 predicted proteins | sample SynspAceP_FD_185933 | JGI IMG/M metagenome (GOLD analysis project Ga0163217, IMG submission 185933) | Saline lake microbial communities from Ace Lake in Antarctica - Synechococcus sp. Ace-P (PacBio error correction) | ecosystem: Environmental > Aquatic > Non-marine Saline and Alkaline > Saline ... | reverse complement strand
CTCCGTTGTGTTTATGTTAGATGAGAGATACAAGATCAGACTTTCGAGCCACCGGATTTCCTTTTATTCAGGCCTTTTTCAATTAGATCATTGCCTTTGTTACAGCGGCCGCCTTTTCTTGGCCCGCACTTTTGCAGAGGTCGTATTCCTCACGCCTTCCAGCGATGGTTGCAAATCGGGCAGGCGCCGATACCGCTGAACAGTTGGTTCCGAAATTGAAAGTCGAAGTCACGAGACCACGGCCTCCCCGCACTTAGGGCATTGCCATCGACACACCCTCTCGTATGCCACGCAGAGCAGATATTCATTGCCGACGAATCCAACCGGCCATTAATGCCAGAACGGCATCGGGTCGCGCGAAGGTTTTGGTTCCTCGGATTCCATTACGGGTTGCTCAGGATCAGATCGATGCTCGGCGATCCCTGGCGCGGCAACTATCTCTAAACAGGCGCATCGGACCGCCCCTGCTGGTTATCGTGCATTTGCGCCAGCCAATCTCTAAAACCCATGATTTCACCTTGCTGGCCTTGTTGTGCGGGCTCAGAAACTTGTCAGGCTGACCCTTTGCCGTGAGGCCTTTACAAACGACCGAGCGTCATCCTCAAGGCCATCCTGCCACCCAATCGCGCGGCCCACCAAGCGGCGATCTTGCCCACTGCGCCGATGTCAGGCGCTCCTCGCATTGGCGGTTTCGGCCTTTCCACCGGCGTGTGCGGTCACGGCACAGCCTCCTTGCGCATCATCTTGATCAGATAGAGCGCTCAGCTGTTTCGTCAGCTTGCCCGCTGATCGCTTGCCCGGTGTGACGCTCCAACCACGCCTCGTAAGCGGTCACGACATCTGCACCTTTCACACATCGACCGAACAAGGCCTTCGCACCGATGTGGATAGTCGGCAATAGGTTCGGCATTCCGACGCCGCGGGATGTTTATGGGGGTGCTTCATGGTCCGGTTTTTCATTAGTGCGATTGTTAGGGGCTTTGGATCGTTAAAATTTACTTGATCCAAGGGGGGGGGTAGCGGCAGATCGGCTTGATCCAGCATCACGACGCCTCACGGACTATGATCAGGGCAGCGTTCGGCATCTCGACAAGAACCTCACCACCCTTTAACAAAGATCAAGGGCGCTCATCCAGCGGCCACACCACTTACCGGGGCCCAGCGTGCGCGGTAGGCATGCGGCCGCACATGCTTATCGGGTTCAGTCCAGCGACCGCCGCGATTCAGCAAATGGCACCTGACGGACGGTCATAGCTCAAAGTCCATTTTACAAATGACGCTCCCAGCGCATCAATACTGAGACATCAGCACGCCCTCTGCTTGGTCAGGCGCCTCCTTGCGTGGTCATCTTTGCGATAAGCGGGGCCACCTGCCCGTTGGCTGGGCTCATCCAGATCGCCACTTGTCTTGGAGCTCCTCGCAATTTGCGCAATCGATCCGATTGCCCCATTCTCGGACCATTCGTCGAAATCGTACTTGTGCCCGCGACTGATCCTCGACGTATGGCGCAGCCCATTCGAATCCGGCCACGATGTCGCCATCAAGGTGGCACGCTCGCTCCGAGGTTGTTTATCTTGACTTTCCGACATCTCTAAACTCCTTGTTCAATACCACCGCCGCGAGGGAGGGCGGCGCGATGGTGGTGCTTAGATTACGTGCGTCAGCGAAGACCCTTAAGCCACCTTGGTGGTCACGACTTCTTGCCGGCGATCTGGATTGCCTCGCCGGTTTTGGGATTGCGGCCCATTCCGTCGGGCGCGTGCCTTTGTGCCAGTTCACGACGCCGGGGGGATGACCACCTCGCCAACCCTCGCCAGGGCCTTGGATGCGGCCTTTGCTTTGCGCATCCAGCACGGCCTCGACTGGTCGCGTGTGTTCTCGCCCGCATCGGCGGCGATGCTTTGATTCAGGTCAGCTTGTTCATGGTTTCTCTTCTCTTTGGATGTTGCCGGATTGGCCGGTGGGTATGGTTAGATGTGCTGAGGTCAGACCCGACGCCAGATTCAAGGGATCGCGTGACTTTTCCCGCGTCCTGGCCGGTCTCGTAAAAGCGGATATTAGAGTGCGGAGTGTCCAGTGACGCGCACGGCATCGGGAAAATCGCGTTTTCATCGCGCTCTCCCATTTGGACGTCAGTTATATACCAAGCGGCACGCAACCCCAGCACACGACCGTGTCGATGTTTGCCTTCTTTGCCCAAACTGAAAGCGTTGTTGAATCAGCCACCTTCATGTTGTCGTTCGATCACCGCCGCTTCCAGTCCTCGGACGCATCATCGATCAGCCTTGGCGAGTTAGGCAGCTCGCACCGAAATCGATGGTTTCGGGACACCTGAACCTTTGATGGACAGCGCCCCGTCATTAGGACGCCAGTGTCATATTGCCTGTTTGCCCGCCTTTTTGGCACCGTATTGCTCATGCAACCATTCGCGACGGCAAACGTCTGCGCATCGCCCATCGCGTATCCTTGGAACTTGGCCAGGCGCGGCGCTCACCCAACTTGGCCCGGCGATCAGGCGGCGCACCGCTCATCTCCAGCTTGTGGGGCTGGCTTCACTTGTCGATGGGCATCAGGTGCACCATCACGGGTTCACATTGTAGCCATTCTGGTATTTTATTCTAGCGGCATGTCTTTTCCTTTTGTCAACGTTTGAAATTCACGAGCGGGTGCCGTTAATTGCGGGTGCGGTTGGGCAAAATGCCATCCTCCAAAAACACATCGCGAATGAAAGCGAGGGCGATGATCTCGTCCTTGGCTCAACATGCTCCAGCACACGTGCAGTGCTTTGACTTTGGCTGGCAGTTGCGGCGCCGGCGCAATGAAGCTCGATTGTGTCGCTCATGCGCGCACCCCACCTCGCCGCATTTGCACTGTGAGGCCGCTCGCGTGCGATGGGTGATTTCAGACCGCAGGGCTTGCAGATCGGCATTCTGGCGTGAAATTTAGGCACAACATCACCCTTCGCTGAAATTGCAAGGACGCTCGGCGCTATGCCCATGTCGCGATTGCGTTTTTACAAACCAAGAAAGCGTGTGCTCGGACGGCCTGAATTACATCTTCATGGGATGCGCCATCGCTTATGCATTGGGGACAGCAGGCGTGCCAAGCCGGAACACTCGCTCCGTATGCATTTTTCGCAAAGATGGTGTCATTTCAATTTCTCAATTATTTGGGCAGGTTTCATTCCGGGTGGCGCCGCAACCGGACAGCGCAGCACACGTCCTCGCTTGGCATGCGTGTACTTCTCGCCAGCGTTTGCAGCCGAGTAGGCAAAACAGATCATCATCCCTCCCTTTCACAGTTTCCGGCAGTCATATCTGCCTCGCGCACCAGACGGCGGGCGGTAATCAGTTTTCTAGGCGGCGGCATCAAGGGTCATCTCACCATCCGCACCACTCAAACTTCAGCGTTATATCGGCATCAAGGTTTCAGGTTTTCGAGAAGTGCGCGATGTCGGCATCTGCTCTTTCAAGCCTTTTGCGATCCTCTGCAACCGCTGCAAAATAGATACGTGCGCCCCTTGGCGTTATGGGGCTTGCGGGTTGTCCGCCCAGCTTTGCCAAGGCATGCTCGTGATGATTTCCCTGGCGGTGTGGCCGTGCATAGCCACTGTGCACATTGCCAAATCGCCTGATCGGAAACGCTACGCTTGACCGCATCGCCAAAGTAGCGAAGGCTATGACCCGCATCGATCTCGCATCGCTATATGATTTCTCTAGGGTCCATCCATGACCGGCCGCCATCCCTGCGGCGGCGGTTTCGACCACGCGTTCGTCGATCTTTATCGATTGTCCGTTCGCTTGCTCATCCAAGCGGGCCAACAGGCATCAGCCCAGCTCAAGCGGCCGACCGCCACTCGCACGGCTCAGGATGCGGAACCGCTTTTGCCGTTGGCCTTGGTGACCTGACCGAACCGTTGTTGCGATCCATAAGCGACAGCTCAGGCTCGATCAGTGATCGGCCCGCATTAACACCTTCTTGGCACCAGATGCGCTAGGCGCACTGGGTCAATTTTATAAACCCGCACACGCGTCCTTCGACCAACGCTTGGCCAGAATGTCTGTGGCCCGCCAGAACGATTACCCGCTCCCGCCGATGTCCGACAGGCCGCGCAGCTTCTCCAGCGTTCCCCATTTCAGTTGGTTTGCTATCATCAGGATCAGCTTGCAGCGCACTCAGCCTTGATCTTGCGAAAACAGCGGTGGGGCGGTGCCGGTCCACGTCCAGGGCTGCACCTTGGGCGTTCAGCCCAGCGCGATCTCCTCCAGCAGGCCTTGTCACCCTATCCATCCGCACTCGCGACGCACCCGGCCAAAGCTCTTCGGGCCAACCAGGTAGTCAGTGTCGATTTGCCGGTGCCGGGGTCCCGGTGTCTGGCCGATTCCGGCTGTTATTTGCGCGCGCCTAGGACGGTATGCACATTGCAAACGCCTCGTCGGCCTGCAGCCGTTTTTTTAAATAAAGCCTTCCATCAGGCATCCTCCTCATCATCATTCTTGCGGAACTTGGAACGCGGAGCCACACGGGCGTTCGGGACCGGTTTTTCACTGGTTTGGCGGGGCTTTGGTTTGTTTTCCTTGCTCGCGGCAAAAGCGCCCGGTTTGCGCGCCCTTCGCCTTGCAATGCGGCCCATGCGGTCAATGATCCCCGGCATCGATGACCGCCGCGAACGTCGACGTCTGGCGCATCGGGCAGTGGCGATGTGGCGGCGTTCGGTTCTCATCGGTCAGGTCAGCAACGGCGACGTGCGGCGCTTCTCGGCGATTGATCGACGAACGCTTGCCACGGCGATGACCTCATCGCACCCGCACTTCGAGGACACCGTAGGTCTGCTCGGGGGAAGGCTTGCAGATCAGCTTACCATCCGGCGAAAACAGAAACACGAACTCGGGATTGACGCGGGACCCGGCAAGGTGATCTTGCTGTCGATATCCCAAACATTTCGTCGGCGTAATAATAGATCTCTCGCCACGGCGCGGGGTAAAGCTGACACAGCCGCGATCCGGCACCCGATCGCATCTCCTCGGCAAAGGCCAGGCGCCGCAACTCGGGGCGCTCGACAGCGTAGTTTTTGCCCCATCCCTAGATCAATAAAAAAACCGTCATGTGCCTCGTTCGGGCTTTGCCCTTCAACCGGCCATGCTGGGGGCGCTTGTTGAATTTACCACTCCAGCGCCTTGCCAGCCAGGTCTCAAGAAAGAAACGGCTGCGCATCACCCTTGAAACGCAATCGGTCTTTACCCTTGCGTGGGTTTTCTTGTGTCATTGCGCTCGCCAGCGGGTTCAGCCAAGCCGGCGGAATCGTCGCGAAGAAACACTTGCTCGATGTTACCGAACCGGCCTTCGATACGGGCTCCCTTGGCGTTGTAGGGCATTGACCGCACGATGCGCCTCGCGACCGTGCATCACCGCGCTTGTTCACACTCTGGGATTTCGCCTTCCAGCATCGAATAACCTTTGAGGCCACCCTTGGAAATCTGTCGACAGCCGGTATAGCCGCTGATCATTCTCATCCCATGAATTACTCGCACCATTATCCAGATCTACAGCAGCTCAGGAAAGGCCCCATTCATCACCATCGCCTCAAAACTGCTGGGCGGACAGTGCTCGCGGCGGATGCCCTCACCGGGCTCGCACAGAACAAACGTCATATGGATTCATTGGTGGCCCACGTCTACCAGGCGGATGGCCTTGGATAGACGGTGAGTTGCCGTCTCGCGCTTCATCATTGACATCGACGGGGTGCAACGTACCCACGACACCTGGCGCGCAGCAGGGTGGAATAATCGCGGCGGATCGACGGCATGTATAGTCGGAAAAATACCGCGTTTGTTCCTTGTCCTTGGATCGGCCAAAAGCTTGTAGGCGCGCTTCCGCGCTCGACAAGGCGTCGACTGACGCAACAGACGCCAAATTGCGGTGTGGTCCTTGGTGTGTCGCCGGATCGGCCCAGCTCCAGCGCATCAAACGCGACACGTTCAAATCGCGGCTTCATCTCGATTCAGCTTTAGGTTGGTGGAACTTCTCGGGTAATGCGCGCCAGCCACGCTCGCCCGCGCCCCAAAGCGACCTAGTATATTGTCAGATCATGGTCAACGCGGTATGGGTTGTCCGCGTCGTATGCGCATTGGAAAAAAACGCATCCCATTGCGGGCTGACTTTCTTGCGCTTGGCCCCGACATCAGTGCGCGTTTTAGCGCACCCGCCACTTCAGGCCCTCATTCTACCGATGGCCCTGACCCAATTTACAGGTCCTTGACGGTGACTGCCTTCCGCTTGCCATTGGGGAAACGCCGCACGGTATCGCATGCTCCATCAGCTGCGGCGCCGCGCTCAGGCGATCCCTTGGATACCGGCCACGCAGGCCGGATCACGTCCATGCGCCAATTGCCCGATTGAAAGATACGTGCGTGTTCTTACGTCAGGCTGAAAACCGTTGCTCGGGCACCAGCACTGTCTTGGTCAGTAACCGGCGGTCCACGCTTCTCGCTGCAGCACAATGCCGTGCGCGCCAGATACCACGCTCGCGTAGATCGGCCCGGGCAGGTATCTACATGAACCTGAGTGCCTTGCCGCCAGGCCGCCACCCGCGACCGATATCCACCAACTTTACCAACATGTCACAACGCGGCCACTTTTCGCGATTTGAGGTTCTTGCTTACCGCCTGTTGGACATGACGCCAGGCAAGAGCCGACAAGAAACGTCCGAACCGAGCCACTTATTCCGGTTGTTCAATGGTTGTGCAAATTGGTTGTTCAATAGCCATCCTCGCGCCGATTGAAACAACTGCCGCTCCTAGTTCGGGCTATCTACAAAGCCCTCCCCCAACTTACCATCACGAACGCTTCTTCCAGCATAAGCCTTTGACCGCCGCCGCGACGACTCATCAACCAGCGCCACCATTTCGTTCGCGCCACGCCTTGATGTTGCCATTCCTCTGCCAATCCTCGATGCCTCCACCCAGCGCAGACAGGCCAGCGCCTTGCGGCTTGCGTCACTACTGGGCAGGGACCCCATCTCGGATTTGAAATGGCTATCCAGCTATGACGCGATAGGCCCACCGACCAGGCGCAGCACCTCGGGGTGCAGATCGGCCACCTGCGGAATGGACGGTTTCTTGGGGTCAGGCCGCAATTCAAACGTCATGGGGCTATGCTCCAGCATTTAAATTGCGTGATTGACCGGCGCGAGGCGCGCGGCGCGCAGGTGTATCGCCCGCATCAGCTCGATGTGGTGGACGGACACACCGCACATTGCGGTGGTGCGCAGCCTCCTCATGGAAATACCGGTGCGGCACCGGATGCAGGGGCGCTCTATCACCCGACTTGGCGCGCTCCAAGCGCGTCCAGCTTGGTCTGCGCGACACCAGCGATGAAACACGGAGCCAGCAACGGCAACCGCACCATCCTCACCCAATAGGTGAACCCGCTGCCCTTGATGCCAGGCACTCATGGCCGGACCTCACCCTCAAGACGCTTCACCGCGTCAGGATGTTGGCCCAATTCCGGCCAGCTGACTGCCCGCAAAACCGGGATCGTCTTCCACCGCATCCGCATCTGTGGTTTCATCATCAGGGCCAAGCAAAGTGACTTTTCCCGATCCGACAGGCCCGCCAAGGCCTCCTCGGGCCAGAGTGCCGCCTGTGCGAATTGGGCGCGCTTTTGATATCGCTGTGTGCTCATCCGCCACGCACGAACTCGGAGGAATGCCAAAATTGCCGTCCGCAATTTGTCCTTTGGCGACCCTGCGCAGGGTTAGTTTCCTTTGCCATTTCAAAAACCACGTTGGACGCATATAGCGCGCCCTCTGGAAACGGCTGGATCGTCTCCAGGTTTTCGCAATCCCCGCTGATTGATGGCATTTTGGAAACCTTTCTGGACGTCCGTAAAGCTCGACGTGGTGCGAAATAACGCATCCAGCCAGCATTGCTGATCAGTTATCTTCTTACGCGCCTTCAAAGGTCTGCTCGTGTGACCGGTCCTTCATGCCGCCACTACATCTAGGCGGGGCACCCTCGTGAAGCATCCTTTGCGATACGCCACTTCAAACCACGTCGCGGCCAGCGCCTCAACCAGCTCGTGCGCAATGGCAATCCTTGTCCGCCACTGTTGGCCGAAGTCGCGTTCTTTGCCGCTTGCTAGGATTGATCCTTGTTTTCACGGCGACCATGCCTCGGAAGCTGGTTCTTCCGCTAGAAACGAAACGTTCCAGCAATTACTTCATGCAGAGATCCCTCCCGGCTGGAACATCTGTTTTTACTTGCATGTTTGCCCTCACTTAATGGTGCATTTTCAAGCGGCACCGGCGGTGCATGACCATATTTATTAAAATGTCCTTACGTGAAGCAAGGGAATTTTATATCACTATGTAGGGGATATTTTTATAAGTGACTGATATTATGCTCGAATTAGGCAGTGCCGCGAAGACATGGGCTTAACAAGAGAAGCCTTTGGGACAAGCTATCGGTGCCAAGGTTTGCTGACTAAGGTGCAGGCGCTTGAAGGTGGGCGACAAAGAGTGGACATCCAACGTTAGGAGCATATATCTTAGAAACATAGGCGGTTGATGTAAATGGTTGCTTCTGGGTGGAGAGATAATCATCACTCAATTAGAGCGCACTCCGAAAAAACCCGTTTCTGAAACCTCAAGTAATAGTTCCGATTTCGATACCATCCCTCGCTACCCTGATCACGCATCGGTGACCGGGGTTTTGGCCACAGCGGGGATCAGAAGGTTATTTATGCTTTCCAGTCGTACTGGATACCCGCGCGGCTTCAATTCAAGGAACTCCAGATCATCAGTGCGAGGCGACAGTATGGAGGGGCCCCCCGGTTTTGGTATTTTTTTTTTTGGGGGATGGCGACTTGATCTGCTCGACCGTTCGCAAAACCCATGCCCGCCGATGGCAGACGTTTCGTGTGCGATTATTGGATGAACATTGTTTTTGCTGGGTCAGCACGTCCAGCGCGTTGGGGCCAAAACCATATCGCTGATCGCGCAACAAGGTTTACCCGCCACGCGAGATCGAGCTGATTAGGGTCCGATAGTGGATTTCGAGATACATCGGGCGCTCGTCGCTCGATTGGCACGAGTGTAGGTTGGTTGCCGCGTTTCGGATCGACGCGGCAATTCATCCGGCCAGGCATAAATCTTAAAACTGTTGCCGCCCTTGCCCGTCAGGCCAATTTTTTCCCGCTTTTGCCGGATTGCCCGTAAACAAATGGAATTTTCCATGATGAGCCGGATCAAACCATTCCATTTTACCTTGCGCACACCATTCCAATAAATCCGATCCCCCCAACAGGTCACCATCAACCTGTCGCGGCTATGCTGTTCTATCGCAATCGACGACGCGAATATGAAGGCCAAGGCCAGTCCCCTCTCCGGGCGGGATCGTCGCCGGCGTGATAGGGCTGGAACAGCTTCTGTCTCAGTCCGTCAGGGATCGGCCGGCCGATGATTTTGACACTGTAACCTCTGCTGTGCATCCACTGACGCGCCCGCAAACTGGCGATTTCAGTCCCGGGATCAGCATGGCGCACGCATTGGACAGCAGTTCGACACGCCTGGCGCAACACGCGGGGCGTCACAGCTGACAGGTCGATCAAACTGCAAATCTATCGTAACTTTGTGGTTAGGGGACGGTTGCGCGCACCTCGTCGTACGATCTGGTGCAATGCGTCAACTTAAGGGCGCATTTTGCAGGCGTTGGCCGAGATACGGATACCACCGCCAAAGCCGTGCCTTTGCGTGTAGGATGATATTTTCCGATCAGCTCGCCCATGCGGTGGATCGAAGAGCCCATCAACGCAGAATTTGCGCGCTTTTATTCCGACAATTGGCTCCGCGGTTCAAGCTGGACGCAGCCGGCGTATCATCGCTGCGAGCTGAATGCGGCAGGTCATGTCCAGAACGCGAACAAATTCTTCTTGCATTTTGGCCATCTGGCGCTCGTGCTCGACCAGACTGTTCTTGCGGCCTCAAGACGTCTCGGTCTCGAGATGCGGCCTTATGGTGTCCGCAAAAAGTTTCAAGCATTCGCAAACACACGCGGGTTTCTTTACGTCGCGGGGTCGGGTGTCGATCGCAACATAGCGTGCCAAGAAAGTCGATCGCTGCGCTTTGATAGGAAATAGAGCTAGACTACAATGACCGAACCGCGGCTGCAATCGGGTAGGTTGCGATACACATCATCCGTCCGGCAACGTCAGTTAAAAACAGGACTTTTCCGAGGTTCGTGCACAGATGGCAAAAGTATGATCGATCCGATCTCCGGTCCCACAGCCGAGAGGCCAAAAAATTTCACCTCGTCAACCGTGGCGACAGGCCACCCATCGGTCCGCCGTCACACGTGCACAGCGGCAAGCGATGTTGGTGCCAAAATTCCACCGTTTCCAGCAGCGTCCCAACGTTTTTCACTGCCTGCGAGCACAATCATGGTTCATGAATTTGGAAAATCATGCGAGCCCAACAAATAGGCGGCATGTCCTGAATAGTCGCGGGTTAGCTGCGCTTTCGCGCCCAATGGGACCTCCCCTCGTTAAACTTTTCGCGCTTACCATAAATTTCTGGCGATAGGCAACAATTGGCCACAGTCATACTCGAAAAACCGCTTTAATCCTGCTACGGTAGTGAGAATATAGTTCGCGTGCAAGCAAGTAAAATATATAAATTTTACAGGGTGGTTGCGGGCGTGGGGACTCGAAACCACCGGGCCACAAGGCCAACAGATTTTAGTCTGTGTATTTGTTCTACATTCATCACGCCCGCATTGACGCGCCACACATAGCCAGCTTGGGGCGGTGTAAATGGTTAGGATGCGGTCTTGGCGCGTTCAAACGTCAGGATCGCCTCATGAAGAGGGGATTGTTCAGGTCTTATTCGCAAGCATGATTTCTTTGACCGCTTCCATCGCGACATTAGTCGACTGTTGGCGACAAGGCAGCGTGGTGACGGTTTCGCCCAAGAACCGACCGTTAGGCGCCATGTCCGCGTGCGCACCCTTCAGAGATATCGAAATTGCCGCAATTCATATGCGCCTGTTCGATTTCAGGCACACGGCACACGGCCTCGTTGAAGGCCCGCAGGGCGACTTCGCGTGTGTCCTCCAAACGACCTCGACAAATGCGACATTGATCCAGCAGAAGTATCGGGTCTAACAGGGCGCCGATTTAGCCAGAATTATGCGCTTGTCTTCCAACCGTCTTAGCGCCTTGGTGGGGGATTTTGGAACAGGCCGATCCGCCTTTGCATAGATCAGTGATACTGATGCGACCTCTTCGGCCGACGAGAGAATCGCCGCATCGAAAGCGGTCCATTTGAAGTGTCGTTTGTTTCACGTAGGAGGCCAATACATAAGCGGTTTTACCCACCACATCTGGCCGGAATCAGAACTTAATACTACTATTCGCGCGCTAATTCTACCAAGCATTGTTAATTGGAGTACCTAATTGGCACGCAGCTTCGTCCCCTATTTTGCGGCCACCAGATCGACGCAGCACCTACACCGACCAAGACAAGTCGTTGGTGTGAATGCCGCGCGCAAGCGAATCTGTCGCCAGAGGAAACGGTGTCAGATCACCAAAGACACGCGCGCAGATCGGGCGCGACATCCGACGGCCACACCATCCCCCGGTATCATGAAGTGTTGTCTCGGCCGAGATATGGCCTGTCCACTGGTACGCAAGTGTCGCGCCTCATGTGTCTGGCCGAAAGCGCACTTGCTGCGCGTGCCTGATGCGAAACCATCGACCGCTGATCGAGCGACAAGATCGCACCGTCCGATTGGGGCGCCACATGGGGCCATCCACCTCGCCACTGCGTGGAATGCGTCCGACATGGGCGTTGATGCTGACTGGCCGCGTGCTGGACGATGACCAACCTGGCCCCGTGCCACCTGCGCGCCGCCATCAAACGTTCTGGGTGAGCCGTTGATCCGCACTGCCGTCAGCGCGCGATAAGGAAATGGGGCCGCCAGTTCGTTCTGGGCGAAAACATTCAAGCGCCGCGATGGAACCGCAAGGGCATTGAAAAGAAGGCTTATACCTATAGCTACATATGCTGGGCGAAGGCCGCCCGCACCGAAAGCGAGCAACGCTTACCAACCTTGGAAGCTATAGCGCGCGACTCTGCCATCGCGACCGACCTGCAATTCACAGGACAGCCCGCAAGACCCCGCATTCTCGGTCAAACTCTCGGCGCTTGCACCGACGTACGAGGTGGCGCACAAGAGACCTCAGTTGCATTGCGACGAAATCTGGGTCCCGCGGCCTGCGGCTCTTGCCCTGCTGAGCGAAATCCGCAACATGGGCCTGACGTCGATTGCGAGGAAGCCGACCGTCTGGGTCTGTCGTGGATTGTGATGCGAAAAAAGTCCTGTCCGAACCTGCCCCGTCCGGCTGGGACGCATTTTGGCATTTCGTGGTACAAGCCTACGGTCCCCGCGGCCGGCGTGAGTGATCGATGCGCTATACGGATATGGCGATCCGCCATGACCGCAAGCTTATGGTCCGCCTTGTAAAGGCCTTATTGGGGACACTTGAAATCAAAACGCGCGGGCAGTCAAAGGGCGTCGGAAGTTTCCCCGTCTTCACAAAAGCCGGCAAAACCGGATGTTGGTTCCTATATTCGCCAAACGCCCGCAAACTGCTGAACATGACAACCGGATCTATCCGCAGTTTGCCACGCACAACGCCCATACGTCGCTTGCTGTACTGCACTGGCCGAAGATCCACAAGAGAAGATCGAACTTTCCAAAGTCTGGCATGGCATTGGCAGACCGCTGCATTAACATTCGTGATGGAGAAACACAGCACCCCATTGCGCGTTCTTATGCCCCCGTCGGATGCCATTGCCCGATTCTGCTGGCCTATCTCGTACGGTCGCTTTCGCTGAGAAAAACGGCGCCAACTCGAGCTTTGTAAAACCAGATCGTCGATTGAAGACAGTGTGCTCCCCGAAGTTCGTCGCCGCTGACCCGTTCGACAATCTTACCGAAGCGGCCTTTCACATCCCGACAGGCCCCGAACTTATATGCCCCTGCGCGTAGTGAATTCGATGGGGTTCGATCTGAGCACACGCCGACACTACGATTGTCATCGAAATCTCCCGTTGCCCGTGGGAAAGGCACACCGCTGGGCCGCGTGCCCCTGCTTGCACGGAGAGGGCAAAGCCCCAGAAAGGCCGTGCGGCTGATCAAAACCCGCGCTGCCTCTGGTCGCAGCCCCGGCACGGTGGCGCAATGCCTCCGAGCAGGACCGTGACAAAGCCACTGCGACAAACGCCGGCCGTGTGGGACCCGCCCGTGGAAGAAAACGCCGCGAAGGTAATTGTACCGCGCGGGGGCAGATATGCTGGAATCCCCTACGGCGAGATCTTATGCCCTGTTGTCACGGGCGGAAGCCGGCAAGGCTTGCCCGACTGCGTGCAGAAATGCGCGAAAAGCGGTGGAATTTTCCTGCCGCTATTTTTACGCACAACAGGCGGGGACCAACCGCCCCCCCTGCTTGGGCATCTTACCTGCATTCTCGGCCCTTGGGAAAACACTTCCGCTTGGCGATTTCTTCTGCGGCAGGGGTCAGCGGCGGCACTCCGCAGGCGGGCCAACGCCGGGTGCTGGGCCAAAAGAAACCGGCGGAAAACAGGACCCCCGCTGATTTGCCTTTTCTTTTTGGGCACGTTGACCCTTGCTATGCATGGGGACGCTGGCGTCCCCCGTTCAAACGCGTTGCCCCACTGGCTTGCCGGTGGCGGCGACGTCGGGCGGGGGACCCCACTGACCTCGGGGGGGACCAAAAGGCGGGAATCAAACGGGGGTGGCCTTTTACCGGTCGACCACACGGCGCTACGCATCCGTCGATCTCTCTCTT
>Ga0163217_1024473_pt1 | contig 13870 bp, 17 predicted proteins | sample SynspAceP_FD_185933 | JGI IMG/M metagenome (GOLD analysis project Ga0163217, IMG submission 185933) | Saline lake microbial communities from Ace Lake in Antarctica - Synechococcus sp. Ace-P (PacBio error correction) | ecosystem: Environmental > Aquatic > Non-marine Saline and Alkaline > Saline ... | reverse complement strand
AACGCCAAACGAGGAAAGCTCCGGCGAGCTTACCGTGATTCTGAAATTGTGACGACGGCCGGGTTTAAGCCGAATCCCATCAGCGGAGCGTATTCTTTACGGACGAGGGACCGATTTCGTCAGCAACTCGCGACGGTTGAACTTCGCAAGAGACTCGAGAGGTGGGGATCATTCCGGGCATTCAAAGTGACACGGGCGCGAAGGATATGCAGGACATCCCGGTGAAAAAGATCACCAAGGCCTCGACGGTTTGCGAGAACGACTGGCCGAGTATTCGCGAATGGAGGCGAGATTCGCTATGTGGCCGGGCAGTGAGGGTGCGATCGGTGATTGGTTCTTGCCCAGTCACGGTTGCATCGGACGCCAAACGGCATTCGCTTGGCTCGAACGCTGCCACTTGTGCCAAGAGGCTGATCTGGGTTCCGATCGTTGAACCCGAGGGCTGATGGTCGGACACATCTTAACGCAGTGTTACTGAAGTTACCGAAAGAAGTCCTGCGAGCCGTGTTTAAGCAATTGCACGTCCAGCGTGTGGTGCTACGACGGCATGTTATGAAAACCAAACATGTGCTGCGGGATTGGAGAATGCACCTGACCAAACCATCCGTCGACGGAGTGGGCCGACGCCACTGTAAATTGTTTCTTACGTTCCGGTGCCTGCTGCCGTGGCGGGAATCCTATTTCTATCGGTGAGCGGGCAGTGTTTCGCAACTTGCGTCGGCGCGATTGAGCCGCGATTGAATGTTCGCTCAAACCAGAGCACCGTGGCCTCTGTCGTTCTCGTTTCGCCACCGCGCGATTCAGCAACAGCGATGAGAGCTTGGTCGGCAAGGATCTAATCGCGGAAACGGCACAACGTTCTTTAACGCACCGCGCTGATTGCAATCGGGCGGCCGCGGCAGGGTGGCTACTCCTCCGAAAATGGGAATCCAACGAGTATGAAAACTGGCAGGAGGTCAGCGATGGACATTTGCGTCTGTTCTTAAGGCAGACATGGCGAAAACAGAGTGGTCGATCCACAGGACAACATAGCGGTCATGCCGACAGTTCGTTTTGACCTGAGAACGGCCGAAGTGGCTAAGGCTCGCCCAGTTGGGCGAGCGCATTCGTGCTTTTCTTCGTTCGCACAGGTTTTGACCAGTTCCGCATACAACGAGCGAGGCGAACATTGCGAAACGGAGCAGGTTTGTCAAATAGCACGCAAAAGGGCGACGCCGATTTGATTCGAATGGAGACAACGGTGATACGAGAGTCAAACCCGCCCGCCGAGATTTTGGCCGACCGCGACCAGGATGGAATGTCTTTCGGGGACGGGCTGCCCAACGGTTGAGATGCCGACAGATCTTCGGGGACCGCGCGATCGGCTGATCCAAAGGTTGATTGAAACTGGATGGGGAACGTTGCCTTGTTCGCGCACAGTCATCTGCGGGTCGCGTTTTGGCGCCCGTTGGATCGGACGATCGTCGAGGCACGCCCAAGCAAATTGCTGCTCAATACCGCGTCGCTGAGCATTTCTTTGCTACGAACACGCATCCGCGTCGATCAGCGGCCATTGAATTGTGGAAATCCGCGCCACTGGAAAGATTTCGCTGTCGCCGAGACCACAGCCCACTGGACTGGCGCGGCTCCGGTGCATGAAAAAGCGATTCAGCGTTGGGAGAATGAGGGCGGAAATTTCCTGTCGCCGCTCATGGTTCGGAAAGAAAAAAACCTCATGAAAAAAACGTCATCGTATGCGACTGGATTGCACCGCTCGCCAGAGCAAATCGCCGTTGGAGCCGAGATGCAGAGTGCTTGATTCGTTTGCTGGGGTACGTTCAAGGTCGCGGTGATTTCCGGGGGTGTGCGTGGCCGCAATTTGAAAAGCCAAGTCTCCGCGAAGTTACTCTCTCACTTCATCACTTGCAAATTTGTCATCTTGCGACGTGTGGAAACGAAGTTTTTATCGTATGCCAGCGAATGGATACTTGCTGTTTATGCCGAGGATTTTACCGAGACCGGAAAAGTTGAAATCAGCCGCCGCGTTTTCGGACACGCGTATCCCAATTCACTCGACTTCAAATTTGCAAGAGTTGTGGGTAACAGATCGCAAGGACCGCGGTAGCCAGATCACGTTGTCGTGTCTTGGGCCAGCAAGCTCCACTGGAAGCGTAGCTAAGTGGGATCCCATGTCACCTAAGTGCTAACGAGATATCCAAAGCGGTTGCTTCAACAATTTGATTCCCGAGTCGCAGTGAACCTGGGTGCGCACGACGTCACGATCGACGTCCACCAAGCGGGGATTGATAAGGCTTATGGGAATCCTGTAAAGCTGCTGTGACACGCTGTGGGATTTCGATCAGCGGACATGATCTTCGTCGGTGTTCATCTCCGCGGCAATGACTATCGCGCCAGGACGAGGCAGCGTTGTCGATTTGCGTAGCGAGTCTTATAAGAGACCAAACGCGTCATCCCGAGGCGATTTCTTTGGTTGTTTAAAGCTAGCGGGACGAGGTGACGTGTCCCGGATTGAAGGGGCGGATGCCACTCAGTATCCGCGTCCAATCGCCACTCAACAAAACATGAGTGTTAAAAAACCGCTTTGAAGTCAAACGACTCGCCCTCTTGATGGGCCGCGAGCCTGATAATCCGCGGGAGTCGGCGGGGTGCTCAATCCGGCTACGGTCGTGGCCGGACGGGAATCTGTATTTTTTCACGCTTTGGTTCGCGAAGGAACAACTACTCACGCATCGGCATCGCTTCGCGTGCGTTTCGACGAAGTCCGGTGACCCTGTGGCCGTCGAGCGGTTGGGGATCGCTCTGGGAACCGGAGCGACTACGAATTGAAGGCGACGGACCGCGGTGATGTGGAAGGACGCAGTGTGACTTACGTCGAAGCGCTTCGAGCGTACTGATGGACCTACACAGCTTTCTCCGGTGCCGGTCCTCGAAGTCGCAGCGGCGGTTCGCCCGGAGGATCTTTTCATTGGCGGGGACTGGGGGCTTGGCCCACGTTTTGAGCCGTTTCGCGGGATCGGACTTCGTTCATTGTCGACAACAGGACGCCAGTCTTTTTCCGGTCGCGATACCGTAACCACGAGGAAAAACTGCCAACTCGCGATTGATTTCCATCGTCCGCTGTTCGATGGAACGCGACCGGAGGAGGGACTTGATTGCGAATGAATGCTCTCGGATTCGTCAGATTTGGAAACGAGGAGGCATCTGGATTTCCTATGCCCCATGAAATACGAAGCGTCAAAGGGAAAACCGTCTCGGCCCTGTTCATTTCTCATTCACCGCTTTGGCGACGCCCGGTGCACCTTTGGGAATCACTGGAAAAAATTGGGGGTGCACTCGCCGGTGATGACACGCACGTTTTGGAATGATTCTGTTATCACGGCGTGCATGCGATGGAGGGTAGTCGCGATCTTGCTAAAGATCCCGAGCACCAGGATCTTTAACAAGATCCACTACGGGAACGGCCTCTATTATTCCGCCGCGCGTTTGATGATTTTGTTCGAAAGGAACATCCGCGAACGATTCTTACCGATCGCCCGAGCCCGTGGCTGACTCCCCGCTGCTGTCCACGAACGAAGACGGTGTGGTCGAGACGTGTGGTAGTCCCACCCGCATTGATTGCCGCAGGGGATATCGGGCAGGCCGGATCGGTTTGATATTTTACTACGCATGGCGACTCGCGGAATGACTGGCGGATGTTTGACGGTCCCACAACAATGACGACGAAAAGACCGCCGACCGTTGACGCCCCCAACGCGGTTGTGACTGTCGGGGCAGGAAGACTCGGAGGTGGTGCTGTGGACAGTCGACAAAACCAAGGAATGTCGTAGCGGAACTCGTTCAAAGTTTCGTCCCGTACTAAAAAACGGAAGTCTTAGCGACTTTCCGCTATGGAATTGACTGGCCATTCCCAATCCTTGACATCTAAGCCTTGCAAACAAGGCACCGTGGTGTCGTCCGAGGCAGCGTTCGTCCGATGGTTTCGTTTTGACGAACCTTGCCCCCGATCTATTCGTGTTGAAGACGGCGATCAACAGGCAGATTCGTGAATCGAAAGTGCTAATCCAGCAGACGCCACACGGTGCCGAGGAATCGCTTGACGCCGACGCACAAGGGCTCGCTAGCGGGATGACGGTCGACGATACCGGCGGACCGCTGAAAAGCACCCGTCGGTGACGGGTTTTGCTTCGCGAATGTTCGATGTGTTGGAAAACGATTGACTTTGGGAGAAAGTCCAAAAACATCAAGCGAGAGCGGCATCGGGATCCACCTCCCTTGTCACGACGCGTCAAACCAAGTCGAAATTTTTCAACGGGAATCAAAGTATCGATGTTCTCGGCCGCTCGAGCGGGGCGGAAGCTGGACTGTTCGGTGGTGCCCGGCGTGGCAAAAACGGTGTTGTTGACCGAACTGATTTCACAAATGGTCGGCAAACAAAAAGGGAGTGGAGCATTTTCTGCGGGATTGGCGAAACGGCTGCCGCGAAGGCGAGAAGCTTGTACCGTGAAATGAAAAGAGGCGGGAGTTGCCGAAAACATGGGGCGATGGTGTTCGGTCCAAATGAATGAACCGCCCGGTGCGAGGTTTCGTGTGGGACACGTTGCGCTCACGATGGCCGATACCTTCCGAGACGACGAACATTCGCGACGTGCTGTTGCTGATCGACAAATCTTTCGCTTCATTCAAGGGGTATGTGTGTGCTCGAATTCTTGATGGCCAGAGCCTTCGCGACTCGGTTTATCAAACGACGAGCAGGAACTCTGAGTTATCCAGCCTTGGAAGAGCGGATCGCCAACACCGATGCCGGCGCGATCACCGTCGAGATTTCAAAGCGGTCTATGTTCCCGGCCGACGATTTCACCGACCCTGCGGCCGTGCATACGTTTTCGCACCTGTCCGCGTCGATTCGTGCTGTTCGCGCAAAACAGCCAGCGAAGGGTTGTTTCATGCGATCGAACCCCTTGCAATCGAATTCCAAAATGGCCACGCCGAGCATCGTGGGTCCAAAGGCACTACGAGTGGCTTCAGAAGATTCGTCGCACACTGGCCAGTACGCCTGACTTGAAGGATATCATCGCGAATGCTTGCCTGGAACCATACAACTGTCGCCAGAGCGATCGCTCTGAATGCGTCGCCAGGATCGCGCTATCTCCGTCGAGCTTGGAGCGATTTTTGACGCAGCCCTTCTTTACGACGAAACAATTCACGGGACTAGAAAACCTGGTCAGATTCATACACGCATGCCGTTTTGTATAGAGGATGCGAGCGGTATTCTCAACGATGAATTCGCAAAGGACGTTGACGCAAGGGGATCTGTACCATGATCGGGAGCATCGGACGAAGCGAAAGAAAAATCAAAATCAAAATCAGAGGCAATGGAAGAAACAAGTTGTCTGATTTATGCATCGAAGATTCTGTTTGCCTTTCCAGGTCTTCACGGACCAGACGGGAAGTCGTGCGGATCGTGCCAGAAACGCACCACGCATCTTCGGCTTTTGCCACATTCGTTCGATTGTCTGTGGCATCACTCGTACCCGGAGTACTGGTTTACGAAACGAAAGGTGGGGACGAAGTTTATACGGCGATCGACGAAAGGGGTGGTTGGTCAAGTTCGGTCTCGATTGTCCTTGATCCAGTTCGTAACGCCATCGCCGGATCGGACCTTGGGCACTTGCAAGCGGAAGTCAAGAAGGCAAGTTTTTGACGTGGAAGAAACCAGGGCAGACAAAGCGTACGGGCGACGGAGGCGAACTGAAACGACGTCGTTCGGGAAGTTGGTGGAGATGCATCATGATTTTGATCCGTTGATTTTTTCTCACGAGACTCAACTTGACGCGAAGGTTTGAAACGAACTGAAAATCCAACGTTCAATCGAATCAAGCGTTTTGTCTTTGCCGATCTGGCTGAGGTTGATCGGTTGGTCGGTGGTTGTTTCCCACGCTGCTTGGGTGCCGCAATCGGTGCACTGGTTGGATCGCCAATCACACGGCCGTCATCGTGGACATTTTGACGGATGATCGCCGGTTTGGTGTCGATCGGTGCTGCTGGTGTCTGGCAATATGTGGTGGCCGACAGGAAGACAAAGGGCAATACTCGAGGACCAACAGGGAAGGAGAACGGATGGAATAATGAATATGGGATCTCTATGAGGGGCGTGCGGCGCCTGGAATGCTGCTGGGCGGCTTTTTCTTTTGGGGGGCTATGTGGCACCGTTGGCTAAGTTGCTGGACGTCACCGCTGCTCCGGGATGCCATAAGGGAATGCTGGTCGCAAGTAGGATCTGGTTCGGGGAATGAGTGTCACGCTATCCGGGATTCCTATTTGTGATGGTGGGCAGTCAGTGCAGCCAACGACCTTCAGATAGCGTGCTTGTGGGGTTCATCACCGCTCTCGCTTCATTCGATGATACTTGTGCAAAACGGTTCTTCATCGGACCGTCGGGCGTCTGTGGACGGATCAATGCAAAACGAGTCCATTCCTGTCAATCTCACGCAGGACTCGTGGCTTCGCCTACGACAAAGCATTCGCTGCAGTTCAGGTACCAAAAACAGGGAGACAACCATGCGTCTTTAGTCCTACGGACTGATCTTTGTCAATACGGGAATGGTTCCATTCGCAACGCGCACTCCTTTTTCACTTTGGGCCTATCATGTTCTCGGTCATGGGAATCGGTGCGAACCTGATCAACGCGCGGCTGCTACCCACCGGAGCATGAACGCCAGTCGCTGGCAGAACTTTGTCGAAAATCATCCTCGTTTGCGATCCTCAAGCCAGCAGATCTCCGACATGTCGGGACTCAAAAAACCTCGCAAAGTATTTAGTCTCTGGGCACCTGTTTTTTGTTCACTCGCCGTTGCCAGTTTGTCTGTACGGTCATTCCGGGCTACGAGCCACGTACCGACCGGTTCGCTGCTCGACAACCGTCGCGTCTCTGCTGTTGTGCGTCCGTTTGTGGCGTTCCGATGTCCGGATCCAATCGCAGGGGCCTGGGCGTTATTTGAAAAACGTTTACAATCGAGCCCACGTTACATTCCACCTGCTGCCGTTTCAACTCTAGTATTCAGCGAGGCGGCACGGTACGCTGGCGTTGCTGTGTGCTGTTCGCGAAAACATGATTGGCGGAGTGATTGATCATCGCCATTCTGCTGACCATCACACCTTTTGCTGTTTCCCATCCTGATGACGCCTCCGCCGGCTGGACTGACACGGAATGGTCCTCAGGGCTCTACCCTCTTTCAGCATTTCTTCGCACGGCGGGTCTACATCGCGGCCGGCAACACGTAGCTCGACGGTCCACGCCGGGATCCGGACATCCAAACCACGGTGGGACGACCGACCGAGCCAGACATCAACCAGAAAGGAAAATTATGGATTAGCTCATGACATCCATCCGGAATCGCCTCCATTCGGATCGCGGGCATTCACCACTAGTTTTCGGTTGCTTGGGGCCTGCATTTCGCCGAGGGGGAAAGCCTGGTCGCGAACGGCGCCGCTTGACGGCTATTGGCACAACAACAGCCCGATGCGTTCGCTCAACATTCACTCGGGACATTATTCGTCGGATGCGATGATCGAATCGACGGCGATTTACTGCTTTCGTCGTTTTCGATGATCTTGATTTTCGCCAACCCCGTTTTGGAACCACGTCATTGCTCGCAAAGCGTGCGGGCAATAAACTCGATGCTCATCGACTGGTTTTACCGTTCGTCGCTCAGGTCGTCAAACTTTCTGCATCCTTCGTGTGGGTGATGAACGATATCTCTATCCTATCGCCCCGATTCTGCACGCCATGTGATGAGCGCGAGAAAAAGATCGCAGCGAACTGGCGGACGCTTTGACGCAAAAACGTACCGAGGCAAAAAAAGGAACGCGACGGAATTTTCGCAAAAAGAATTCGCGTCTTGATCAAACAACGCACGGACTTATCAGCAAGGCAACCAGTGAGCCGAAATGGTTTGAAAGATCGACTGGTCAAGAAGCGCGTCATAGCAGCGGACGAAGGTCACGGCCAGGTCAAGAAGTCATGAAGACTGATGCTCGAAATCTGATAAGCATTGATTCAACGTGCCCACAAGGAAGTGTTCGCGATTCTCCCGCAAGGACACTCACGATCTTGGCGGATGCGAAGCTTGGAGGAACGGCGTCAGCGTAAAATTCATCGAGCGATTGAGAGACATGGATCGGGTGCGAAGGCGGGAGTTGGCCGAAGGCGTCACGTCTGCGCTGAGCTGCCGTCATCCGCAGTGCCTTTCCGCTCTCGGTCGACAACGCAGTGCGAATCCAGCAAGCGATCGACGAACCTTGCGGCCGGATGTGAACACCCCGATTTTTGAAACTAACAACGAGATTATCATCGGCAATCGAACTGACCGCTGGCGGGAAGAGAAAACTGGCGTGGGAGTATCGCAGGACTATTTAACGTGGCTGGAAACCTGGCGTCGCTGAAATTATTGGCATGTCGAGGTTCCTGCATGAACAACGAACCTGAAACCTGGAAAGGGGTCTTCGAGCACGCACTGAGTCCAATCACGCACGCGCGAGACGTATATATACATACCTCAAACTGACGTTGCAAGAGGTCGAACGATCACCAGTCTCGCCACAGGAATCGCCAAAAGTTTCCGGTCTACCCAGCGTGGGTACGAAGAAATTGGTTCCGATTTTCCAGGTGACTGTTTCGGCTTCGCCTTCAATGTCGACGAAGACGAATCGGCGTTCGTGCTATTGGGGGATTTACTCGCCGCAGTTGACGTGCCGGTGACGAAGTAAATCGAACACGCCGGGTGATGGCCGTTGCGGTGGGAGATGCGTTGGCTGGGGCGAGTCATTGATTCCTTTGGACGGCCCTGGACGGCGAGGGATCGGTTTCAATGCGGCCGAGCGGTCTTCCGATCGAACGAACCGCACCGGCCGATCATGGAATCGTTCTCCCGTGACCGTGCCATTGCAGAACCGGGATTAAAAGTCATCGACTGCCTGATTCCGATCGGGCGGGGCCAGCGGGAGTTTGAATCCCGGTGATCGGCAAGCGGGCCAAGACCGCCATTGCGCTCGACCGATTCATCAACGCACAGCGGCGGTCGAGAAATGGTTTGACGTAGCTACTTGCGCGATTGGCCAGCGGGCTCTGCGGTGGCAAAGCGGTCGCATCGTGTTGAAGGAGAACAATACGCATTGAATTACACCGTTGTGGTCATTACCGAAGGAAAACGATCGCCCGGCCTGAGAATACATTGCACCTTATTTGCGGCACCAGCGATCGCGGAATACACTTCATGGAAGCAAGGTCGCGATGTGTTGGTTGTTTACGATGGATTTAAACACAAACACGCCCGTGCCTTATTTTTTTTTTTTTTCGGGGGGGGGGGGGGGGGCTGTCCCTGTTACTGCGTCCGACCGCCGGGCGGGGAAGCCCTTTCCAGCGACGATTTTTCTACATTCACTTCAGCGATTGTTGGAGCGTGGCGATCGACCACATCTGCGGCATTGATTTGGGGGGCGGTTCATGGACAGCGCTTACCGATCATTTGAACGGAAGCGGGCAGGAATATTTCGGCGTACCATTCCAACGACCTGGATTTCGATCACGTACGGACAGATTTATCTTCGCCGTCGCTATTGAGCTGGGTGTCCTTGCCCCAGCTGTGTGATGTCGGGAAAAATCGGTTTTCGCGTGTCGGTGGCAAACAGCACAAGAGGCAACCTTCGGATCCGTCGGCGGGCGGTGCGATTTAAAACTGGCTTATGCGCAGTTTGTTTAGAACTCGAATGTCGTTTCGCTCGTTTTGGTGTCGATATGGATGAAGAGCACTCGAAAAAACTATCACGCATTGGCAAGCGCATCCGGGCCTGTCTGAGCAGCTGAATCAAGCGCCGGTGTCGGTCCCCGGGCAAGGTCGCAATTCTTTTTGGCACTCAGCAACGGACTGTTCGATTGCCGTGCCACTGGAGCGGATGATCGAGGGCCCAGCAATCGGTAAAGGAAGCGGCAGAAAACTGCCATGGATCTCGCGAGCGTTGGATACCGCGGCGAAGTTCCGTCGAGGACCAGCAAGGCGATAGTCGAGATGGCTTCGAAGACACTTGAAGAATTCTTGAACAGGAGTAAACCGAGGAACAGAGATTCAGGAACGGACAAATCAATAACGGAGTAGTTGAACGAGCAACGAGTCCCTCCGCGATAGGGACTCAGTTTGCCTCGTCCACTTACGATTGCACCACAAGGAATCACTCATGAGCGACAGCATGGCTCACCTGCGGCGGAAATCAGCACCGCTGCGGATCTTTCAAATCGGTCGTCCGCACAATTGAAAAGCGATGGCGGCATCGAGCGTCGAGCAATACGAGCGATCGGTGCTGGCGTGCATGACTATTACACCACGGGTTGAACTGGGTTAAGTGCTTGCTTTCGCACCGTACGAATTTCGCGGAAGTGCAACCGCAAGCACCTCGGCCCAAATCGAAACGATTTCAGCGGATTGTTCGGTTCGACCAAGGTTTGGTTGGCGGGTTCAACGAGTTGTGTCGCTGACTTACGCCATCAAGACGTTTCAGAAGTTGCCTGGCAAAACCGGAAATCTGGTTCGGTGGCGCGACGTGTTCACGATCGGTTGGCAGGATTCCGGCACGCAGCACCAAGGGACCGTTTCAGTGCCTAATTCGGAAGGCATTGCGCCACTCGTTGACGAATTCCAAGTTCGAAACGATCACCCGCAAATCGGAAAAACAACTCAACCACTGTCTACCTGTTTCACAACCGCCCTCAACCTGGATCGTTGTATTGAACCGGTCGCTCAACGGATGCTGCACTCGATTTCGCCAATGCAGGAAAACGTCTGACTAAAGCTCCCTTGGCCGACCAGAAAACTCGCCTGAAAATTTTGATAGCGAATCAGCCAGCTAACCGAGATTCTGCAATCGCTGTTTCACGGAGTACCTTGTTTCATCTCATTGTTCGCGCGTGCGCCGAATCGCTGGCTGGGTAGTGAGAACGCCAGCGCCTTACGCCATGCAGCGAGCGGACAAGAACATCGACGAATTTGCTGAGACGTTGCACACCACGTTCCATCGCCAGCGTCAGGCCAGTATCGACGAGGGAACTGTTCGAGTCGTCTCCGGATCTTGAGCTGTCGAGCAAGCGACCAGCCTCCACCGGAACAAACGTAGCGGAAAGGCGCAAGCACTTCCGGCAACGCAAAACGCTTCGAATTCATGCGATGTGACCACCTCACGGTCGTTTAGACCTCTGCAATCAGGAGAGACGAAGCGTCGACAACGTTTTGATTCAGGTAGGCATTCATTGCCGCTCGTTCGCGGTCTCAATTCTTGGCGATTTTCCCCAGCAACATTGTCCCCAACAGCAATTGGAATCCTTCGATTGCGTGCACGGGCATTGAGGCTTGGCCAGGAGCAAGGGAACAGCATTCTGCCGTGGTTGTGTTTCCGCGTTTTGTTTTGGGGGTTGAAAACTGCGATTTTCATTCGAATTACTGAAGTGTAATTTCCAAGGGGCAGGGCTTGGTGCTCGGCAACTCCTTGCCGACCGCATCACGAAACCAAAGGAATCTCCAACGCATCCGTTTCTGCGAGCGCCCCGGTCTTTGTGTTATGATAACGATGCCCCTTGCGCGGGTCGTACATCAATCACGGTGTCAGGTGATTGCGTGCTTCCGTCACGGCATGGCGAGAATTTTCAAGTAGGTCGAGAAACGGATTTGACATTTCAATAACTGTCCACAATTCCGCAAACATCCACAATCGCTCGGGTTGACAAATCCCGTGGCGAAAACAACCACCGGATTCCCCTACGAATACCAATGCGTGTCGCCGTGGTGAAATCCGCGCATGTCGATTTGTAGGGATTCTTCTCGATTGCTCGTGTTGCTTTGCCAAGGCCTTACGGTTGGATAAATTCGTAATCGGTTTTCGATCAAAAAAGGCCGGTTGCGACACGAACCTTACGTAGGACTGTTCCTGCCCCACGCATTATTTTCACGGTGGATCAAAACATGACCCTTCAAAACTCGACGACAAACTCCGACGACAAAGGCGATGGCGTGGTTCCTGAGAGAAACAGTGGCAAGGGCGAAGAACATGAGCTTGGGAGAACGCTCGACGACGATGGGGACTCGGCGCGTGTCGGTTTCCAGCTATTTCGCCGTATTTTGCTGACATGATGGCGGATCGCTGTTCGGTTTTTCGTATGATCTCACGCCCTGCCATTACATTGAAACCAACCAACGAAAAAAAGGAATTCACCCATGCACGCTGCTTGGTCTCGTCGCTGAATTTGATAATTCACACGACAAGGTTGGAGATTGCCGGTCGAACGTGCTTCGCAAATCGAAACTTTCACCCGGGAGCAGATTTCCATCGTCTGGAAGGGACGAGGCAGCACTTGAGAAAATTGGGACGCCAACAAGTATCATTCCGAAAACGATTAATCACGTGGGTTGTTTCGCGATGGCCAACCCACTTTGGCATCCCGTGCTCCGACCGCTGCTCATTACGAGGCTCGCATTCTTGAGGAGCCGTTCAGTAGCCATCTATCACCAGCACCCCGCCGCGACGCGAAAGCGCAAGGTTCGTCATGAAGACCACGGGCCCGGAATGCTTGAAGCGATTCGGAATTCATGACGAGGGCGAAATGGAGTCCTGTCGGGGTTATCGCCGGTTCGGGATTCATTACGTGTAACCCCATTTAGCCGTTTGGGCGTAGACCGGTTCAAACGTGAGAAAACCGTGGCTAAACGCCAAAACGGCTAATACACCGAAACACTTCCCGAACCTGCAACCAAATTCAACCATCGCCTAACGCACTCAAAATATGGAGAGAAAGGACCATGACTAAATTTGATGAAACACAAAACATCCAGACAGACGGATTGAAACGATCTGTATCGATAATATGGCATGAAGTTCAGGCAGTTCAAACTAAGTTCCGCATGTGATTAATCTATCGCAGCATTCCGTATTACTGTGGACCTTCTGGACGCCTGGTTTACCGTCCAACCGGAAGAGACGGGATCGTGCAGCGGTTCGGAAAAGTTATGCGGACCGCCAATTCCGGCCTGCATTTCAAGATCCGTTGGGGTATGAAAACGGCTCGTATGGTGCCACCGCCCGCGTGCTCAAAGAGGGAGTTTGGCTTCCGGAACCGTGGCGTGAGCCCGGCCAGAAACGCGATATGGAACCGTGGTGGATGCGTACATGGATGAGTCGTTTGATGTTGACCGGCGATCTGAAGTAATTGAATGTCAGTGGATCATCCAATACCCGCATTGAATATCCTTCGTTCCTCTTCAAAGTTCGGCGATTAACCGAAAAACAATCCGCGATACAACCGAGGCGGTTGATTGCGCCGGGCGTCGGCAATCGGACTTGGCAGGCGACGTGTTGACGGGGACCGACGGGTAGCGGTATCCGTCGTAAGCAAAAGAGGAGATCAACAAATCCAGCGGCTACGAGATCGGCGTTGCGGAACTGGTGGGACCCCGGAATTTCAGGATGTTTCACCCACGGGACACAAGTCAAAACCGGCGTTTCAATGAGGTCAATTTGAGTCGCGTCAGGATAAGGACAGACCCATCCAATATGCGGAGGAAGCAAAAAAAAACCGCGAGTTCAAAGGCTCGCGGAGTGGCGACGCAGAGTTATACCAGCGGAAGGGCTGAGGGAATTACGCCTCGAACGCGTGAATCGGGCAGGAGGGAGGAAAAAAGGGCCGCCCGTTTTTTCCGAATCGATTCGTGGGGGACGAGTATCTAAAAAGCGCCGCAGGGTCACGCCCGGGGAGCGTTTGTTTTTTATCTTGGAGGGCCATTTTTTTTGACCCAAAGGGCCTGAGTTGATTCCTTCCTTCTTTTCCCCTTTG
>Ga0163217_1083506_pt1 | contig 13871 bp, 6 predicted proteins | sample SynspAceP_FD_185933 | JGI IMG/M metagenome (GOLD analysis project Ga0163217, IMG submission 185933) | Saline lake microbial communities from Ace Lake in Antarctica - Synechococcus sp. Ace-P (PacBio error correction) | ecosystem: Environmental > Aquatic > Non-marine Saline and Alkaline > Saline ... | reverse complement strand
AATACTAAACAAAATGTGAACATGAAACATGGTCCAATCGGTTTGTGCCTAATTCGGTTATATTAGCACATTCATATCCCCTTTAGCATTTATAATAGAGATGATTTTGGTGAAAAGCATCTTTATTTTCTTTCCCTTTTGGTTTTATTTTTCTTCATACGTTGTACTTCTATTCTGCATAATGGCTGAGTCAGTTGGCTCTATTACTATTATAGCTATGGATGACAATGGTGTGAATCAACAAAACTCAAAAAACACCGAGCGCGTGTGTGTCTACTTTCATATGATCGCGATTTTTCTGTGTAATCTTGAGTGGGCGCTGGTTTTACTTCCCCCCAAACTACTTGAAACAAACAAAAAAACCGCACAGAGGGTTGCACCGCATTTTCCCGATAGGACAGTTACACGGATTATTTCTAGGATGTTACTCCTTTGGAGGGAATTTTCTGTAATATCAGTCTACAGGCTGTAATGGTTCTCTCCTTTACACCCACGCACAAAAATCCAGCTAAGAAGAAAAATGCAGCTCTAGTAAGTTCACATTTCTTCTTTTATCTTGATTCCTTTCACTTCCAATTAATTTGAGGCGGTGGGTGGTTTATTGCCCAGTTTTCACTTATGTTATGGGTGGGGAAATTCAAGCCAAACAACAGAAATCATCTAAGAATAAAATAAAAAAATGAGATTATGGCAGAAGAGAATAATAGTTATACCCGAAGGATAAGTATACAAATCTCTTCGATTGGAATGAGAGCATATTTCGACTTCGCCGGTATTGTATTATCCGTAAACTTGAGAGAGCAGTTTGCCCATGATGATGGTCTAATGTATGGTTTTAAAAAGATTCTCGACAACCCGATTATGAGCAACAATGGAATGGGTTTAGGTCGCACGATCGAGTGAAAAATCACGGAAACAAAGTTAAAGTTCCGAGATTATGGACGTGGAATCCTCTGGGAAAAGTTCATGACTGCGTATCCAAGAATAAACACGGTGGGTTAAATATTGATTCAGGATGCACTTTCAAAAATCTGTTGGTGGATTGCAACGGGTCGGCTACCAAAGCAGTGAATGCTCTTTCGACTAAAGTACCGGCTTACCCCTGAAGGTGAAACCCAAAGTGGCGGAATTTTGAAAAAGGATTTAACCAATGATGCCCCAATCGAAAAACCTTTCTGATCGAAAAATTACTAAAATCACCTTTTCTCCAGATGGGGAGGACGAATTTTCAAAAAAATACCAATTCATACCTGAGTACCTCGAAAAACCACGAATTTGTACTTACGCGTTTTTTAAATGCTGGACTTAACCGATTAATATTACAATGGGCAAGAAGAGGATTTTCAAGACCGTGTGGCTTACATGAATCTTTTTGTCAAGTAAACGGTGGATGAGGAGTCTATTCGCTATCCGCATTAATTTCATTTGATATAGGCACACGATATCGCACATTGGCGATTACCCATTCGAATTCAATATGGAGAAAAGAATACTTACTCCTTCTCGTAGAATACCGGTCAATACACCACACAGAGTGGTAACAAATTTGGCGCCCTTCCGACGAGGCGATTTGTTAGTCCTTTTTTTTTGTTAAAAACAATTCGTGAATATTAAGAAAGATTTACGACTGCACGATATTCGACAACAGCCGTGGTAGCTGTCGATCGCACAGTACCGAGTGCAAGATTTTGTCGCCCCCTCTTTCGAACGGAATCTCAGACTAAGACCTAAAATGCGCTCGCAATCGGTAGCCAGTATGGGCCTACTGCTTCGAACATTTAAATGATTTTCGTTGAGTGGGGAAGGGAGGGGAAAAAACCGCACTGTGATTGGTGCGGCTTGATATATCTCCCATAAAAAAATCCAGCCGTTAGGGTGGTTTTAAGCGGATTGCTCTATCTTGTGAAACGGAATCCCCAATCCAGCAGCCTTATATCATTGACGAAAAGAATCTCAGAATTAAAAAAATGGCTAACGATCGGGCCAAAAAAAAAGGCTAATCTCTTCACAATAAAAGAAATAGAGGATTTGCAGAAGTCCATATGATCGATCAAAAGCCAATGAGGATCCAAGACAAACCATGTTATTTTTGACAGAGGGTTGATTCGGCTTCAGGTTCCGGATCACCGCAACAAATCGCGAGATGTGCAAACACTAGGCCCAGATATCTTGTTCCACTTAAAGAGGCAACCATGAAACTGCCTTGAATACAAAAAGAAAGTGTTTATGAAAATGAAAGAATTTAATCTTTCGTTCAACCATGCCCGCCGGAATCATCAGAAATAAACTGGTCAATACACATGGCAGCGCATCGGGGCCCGAGACCGGTAGAAACGAGAATCCCGCATCCATCTGACCCCATTCGCTCTTCACGAACACCTCTTCCCATCACCACTAACAACGTCTCGTCACACGGCTCGTTAAATTTGCCAAATGAATGCCGCAACTCACTTACGTTGTACACTTCTGATGTTCCCAAACTATCTGACCAAATGCGCGCAATACCCTTAAAAGTGGAGAGTACAATCCATGTTCAATCAATTAAGAAAGTATCTTAACACCAACAGTAGACCCTGTTTCAAAACAATTTATTCATTATTTAACAACAAGCCACAAAATACAGTAAAGGCTTTTCTATAAGAATACTCGGTTCCAACCAAAACATCAATAAACCAAATCCTTTATCTGCCTTTTAGTTGGTGAAAAAACAAAGTCCGTTTTAGAGAAAAAGGCATAAATGTTCATAGAGAGATGGACAAATTATGGGAGCAGAATTTGGCCGATATTTTGGGGTTAGAAAAAATATGTACTCCAAAAAAGAAACTATTTTTTTTATTTGCTGCTGGTAAATAAAACCTCGTCGGAATGAAATGTTTGCCATGCAATATCTAAAAAAAAAACACAAAGCGAATGGCGTTAAGGAAAACAGACCTTATATAAACAAAATATACCCCCGAAATCCGCCCTACCTTTGCTACCGATTTTTGATGGGCATTTATAATGTGTTTTTTACCCCATTTGCATTAGAAGAAAGCTTTTTCAGCCAGGAAACAATTTATAAGAATCTTACGTGCTACTTTTGTTATAGGTACACACACCGCTGCAGAAGTAAGAATAAAAACATTACCAGACCGGATTATTATTGCCCAGAAAAACTTACGCACCTGTAAGAGAAAGTGCACTGGAACAAGAAGTCAGGTATAAGCGACTGGGTTTAAGAGACAAAAAAACAAAATAACATATACATGCGCTAACAACAATCCGCTCAAAAAGTATCTATACACATGAGGAAGCTGTTTCAACCATAGTGATAGACAAGAAAGCACTACAGGAAAATTAGTTCATGAGCATAAAAAAAATGATTATTCTTAGAGCACTAAAAGAGAAACCGTGGGTAGAGCCGCCACCAGTTTGGATGATGCGCCAGGGCAGGAAGAATTATTTTACCCGAATTTATGGCTATCATCTGTGATAAAAATACCACTTCTTTACCCGTTGTATGGCTAGAAAAAACGCCTGAATGGCCAGTGAAAAATGGTACGGGATACAACCCATACGCCGCTTCGGCATAAGAAGAGCCGCCAAGGTTTTGTTCAGCGATATTTTTTAGTGCATTCCACAGGCCAATTGAAAATCTAACGTGCAAAATGAAAACTTCTAAATTTTGGCCCCGTATTTGCCCAATCCCCGGTAAACAGATCAAAAGGCGTTGACAAAGTTGATGCTGTTCCCAGATGTAAATGTCCGACATTAGAATATACGTTATGCAACCCATCTGTAAGAGGCGAGCAAAAAAAGAGCTTGATTGACCACAACGGATCCATCCCTCTTTGATCGGAGCTTTGCAAGTTCCCCTGGGTGAAGACCATCCTTTAAATGCTATGTAGTGAGCAAGCGGAACAGGGCAGAATAGTACATCTTCCGATAACAGCCTGGCCAAGGAATTTTGTGTTTACAAATCCAAGGGCGTAGACGGCGTCAACTATCAGGCGACTGGCAAAAAATTCCCCGCATACGACCATGCCTACTCTAAAGGCAAATGTTGAAAGGCAGGCGAGAAACAGGATGTGTAAGATGCCGTGGCGAGAAGTCTGTCTTGATTCATGGGGAGGTTATTGTTTGCGTCGCAGTGGAATTACCAAGAATTTTCGTTCAAGATATACCAACAAGATTATCAGATGGTATATTCAATATATACAAAGCATGAGACATAACCACCGGAATCGTTTTTGGTTAAAGGATGTGCTGGTTCGCAATAGGGCGATAATGCGACCAATCACAAAGGTTTGCCGCATGAACCCTTAGGGTCTGGACTTGGCCAGCGCGGTAGATTCCGCACGTAATGCCACCGCAGCCTTTCAGGCTTATTAGAGTCCCATATACACTTTCAGCGTAGGCAATTTTGACCCCGACAAAGAGTGCGTGTCACCGGTCAGGCAATATAATACAAAAAAAATAAAGTCACTCAAAAATGAATCAAATGAACCTTTGGCAAGGAAAACCTACTGTGGTAATCAAATTGTCACGGAATATTACCCCCCGAATTGTGCCATTAGATAACCGCAAAGGCCTTTATAGATGCAGGTAAAGGAGTTACGAACAAAAAATAGAGGGGCGTATCCCTTTGGTGGATTCCTTACCCGGAAAAAAATAGGAGAATGTTCGCGCTTTCCGTTAATTCTTAATTATTTGTTGTTAAATGCGAGAAACAAATTTTATTCGTGGGAAAGGTTTTAAAGACCAGTTTAAAAATTTCCTCCACAAAATAACCTTCTCTTAAAACTATTAAATAAAAGGGTATGTCACGCAACCCTCTTACGCTGAATATACCATTAATCATGATTGTTCCAAAACATATACTGAGTCGGAAAAAGAAGTATTTTAAAGCCTTATCTGTGGCACCTTTAAGAATAAATTTCAACAACAAAATTTGGGGCTTTGGCACTTATGTTTGCCCTTCCAATATTGATCAGTTTATTACAATAGCGACCAATGATTGATTCATGCCTCTGCCTATGCACCTACAGCTGAGAGAGGCGTTGGCGGATTTCCCTTTCTCATAACAATGTGTTGGACTTGGGACATGGGAACGACCAACCGGTAATCCTAGAGTTAGCGATATAACGTGTCTGGGCGACATTACCCCGTAATTACTCTGTTTTAGTGGCTTGTTGATTCAATAATACAGAGGGCATATTGTAAATGGCTCGTCTCAGCTCCACTTTATTGAGGCCCTAGTTTCTGAAAAAAAGAATAGAAGGACTCACTCCTTTAGGAAACCCAAGCAGAAAACATTGAGATCCACCATCTATACGTGAGAACAAACTATGCGGGAGATCCTACTCAAAAAGCGGCTAAGTAAACCTTGTGTTATATTGTATGATGAATTTGTGGAATTGTTAGTCGTGCTATTTCCGTATATTGGTGTGCGGTGTAATATGTTGATTCCACGTTAACATAATAAGGTCAATGGAACTCAAGCGTTCCTTTCTGCATAACTATTCAATAATCCAGGCAACTTAGTTACGCCGGTTTTCTAGAAGAAATATGAGACTAATAACCTTGAAAGCGAAATCAAGTTTTAAAGGTACAGCCGAAGAAAGTCTTCAAGCTTTGTACGAAAGAACAAAGGCATTGGCCAATAGGCAGACGGAATTGTCTTTATGTTCTTTTCTTTTTATTCCGGGCTTAATGTGTTAATTGTATGCCTAGTGGCATAAAACCACTATCGGGAATAATACAGCGGCATACATGATAAACGTGCCAACTGGAACTATTGAAGCGGAAAAAGAAATAATAATTTAAAACCTGCAAGGTTTGTATAAGGACTGGCAGGACCTGCAAAGGTTTTCAAAAACCCCGGGGACCTACAAGGTTTTCTCAAAACCTTGTAGGTCTAAAAATATGAAGCATAAAGCAGCCAATGGACCGATATGCAAGGGAAAACAACAAAACCTGCAAGGTTCGCAAAGACCTTGCATGTTGAGGAAAAAACAGTTATCCAAAGGACCTCGCAGCCTAGGTAATCATTGCAAACAAGGAACCTGCAAAGGTTCCTAAACCTTGTAAGGTCTGAAACAGAGAAAAAAGGATGAAACATCGAATAAAACTTCGAAAAGGATCACTACTATCATAATTTACAACCGGCGGAATACACCAACGGAGGACCTAAATATTTTAAAAATTCCAACGAAAATGCTAAAAGCACTTTCTCAAAAGTTGAATTCATGATATATTGATCCAACACGGTTCCATTCTTGCATATTGTTTAATGGACAAGCCATTACCATATGGCAATGTCAGCTAATATTGAAGACACAAGAACGAAAATTAGTGTACCCAATCATTCCCTCCCACCATCTTTTTCAATGCCTGGGTATGCCATAAGCATTCAATTAAATTAATCCATGCACCAAGGGTGAGAACGGGTAGTACTTTTGAAAAAACATTTTAGAAGGATTAAAATTTGGGTGACAATCTAATTATTTTGAAGGAAGCCTGATAAATCTTTACTATCAATACGAACCCGGGAGGGATAAGTCATGGATGTCACCGAAATGAAATTAAATTAAAAAAATACAACCATAATTTCGATCTTATCAGACCAACATCATTTTCTACTTCAAGAATCTAGCTCCGATTGGTCAGTGCCGAATAACAAAGGAAAGAGGTAACCTAAAGGAGTCTTTTGCCCATGGCCATCTCTTTACGGGAAGAAATTTTGAGAATATTGCATTGAAGCAAAAAAGAAACTTATTCAAATTGACAGATCTGTTGACCCACTGGATTCATGACCGTGGCGCTGTAAAAAGTTTCCACCAAAAACCTGGGTGTTAGGGTCTGAAAAACATTAGTAGCCCATAAATGAACAATGGCCGATAGCAACGGAAACAAGAGACAACCCTACAAGGCTCATAAAAGACCTTGCAGGTTCAAAAAGCAGCAGCCCCAAAACATCGCCGCAAAGATAATCGGCATCGAACCGGAACCTGCAAGTTCACAACTTGTAGGATTCTAAAAAAAAGTGAATATGAAAAAGAAATGAATAGTGTGTGACCTCGAATGAAAGGGAAACCTACTGAAGTCATAAAGACCCTTGCAGGTTAAGTTAGTCGCAAAAGATTCGACCGCCAAAAAACAGGACTTGCAAAGAAATTCACGAAACCGCAAGACCTGCAAGGGTTTACACAACCTTGCCCTCAGGTCAGGAAAAAGTGAAATATGTAAAAAGATAATTGAAAGAGTTATGAACTCAGATATCTGAAAGAACCTACAAGTCTCAAAGAACCTTGCAGGTTAAGTAGTCGCAAAGATTCGACCCGAAAATTCAGGACTGACAAAATTCCCGAAACCCAAGACCTGCAAGGTTTGCAAAAAAACCTCTGTAGGTCATTAAAAAATAAAAAAACTAAAACACTTGAAAAAGATAAAATTCTACGCAATAAACCAAATTCAAACCATTTACAAGGAGTATGGATCACTGACGTAAATTAGATAACCCGTAGACGTGAAGCCAAGTTTAGGAGAAGACTTAGGTGAGACCCGACCAGGAAGGCGGCGGTGGCGATCCAGGGAAGGTGATAGAAAATGGAGCTGTTTTTGCAAAAAAGGCGGTAGTAAAAATATTTCAGCTGTTCATGGGCACACCAAAAAGATGCAAAAAGTTATAAAACTTTCGGCTGTTCTAAGGTTATGCCCAGATTTTTTGCCTGTGGACTGCAGTCTAGGTTATACATTCTCCAAAAAACCCTTAAATGGCCTTCCACAATCACTGCCAATTGGCAGCTTATTTTGTAAATGTACGAGTAGAAGAAGGTAAATTAGAGGAGCCAAATGGTTTGCGTGGAGGAAACAGGACCTAACTCGGCACTTTTTACTATCTATCCAGAGGTGCTAACACTTTCATACAATTTATAGCTATATAAGTACATAAGCGTGCGACAAGCATTTAATCCAGAAATTACAAACCTAACAAGAGCAAAGTGAACAGACGATTATTTCTGGGCAAATCCCAGTAGGGAACGAGAGCAAGAGGGCGTATCGGAGGAAATTGTTTTACCACCCTGACGTGCCAAAAGCCACATGACAACCACTAAGATGACAGGAAAGAAACCTTGGTTGGACAATTTGAATCCGAGGGTGGGTAAGGTTACCGCTCGACGCCTACTACCCCCATTGTAGAGAAACGAAAAAGGACTTGCCTTATTTCGAAGAAACACCCGAGATTGGCAAGAAATTCGTAGAGGACGTTATGGTGGAATTTAACCTTGTTGCATGACAAGGCGTACACTTTTTGCTTAAAGACCAATGGCCGAATAGAAAGGCATATAAAGAGCCTTCCCTCCCCCAATTGTAACAATGGCGTATATGGACCATCACCAGAAAAAGGAAGTGAAGTAAGAACGGTTTATGAAGTATTTACTTCCACCAAGCCCAAAGAGTGGGTATCGTAAACCTAAACAGTGGATTATGGTAAAAAAGGCCAAAAGAAATAATACCCCAATCAAGGCAAAAAAACCATACCAAGCTTCTTAATCGAAAGAAAAAACAAGCTTAAGAAAGAGAAAGAAAACCCGAAAGGAAGCGACTTTTAAAGCATTTCAAAACACAAGCTCGGAAAGAAATGGCAATAAAGACGGAAACGAATTAGTCTTTTATAGGCAATAAGAAAACCATTATCACTAAAGGAAAAACTATATTAACAAAATACTTATGAATTGTCCCTTGCCGATCCAATAAAAAACGTTTTTTGCGGATTGCTGTTGAGAGAGGCGCATAAGGACCTATCCCAACGGTGCGTAATGGCCGACAATTTAATGCCGTTCCCGTTATACGCCTTTACGGCTTGCCAACGGAAAGACCTTCATGGATAGCCAATCACTCTACAACCAGGGCCCACTAAAGAAAAAGGAAGTCAATAGAAGCTTGGGCAAAATCTGTAAACTGGATAAGGTTGGAGGTTTTGGACAGTAAAAAGGGAGGAAATAAACGACCAAAATTGGCACCAGTGACTTTTAACTCTTACTTTTTGAAAACGGGCCGGGTCGAGGTCATCCATGGGTGAAAAGTCGACTTTGTTAAAGGAAGACGGACTTTTTGGGCATGTATTTGGGTTTGGGCTTGAATAATATTGGATAACCCAATTCAATATATGCGCAATTTAGAACTTGTTCCACTATTCTTTGATATTTAAAAAATAAACTTAAGCGCGATGTCATACCCACTTAAAAGAACAGAAGACTTCCGTACAATGAGGCCTTAAGGTCATTAGTCAGAGGAAAACCATAATATCTATCCAAATGATTTTTTAGTACCAATATTTGTGGTTGAAAGGAACATGGGATTAAGGAAGAAATACCTCTTGCCCAATTTACCTATAGATATAGCTTGGACCTATTGGAAAAGGAAGGTTAAAGATCTTTGGGCAATGGGCTTAAAAATCGGGCTTCTCTTTGTTAAAGGTCCCAAGACCATTTAAAAGGACAATATGGGCAAAGAAGCAATAAACTCGAATGGTTGCTGTATTTGCAAAAGGGCCATTAAAAAACGGTTAAAAATTCCTGTCCTGAGATGCTCGTCATGGCGAGTCTTGTGTACAGCATGTAGGACCCTTATTCCCCTCTCTATGACAATAGTGTTATAAGTTGAGGGACGGCAATATTGATTAAATCGATAGACGGACGCCTTGAGTTTCTGGCCGCTATGAGGCGTAAGTCATGCACAAGCCGGCGGCCGATTTTGTTAGCGCCCACTGCCATCATGGGAACGGCAGGATAAACTACCCGATATTCTGGGGAAGAATCTGGCCCAGACGAAGGGTTTATAACGGACACAGGAATTATGAGTATATTAGCTGCCAATCCTATGCCAAGTAGGCCTTTTCTATGGCCCCTTTAGGATCCCGCCTTGGGATTCGCCGCTCCCGCCACCGTTTTGTGATAAAAAAAAACCTATCTCAATGGATATATGCCCAATAGGTTTTGAGAAGCTATTAAGGAAACGAAGGTTATGGGATATCGTAATGAAGAGGTGCAGATTACTAAATGCCGTACAAACCCGACCGCTGTGCTAATATTGAGAAACTAGTATGTAAAGGGAGATTAAAACCCCGAAGTTGATTGTCCCGTAGCCCCGGTATATCAGGTTTCAGTGAATATGCCATTGGTTAAGGCCCAAGCCGAAAAAAGGCTGGTTAGATCATGATGCAGTAAGTGGATGGAGCAGCTCACAGCGCTATAAAATAAGGGCGCAAAACCGGTGCCTAATAGATAAATTGCCCAGTTTACATTTGCCCCAGGATGTAGTGCCGAATAATCCTGTTTAGGCATTACAAGTTTGGATTTGGGCCAGCATACTATCTCCACCCATGGAGCGTTCTTTTAAGCACTGTTTTAAACAACCCTTTATAACAGAATGAAAAACACTATTTGTTTATTAACTTCCCTGGTTTTTTTTACTGATACCTGTGCACCACTCCCAAGACGTAAAGTCCCTAACAATATTTCCCACCTTCTTTTGAATATCCCAAATGCGGGACATACTACCACTAATACCTACTCTACATAATAGAGGCCCATGCCCTATTGAAAAAAATTCGATTTAAACCCACGGAAAGCAGATGACTTCCCAAGATGGCAATACTTACATATAGAAAAGTAATAGTGGAACTTGGTTATGTAGTTACCGTATTTCGAAGGACATGAAAATCAACAAAGCACAGGGATAGTACGGTTAAAACTAACAAAAAGAAGGAAAAACCATAAAATTCGTAATTACCCGGATGTGATGCGTGTAGAAAGGTGAAGGACATCTCTTCTAAAATAACATCGCGCATGTGCGTCTGAATCTTCTCGAAAAAGTTTGACATTCTTGCCGGCAAAAAAAAAACTCTAATATTGGAAATAAATTTAAATTTGTCTGCTATGACCATTGTTGTTAACCCATCATAGGGGCCAATTAATTGTATATCCTAAATCTCAACCTCAATATAGAAAACCCTCCAAAAATTATGTGTGGCTTGCCTAATTAGATCATGCTATCGAAATAGAATCCTTTCTGCTTCAAATTATTTAGGATACTGAAATAATAAGTGTAGAGTTTGCAAAGCTTAACTAGTCTCCCTAATAGAGACCTCTTGGCGAAGAAGACTGATTTAAGTTAGAGACTTACACCTACGACATTTTCCTTCCTTCTCCCCTGGTGGCCGGACTAATGGACATTTTCTTTATATATTTTTCATCCATAAGTTTGACTCGTATCAGGATGTCCTTTGCCGATTAAAGGGAATGAAGGGCGCTTCCCACAGTGACCGATGCACAGCTTCTGGATGTGCCAAAGAAAACCAATACCAAAAAGTTATTTTTTCATAAATAAGGGCAACTATGGATTCATACCTATGACAGTGTCGAAGCGTGGCCTAATCAGATATATACGATTTGGCCATCGGTCACTAAAATAATGGGGCCTCTTTCCCCGCATTTAATGAAATTGCACGATGGAGGGAAATTGATTAGATGCACCCTTTAGTACCATATGGGCCAAAAATGGGAGAAAAGAAAGGATAAAAACCAGACAATTACGATAAAGGGAAGTCTTTGCGCATCAAGCGTGCGATTGGTCCCTATTATCATTTTCCTTCAGGAGGTGATGAAAGAAAATATGGTCCCTTTAAAATCGAGATTTGTAAGGACAACCCAGTGAGGCCGATTTAGCACTTCGACGCATACCCAAAATATCTATATAAGTGGATAGGTTCAAGAAAAAAAAATATGTAATATACGCCAAATCGAGCAGATTGCATGACAGCGTAATACAAAGGACGTTAAAAAAAGCTTACACCGTCTCCGAGGATGTGAAGCTTTACGGTGTTTACTTCGAGGTCCATCGACTCGTGAAATTCATTTACAAATTACCAATTAAATACGGAATATAGAAAACCCTACTTCCCTGTAAATCCCAAATGTTATGCTCTCTTTGGGCTTGTCTATATCTCTACTTTGGTTCAAGTTTAATGCCTACCAATTATCCAGAGAAATTATGCCAAATAAAACAGATTTGCCTACTGAACTGTGACACTTTTCCGAGCCTGAGCTCGTATCAAATTGAAAAATGAATTACTCACCAAGGACCCTTGGCCGTAATTGCATCAAACGAAGAAAATAAGCAAGCAACTATTTAAGTGTGCAAAACACTGGAGTACGTGCTTCGGGAAATGCGACCGGGATTATTTGCTCGGCCACCAGAATTAATGCTAAGAATCATGCAGAAGATGTTGGTGAAACGATGGAAATATGGAGTGATCATAGTGGTAAAACAGTACCCTGCTATCCGACCCGCTGACGTGTCAGGGAGGGAATTGTTGTCCAGAAGTCCGCAATATCCCGACAATGCAACTAGAGGAGGTTACTAATATTTCGATATTGATACCTGACTCTTGGAAATAATCAGAAGAACTGCTAACTTATTCATGAGCAGTGATTCTGCTAATCTTGCGCATCCGTGAACGAAGTAGCCAGTGCATGACAGTTTATTTTGGAAGGACACAGAACGGTCCGGTTTACTTTACCTTTGTCATGGGCAGATCCACAAACCCAATTTAGTGTATATATTCTATCCACCGGGTATATCCCAGCAAACCATAGTAACATATACAAATACAATATTCGCTCTGCGGTTAAACAGCAAGTATATATTTTACGGACGCCATAAAATGGATTTGAGTTAGAGCCAATTCCTGAAATCTAATTGGTATTTAACATGTAAGTATTTTATACTGTTTTTATATGGGCAGTGAGCACTACCTAATTTTTTTTGCACTTAATTTCCAGTTTCCTCGTTATTCCTTTTTCATGCATCCATCTTACGAGCAGTACCTTATTAAGTGTAAACCATTAAACAAACTTTTTTATCAAATCTTCCTAATTTAACAAAGAGGGGTAAATCTTATGCGCGTGGATATTGGAAGAGACCCTGGTAAAAAAGGGATGCTGGATTAATACCACCGCTTATTGCCATATCTAACCATTAAATTACCATGCCCACACCGTAAGGCCCGCCGCTAATTAGTCAAAATTCCTAGTGGTTATCAGGCCCGAAGCAAAAGAAATGGCTTATGCGCCTTGAGCTACCCCTATACTTGTGAAAGCAACAATTACCGGAAAATCCATTTAAGGGAATAGTAATTTACGAAGGCGCCATGTGCGAATGGTAAGATTGGTTCTTTACATGGTATGGACAATGACTAATCTTGGAGGTTAAACTCTCTGAAATTATTTTAATTCCCGGAAGACTATAGGTGCCAAGCCCTATTGCAGGAACAGCTAGAATCGGCTGATAACTGTTTCGGTGACGAAGAAAACCTTAAGAAAAGTAATGGATTGGGAACGCGCTTACTAAAATGGACCTCGTTTCCTCTGGCCTGATTAAAAAATACTTTTATCTCTGAAAGACTAAAGTTGGAAACAAAGAAGAAAATTGAGTCCGAAGAAGTGATCGAGCATGGGAAGCCGCAAGTTATTTTAAAGTAGGGAAGATTTTTTACTGACCGGCATGAAGGAACCCGATCCTTGCGCCACAGTGCAGGAAAAGTGTTTTACAAAGATTCAGTGAAACCACGATTAATTTACGCAATCTTTAATATTTGTTCGTACGAAGACCTCGAAATATTTGGGTGTTAGGCAGAGCGCCAACGTTTTATGGACACCTATAGAATGGCTGTGTTGGTAAAAATTGCGGGATGAATCTACCACAATTAAAGGATTTTTTTACGATGCCAACCTCTAATATGACCATTTTCAAGAATCCCCGTGTGGGAAGCAATGTCACAGCCAAAGCAGAAAAGGTGGAGGTAAATATAACACCGCGAATGTATG
>Ga0163217_1043048_pt1 | contig 13871 bp, 11 predicted proteins | sample SynspAceP_FD_185933 | JGI IMG/M metagenome (GOLD analysis project Ga0163217, IMG submission 185933) | Saline lake microbial communities from Ace Lake in Antarctica - Synechococcus sp. Ace-P (PacBio error correction) | ecosystem: Environmental > Aquatic > Non-marine Saline and Alkaline > Saline ... | reverse complement strand
GATTTTACATGTGCCGGGCCGCCCATCATGAACGCATTCTGGTTATCAAGATGCGAAAGATTCTGGCGTAGAAGATGAAAAAACACATGCTGGATGACTTCGGAGGCTAGTAAGATCCCGATGCTATTCAATGTGGTTAAACCCGCCTGGGCGGTCATGACCAGTGTGTTTTTTTGGGACTTGGTTGTGGCGGCCTGGCGGGTTGTTTCGTTTTAAGGCCGGAAGCAAACAGATCTGGGGAAATCTCCCGGGCCGATCTGTCGGCACCGTTACCACATTCAGGTGGTTATGTGGAAGACGACCAGATTTCGGCTTCAGCAAACTTGCCGGCGCTTGAGCAAGTTCTGACGGCGTAGATGCTGCTATGTTCTACCTGGCGCGAGGATTCGAACTGTCCACGCTTTAACTCGCTGCCAGACCAGTCGATTTGGACCGCGTTGTCAGTACCCTTGTACACCGTGCTGCTGGAAGCAGAAACGGTGTCAGCGCTCACTGACCGGCGCCTTTGATGTCACCCATAGGCCCTGTGGTCAATCTTGGGGTTTTGGCCCGGGATGCGCGGGCCAGACAAAGTTCCAGATGAAGCCACGTGGCCAGAATTATTGGACCGCACGGTCATGAGAAAATCGAGCTTGCGCGACCCACCCCCGGGGCATTTACGTACAGTGAAAACGCAGTATCGGATTTTGAGCTGCCATTGCCAAAGGCTTTGGCGTTGACGAGTCGGCCGCTATTTGCGTCGCAAGGAAGGCATTAGCAGTTATTGGGTGGAAATTGGCGGTGAAGGTCCGTGTTGAGAGGGCGCAAGCCGATGGTTCAGCCTGCGCTTGGCCATCGAAACACCCGTGAGGATGCCCGAGCAGTGTGAATCGCATCGTCGCGTTGGGCGGAGCCTTAGCGGTGGATAGTTTCCCGGGAATTATCGTTTGCCCTCGCTACGCCGTGACTATCGTAATATACGAATTTAAACGGACAGCGGCTATTCCCATACACTGGATCCAACAACCGCGTAACGATCACCATTAACCTGGCGTCGGTCACCGTAATTGCGGAAAAACTGTAGCGCGCTGACGCTCTGGCCACCGGCTTTACGGTGAGTGGGTTTCGGAGGAATGCCATGGATGTTGGCGTTCGCCAGAACATAACCGGGCTTATTTTATAGTTGCGCGGTGCAGGCGGGGTTTGAGCCCATACACACGCATTTCATCGTTTATTACCAGTTAGCGGGAGAACAGCATGGGTACTTTTTGATTGCGTGTTTATTGTGATTCTGCTGATAAGCGGGCATGTCGGTGGCGTTATTTTTGGCCGCAACCGCATTCAAGCGGTACCTTGTGGTGGTAATTGGTTTGCGCTGGGCATCAGTTCTTCTTTGCGAGTTTATGCGGCGGCAACACCCAGAAATTGGTGAAGAAAACAGCGAGCGCGTTGGGGCGAAGCAGCAGCAGTCTGGGCTACGATTGCCACTCGCCCAAAAACTGAGCGAAAACAGACCAATAACGTACAAATTGCGACCCAGATAAGGAGTTACCGCGGGTATGCCAGAGCATCAATACGACGTAGTGGTTTATCGGCGCCGACCGTCCGGCGAAGGTGCTGCGATGAACGCAACGAAAAAACGGCAAGCGCGTTTAAGCCATTGTTGAAGACAAAACCCGTAGGCGGCAACTGGACCCACTGGGGTACCATTCCTTCGATAAGCCCTTGCCGTCACTCGGTCAGCAGATCATCACCTTTAACACCAATCAAATGTCCGCGATTATCGGCGGAGCCGCGCTGGTTCTCGTTCGCGTGTTTTGCCAGGAATGCTCAAAAGGTGATGTGGCACACAGGTTTTAAACAGCGCACCCAATTCTATTCCCGCAAACCGCCATGATCTGGTCAACGCAGCGCCTCCTGTTTAGTGCGGTAAAAACGAGCTAGAAGTACGCGGCAGCAAAGGCGTGGGAAAACCCTACACTTCAAGCAGGCGATTATTGCTTCGGGCTCGCGCCCCCTATTTGCCGCCAGATTAGATTTGAACTTCCCCGTCATCACGCATTTACAATTCAGACACCGTTCTGAGCCTGTTCCCACACGCCGCGCACCTTAATTATTTATGGCGCAGGGTGAATTGGTTCGGAGTACGGCCTCATCTTCGCCGGCTTGGCGAAAAGTGGATTTAATCAATCGGGTAGCCGCTTGCTGAACTTTCCTGGACGACGATTATTTTCTGACGCCCCTCAGTTATCACCTGCCAACAACGGGCGTTCTGGTGCGGACAATGAAATTACGAATCCGTAGACCGGCGACGACCACGGCGTGGTGCTGTCTCTTAAATCCGGTAAGAAAAATTCGGCGGACGCCGTTCTGTGGTGTAACGCCGCACGTAACACTTGACAAAAACTTGGCGTTGGAAACCATTTTGGTTTGCAGGCCAAATGGCGCGGCCAACTGTCGGTAGACGAACATTACCGCAACCGAGGTAGAGAACATTTTATTGCCGTTGGAGATGTTTATTGGCTTGGCCAGCCCTGGCCAGTGCCGCCTATGACCAGGGGCCGGTCTGCCTCCTCTGACCATTGCCAAGACGATTACTTCCCGCTTTGTGTCAGACGTGCCAACCGGCATTTATTACCATTCCAGAAATCAGTTCGGTGGAAAACCGAGCGCGAACTGACCGAGGCAAAAGGGCCCTACGAAAACTGCGGCAAGCGTTCTTTAAGGACTTGCGCGGGCGCAGATCTACCGGGGAGCCGGTGGGCCAGCCTGAAAATTCTGTTCCACCGTGAAACCCGTGAAAAATTTTGGGATATTCCACTGTTTTGGTGACCAAAGCTGCAGAGATTGTCCACATTCGGGCCAGGCCATCATGAATCAGGAAAGGTGACGCAAAACTTCGCTCAACACTTCATCAATACACGTTCAAATACCGACCATGCCAGAAGCCCTATCGGGTAGCGGGCGCTGAACGGGACTTGAAACCGAGATTTCTAGCGGTTTAGTGGAGTGGCTCGTCGCCCTGTGATTTGCCGCGAGAGTGACCCCACTGTTGTCGGCAGAAAGCCCGCCTGGTGACGGGTGCGGATGTCAAAGTAGGTTATGGTGCTGGTCGGGTTAGTCGGTAATAATGCTGTCTACCCCCATTTTTGGTCCAGTCCAGCATGTCGAAAAATACGGTTTACCGTCCACGCAGACACGTGCCATACCCTTGCGGTGGGCATCGTCTACCAGCTCTTTGCTGAGCAACTTCCAGTTAATGCACAGATTATTCCACTTCCAGGCGGCTGGCAATTGCTCATGGGCCGAGGAAATTTGCGTTTCTGCCACCAGCCCCACGGAATATTGCGATTACGCCGGCGAATTTCTTTAAAAAGGGAATATCGGACGAGGTTACGGCACTTTGTCATAAAAGCCGCCGTGCCTGAATGATTTCCGTTAGCCGCGTTGCTGAGCACATTCATGCGGCGGGGATTTATCGCTTGTAACTTTCCAGCTGCAAGTGATTCAAGGTCGTCAAACTGTCCAGCAACTGATCCAGGCTGGGAATCCCACCGGCTCGGCCAGGAGCTGACGTTGGCGGCGCGCGGTCCATACGGGTCAGCTCTGCCAGAGTGTATTCGCTAACGTGCCCTTTAACGTCGTCGTACGATTTACTGTTTAAATCGTGTAACTAGCACTGGAATTGCGTCTTTGACAAGCACCAGATCCAGCTCAAGTTGGCGTATGCCCCTGCGGTGGCATGGACAAAAGCCCTCCAGGGTGTTTCTGGAGGGCTTCGCCTTTTGGCAACCGCGGTGTCCGTATACAATTCATTTGCCATTGAATCCTTTAACAGTCTGATAAATTTGCCTGCGTTTTTTTCCAGTTGTCGTGGCACAGGCGGATGTCTTCCAGGTACCCGCAGTTCGTTCATCAGCAGCGCTTAGGACCGTCTACAGAGCTTTTCTCTGGCTTTGGATGGAAATCTTACCAATTACCATGTTGGGCACCAGCACAACGCCCTGTTGCGGTTTGGCGTTGCATCACTTTCCAGAATGCATCTTGTGCGCGCGGTTTCACGGCTGCCCACAGAGTGAGACGGGTCAATACACACCGCGGCATGCGGGTCAGGCGTTTTACGTGGCACGTGGGCGAAATCCACATGTTGCGGTGGGGCTGCGCCCGCTCGGTTTTCAATTACCACCGTAGACAGAAAATGGACGTTGCATTGCCTTCCGACCGCCAAGTATTCCGCCGCCGTTCAAAAAGACTCGTTAAGAGTAATTGCCGGAAAAGCCACGCTGACAGGGCCGGGTAAGGGCTCTGGCGACCAATGGCCTTCAAGAAGCTCAAAGTTTTGGGTATTGCGAGTACCAATTTTGCGCATGACGGCCCGGATTAGGCGCCCCAGCTTTTTCCAGGCAGTATCGAATTTTCTTCAATGTGGCTTTCATGGGTAATCTCCCATGGCCCACCACCCTTGATTGCCGTGCTTGCCGGCTTTTTCAAACACCAGGCAAGGCAGCCTTTGCCGTGGCCTTGAAACGAATAGGGGTTGGTGCCTGTGCGTGGCTTGTACCGACCCATGCGGGGTACACACTTCGCCGTTGCTGTTCGCAGCCGCCCTGCATCATTTGCTCGACTGTGTTCGGGCACATCCACCGCACCACAGGCCGGCCAAAAATGTTCAGGTTGGATGGTTGAATTCAACGCAGCGTGTATAGGTTTAAAGCCGTTTTGACGATTGTCGTCTTTATGGTCGTCCCAGGAATTCGGTAATCTTCGGAAATGCGGATAGCCCGTTCGACCGCCGGCAGCGCTTCAATGTCTTCCTTATTCAGGCCTTTGGTGTTGCCCAAGTAAATACACTTTCGTGTTAACGCTGTTGGGCCCACCCTGGATTTTCTGGAAAACGCGTTACTGAAACGCCTGGTAAATTTTCTAAGAAATCAACGTTAGTGCGATAAGCGTCGCTGTTCCATCGGCTGTATCAGGGTAAAGAATGGGCAGCATGGGTGTGGTCCTCAAGCGTTTGTTGCGCAAACTTTCCGCGCGGTGCCGAGCCTTGTTATGTATTCCCGGTGATAATTTGCAGCAGTTCTGCAATTCGGCGCAAGTAAGGTTTCTTCGTATTCGTCGCACGCCCAATCGGCAAAGCCACCCGCCAGTTATCCGGACAGCACCGCGTGCTTTGTTGTCTTGGCTTAGATGGCTATCAAGGGTCCGTTCGAATTCAACAGCTCAGCGATTGCTTCGGCCCGTTGGCGTATCCGCCGCTTCCAATTATTCAGCTGGTCGGCCGCAAAGAGCCGAATGCCGTCTGCCAGCTTTTCGTTTTGCCATGGCATCGTTTGTTTGAATCCCAGCGGAACTGCTTGTTCATCCATGTGATGCGCTTGTCTTTCGAACTGGGCATCTTCCGGGCTGAGCTTGCATTCAAGTACACCGTTTCGTCTGGAGCGCCTGCATCAAAGCGCTGGGCTTATGTGAGCCGGTCACAGCCGGCCCAACATTTCAATTTGCCCGATGTTGCGGAAACTGGCGCCATCCAACGCGTTGTTGAAATCTTGGTTTTTGTAGTAATTGTAGATACGCGCTACCGACAGCACCGCCCGGGTCTTCACTGGCTGAAAAACTGTCGCGACCGCTGTCGTGCCAGGTGCCAGTCCATAATACGGCCAAAACGAACGGTGGAAAATCAGCGTGACCCCGGCCTGTGCCACAGGCACGGGCCTGGCAACGAGAACAGCAGCGTAAGGTTGGCAGCGAATTGCCTTCTTTTCCCAGCTGCATTCGGCGGCTTTTGATTTTGCCTTCCCAAGTGGCGCAATTCTTGATCAAGCACGCGGCTGGGGTATTCATACCCTGTTGGCATAAACGCGCGACATCCGGCCGCCTGGCGCGCCTGGTTTTATAGGCTCTCGATGTCGTTTCAACGACAAGCGGGGCGGCACCTTCCGGTAGACACCCACGCCGGGAATCATCGCAAAAAATTTCGCCGCCAGCCAATACCGCCAGGAATATTCAGGTTAGCCAAACCAAAGCCTGCCCGGGAACTTTGCGCCAGCCTGCCGTTTTGCCCGCGGAAGGCCTTGTCGCCATCGGCTGGTAAGCGGCAAGACTCAACGGTCTTTGAGCAGAAGTGACGGTGGTGGTGGCCAATCTTGGGCTCGCCAGGCGCAATTGGCATCGAGATCGCAGTGTCAGCCCACGACAGTGTCATGGTTTTCAGTTGCTCAAGCTTGTTGCTCACCCCTCCTTTCGTTCGCGCTGGATGTCCTGCTACGTCGGTTACCGTTGGTAATAAAAGAGTTACGAAACACTTACAATAACGTGGCCCACAGAGGTCGACAATGATGACCAAAGGTTATTCAGCTATTAAAAATGGCATTATTGCTTTCGTGGTAAAGCTGTGGCCGTTCGCCGATTTGTGGAACTTTGGCCAGAGCTTGCGCAAACATCGGTCCAGCGCCTGTTTGTGGGCGTTTCGCTGATGATAACGGCGGAATTGGCGCCCACCCGGAAATACCGTGGGAAACAATCCCAGCATGTGCCTGGAAATATGGCCCAGAACAACACCGCGCGCCAGCTCTGTTCAATAAACGGGATACTAGCTTCCAGAGCTTCATGGGACTGACAGTCTTTTTCTGGCTTCTCCAAAAAACTCGCCTGTCTACCTGGGTCAGAATCCACGGTTATGCGTACGCCTCCGGGGCCCAGCATAAACGCACGTCGGAATGGACCAAGATGCTGGTGGCATTCATTCACGGTTTTTATGCCACCGTGATGATGATGTCCAGCTGCGGATAACTTGGCTTCAAGCGATACACCCAAATCGTATTTCAGCTGGCGGCACATTCGCGGTTTTCTTTTGGACTTAACCCTTCCGAGTACCGCGATACGGCCCGTGAACGATAAAGGTTTTACAGCCCGCAAAGCTGCCACCGTTCTTCAATAAACCGCCACAGCTCGTTCCCAGGATTCGCGGCATTAATACCAATACGGTGTTCACGTGACCGGAATATTCCGTAGCCGCCGGCATCGCCTTAAAGCCTTCAGCCACAATATCCGGATGGGACCATCAGGCAGGCGCCAATTCATATTGTTCTGCACCTTGTCACTGGAGACAAGCCACATTCAGATCCACCTCGCTAAACCCGAACTTGTGCGCCAGGTTCGGCACAGTGCGCCAACTCGCGGCATTTGCATTCCACCTAACTGCAACGCCAGCGGATATTCTGCCGCGTTGTGGTGCAAAAACCGCTCGGTATCGCCGTGAATCAACGCGCGGTGGTGACCATCTCGCGTGTATAGCAGTGCGTGCGTGCTGAGTGGCGGGCCATGTAACGATAATGCGGCGTCGTCCATCCATCATTTGGGCGCAACCGGCAAAGAAGCGGCCGGTGGAGAGTTTCGGGCTGACTGGCTTAGCGGCTTTGATACGAATTTGCGGTGTTTTCTAAAGCCACTGTAAATACTCCACTTCCTGCTTGATGTTGCCTGCTTTGAGCCCGCTTAATTTCTATCAGGAAAGTGGTTTGGTGCTTATTGGATTGGGCCAGGTGCCACTGTAGAAAAAATCGTTAATCTATCCCAGTTTGCATAGTACTTGTTGGCACGATCTTCGACGAGTTTCGATACGTTATTTCATCAGCATTACCATTATTTTATTTCTTGGCCTCTATTGAGGATGAAATTACTTCAAAAATAGTCGCCAAACAAGCAGTTGTTCAGGCGGCAAAGAAGGTAAAGTTCAGAATTTACGCCGCCTCGCTTGCTCTGGTATTACAATAAACGAAACAATCCCCAATTGGATTGAGAAAGAATCACTCCTGAACAGGAACTTTGGCCACGGTGGCCTGATGTCTATTTTTTGAATTCTTACCCGCTAATAAAGGGGGATAGCCGCTTACGCACCAAGAGAGGAAGACTTTATCATGGCCAGTCTTAAACCAATTGCGTCGGTGATCACGCCAACATGGCTCGGTTGCTTCACGTACTCTTGCGCAGGGCACAAGCACTTGGAGCAGGGGCGAACGTCAGGACTTCCCATCTGATACGTGAAGTTGTGGACTATATTCTGAATACATGGGACGGCTTCATTATGCCTTTTGGAAAGCGTCTGTAAACCAGCGAACACCTTGCTGGCTAAAGAGCCGAGGCCGAGGCGTTAAGCCATCGAATGGCGATGATTACCAGGCCTTGCGTAAGGCCTGAACCTGCTTTCCGGACGCTCGACATGATCCTGATTGATCACGGTTGGTGCCTATGGAGCGCTTTACCGAGGACCTCAAAACCTATCTTGATGCCCAAGGCCACGCTTTACTTAAAAGGCGAGCGTGAACAAGCTGTTTCCATTCCGTTCGTAGACATTCTGACCAGGCGGAGCAGAATAACTTACTCAAAATGTTGCCAGACGGCACACAAGCCAATCTGTCGCGGCTTCGGAGGTTTATCCGGAGCTTATTGCGGAGTTCAAGGAACCGCCTTCGCCATTCGCCTGGAACACAGAAAAAAAGCCCGCGCCCTTGTTGGCGCTGGGCGCGATTGCATCACCAAGGGCTCGATGGCAGTGAAAATGCCGGTTTTTGTCATATCCCCGCGCAAACTTCACAGGCTGGACAGGGCCGCATTTTGTGTAGTCAAACGTAACCTGCATAAATAATTACCGAATCCATTCTGGCAGTGGTCAAAGCTGATTGCGGGCTATTTGCCACCAATGTAATTCACCGGTTGACTGTCACACGCAGAGCGCCAGAATGGGCTGAGCTGTTGCCGGCTGGTCGTTGGGTTAACCGGTGTTGTTGTCGACTTCGCGCAGTAACACCAGACCGGCATCAGAGGTGATGTGGCCTTTGAGAAATCGGCTTCAATCTGGTGGCGGGAGAGTGGGGAGAAGGTCAGTTTTAAAGTACCATTTTGGATGCGGCTGCTGTGCTTGGTTGCACTTGTTTAGGTTCTTGAAACTATAGTTACTTTTTAGCCGCTTCGTTTTATCCCCTCATGAGAAATTCGGCTAGGATACGCGCGGAGATTCACGGAGCCTGAGGCGGCCGTGATGTATTTCCCAGTCAATAACTGCCCATCGTCTCGATCCCCGATTTTTGTTTTTATCAGGGCCCAACTTGACAGAACCCCACGGTTCACAACCTTTACTTGGGGCCTGAAATGTCTATGTTAGAGGTCAGGCTCTTAAAACCTGTTTTTACATTGAAAAAAAACAACAACAATCAATGATTATCAGTGTTGAACCACTGATCAGGCCGGGGGGCTTAAACGTGACGACCAATACCCAGAAACCGGCCGCATTTGAACCCAAGGCCTCACCAAGAACTTTTCCAAGGGCTTCACCGCCCATTAAAGATGTCAATCTCAGGTGTCCAGACTGGCTCGATTCCATCCCTGATAGGCCCCCAACGGGCGGGCAAGACCACGTTTTTCAATCTGCTGACCAAGTTTCTGACGCCCGACCCGCAAGATTATCTATAGAACGGCGGGATATTTCACCCACGCCCAGGCCGGCAGCATCGCCCAGCATTGGTCTGGTTCGCTCGTTTCAGATTTCTGCCGTGTTTCCCCACCTGGACAGCCAGGGAAACGATTCGCATGCCTCTGCAACGGAAGCTGCAGGTGTCTTACCAGTTCTGGCGCCCGATGAAAATTCTGGAACCAACTCAACGAGAAGGCTCAGGCGGACGCTGGAGCAGGTCGGTCTGGGGCAAGTTTGGAGACGTAAAAGCGGTTGAACTGCCTATGGACAAAAAAAGGGCACTGGAAATGCCACGACCATTTTGCGGTTGGAACGAAGCTGATGTTGCTGGATGAGCCTTACTTCAAGGGCATTTGAGTGCGGAAGATGTGGAGGCACGGTGGACCGATCTGATCAAAACGTGTGGTCGAGGCAGGACTATCGTCATTGGTTGAGCACAACCTTAATGTGGGTCGGACGCTCGCGACCAGATCCACCGTGCTGAACCGGGCTAAATCCTTGCAGAAGGGTAATTATGACGGAGTCGTTTCCAAAAAAACCCCGGAGGTGATTGGGAAGCTATATGGGTACGACTGATTGCAGGCCTGACAGAACCGGAATTACTGCGGATTGAGAACCTTGCACCCGCCTGTACGGGCGAGTTCTCATATACTTCCATGGCCTGAATCTGAAAAACACTACGCGAGGGTGAGCGTCATTACCTTGCTTGGCCCGAAACGGTTCGGGCGAACGACAACCCTGAAAGCCATACTCGGGCTTGGTCAGTAAACGCCACTGGCTCCATCAAAATTTCACGCACCGAAATCAATCAATTATTTGGCCGACGCAACGGATGCCCATGTGGGCAAACTGGGTACTGCGGAAGAAAGGGGGATCTTTGCCTTCTCTGAACGTCGATTGAAAACTCGAATTGCCCCGGTAGTCGCCAAGGCGGGCTGTCGGTGGATGAAATCTACACCAGTTTCCCAATCTGAAAGAAACGCCGTAAAAGGCCAGGGATCAAGCTCTCGCGGCGGAGCAGCAGATGGCGTGGCGATTGCCCGAATCCTGCCACCGTGCCACTCTTCTGTTACTGACGGAGATTACCGAGGGACTGCCCCGTAATCCTTTAAAATCTTCTGGGCTAATGTCATCGCAAACTGAGAGAATAGGGGGCTTCACGATCATTTCTGGTAGAGCAGAATTTTCGCTTTGCCGCACCTTTGGCGATCGCACTACGTGATCGGAGCCGTCAAGGTGGTAGAAACAGATTGATGCGGCGATCTTGAGGCCAAAAAAGAGCAGCTGCAACAGACACCTGAGTGTCTGAGCCTGTGGGCCTGGACCGCCTTTGTGGGTCCGGCCCGGAATCTAATAACAAAAGGAATCCCACTATGTTCAAGCACTTGAACAAGGGCTGCGCGTTGCAGTTGGCTGCCGGCGTTTCCTCATATTACCTCTAACCGCAAGCCGGTTCTTTGTCTGACGACAAGGTCCAAGATCGGGGGCTCAGTGGACATGTTTTTTTTTTTTTTTTTTTTTTTTTTCTGGGGGTCTACAAAATCCCTGGAGGGCCCCGGTGCCTTTATCGCGGCTGAAATGGCCTCGAAAGGACTTGGTGATGGTTCCGGTCATGGGGCAAAATCCATTGAGTTGATCTCGGCCGATCACCAAACAAACCGGATATTTGGCGCCCAGCACCGCACGTGAATGGATTCGACACCAAAAGAGTGGACATGATCACCGCGCTGGGTAACTCCTCGGTTCGCGCTTTCAGTGCAGGGCCTCGCAAGGACAAGAAAATTTATCACCATGAATACTGGTTTGCTGGTTCCACCGCGCTGACTGAAGAGCAGTGCTCGCCCTATTGGATTTCACTATGTTACGATACCATGCCTTGCAGTAGGCACAGCCACTGCCGATGGTTAAAAAACGGCGGCAAAAAAATGGTTCTTTATCACGCAGACTTTGCTTTTGGGCATTCACTGCGGGATAACACCGGTCGGTAGTAGAAAGCATGGAGGGCTCGGGCGTTGGCCAATGTTAAATGCACCTCTTTCTCACCAATTGACTTCTCGTGCCTATCTGCTACAGGCCCAATCCTCTGGCGCCGACGTTAATCGGGCTGGCCAATTGCCTGGCCAGGATTACGGTTCAAGCTATCAAGCAGGCTAACAGTTCCGTATCGTCAGAGTGGTCAGAAACTGGCTGCATGCTGGTGTTCCTGACGGATGTGCACAAGCATGGGTCTCGACATAGCTCAGGGTTCTGCAATTTACCACAGCCTTTGTCTGGGAACCAGAATGAAGGAAACCACCGCTGGTCTAATCGATTCAATGAGCGCCATGGCGCCATTGCCAACAATGTGCAGCAAGGTTCTATTCGGCCGTGACCAACTACCTGAATCGGTCAAGGAAACCGGAACGGGACAATTACCGAGACGGTTCGCGCCAAACTGGGAGAATACCCTGAACGGACAGTTTGTGAAAGGTGGACAAAATTGGCTCCCAACGGTTTCCATTGCTCCACGACATGTACCTGGTGGAAGTGAAAAAAAGCCCCGGAGTCCGAAAACGAGGTGGGACCTGCTGAAAGTGATCTCAAAATTCCCGCGGATAAGGCCTACATCTCAATGGCTGACACCAAGGTTCGCTGGTTAATTTAACATACGGCTGAACAACCACTTATAAGGGGACAGCCAACGTGTCGATACAGGTATTCTGGCGCAGGGCGTTGCAGGGCTTAATGTCCGGGTGGTGTTTTAGCCATGTTTAAGCTCGGGCTTGCGGTTGATATTCGACTGTGAACAGTCACAACTTCGCCCACGGGGCGCCATGTATATGCTCGGTTGCCTTTCTCGCATTGATTGGCTACTCCTTTTCTGGCAAGCAGTGGTTCGGTGTCAGTGTCCAGATTGGTTTTCTGAGCATCACTGGTTCTGGTGCCGTTGCTGGTCGGGCCGTGGCTGGGGGTGCTTATGAGCGCTTCCTGCTCCGGCGCCTTTACAATGGATCAACATATACGGGCTGCTGCTGACCTTTGGAATCACTCTGATTCTCGGGCCTGTTCTCCAAACTACTTCCAACGTCTGGCACCCCCTATCCGGGTCAGCCGGAGGCCTTAAGTGGTGTGATGAATCTTGGTTTTATGTATTCCGACATATCGCATGTTCGCCATCGTGTTTCTCCGCCGTGGTGTGTTTTGCCACCTGGTTCTTCATTGAGCACACTAAATTAGGCTCGCGATTGAGAGCCGGTGTCGAAAAACCCGGACCGGGACTCAGGCGTTTTGGTCTTAACGTTCCGCTGATTGATAAACCCTGACCTTTGCTTTTGGTTGCTGGTCTGGCGGGGTCGCGGGGAGAAATGCTGGCTGCTCCGATGTACTCAGTCAGCCCTTGATGGGGGCCGACCTGATCATCGTTGTATTTGCTTGTTGTGGTGATCGGCGGATGGCCCATCATGGGAGCCATTTCTCTTTGGCCTTTGCACTTGGCCTCATCGAAGGCCTGACCAAGGTGTTCTATCAACCCGCTGCCAGCACCGTCATTTTCTTCCTGATGGTGCTAGTGCTGTTATTCCGTCCGGCGGGACTGTTCGGTAAGGAGAAGTGAGCCGCTCATGAACCAATCGTATTCCTGTTTTATTTCTGATGCTTGGTTGCTGGCCTGACCCGCTCCGTTCTTCGCCTTCCGGTGTTTGTTCATGGATCTGCTGTGCTTTCGCGCTGTGTTGCTGCGCCTTTAACTGTTACTGGGTTTATGCCGGGCTCTTGTCGGTTCCGGCCACGCTGCGTTTTTCGGCGGAGCGGGTCCTATATCACGGTGGTATGTCACAAGGAGGAGTGGGCTTTTTCGCCGCTACTCGGTATAATGGCAGGAACCGGGTTTACCCTGGTTTCTTGGCAGCATTTTTTGGCTTCCTGGCGATTTCCGCCGGACAAGGCATCTATTTCGCCATGGTCACTCTGGGCGTGGCACCACAGATCATCTATTTTTCTGGCGCTTTGCAGAGTGGGGGCCCATTGTACTTGCGGCGAAGAAAAAACGGCTTGCAGGGCATCCCTCGGGGGCGAGCTATTCGGGATTTCCATTTGATCTGAACAAACTTCCCTCGCCATGTTACTTATTTTTTCGTGTTCGCCATTTTCCTGATCGGATTCTCGGCAATTCATTTACCGCACCCATTTAATTTCGCCGTTTTGGCGTCGTACTCGAAAAGCCAATCGCGGGGAGAAACGAATTCCCCCGCCGCTTTGGTCGCTTGGGGGTTATGACGTAGACCGGCTTCAAAAACTGCTTGGCCCCTTTTTTACTTTTAATCCTCCGGCTTTTACGGTTGCCCGGGGCTGGCCGGAAGCTACCAAAGCCATTGTTTTCCAGTTTGGCTTGCACTCACCAAACGCCCACTTGGCAAACCTCGGCGAGCGTCATTATCTCTCT
>Ga0163217_1059059_pt1 | contig 13872 bp, 22 predicted proteins | sample SynspAceP_FD_185933 | JGI IMG/M metagenome (GOLD analysis project Ga0163217, IMG submission 185933) | Saline lake microbial communities from Ace Lake in Antarctica - Synechococcus sp. Ace-P (PacBio error correction) | ecosystem: Environmental > Aquatic > Non-marine Saline and Alkaline > Saline ... | reverse complement strand
GCCGACGTTTGCCGCAGTGTTCTGTTTGCCCGAAAATCCGGATGGACCGAGGAGGGTTTGCCAAAAGATCATCGTCGTTCCCGGATGGCCCGTTGTGGTACGTGCCGTTGAACTACTGCCCGCTCGGTTTCTAACGCCGAGAAACCGACGCCGATAAGAACAAAGACGCGAACATCCCAACGCAGAGGCGAACGCGCCCGCCACCGTTTTTTGATGTGGGCACGCCTCGACGGCAATATGGTGCTTCCGACGCCGGGTTCGCACTTCGCCAACTTCGCCATCGCGACGAGTTCCCGAGCGGATCGCAATGGTCGCCGCCACTCTTAGCCCTTGCCGCGATTCCCGAGGCAAACAACGAAAACGATCGTCAACGACGTAATGCGCCTCGCGGTCAAACGTTTTTGCAACACCGTATCACCGCACCACGAGTGCTCCGCAATCGGACGGCAATCGCGGCATTTCTTATCGTTGCCGCTCCAGTCGCACAATTTGGGACCGATCCGCTTTTCGCCACCTCGATCGCCGGTCCGACACCGACGTCCGTCGAGCGTCAATCCGGGGGAAGCGATCAGCTCCGCACCTGGATTCGGTTCCCTGCGGTGGTCCCCAATCGCGTACGTTGCCCGGCTATCGTACAGGCGCCCTCGACGACGAAAATCCGGCGACGCAGCGAGGTTCTTTCCCTGGTCGCGTTGCAAAGCCGCGTGTGAAGAAGGTCTCTCTGAGCCCGTTGCGGCGACGGGCGGTTCTCCGCCGCGACCGTGCTGACCGAAGTTGTCAACGATGGTCCCGCACACGTCGCTCGCCGCCGCGGTAAACGGGGAAATCGATGAATGCATACGGCAATCCGAATGTCCGCCAGCAAAGGCGAACCCTTGCTGGGCAAGCCGACAGCGAAACGCTTTCGATCTCCGGCGAGCAACCGTGTTTTGGCCAACCTACCTCAGCACTGGAACCCTCGACTCGCCCGCCACCGACTGAAGATTAATGAGGAAATAACCGGCCACCTTTCCAGGATTCGAAAGGTTGTTGCGCGAGAATCTGACAGGAAGCATCGGGCAGGAGAATTTCATTGCTGATGAAATCTCATGCAAACAAGTTTTGCTTCAATTCAGACGATTCAATCGGGGGTTGAAAAAACCTATTTCAGGCAGTGGCGTTGCCATGCTGATCCCGCTGACGATCGCGCCGACGATGCCGACGAATCCTTGGTCGTGCCGCATAAAACAGGTTCTAAATTGCGTTGCAACCGTATCGATTGTTTGTCCGCGACACCTAACGGGCGCCGTTGTCATGAAATGTGAAGCGGCCCGGATGGTCTTGGGCGTGAACACGTTTCCCCCCCGCGCAGCGGGCCCTCCCCGTGCGACGACGTCTGGAACGAAAAAACGGGCATGAAACCGGACCGACCAGGCCACTTGCGGCGTCAGTACTGTGTTAATCTTCTCGGCCGCGTATTGGCGTCAGGGAGTCCAACACCATCGTCCTCGTGTTGGCGAGCGTCGTCATCCGGAAACGACCCTCGTCGGCAGATTGCCTTCCTCTGGCGTCGTAAAGATAATTGTTATCGGGCGCAGATTGACGCCCGGTGCGGGGGAGTTCGCAAAGACTGTGTTCAGGCAGCCGCCCAGTGGAATTTTTCGGGAATCGTTGTAGAACACGATCGTGCCGCGTTCGAAAAACCGAGTTCCTCGGATCGCGGAATCGAGAATACTGATCGATTCGATGGGGAACGATAAACTTGCCCGCCTTGGCGACGTCGGGAGTGGTGATGTCGTCGCAAACACCGCATCGTTTCAATGTTGCCGGCGAGGAGAGAAATCCGTTTGCCTTGGATTCCTGCGCCGTCATCGAGCACGACGCCGATGGCGTGCCGTATCGACATGGATCCGTGAGACGCCGTGGCGAAGTTTCAACTCACCGCCGAGGCGCTAAATTTCCGCACGAGGTTTTTCAGAATCACGCGGACCACCTTTGAAACGGGCGCCCAAATCCTTCGAGTAACAGGCTCGAAACATGATGCAGAATTGTCCGAAATCCATGTATCGTCTTCTCGCGCGTTTGCCGTACACATCAACGGCCCACAGTAGCATTTCGATCAGCAGCGCTCGCTCAGGTGTTCGCCGAGCAACCTCGCGGGCACTCCGCATTGAATTTCGGGTGACCGCCGTCCATGTCGAATAAATCCAACAGCGATCCGCACAACGACTCGAACCCGTCGACTTGATCGGAAAACCGTTTGGCGATTTCGCTTTCGAGTAGTTCGATGTCGTTTATTGAAATCGAGGAGACACCGGGGAACCGGATGGAGACCGATTTGCTCGGCGAGTTTTGAAATCCTCCCAACGAATCGCAGTTGGCGGAGAGTTTCGCGCAGCGCCCGTTGTCGCCCTTGCAGCAAATTGGTCATCGCGTGCAGGCCGACGTTCTAATCCGGACCGCCCATCCGGGGTAGAACGAATTGAGCCCGCCCGATGGTTATAGTGGCGGTCGAGGAATGCACACGCTTGTCGAAATGGGCCAAACCGGATGCCGGCCGCCAAACCGCTCCATGCCCGGCGCCAATGATGATTGGTTTCGTACATGATGGCAGGTGAAAGGTCAGAGATGAAAAAGCTTCGACCTCGCTTAAATATCTTTCATCTTCGGTTCGGAGATAGGTCACCGTGGAGTACATGCTGCGAGGTTTGCCGTAGTCCTCCTCGAATTGGACCCGGTGGCCGTTTCCGCCCAATTCCATCACGATATCGAGAAAACCATCGAATCGAGTTCGAGTGATCTGGAAGCTTTTTAGGTCGTCGAGGCCATCGAGATTTCATCGGGGAGATGTCTTCAAGAGTCGAGTGATCTCGTCGCGAATTTCAGCGGGGTCATAAACGTGAAGGGCGTAGGAAAAAAGGAAAATAAGGAGTCGATATCATAGTTTCAGGCAGAGGGCAAAACGCACAAGCCCTTGGCCGAAAGGCTACCGCCTGAAAGATGGTTCGAGCGTTAACTGGTTTAGCTGATTGACGGAGATACCTGCTCGATCACATGCTCCGATGATGACCACCGGAATGATGCGAGCATCCGATACGAAATGTGAGGATGTAATCGACCCGGCGGACGTTCTTAGGGCCGTTAAGGCACCAATCCCGGCAGATGGCATCCGAGTCGAGTTCGTTCGACGTTGATCGTGGGTGGACCACGCCGTCTTGGAAAACGCCTTCAAATTCCGGCCAATTCCAACGCTCCGGCGGGCGCCCATGGCATGAACCGATGTAACTCTTAGTGTTGTTGATGCGAACGTTCTCGCACTCGCCGAAGACCTCACGCAGGGCTTGCATTCCTGCGAATCGCCGCTCATCGTACCTGTCGGCCCGTGGTGCTGAGGATGTCGCATTTGATCCGGTTCGAACCGGCTTTTTTCAACGCCACCGCACCGCACGGGCTTGGCGTCGGTTGGGCAGAACGAAACCGTTGGCCGTCGGTTGTTCATGCGTAACCGACGAGTTCGCCGTGGATTTCCCTCCCCGGCTTTCGCGTCGCTGAAACGTTCGAGTGGCTACAAACACCCACCTTCGGCGGCAACGACGATTGCCGTTGACGTTTTTTGTCCAAACGGGCGTGACCGGCAGTGGGATCCCCCGGTGGGGGGGGGGGGGTGGCCAGCGTTTGGCTGTTGAAAACTGGCGGGAAAAATGCCGAACGTTGGGATACTTTCGCTGTCCGCCAGCGATCCCACGTCGGCATTCGTGCAAGCCGCAGGCATTCTAGCGCCTTGGATGATTCCCCGCCATTCCCCGCGGCGCAAAAGCCGCGCCGATGTGTAGTGCGGCCCGGTGATCCCGAGGTTCAAGCCCAATTTCGCCGGCCGGGTTGTTCGCCACGGTGCGTGGTTGTGGTGGCTGCGACCAACAACTCGTGTTCGTATCGAAACCTTTTGATGACGAAAATCTCGTTCTCGGTTTCGACGTTCCGTGCTCGGTTGACGCCGACGTAGATGCCGACCCGCGATTGTCGGTGTTTCCCAACCAGCCCCTATGGGCGATCGCTCGCTGCCGTGTAGACGCCGACGCTTGCCAGCCCGGGTGCCGCGGCGAGTCTTTTTCGTTCTGGTATTTGGTGGAGTTGAAAATCGCAAGATACCGGCGAGTGTTTTCCAAAATAAGCGATCTCGTAGGCCTGCACCGCCGCTGCGTTTCTCTAGAACGCGTCGCGAAAAAGATTCCAATCGTTGCATTGGAGCGGTGAAACCGACCCGGAATACAATCCGCTGTCTCGGGAAAGCTTCGAGCCAAAATTAGCGAGCGATTCAACGTCAAATTAACCAAAAATGTTGAAGAAAAGGCTCCAAAACGTAGCGTTGCCGCCGAATTAACTCAAGCGTCCGAATTTTCCGATTCGCCCGAAACCTGATCATTACTCACGGGTCAATCCCCGGCGACGAAGGGCGAAAAAATTCCCCTACACTGTGTCTTTCTCAGGCGAGGTCTTTTTCAACCATGGCCTCGACTGCGTCTCTTCACTGGCGTTCCTTCGGATGGGATTACCACGGTTTTCCCTTCTTACTCCTTCTCATCCAATCTGAACGAACGACCATGGCCCCAAGATTTCTCAAAGGAATCGCCGACCGAATTACGGGGACGTCGTTCGATGGATCGGCCACGACTCGCCGGCATGACCTCGGCCAAACATCCTCGCCGCGCCGGTCAACCGCTCCTGTTGCTGAGCAACATTACAAACTCGGTGGATTGGCGACTTGGTTCTACGCCCCGGCGGCCACCACATTCGACGTTTCCCTGCACGGGTTCCCTACGCAGATCAAATCGTGCCGTCGGTATTGGAAACCGCCGATCATTGGCCACCGATCGTGCCAAGCTGACCAACATCCGTTTCGACCAACCCTCAATTCTCCGCTCACGACCTCGTTTCGAATCGGGCGAAGATTTCACCCGGTTGTGATGACGAAGTCGGGATCGAAAGAAGCGACCGTGGCCGAAGTTTTCGATACCGCGGCGAGGATGAAAACTTTACGACGACCAATCGACACGACGCGGCAATTGTTGACCGTTTTTTCCGCCGGATCGTGACGACGTGGCGGTTGTTGATGGAACGAATCACCTACGCCAACGGTTCGATCGTTGGAAGACCCCGCATCACCTATGCGCATTCGTGTTCAGTTGAATTTCATAGATCAAGGCTCTTCATTTACGAAGAGGCACTGACGGACCTGATCGCGAGGAATGAAGAAGGAGTTGACCGCCAACGGCGTCGACATTCGTCATTCAAAATTGCCCTGTCGAAGAGATCGAGGTTTCCGAAAGTCCGATCCCAGGGCACGCGGGTCGCCGGGCTGCGGTCACGACGATCGATCCCCTGCCGCTGCCGGGCGTGGTCAGCAACGCGAACCTGCGGACGACGATCTTGAAAATGATTCGGCCCTGAAAAAAACTCGATCGTGATTTTGTCGAACCCAAACCGAGGGAGGTCGGCTGAACGAACTCCCAGCACGCAGGTCAACATGGCGCTCAAACCGGGCCAGGAATTGACGAAATCGAGGCGGCGATTTGTTCTTCACGAGCACGTTCCAAGGAGTTCCGCAACGGATCTGTTGCTCAGCCGTGCATATCACGTCGCGAACGTTCAGTTTCGATTACCCCGGAAAATCGCGACCGACGAAGAAGGAGCGTTTCGCCGATCTAGCAGCACGAACGCGAACTGTCCGATTGGGCCGATTTGAATCCGAAGACTACGAACGCAGCAAAAAAGATTCTCGTTGAGACTCACGGATCGACGACGTTGGAAGAAATACATTCCTGGTGTCGCGACAAAATCGAGCGCGCCCGAAGCGGCCACGCCGCGAACGTTCCAACACTACACCATCCACGGAATTCGGGCGCCGATTTTGCACAAATTCGAAGGCCTCGCCGCAGCGCGCGTTGTCAAACCAGATCAGCGGCATATGTACCACGCCGCAGCGTTGGGATCATTCATGAGCGGTTGGCAACGCGCGATCAATTACGTTTACGCGTGATCGTCAGCAATGAGGTGGATCAATTGCTCGTCAAGAATCGTCCCCGGTTTGAATCGGCCTGGTGATGCGGCAACCCGGTTAGAGTACGGCGACGATATGCGATCAAATCGAATCCTTCATACCAAAACGCAATCATGACCGATACCGCGTATCCGTACATCGAAACCGACGCAACGGCGTCGCCGATCATCCTGTCGACGACAACCAAGGTGTATTCGAAATCGTCTGGACCACGCTTGCTCAATCACTGGGGTGACCCACGAGATACGCGACAGTATCCCTCTCTCGGACTCGCACAGATCCATTCTGCCATGTCGGTTTATTCAACAATCAGCCGAACTGACCGTGAGATTGCGAAATTCGAATCGAAAAACGAGCGAATTCAGATTCGTGAAAGAAAATCCGAAAACTGCCCGGTCTCGCATGAAATAAGCGAATCGAAAAATGGCTCTTTTCGTTCTACAGGACCAGCCACGTCAAAAGCCGCAAATCACTGCCTTCAGAACCGATTAACCCAAAAAATTTCGAGGTCGGTTTCCGCTTCGATTGTCACCGTGCTTCGATTCGTAATCGACGCGGGCGGGATTCGAGTTACTCCGTTCGGCGATCACGTAGCACTCCGTGGGTCACCGTCGCGTGGTTGCCGACGCTGCCGACTGTTGATATCAATTTGGCGTTGGGGCGCCGAGTGAGTACCCACGTTACCGGTTCCGCCGGGCGATTAAAGCGGTGATCGGCTGTGTGAAAATCCCCGGCACGTGCTTGTGTCCTTGGAAACACAAATCGGGCACGAGCTGAAAAAAACAGCTTCTCCATCTTCTTGACGTTTTGCGTGTCCTCAGAAAAGACATACTCATTCGTCGGCCCACGAGGGGAACCGTGAACGAACAACCAATCGTCCTGCGACGTGCGTGGCAGTGGACAGGTAGTCGTTCGGCCGACTCGCCCTCGGATTCTGTCACCGACCTTTTCGAGTTGCGTGCGGGTCCAGAAAATCGCCTGCTCGGCGCACGTTGAACCCCTCAGGGTCGAACAGCGAATGCTGCTGTCGTGGTTTGCCGAAAGCACGCAGAAACGCGAACTCCATCCACCTGGTCGAGGCAGGCACAGGGCTCCGGGGCCGTTACCCGACGACGTCACCGAGGCAGACGATGCGGTCGACTTTTTGTGATTTGCATCGGGGCCAACACCGACGTCAGAGCCGAAAGGTTGCCCGTGAATGTCACTTAAATTCAGTACGCGTCACCCGCGTCAATGTCCTCTTTAGTCGATCGCCAGCGCATTGTCGAGATCAGGTTCGTTGTAAATCTTTGCCGCCGTCGCCTCTGATATCGTACTCGACTCGGCGGAACGTGAGGGTTTCGCGTCGGTGTCGAGAATCACGTAAACACGAGCGGCTGTTCTCTCACGGGGTTGGCCGACGCTGCCGACGTGACGAGGAGTTTGGGGTCGAGCCGAGTGGATAAACGTAGATCGCATTCCTCCGGGGGATGAACCTCGCACGACGGCGTGAACACGCCCGGGGGCAAGTGCGTGTGGCCCATGAAGCAGAACTGGTCGACTTTGCCGAACAGGATTTCATCTTCGGTGTCGTAGACGTACTTCAGGAAAAACTACTCTTTGGTCGGATCCGGGGGGAGCCGTGACGAAAGTTGAGGTTCTTCGCTGATGAGTCGGGGCAATTCGCCGAGGAAATCCCAGCGGGCCGTTGACTTGGGATTGGCTGCCGTTGCCGCGTCGAGTTTGATCCCGGTCCAGAGATCGCACCGCAGGCCATCGGGTTGAACCGTCCGGATCGAACAACGCGGCTTGGGTCGGGTTGCCCAGGATTCGTGCGTTGCAACGTCGCATGAACGAGATCGAGGCCCACTCGCATGGATTGGGCCATAGCCGATTGATATCACCGAGGACAATAGATATCCGACGCCGATGGCATCATATCGGCCATCACGCCTGCAGGGCTTCGAGGTTGCCGTGAATATCGCTGATCAGTGCTCGCTTACGAATATCTCTCGAAAAACCACAATAAAATTGAAAAAGATAAAAACTTTCGACCCGTCCAGGATTCATTATCTTCAGGGACGCGAAGGATTGTAACGTTTATGAAAATTGTTGCAACAACCTAGGCAGCAGGAAATATCGACTCACCGGACCGGGCCGTTTTCGATGGCGATCGAGGTGATCGTCCGAGGGTCGATCGCGTTGTTTTCGGGCGATCGTTTGATCGAGGCACGCGGGCTGGCCGCCAAATTCTCCGGGCCGCAGATCTCGGGGCAGATTCTCGGTGGCGGGCCGGTTGGCTCCTTGCATCGAGGCGTTGCGTGCGATTTTTTGGGACCGCAGGGTTCTCTCGATTCGCTCGCAGTTATCTCCGTGGCGGTCGGCCGGGCTCGCACCGTCACAGATTGAGAAAAGCGCCGTCACCACCGCCCAAAACCTGGGCTACGCGTTGCAGGATCCCCGCCGTTGCTCGCGGTGAATTCCCGACCGATCGCGGCGACCGGGGCCTCCGGATTCATGCTCGGATGTTGGCGCGGAGGGCGAATCGCAGGAATCTTGCGGGCGTTCGGTTTCTGGTCGGTTTGCGGCGGTATCGGGGCAGTTTAATCGAGGCCGTTCCAAAAACCGATGCGGATCCTGAGATTGATCTGGTTTCGGCGGAAACAGTGAAACAGGAGATTGCCACGGCTTGCTCGGCGCCGAAAAAAAACTGCGAATCGTTACGTCTTCCTCGGCCGATCTGCAGTTTTCGAGAGAACGGGGTCGCGATCGATCGATTCCTGGTTCGATTCGGAGGAACGAGCTGCGGCGTGGGCGAATAAAACGCTGCAGCGTGCTGCGGCGAGGACGTGACCTCGGCGATGGATTTGTGCCGATTATTTGGTCCGAGTGCCCGAGGAACAGTTTAGGACGCGGAATTTGAAAACCACAGAGGCAACGCAGAGCAACACAGATAAGAAAGCTATTATCTGTGTGCATTCTCGCCCATCTGTGGTTCAATCGAGACGCGGGGAATTTAAAACCACAGAGCAAACGCAATAAACCACAGATAAGAAAGGCTCTATCTGTATCCTCTCATCCATCTGGGTTCAATCGAGGACGCGAATTGTGAAACCACAGAGCAACGCAGATAAACACAGATAAGAAAGCTCTTATCTGGTGTTCCATCTTCGGCCATCCGTGGTTCATCGAGGACGCGGAATTTGAAAACCACAGAGCAACGCAGATAAGAAAGCTCTTGATCTGTGTTCCTCTTCGTCGCATCTGTGGTTTCAATCGAGGGACGCGAATTTAAACGCACAGGAGCAACGCAGTATTAAACACAGGTAAAGAAGGTCTTGATCTGGTCATCTTCGGTCCATCTGTGTCAATCGAGGGACGCGGAATTTGAAACCACAGAGCAACGCAGAGCAAAACGCAAATAAGAAAGGCTTCTTGCATTCTGTCTTTCATCTTCGTCCATTCTGTGGTTCAATCGGAGACGCGGAATTAAACCACAGAAGCAACGCAGAGCAACGCAGAGCAACGCAGATAAGAAAGCTCTTTATCTGTGTTCATTTCTCCATCTGTGGTTCAATCGAGACGCGGAATTTGAAACCACAGAGCAACACAGATAACACAGATAAGAAAGGGCTCTGATCTGTGTTTCATCTCGCCCATCTGTGTTTCAATCGAGGATGCGGAATTGAACCAGCAGGAGCAACGCAGATAAGAAAAGCTCTTGACTTGTGTTTCATCTTGATCCATCTGTGGTTTCAATCGGACGCGAATTGAAACCACAGAGCAAACCGCAGAGCAACGCCAGATAAGAAAGCTTCTTGAATCTGTGTTCATCTTCGTCCATCCTGGTCAATCGAGGAGCGAATTTGAAACCACAGAGCAAACGAGATAAGAAAGTCTCTGATCGTGTTCCATCTTTGTCCATCTGTGTTCAATCGAGGACGCGGAATTTGAAACCACAGAGCAACACAATAAGAAAGGCTCTTGATCTGGTTGTTCCTCTTCTCCATCTGTGGTTCAATCGAGGACGCGAATTTGGAAACCACAGAGCAACGCAAGATAAACACAGATAAGAAAAGGCTCTTGATCTGTGTTCATCTTGATCCATCGTGTTTCAATCGAGACGCGGAATTGAAAACCACAGAGCAACGCCAGATCAACGCATGATAAGAAAGGCTCTTATCTGTCCTCTTCGTCCATCCGTGGTTCAATCCGAGGGACGCGGGAATTGAAACTACAGAGGCAACGCAGATAAGGAAAGCTCTTGATGTGTTCATTTTGTCCATCTGTGGTGTTCGAATCGAGGACGCGGAATTTTTTGAAACACAGAGCAAAACACAGATAGGAAAGGCTCTGGATCTGTGTTTCCTCTTCGTCATCTGTGGTTCAATCGAGGACGCGGAATTGGAAACCACAGAGCAACGCAGATAAACGCAGATAAGGAAAGGCTCTTGATCTGTGTTCCTCTGCGTCCATCCGTGTTTCAATCGAGGACGCGGAATTGAAACCACAGAGGCAACGCAGAAAAGAAAGGCTCTTGATCTGGTTCATCTTTGTCCATCTGTGTTCAATCGAGGACATGAATTGAAAACCACAGAGCAACGCAGGAGCAACACAGATAAGAAAGGCTCTTTGATCTGTGTTCATTCTTCGTCCATCTGTGTTTCAATCGACAGCCACTGAAAGACTACTGCGGTTTGGCAAATGCCTTACTTATTCATGACCTTCCTCCGTCGTTCAGGCTGTTGGGTTGCGGGAGCGAAAATCAGCATCAACGAAACGCCGCGCAATGGCAGCCTCCTAACAGCCGCGGTTCACTTCGACGGCACCAAAATCCGGCGATACAGTTCCGCCGTGTTTCGTGGACCATCCGCCCTGATCGCTGAACTGCTTCCCCGTGACGTGTCGCGGCGCTTCGGCCATCTTTTTCCCAATCGAGTTTGCCGGTGACGAGGGCTTCGATTTGTTCGGCGAGCGAGTCCGGGGTTCCCGCGGTTCGGCGAGCAGTCCTTCGACGCCGATGATCGATCGCTTCGGGCGTGCTTGCTGACTCGCGTGCGATCACGGGAACCGCCGCAAGCCATCGCTTCGAGCCACACCATCGGCAATCCTTCTCCGAACCAAAAAACTCGGCAACACCATCGCGTCGAGTCGTGGCCAGTTCGCCGAGGGACGTTTTGGTGAACCCGACCCAGTCAGACGTGCGGGCCGAGTTCGAGTTCGCTGATGTGTCATCGATCTTGTGCAAAAGCGTCGGTTTCAAAACGGAACCGATGCACCGCAGGGTCCACATCATGCCACGTTGTCGGACGCGAGCGGTGCGTCGGAACACGACTTCAAGGCCTTTGCGATGCGCATCAGCGGCGATCATGCCGATCGTCCAAGGGCCGCCGAGCGACCGGTGCTGCGGGTTCGCGCCGGGCGATCGCCGGGAACGCCGTTGTGAACGACGGTCACGCGATCGGGGAAGTCCCGTGCGGATGAAGCCCTCTCGCAAAACGAGATTCAAAACGCAAAACCAAGTTGCGAACAATCCGCAGCGAAAACGCCGCTCGATGAACGCGTTGATCCGGTTGCTGAGCATCCGTTTCGCACAGTCGCGCTTGCGGCAGGTGATGAACGTGATATACCCACGGTTGTTTGCGGACAACCGTGACGCGGCGGCGGCGAGCATTCGCGGTGCGCCGGCGCATGGAGCGTAAGATGTGCGTAGTTTTCTCGCTGGACGATCTCGCCAGACGTTTGATTGAACAAATCCCACGACCGCGCATCTTATTCGGTAGCCACGCCCCCAATTTCTCAACCGCTCGGAGGTTGGATCCGCTCGTCGAGCATCTCGGCAAAAAACCGGCCCGGTTGACGCAGACGAAATCCGCGCGTGAACGCCTGTCGGCAGGCAAGCACGGCCGAAGTGCGATTGCACGCGGTTCGGCACCCGAAAAAATTGTTCGCCATTGGACGATTATGCAAAAACCGAACGGTCGATTGCGGGTTTCGTTTCGGTTTTTTTCGGCCTGCGGCGGAACGAGCATCCGCAAACGTGACGGGCATTCCTCGTGGGTCGGCAGACCGGTGGCATTGGCATCGGTGAACGCATTGGTGCTCGGGCCAGGATCGGGTTCATCAAAAAAAGTGTCCAACAAAAAATCGGCGAAACCTTCCGTCGACAACGCGTGCCGATCGGAGCGGGAGGCAGAGGTTCTTAATCCAACGGTGGGACACTCTCGGCGTGCGGCAGCGTGATGAGGACCGCCCAATCGGGAATGCCGCGCCGAATCGACTCGACCCATTGTCGATCAAAAGCCGATTCGGCAGTTGTGAGGCGATTTGCAGGGCGAGGGATTTGGGCAGAGGGAATCGGGCGAGGAATTCGGGCCAAAAAGAGAAACGGGCCCAAAAAGGACGTACGAAAAAAAAGGTGCCGCGTTACACCAACGGTACCGGACACCTTTTCAACTGGACACCTTTTCAAATCTTCGCGCAACACCCAGGCCAACCGGCTCTTGCCGCACCGGGCTTGTCCCGGCGAAAGCAACGTCCTCGGTCGCCTGAGAGTTTGTAATCGGCCGGGGCAAAGCCCGGCAGAAATCCCTGAACTTGGTGTATCACCAATTCAGGCGTTGTCTTCGCCGACACTCAATAACGCTTCGACGTCGAGATCAAAAAGCAGAACCGATCGAGCTCAAGAAGCAAAACTTTCGGAAAGCCCACAATGGGGACATTGAATCAGAGAATCCGAGGCGCGAGTTTCGGGCGCTTCGGCGCGGCGATGATGGCGTCGAGGCGTTCGCCATTCGCGATATTTCATTATCCGAGATTCAAAGAAAAATCTTGTTCTGGACGATTTCCTGCAACACGATTGCGACCAATTTTGTCGCTGCGTGTCAATGTCACGAGTGCCCGCGAGCCCTGATTGAGCTGCACGAGTCGTTCTGAATCAGCGTTACTGAGGTTTGAATTCGTTTCCGCCGACTTGTACGATCTCTTCTTTTAGTTCTTCGAAGCACGTACCGATTCCTTGTAATAAACCAAAAATTTGACAGAATTTCGTCGACCGCTTATGACCGTCTCGTTGATGATTTTTATGTTGGTAAACAACCCCGGAATGCCAATCTCACGGCGGCCGTCTTGAGACTGGATTGGATCGCGACTTCGGTCTCGGTTCCCCGTCCGCAACCTTCGTTCCCAAAACTCCGTCATGTTGCCGGGATGGATGAAAATCGAAGACCGGTGGTATCGCGGATCCTCCATTCACGGTAAAATCGCGGCCTTGAGAACATCGAATCTCTTAAAATTACCCCACTTTCCGGAATTTAAGCCAGTGGCAAAACTTGGTCGGCGAGCGTTCCATACAGTGTCCGAAAAGCTGAACACCCTGTTTGCATGTCGAGAAAAAATCCACCAAAGGCCGTCGCGGCGACGCATGAAATTCCTCTTCGGAAGGAAAAAAATTAGTCCTGAACCGTTCGGATTTCCGCCATTAACGGGGGGACTTGCGGGTGGTCGCGGAAAGGAGGGCGGGCCAAAAGGCCCAGCGGGCAGATTTCGCGGATCCGCCGAGGGGACCGTCATTTGGCGGCTGGAAAAACCGCTCGGGCCCGGAACGAACGATCACGAGTTGGCCCGAGTGCAGTGAAAATCGTGTTTGGCGAGGCGTGAATGAGAAGTGGGCACGCTGTGGGGGGTTGGGTTTTTGCCAGGGGGGCCATCGGAATTGGTCCATTCCATGTTCTGACGAGTTCTCGCATCCGCCTCGGTCGCAACGATTTTCATTCGAACCGCAACGTGGCTCCGGGTTGATCGCGGGCCGGTTGCCCCCCCAAAAATTTCTTTTTTCCTTTTTCTTTTCTTGTTGT
>Ga0163217_1068564_pt1 | contig 13873 bp, 7 predicted proteins | sample SynspAceP_FD_185933 | JGI IMG/M metagenome (GOLD analysis project Ga0163217, IMG submission 185933) | Saline lake microbial communities from Ace Lake in Antarctica - Synechococcus sp. Ace-P (PacBio error correction) | ecosystem: Environmental > Aquatic > Non-marine Saline and Alkaline > Saline ... | reverse complement strand
TCTGGAAAGCCTGCAATTCGGGCGGGTTTTGGTCGCTGATATTTGTTTGGGATGATAAAACATTCTTCTGTAAGGCCACTGGCAACGTGTATTCCCGCCAAAAGTTGGGAGTATTGGGATCTAAAAGCAATCCAGACAGTCACGGAATACCTCCGCTGTTTTTTCCCGCCAAATTTCCGAGGCAAAGCATGGGCGAAAAGTAGTACCGTCCGGTAAATGGGCCGATGCTTCCGGATATAGTTGCGTCCACCATTGCGGGGGATCTAGATAAAAACGGATAATTACTTTTGCCTGGGGATCTGCTTTATAATCTTTTCAAAATCTTTCCAATCCAGTAAAATCATATTTGCCTTTCCGCTAACCAAAATGGGTGGCCTACAGCACCTATACCTGAAAATGTTATTGATTCCCCTTCTCAGATAGGCCGGAATGTTATAAATATGGATACCGGTTTACCGCTATTTCCTTGTAATATTCTCCTCCCTAAATAGGACATATAGGCATAGCGGATAGGTTTCACCGTCGATTACCAGAAGCGGGACTACCTTCCGTCCATTTTATTTCTTGGCCTTAGATTGGCATTAGACCGCATTTTTCCCAATAAAAAAACAACCTATTAGGGAAGAAAATAATGATAACGGTTTAATTAACAAAATACCCAAATAGTGTTTTTTTTCATTTTTTAACTTTTAATTGGCCATTATAAGTGGATGGGCATAAAGGTTAAAACTATAAACTAATAATCATATCCAACACTTTCCCATCCCCGTATACTCGTAAGTCCAGAAAAAAAGTTGGTTAGGACTGCAGATTTATGAAATTTTTGGAAAAACAGTATTACTAATTGCAGTCTAAAACTCAAAAAACAATCAAATGCGTATTTTAGATTCAGTTAAAGAACCGATTCTAAATCTGGAAATAGAGCGTTAAATCATCAATTTGGAAAGAACAAAAAGGAAGGCTCCCAAGTTTATGGAAGCCTTTTTTTTTTGTTATGACACGGATAAGAGTCAATTAAACCTATAACATCACATATTCCTTGTCTTTGCTAGCCTGGGGGGATTGATGGGTAATACAATAAAACTTATTCAATTCTTTTTTTTGAATCCATTTTGCTAAAGACCAAGGAACAGGCACTCCACAAAGTAACCAAGCAGGTAGGGTGAACCAAAGGATAGGAATACGTCGAAAATTGAATGGAATAAAATAGAACAGCCAAAAGTGATCGCCAGGAAAATTACGGCCCTATTGAATTTAGGTTTGCAACTTCGGCATAATTCTTAACGATTCCCGCTTGGTTTATTGGAAAAAATGCTCAAATACGATCGATAGCACCAAAAGGCGCTAGGATAAACCCGTACAAGGCAACAAAGCGCAACAATTTTCATCGCAAATGCTGGGAAAAAGACCGGCTTATTGGCGCAACAAGATCCAGCAAATTATTTTACCAAAAAGTGGACACTTGTTGCGGCATTTTAATGGCTGAAAGGCCAGCCCGCCCTATAGATTTGTTTTTTTTTTTATTTAGGATTAGCGGTTGTCCAACCTGCCAAAACCACAGCGATTATTCCAAAAAATACCTATGGCATTGTGCGGCTAAGAGGTTCCAGGGGCTACCGTAGGAGCCTTCCCCATTGGCTAGGAGAGCCTGAAGCCTCGGAGACCGTAAATTAACCCGGCATATAAATAGTGCTGCGCAATCCAGGCCATATAGTGACCTACATTACATTCCGGCAGGCTGTTGGTCCCATCACTACTTGCTTTTTCGCAAACCGGAAAACGGAAAGAATCGGACATCCCTATATGATGGCGGCATTGCAAAACAGGACCAAGTAACTTACTGGCCAGAAGGTGGTACTTGATCTGTCCGGGAAAGGGGCGTTCGGGAACCTCTCCCCAAATATTCCAAATTTCAGAAAAACTTTTAACTCCCAATTGATACAGTGCCACTAGCACAGGCCAGAAACGCCAGGACAAATAAATTGGGGACATCCAATGGCGCTTTGAAAACCGTGTCGTAGGCCTTTTGGAAGCAAATCAATCGAAATTAAGAGCCCCAATTAAACAATCACTTAATTACCCAAGTAGGTCCATTAGGGGTAGTATCGGTAAGCTTTGGCATCTCCATATTCGAATGGTATGCCAACAGCGTTGCTGATTACTGTTATCATCGACCCCTGCTAGAAAACAAAAAAGAATTCCGTTGGCCATAATTATATCCGGTCACTAATTTTTTCACAGATTTTTTTCAATGGATAATAAAGAGTCAATCTATCTTTACAGCAATCTCGCTGTGAGAAAAACGCCAAACTCAACACAGCGAGTAAATTGCCTATCAACAATCCAATATCAATCAAAAGCACTTACCCCTGCAGTCAAAAACAGGGCCTATCACAAAATTCTGTTTTCCGCCGCATGTTCTTCCTGCGTACATGCCTAAAAAAAGCTTTTCCAGCCCTTTAATTTAGATTGGGGAACTGCGTTCCTTTCGAACTCCCCTCCTACTAAATCTTGGATTAACTTCTTTTCCTATATTGTATTGGCTCATAGTTATTTGGTAGGCTCACCTCCCAACAATATCATAATATGGTATTTAGGATTGGATAATTCCAAGCATGGTAGTAATATTTGTGCAAGTTTCTAGTCAATAATGGAACCCATGACATATAAGCTCACTATGACTGAGTGATAATTTATTTGAATTGACTTGGTCCTCCTTGACTTTATTTGTATAATAAATGGTACTTGTGGTTTCTTCAAGGCATTAATTCTCTTCTTTAGAAACTTGGAATTCAACCTTACGTCTGATATAATGGGCCGCTTCCAAAGAGCAGTCCCAAGGAGGATCCGTGGTACTTAGTTTTCATATTTTAGTAGTGCGATATAAGTTTGAATGTATATGTCATTATCAGAAAAAAACCACCATCCAATATATAATTCTCCAATTGCTCTCGTAACCCACTTACCGTTTTAATACTTTTTCAACCTGCAAACAGCACCAGTTCAACCATTAATTTGAGTGATAGGCGTGAGGCGTATTATCGTATGGGATTCTGGTCTCCTTTGGCATATTCTATCCAAAAATACCCGTCCATTTGACATATGTTGAAAAATCTTTTTTAAGATTTTCAATATATATATCGTTTGATCAAAAGGAATGCTTTTATGGTTAATCTAAGGGAAACTTTTGAAAATGTTCGGGACAACTTTTTTAACTTGCTCCTTGTATTCATTGCCTAAGGAATAAACGAAGAGAGGGCTTTGACGGCCTTTACCATTTAATCCGCATATAATTAATGCAGTTTGATTTCTATGTCCGAAGCTTTTCAATGCATTCTTCCGAAAATGGGGTTCATTGGCGATACTCCAAGTAACCAGTGGAAACAAGTATGAATTTTTTTCTAACACTTCGAAATTGATAGGGGGAGTAATGCAGCAGAGCTGTCATGTATACCGACACCAATCTTATACGTTTACCATTTATAATTTCCATATTTAATACTGGTCTCGGTTTAGAGACGATCCTTTGGAATATTTTGTTTATTACTTTCTTTATAGACCCCAATCGTGATAATCTTTTTAGTAAAATCCCATAACGCTGTATATGCAACCAATGCTGTATGTTCACTTACCGGGATACTGTGAAGCAATAAAACTTAAATATATGAGGTAAGTGTACGTGAATACTGATTCTTTTTAAAGGTCTCAGGTTTTGTTATGTTTCAGCAATAAAGTTGAATTCCGGAATTCAGCGTCAGGAAAAACCGGCGAACCTGTGGCTACAGCAAAATTGGATGGAGGGGCCAATTTCTTATTAAATTGGAATCAATAACATCTTGGGAATCTTCCTGGTGTAATTATAAGTGGCGTTTTTTAAAACTGTTATCATTCATTCAAAACTGCACCAGCTGGCACCATAGGTTGAAAAGTTGAATAGAAGTTAATGTCGTTACTGCTTTCGCAGCAAATTCTATCAAAACTTCCTTCAACATTTTTTTTTAGTCGCTCCAGATTTCTCTGTTGGGGTACCATCCTTCATCTTTAATGTTATCAAACGAAGTATATTCCCTATACACTTTCTGAAATCCTTATCGAATAGAAAAGAATTTTTTATTGGTCTTTTCCAATATCGGATACAGCCGTTACTTCTTCTTTCCATTTTGGTTGTATTATAATCTGAGGGGGCTTGCTGTTTTTGCCCCTTAGCGCCTGATCAATGTGTTCCCTTTACCTTAAAGTGAGCGATTTAGGCGTTAAAGGGAGAAGTGCACTTCCCGTTTGGAGTCTAGCTGCTTGCAATAAAGGTCTGACATCTGTACGATTAGGCATTCTGAAGTATCTCTTGACAGCGAACTACATTCGGTTTTTCCATTTGTGCCGTTTCTTAATTGTGATTTGATCGATCAAAAGCGCCTTGGCATAGGCTTTCCTTGAATAGCTTTCAAAGATGGATCAATCTCCATGGGTCTTGATGATTATGGGCTGGCATCGATCATCCAGCTGGGTTAGGGATTTTTGGGGATTATTGTTTTCATCCCGTAGACCAATTTCGTTAAAAAATTAAAAAGAGGGCATATGGTTTAATGCTGCCCACAGCTAATATCATCGTCCCGTATTTTGCTATTTCGTTAAAATGAAAACCAACCCAGTTTTCCCCTTCATCATTAATGTTGCAACAAAATCTGTTCAATATTGGAGTTTGGCAAATGGTGGGCCTAAATCGACCAAAGATAAGCCTTATCTCCACATTCTGCCAACATAAAAGATGTTTCCCAATCATGGATTACCGTTACTAGTAAAAATTAGGTTCATAGGGGCTTGTATTCCCAATGAACAGCTTCCAATCGTTCGGCAATTGCTTCCCATATATATTTTTTAGAACTTGTCCTGGGTATTGCAAAGCGTGCTGGAAAAATGTCTGTCCCGGAAAATTAGATCCATCGGCCAACCAGGACCGTAAGACTCTTTGAAACCAATTTGTTATCCAATATCAAATTTACATCAATGTTTGTGCTGTATCGCCTGTTCCCTATAGGCCTTCTCCCTATTGCTCAGTGAAACCCAAACCTATAGGCTTTCCTTTGCGTTTTTTTTGATCTTGAAAGGTTGTTGGAGGTTTACCGCCATCAAAAAACGATATTGTGTAAGCGGCTAACTGCTTAATAGTTCATAATCTTGTGGTATATCCCAAGGGAATAAGAAGGGATATGGCACCAGCTGTCTGGAGTGAGGGCATGTTAAAAACACCAACATCATCTATTTTTCTGTCCAAGGTGGACCGGCTCCCCCTGAAAGAAAAACCTTACCCCAAAATCTAGTCCCACCGCGCCCTAAGGGCCCAACTGGGAATGGCTACTTGAAATTTTGGATAATTTATTGATAAACATCATGGGACATTACCACCGTCCTTTGCTAGGGATATTCGATAAAAATCGAATTTTCCTGGTTGTGATTTTAAATCTTTTTGTTCTTGTCTGATTTTTTTCTTTAATTCCTATTTCTCATTATATTTCCAATTAGAATTAGGACCTGTCAGGAATTAAGCACAACTACCTGACAGGCCTAAAAACAAAACTAACTCAATCTCACTACATCTATTCTTACCAAATGCATTGGCCATACGCCATCCACATTTATTATATTACCAGTTGTCTTTCCAAGATGGCACCACAGGCGGAAAACCTTTTGCAATATCCTCTGGGATAAATTAATTTCGTTCAATAAATTTCTTGGCAATTTAATGTTTGCCAGGAAGTTTCGTCTACGGTAAATTCCGTAAGCTTTGGCCGAAACCCTTCGGCCCAATCACTTCCCAAATCTTACTGCCACAATGGACCCCATCAGGGTTGTATTGTGTTGACTTGATCTTATCCCCACCCAATTCGGCGGCCAATAACCGGGCCATATTGTTGTTGTGCTGCCTTAGGCAGTTCCAAGCCCACATTGTTTTTTGGGACCGGAAACCAAGACCGGTCTTACTGGCTATATTATGAAATCACCGCCCAGGAGCTTGCTGCGTTATATGGGCAACTGGCCTGTTTGGCAAGTTCAAACTGTCCTTTCACTAGAACATTCTGTAAAAATGTCCCAAATCCTTTTCGGTGGTATCTTCCAATGGTTTGGAAATGGCAAGTCCTGCACTATGTACCACCAATATCTACCCACCAAAACTCCAAACAATGCTTTTTATAAGCTCGGGCAATCGATTCACTTTTGGGTAACATCGCAAACCGCATTAACTTGCTGTATCCGCTTTATAGGTACCCACGGCCTTCCTGTCAATCGGTCTTCAGCTATATCTGTCAATACCCACATTAGCGCCTTTCCTTTGCCAATTTATCCGCCAAATGGCCTTAACCTATACCGCCGCCTGCGCCGGTTAACCAAGGCAACTTTCTGGATAGCGGCTGCTCTTTCGGCATACGCTTGCAATTGGCCTCCTCTAGCAACCAATATTCAATAATTCAAAAGCTTCCGCTTTGGTAAGAGGTGTATTCCGTTATGGCCTCCGCACCCCTCATAACATGATCGCATTGATATAAATTCACTGGCTTTACCCTAGTTGTCTGCTTGTTTCTTTGCAAAACTGAAAACATTCTATACCTGGATAGATTAATATTACGGGGTTCGGGTCGGCGCACCGCCGGGCTATTGTCCTTTTTTACAGGTCTCATAGAGTCCTTGTACCCCCTTTCTGTACGGCTTCAAAAGGCCGGTTTCCAGTTTTTTCCAGTTACGGCTTTTGAATCACTAGATCCTCATTTGGCACTAAGATCCATACAAGGGCTGAATTTTGGTCCTAAGAAAATGATCGGGAAGGAAGTTCCCATTTGGAGCAAGACGTGAAAGGTTTTCCGTTACTATTTAATAAATTCCAGGACCAACAATTCATTGTCCTGAAATGCCCTATTCATTCCTATTTTCCGAGACCAAAGCCCCTTAGCAAGGGGTATTCAGTTTGGGAAGCCTTGTCCAAAGCGCTCATCTTTAGTTAGCGATTGCAGCTTTTGACCTCCAAAGGGACACTCCCTTTTCCTCTTATTTTCTTGGCAAGTATACGCTGAGGCCGATTCTATAACCTCCAAGCTGTTCATGTAAACATTCATAAGATGTATCCCCCCAATGTAAAAAGCCCGTTGACTTCCCAAAACAATTCCCCTTATCAGGGATTCTTCATCTAAACTTTTTTCCAATTGTAGCCATAGGATCGAAAACCTGGACGTTGCCATGGCACCCAGCCCATGGTACTTCCCAAGATTTCTTTAGTTTACTTTTTTCCTATACCTTGGCAGCTTGCTACCGCAATTAGGGCATCCGGATGTAAATGATCTATATGCTTTAAAAAAGGTAACAGTCCGTGTAAGGGGGTATCTTATGGACGGAGCCTTACCTTTCCAGATCGTAGATTAACACATGGTTAAAAAGGGCCTTACCATTCGGTCCTCATCCGAAAGGCCGCCATAAACGTTTTTTTAAGTTCTTAAATTCTTTCGGTATATAGTCCAGCGATACCGGTCTTATTCAAAGTACCTATATCTCCCAGACCTTTTGATCCACATTACTCCACCTCCTCATTGGTCAGAGGGTCTTTTTTCTATGGTCTTACAAACTAGTATGCCTCCCCCATAAATTAGTGATTCGAACGATCGGCCCCTTTAAATATGGAGACCTATAAAGAAAAAGTTCTACTTGGGTCGTCACCAAGCGCCTCCCGCCCTACTCTCCTCCAGAGATAATTAACATACTTAAAAATTCTTTACGGAGATGATTCATTTTAATAGCTGATAAATTTTTATATTTCGCTAATGTATAATAGAAGGTTTCTCCTGTTTCCAATTCCTGCACTGTACTTGGCAAATAGGTTTTTTTTTGATTTTTTAAGGACATTGTGCAAGGAAAGGAGCTAAATTATTTGTTTACTGCCTATGTCGAATTCAAAAGGGTAAACTTATCCATTTCCAAAATACCAACCATTATAGATTTGTACAAATACCTCAAAAATCGATGAAATCAAGGACCCTAAATATAGGCAGATAGTAAGATTCCATTATCAATTAATATTCCAATGTTTAATCTACAAAGATCGACTGACAAGATTCCTTCTATAAATAGCTTTAGCGAAAAGGAATTTATCCTCTCTCGCGATACGGGAAAGGCATACCAAATTTTAAAGGAACGTTAAGATAATTTACATTATAAGAGGAAAGGGATAATTATATTAGCCCGAAACAAAAACTTCATATCCAAAGTTCAATATTTTCGTTTTCCTCATCAACAAGCTAGTGCCTATTAAAATGCGCATTTTATTAATTCGTTTATAAATACTTAATTAGGAGGCAACTCGCATACAGACCTTCTCATATTTACCACTGCGACAACTCACTTTTTCTGAATTCTATTGGAGAAAGGAAATTAATGTATATGATTATTACATCATCATGCACGCATTTTTCAAGACCGATGACCTTAAACACCTTAAAGTTATACCGAGGAAGCCATTAAGGGCCATTAATGGGATACCGAAAGCATTAAACTTAATTTTATAATGGACAATAATAATCTTTTGAAATTGAAGGAAAATATTGTTGAAATGCTATTTCAGATTTTTGAAAAATGATATCTACAATGCACTGAAGGAAGGGATTAACCCAAGATTATCGAGATATTTTGGGAAATGATTTTTCGTATATCCGGAAAAAGGCAGTTTTATTACCCATTACCCCAGAAGAATTTTGCACGGTTTTCGTCAAAATTTTGTGCAAACACAAATTTAGTTTCGAGATCCTAGACGAGAATTTTCCGATGACATCATTTCTTTTAAAAAAGGGTTTGATCTTTTATCACCATTTTGAAGAACCGACTTTGGTGAGCTTGGTGAATCAGATTCGGTGACAAGGAGTTTAATTTTAGGGTTGAAATAGGTGTAATATCCTTATTAATGACACACCTCTTAAAGGAGTTAACTAGGCATCACCGTTATTTCTCTACAGATTTCGAAGGTTATTGGGTTGAAACTGTTCCCGTTATGATTCCTAACCACGAGAAGTTAAAATTAAGAATCCTTTTAATTTTATAGATAGAAATTTCCATCTAGCTGGGTCTTATAATTTGTTTAGGCCAAAAAAGTGAGAGAACGCTATTTTTCTAATAAGATGTGTAAAGTCAAGGTATCCATACTGCACGGCTGTTCCTTTCAGGCCGCTTTCCACTAGGGGTGAAACATAGGGCTAATGGACGGCCTTCCCCAGCCGTTGTTAAAAACCCCTTGATTTTAGGAGCTACCTAGTAAAGAAGGGTCTTTTCCCGGCCCCAACCGGTAGGCGGGTTTGTTAGCTCATGGCTGGTTATTTCCTATTATATAAAGTTGCAATCAAAACATAAAACTCAAAATAACATAGGAATTCAATTAATTATAAGCTGATATTCGGTCTCCTCGAGCGCAGTCGAGTGGTATTGGACACTTATTTCATTGAAATGAGGTCTTGGGACTCGCTATTAGATTTAGCATTATTTAATTTATAGATGTTTAATTTATTTGAAATTAACTGAACACCTTCAAATTAATCAACTGACATTTTTTAAATATAAAGTTGAAAAATGTCACTTAAAAATGTCCTATTTTTAGGGAAGCTTTAATACTACTTTATTCTTTTTCTTGTTAACATAATATTTTTTCTATCTTTTCCTTGAAGCAAGTTCAAGTATTGAATATTTGTTTTGAAATCCAAGGCCGAATTCTTGGTTAACTATATGCCATAGTAGCTATGCCGTCTTTATCCCTTCAAGGATGAAAAGTCCGTAGGCTGACTATGAGAAAAAAGTGGCCAAGATAAAACAGAAAGAGACCGGCAGGGTTATGATTGGGACATGTGGGTTGACCATTCGTTTTTTTGCCAGTAGACATAGTACCAACCAATATAAAACAATAACCCCACTGAATTATGTCCACCATCGATATAAGCATTTTGGCGGTCCGTTCCGATTTTTACGGCCGCATTCTTTTTAGTGGATAGAACCCCGGCCAAATAGCCATCGCCCATTTTCTTTTTGGTCACTGTTCCTTGTCGCTTTACGGCTTGGGATATTGCCATCATCGATATTTTGGCCTCCAGTATCCAAGGGCTGTTCATCACCTTTGACTTCTGTATATTTGTATTTTGGAGCTATTGTCCTTTCTTGAACCTGCCTTAAAATTCAAAACCGCACTTCCAGGGCGATACGCAAAAGGTTTTGCCGATATATGAGGGATCGAAGAGTACAGGTCGTCATTCATTTGCTTGGTTGTTCGGTTCCTTTTATCGAAAGGGGCCGCGGGTTTTTGGAAACCGCCCGCTGCAATTGTGGCACCCTATTGGTGGGGATGGGGATTTCCTTGCCATTTTGTTGCCGTAATGTTGGGCATGATGGTGCAGAGTACAGCGGTATTCTTTGGAGCAGTGGGTACCCCTATTTTGGTTTGGTGTAAGTGGGGGTAAATCCAAAGTCCCGAATTTCACTGCCGAAGCTAGTGAGCGTCAAGGACTTGAAACTTTTACGCATTACATTACAGATTGTAACCTCCCAGTAGGTTCTCCTACAACGAATAACCGGAACCCTTATGCCACTCTCATGGTCTGCATGATGGCCCGCTTTTTTGGAAAGAAACAAGGTCTTTGGAAGAGAAGGGGTTTCGGATACTAGCTTTACCATTTTCGGTGGACTTGCGTTTACAGTGCCTATTGTGCTTACAGGCCTATTTTTGGACCCGAGTTTTCGTCCAATGTCGGGCGCATGGTAAGCCATACTAATAGTGGTATTTCGCAGCAAAACGCGGCTTCCTGTGCCCAAGGAAAACCTGGGACTTCGACAAGGAAAAGAATTTGGCTTCCGGTTTGGTTTTGGTACCTTTGACGTAAATTGAACGGTGATAAGAAAGAAAAAAAGATGCCCCTTGGCAAGGCGGATGGTTACTTATCTCATTATGGCCGGCCTTATTTGGTAATTTCCCGATTCACAATTTACCTATAAAAGCGTGGCTTACAGATATCAAGATAGGCGTGGACCGGAATATTAGGCACCTCCATATCGCTCCAGCAGCCCACTATATTTGCCGGAACCATTTTGCTCTTGCGGGCATAATTACCATTTTGGCTACATTAAAATGAAATCGGGCAGGGTCAGGATTGCTTTTAAAGACAGTTGCAAAAATGTTGTTGGTGCAGGGGTTTGATCATTTCACGGTGCCCCATGGTCCGCATCTATATCAATTCTGGTCTTAAACCCATTACAGGCCTTCCGGCATGCCCATAGCCATGGCAGAATGGGTGGGCCGGTAATGTGGGCGACATATATCGTTGTTTCGCCCTTCATAGGTGCCTTGGGAGCTTTATTGCAGGTAGTAATTACAGTGAGCAACCCTTATGTTCAACCTGTTCCAATACGGGGTGGCCATAAAACTTGCGGATGCCTTCTTTTATTGTGGGTTAGCATTAGGCCAACGGGCGCGGGCGGCCGGCATATGATAGCGATCCATACGGTTGTGGCCGCTTCGGGCTACCGTAGCATTTCTCGGTAAGGAAGGTATGGTACTTAGAAAGGACCATAATACCGACCTATATTATTTATTGGTTGGGGCTTTTAGGTCTTATATTTATTTTCTATTAATTTTCATTACTATGAAAAATATATTCGATGGCTTACGGGATTCGATCCAAGGGGGAAGTGCTAACGGTGACCAACTTCCTTGGGCATTGTACGCCCGATGCCAGCATTCTACCAGATTAAAACCCTGCAGTTGTTTTGGCCAAGGGATTTCCTGAGGATTGTAAAAAAAGCGTTGCCGTGGCCTACGAAAAACAAAAATAACGATACTTCCTCGTTTGGCGCCGGTACCAGTCTGGCGGGCAAACGGTTGGTGAATCATGATACTGGATTTTTCAAACACCATGAACAGGCTTGTTGGAAATAAACGAAAGCTGAAAATGGGGTGCGGGTACAACTGGTATGGTCCAGGTTACAATCTAAACGAAGGTCTTAAAGCCCCTTATGGCCTGCATTTTGCCCCAGATCCCGCAACCAGCAGTAGAGCAAAAACGTTAGGGGAGGAATGGTCGGACAACAATTCTTCAGGAACCAAAGTATATTATATGGGTTAAACCGTAGACATGTTCTTGAAGCTTCCGTACATTGGCAGATGGCACCAATTGCACCTAAAGAACTGTCCACAGTGGAATATGCGAAAAGGGCCTTCGCAAACGGATAGGGGAAGGTGAATTTATGCCTTCTTTAAAAAAAAACTGATTACATACCATTCCGAAAGAGATTAAAGGGGAACGTTTTCCTAAAGTAGATGCGCGCAGGGTCGGCGGTTATAATTGGATGAATTCACCTATTACACATGGAATTTGGGCAAAATTGATAGTGGCAAGCGAGGCACTTGGCACAACATTAGAGCTGAACTTAAAATTATAACGGATCTGCCACGCATAGGTCAGTCTGTGTCGTACATTTTTACCAAGAAGTCTTGGAAGCCATTTCCTCGCGGTGGAATTTCATTGTTTACCCTACACCCCTCTCGGCCATTGAAAAATTATGGATAAGAGCCGTAATCTTTATCTAAGCCGGCAAAAATTTAACTACCAAAACACAATTGCCAATTTTTATAGAAGAGATCCCGCTGCAATATTTTGAATCGTTTAGAAATTTTACGGGGATAACCATGGAAGATGTGTATGGACAGACCCAGGCGCATTGATCGCCCAATTAAAGGACAATGACGTTGATATGCCTACCCGCTTTTTCCGGAAAAGGGGCAGGCCTATGAAGGATGTTTTTGGTTATCCGCAACAAAAAGGGATTGGGACTCATGTTGGGCATTCAAAGGAAAACAAAAAAACCACTGGCCTTTATCGAGGATGCGGGGAATTACCCTCTTAAACATTTTACCGGAATTATATCGGCCCAAGTTTGAAGGTTTGTGAAAAAACATGCAACAAAGGCAGCCATGTATTGCCCATTTGCCAGCGTGGGGTAATCCAGTACGTCCATATTTGGACTTAAAGAACTGCCGGGACATTTGAGCGATTTGAGGGCTATTACCGAAGATGACTTCTTTGAACTAGTGATCTGAAATACAAAGGGATCATTGGAGCGGGGGAGCATGGGCGGATTGGACAGTTACGGAAGTGCCTATAACCAAACGCTTCTTCGGAGAAACCCTGTACGGGGCCTTTTTTTTGGAAATAAAAAAAACTTTTTTTTGAACCCCAATAACCTTGATGAACCCAGGTAAAAATTTGTAGAGGCACAGTCCCATAGGAACCACAATTTACGCTATGGTTACGGGCGTATTAAGAATCAGGGGACTGTTAAAAAACCGGGAATATCAATATAAGGACGAAAGGAGGTTTTGCTGCTTTCGGTACATATGTGGCACCGGGTGGGGGAATGCCGAAAAAAATACTTATGGGGGAAACCATTGTTGTTTCCCAAGTTTTAAAGGCCACCCCAGGAGGAGGAACATTCCAACCCGTGGCAAGGGCCAATTGGCCACTTTTTCGATTGGCATGGGTCCCCCAACGAATTGGGGGACCGGAGGGGCCTGGGCAGCAAAACGGGCCTTTTCAACGAGGGTTCCATGATCTTGGCCTTTGTTTTTCCTGTTTTTTAAGGGGCCTTGTTAAATCTGGAATGGGTCCAAAGGGGCCAATGGGTGGGATATGGGCCCAAAAAATTTTTGAAAAAAAGTTGGGAATTCCTTTTCCCCCAAAAAAAAATGTTACTTATTTTTTGATTGGGGGGGAAAAAAAGGGGCCATTTGGCATTTTTTTTCCCACCCCTTTTAGGGGGGATTTTTTAAAATTGGATTAACGCCCGATCGGGATTCCCTCTCTCT
>Ga0163217_1024477_pt1 | contig 13873 bp, 20 predicted proteins | sample SynspAceP_FD_185933 | JGI IMG/M metagenome (GOLD analysis project Ga0163217, IMG submission 185933) | Saline lake microbial communities from Ace Lake in Antarctica - Synechococcus sp. Ace-P (PacBio error correction) | ecosystem: Environmental > Aquatic > Non-marine Saline and Alkaline > Saline ... | reverse complement strand
AGTAGCTGGCCCTTGAAGCCGGGCACCGGCAGATCCCCGAGAACTGCTTGCAAAAAAGATGGTAGGAGGTGCCGCGCAGATTGGCTGAAAATCCAGACCTTCATCAATCGCCAACAACCTCCACCTGGTGGACACCGGCGAGTGGGTGGCATCCACCGCATCCGCGCCGGAAGACCTGCCGGGAGGCACGATCCGCACCGGGCGGGGGCGTGCTTCTCAAGGTGGCGGATCTGAACGGTGAGGTGTGGCGTGACGCAGCCAGGGTCGATCAGACAGATAAAACGCTGTCCTGCATGTCCGGCCGGGTTGATCGGGCGGGATGTTGAGGGCGGTTGAAGTTGTAGTTGGGTCGCTTCCTCCACCTCCGTCCTCGGCGACCGATAGCCAAGGGCCGGAAAAGATGTCGACGATTTTCCTCGACCGTGGGCGATTCAGTGTGTTTGGATGGCGGTGAGACCAGCCTGACATTACCGGCTCGTGCCGTACATCAAGGCGTTTCCCCTCCAGCTTTCTGCTCCAGCACAAGCCCGTTTCTCAGCCCAACCCCAAACCGCTCTGCGAGCTAGCTCCTGGAGTTTGTTCCTTCAGCGGTTGGCGCGGTTGACCCACCAGGGACGTTCCTCGCTTGAAAAGCCGCCCAATTGGCGCAAGCCACCGCCGGAAAGCCGGCCTTTTTTTCCGAGCAGCCCTACCCGCAGGGTCTTCGAGGATCAGCAGCGCTGCCGCGGCCTGTGATCGCGGCCGCGCTTCTGCTTCCAGGCTGTCGAGTTGCTCGCTGAAGCTGCTGGAGGCTGATCGTGGCGCTTCACGGATCGGGGGCAGGATGGGCTGACTGTACGGATTGAGCGGCTTACAGACTCGAGGCGGCCATGAATTCGAAAAGCCGTCTAAGTTTCCTTTGGCTTACTGCTGCGTGCGCTCTGACGATGCCCTTCCTGCGGATCCTGATAGCAATGGACGATGGATCTCGCCTGAAGGGATCAGGCCTGGCGTCCGAGGCCGTTTCGATCGGGGCCACCAGGTTCACGGTTGTCTGCCCTGACAGGGAAAAACGTTCCGCCACTGGCACCGGCCTGACCATGCAGGGCGCCACTGCGGGCGGAGCGGGCCGATTGCCTGTTTGGCCTGGGGTGAACGGCCTGGGCCTGCAGCGGCACCCCTTCGATTGCGTCAAGTTGGCGCTTGCGGCTGCTGGAGAGCCCCCGGAAGCTTGGTTTGCTGTTCCGGAATTCACATGGCCCCAAACCTGGGCACCGTATGTGTTCTTATTCAGGCACCGTTCTCGGCAGGCGATTGGAAGGCACCCTTGAGGGGTTGGCGGGGCCCTGGCGGGTGAGCAAGCGCCTGCTTTCAGTGGGCGCATTTCGCGGCCGGCCGCCACCCTGCCCTGGATGTGCGAGCGCATGGTGGGCTGCCGCTGGGCCCGCCGGGCTGCTGCTGAACCTCAACGTGGCGGCCCTCCCGGCTCGGCGAAGATCGCCCGTTGCGCTGTGGCGGCCGGCGTGCGGTTCGCTACATTCGACCAATTCGACAAAACGCCTCGACCCTCGCGGCCCGCACCTACTACTGGCTGGCGGAGAGGTGGTGTTCGATCTTGGAGTTCTGGGCCACAGCTGGCCCGGCTTTGACTGGCCCACCGGATTGTGGCCAGAATCCATGCCGGTTGGTGCCGCCTCACCCCCTGCAGCCGAAATGTTCTGGCGGGAAGCGTGGCCTGAGCTGCCTCGCTTCCTTCCCATGCCTCTCGGCCGTCCCTTTCCCCAAGCGCGGGGGATAGGGAGCCGAAAAGCGCCAGGGCATCTGAGATAATGGCTGCTCAACAGTTCTGCGCAAACAGCTCAGGAGGGCCGGAACCGCGTGCCAGCAGCCAAGAGGCTGACGCAGAGGGACGATTCAGTGTGAGCAAAGAGCACCTTGAGGGTGTTGCTCAGCACCGAGGAGCATTCGATCGAAGGTGATCGGCAAGCCCATCAGCTGCCGCGCGCTGCCAGGGGGCACAGCAGCTGGGCCCGGAAGAACCCCGGCACCTGCATCGAGGCCTGCCACAAACAGGCTGCAGCCAGGGCCTGGAGCCGACAGCCGCCAGGCTGAGCCGACCAGGTCGAATCAGGCAGGCTGCGTTTGATCAGGCGGCTGGTTTTCGCGCGCTGGCCGAACCGGACTGGCAGGCGCGGCCCAGCGATCACCTGCCAGGCTGCCACAAACGACCAGGAGCAGCAGCAAAAAACGACAGGGTGGTGAGAGACAGCCCCGGGCCCGAGGCCCAGGCCCGATTGGAGTTGGCCGGCCAAGCCGTCCGTGATGGTTGCTGAACCAGCAACACCCCGACCACCACACCCCCAGCGCCAGCTGGTTCCAGAACCAGGCCCCCAGCCGATGCGGCGCAGGGCGCGGAGGACCCTCTGAAGATCGAAGCTGGGGTCAGCCATCGGGGCAAAACGTGCTGGGGCGGACCCCCAAAAAACTTGCCACGGCCCCATGGAAAATTGGAATTCCACCAGGGCCCTGACGCACCGTTTGATCCCTAGCGATTCCCCCCGGGACGCGCTTCGCCCACGGCCCTGGCGCTCGCAGTTTTGATGGTCTTTGCACCAGGGGGCACCGCGCGTGATTGGCCGCGATCGCCGCCCGACCGCTGCGCCTGGCCTGGTGCCCACGGTGGTCAGTTTCTGGCCCCACCCCGCGAAGCTTGCTCCACGGCGAAGCCCCGGCTAGGCTTTATTTTGCAACGAGAGCTGGCGCTGCTGACGGGGCCTGTGGCATCCAGCAACTGGTGCTGTTCCTTCACCCACGAGCTGGCTGCACTGACGACAGAGGCGTCGTTGAGCAGGTGCTGGTGGGGCAGTTGGAGGCCCGCGATTGGTGTCCGTCCGGTTGAGTAACTTCGCTTCGGGGTGGGGCGCAGCGGCGGGGCTGCGCCGATCTGCAGGCCATCGGCACCGCCATGGGCTTGCGGGTGCACGTGATTGCCATGGCTTGGGATGGCGAGGAGGCGGGTCAGCAGCAAGCCGCATCCTGGCGCGCCCTGGCGGCAGGGACAAATCAGCGAAGCCACCCGCTTGCTGGAGCCCCCTACCGGCTTCAGCGGTCCCGGTTGGTTTGGCGCGGCCGGGGGCTGGGGCGGGCCTGGGCTGGCCACCGCCAAAACCTCCAGGGGACGGTCAAATTCCTGCCTGCTGAAGGGGTCTAACGCCGCTGGGCGCGCCTGGTTGCCGCAGCGGCTTGTCGGACGTTGATGGCAGCCGGTGATGAATCTCGGCGCAACCACCGTTGTGGACCCGCTGGCCTCTTTCGGCGTGCGGGTTGCACCTGCTGGATCGGGGGCTGGATCTCGAAGCCAGGGAGCTGGAGGTGGAGCCAGTGGCCCTGCTGCGCCAGCAACAGCGTTTCGACAATCTTCGAGGAGCTTCAGAACTGCCAGTCCAGTGCGGACGCCCAGCAAGCGCCAAGCTGCTCAGGCTTGAGCCGCGGGTAATTTCAGCCGGGCTTGGGTAAGCGTGGGTGAGGCCCCAGCTGTATTTGAACGGCCCGATGCCTCCGAGCAGCAGAATTCCTGAAATCAGGACCAGCATCGGATTTTCGCTTGCTGCCGGCATCGTTGGCCAGGGCCACCTGATCGAGTGAATCCAACTTAGGAACAGCGCGGCACGATGCTTGGGCTAATGTCGTGTACAGCCGTTCACAGTGCTCAGGGCGCCACCCGAATATCCGCAGCCCTGATTGCTGAGCCCGTGATGCACCCGATCTTTCGACTCCGCGGGTTCCCCGGAACCGACAGCCGAGGCGTGCGGCCGTTTGACGACGCCAAAACCTCGATCGCGCCCGCGAAGTGGGCCCTGCGGGTGATCGAAGACTGGTTTTGCGGTTTCGGCCTGGATCCGACATGGAGTCTGGCTTGGGGTCGCGCAGCAAGGAGCATGGCGCAGCGGCGGGGGCGGTCTTGGGCCCACCGCGCCAGCGTACGAACTGCTTCCCGCCACAGGCCGCCGAGCGATGGCGGCGCGTCGCTCTGGCACACCCGGCCAGAGGAGCGGCCAGGGCCAGAGGCAGGGTGGTTGCCGCGAATGCCGGGCGCGGGGGTGCAGTAGGCCTGCGGGTGCTGGAGGGAAAATTCTGGGCCGCAGTCAGGCGGACCCGGTGTGCTGGCCGGCCGAGCCGGCCAGGCCTGCGCCTATGCTTCTCTACGACGGTTGTGTGAGGCGAGGATCTGCTGGTCGCAGCGCTGGCAAGCGGTCGGAACAGCGCCGCCGCCAACTCGCAAGGCGAGCAGCGTGGTATTACTGATCACGATCAGCGGTTATGCGCCTGCTGGCGGACAGCTCGGACAGCCACTGGTGGCCGCGAGGCCCTGGAGGCGAGGGGGTCGTGGTCGTGGTGCGAGGTATCGCGTGCGCCAAGGGGCAGGGGGCCGAGGACAATGCATGCGCGTTGATGCGGGTCGCGCCCCTGCGCCAGCTCTGCGCCTCGCTTCATTGGGGCCCTGTCGGATCGTCAACGACGCGGATCGATCTGCCCTGGGACGTGATTGCCGATGGGGTCCAACCTCGGGAGTGGGGCCTGCCGCCGGCATTCGCCGGCGCCCTGCGCGGTCGGCCGCGACCGGCCTGATGTCGGCGTTCGGCAGCACAAACCGGCCGTGGAGCAGCCTCCAGGCCCGCCGTGCCGACGGCTGCGATTACGTCGGGGTGGGGCCGGGGTGCATGCGCAGCGCCACCAATCCGGCGACGTGAGCCTTTGGGGTTGCGCTATGTGCGCAGGCGGCCGGCGAACCAGTCCGATTCCCTTCTGTGCGCGATCGGCGGCATCCGACGCCTAGGCAACCTGGGAGCGGGTGTGGCTGCAGGCGGCCTTAGGCAGGGTGCCGTTGGTGCGGGGGTTGATTGGCGGGTCAGAGGATCGCGCGTGGCCTGCGCCAGCTGCTGGTCGATCCCCTGCAGGGCCGCAAGCGTTCGGATGATCACGTAGCCAGACGGTGATGTTTCGGGAGTCTCAACGGCGAGTTGTCGACATGCGCTTGCCGGGGGTCTCTGCCTTCGTGACGCGTGGCCGCGTGCGGTCTGGTTTTGTACTGCGAACCACGCCTGGGGGATGGGGGTGGGTGCGTGTAGTGGTGGATGGAGTTCCAACGGGGCGAGGCTCCTGGCGCGTCAACACTGGCCCAGACCAAGCGTAACAGGCTCGTGATTGGGCCTTTAGGTGCGGTCACCCATCGTGTGGTAGGGGGTTCCTAGATTCAGCGATGTTTTATGGGCGGATTTCGTCCGGTCTCTCCCGTTGCCTCTTCCCCGTCTTTTCTTTCGCCTTCGATGCTCGTCGATTCCATCCTTTGCTGTGCCCCTGGCGTGCGGTTGGTCTGTTTCTATTTGCCTATCCCGCAAGGACCCAGTGACGCGCCCCGCGGGTGGGCCGCCATCGGGTGGCGGCAGCTTCCGCTTCCGCTCCTTTCCTTTTCCCGCGGCGGGCGCCGGGTGAGATTTTTCGGCGGTTATGGCGCTCGGGGGGTTGGGCGGATGGATTTCGGCGGTTTGGCGGATTCGGGATTCCCGTTCGGCTGTATCCGGGATGTTCGGGAGTGTCGCGGCGGCGTGCCTGTTCGCTTGCCTGATTCCTGATGATCGGAACGCTCCGGGTGTTTGGTCAACGCCCTGGCGCGGCGGATGGGGCAGGGCTGGCGGGGTGTTATGTGCCCTGCGTCGGCCAATGGGCGCAGCTATGGTCACCGAAAGCCGATGGGCCGGCGGTGTGGCGGGGTGGCCCGGAGTTGCAGGGTTGGCGTTGCTGGGCCAATGCCGCGAGGGCAGCAGGAGTCTGCGGGCGCGGCTGACCGTAAACGGCCAACACCTTCCAAACAGCAGCCGGCCTGCAGAGGCTGCTTGGGCAGGAACTGGCCGGTAAGCCCTGTATGCGGCACGGCCCGGAGCCTGGGTCTATGCAACTGCGAAGTGGGCCAGTGCCTTTCTGTGAGCGCGTGAGGTGCCACCTTCAACCGCCTTCTCGGAGACCGTGGAGCGGCAGCAGGTTGGCGCAGCAGTGACCTCGGAGACGTGGCGGGCCAAGACGCGCGTGCAGGATTCCGGCTGTAACGGCGTGGCAATGCGCGATGCCGTACCAGCGACTCATCGCCTGATCACCCTGCTGGTCGCCAAGCGCAGCGGCCTGCCCGTCTGTAGACCGCTCACAGCGCCGAAGAGGCCTGCGTCGAAAGGTGCTGCGTCTGATCTGTGCGGTCTCGGCGACCGATCTGCTGGTGCGCTCGAAGTGATCTGGCAGCGCGGGAAGGCGATGGAGGGAGGTGCGTGCGTAGTTAGACGAAGGAACTTGCGTGTACCGCCGTTTCCTGCGGAGCGTGCAAGCACCTGCTGGAGGGGATGGCGGTACGTGCGCGCCATGTCGGGCGCCCGTAGCCGTTGTCGATGTTCACGACGATCAGTAACCTGAGAGCGGGCTCGCCAGCATGGCGGTGTCAGGCCGCCATGCCCGCCGGCTGTGGGCCACCCGTGTTAGCCACCGAAACCGGCTACCAGCGCGATCAGCGGTGGCTGCGGGGGCAGGCAAGCCGACCAGCACCGAGTGGAGCAGGGCCCCTTCCAATTCGGCGCAGGCGATCAACACCGGGCCTTGCCGCAGACTGCGTCAGCTTGCCAGGTGCAAAGCGCTGGCAGGCGGCCACCTCCGCACATCCACCAGCAGATTTCGGCCGCCAAGCCCTGGCCAGTCGCAGAGCCTAGGGCGTCGCGTCGGTGGGCTCGGGTGGACCACGCAGGTCGCTGCTGCCGCCGCAGGACGATCGTGCCACTACGAGCAGGTCCCAGTCTGCGGAACTCAGCTCCGGGCAGGTTCCAAAGCTGACGGGCATACGGGAGCCTTCACGGTTTGGGTTAATTATGGCATTTGGGCTTGGGCCGGTGTTGTCGGGAAGCTGCTCCAGCAGCCGGTGCGTGGGCGTTTCTCCTCGCATCCCGGGTACCAGGCCGCACGAGCACCGAGTGCGCCGGGCGCTCGAGGATGGCGCTTGATCTGGGCGGGGCTCTTGTCTTCTCCCCAGATTGCTTCGGCCATGCCCAGACGGCGCTCGTCCAGGTCCAGCTCGGCCAGGCTCCGTCGATCCAGCCATCCTGCCGGGCGCCGGGGCCGGAGCGTTTGCCTGTCATCGCTGGGGATCCAACGGAGTCGCGGTGAGCTCCGGCAGGCCATTCCCTCGCTGCTTGATCAGAAGGGATGTTGCTGGAAGTCAAGCGTCCCTGTCTGGCTTGGAGCGGCCCCGGGGCCGCTGTGGCGGTTCCTCGGGGTCTTTGAGACGGCAGACAACGGCGGTGCGTCGGCTTCAAAGCGCTCTGCCCACCACCGCCACATTTTCCGCTGTTGATCTGGCCTGCACAGTCGGCGCGGGCAGCCCAGCGATGCAGCAGCACGCCTTCCTGGCGTTTTGGAATCCAGGAACAGCTGCCCCCCAAACTGGTAGACCGTTGTCTGGCGCAGCCAGGGGTCCCAGCTCAGGGCGCTTCGCGGCCTGCAGCCAGGCAGCCCGCGTTGTCGGCGGGCTACTCAGGGCGCAGCACCGTCCACCAACTGTCACTCTGCACCGGGACTGCCAGGCGAACAGGCGTGCTGGCCGGCAGTCCCCAGAAGGGCCAGCCCAAGCCCAGAGCCAGCGAGATGCCCACCAGGAAGCGAGGTCCGGGCGCAGCCCGTCCACAGGCCCTTGCTCGGTGGGTTTGCGTGCAAAAAGGGGCGACCGGCGCATGGCAAGCTATGCCCCTGCCTGGCGAACCTTCTGGCCCCGAAGGCCCTGCGTTGGTGTTGCCTTCCCCCCACCTGCTCAGGGGCTAACACCCAAGTACGCGCGGCGATGGCTGCGGCCCGCATCGGCTTCGATTGTGGGGCTTGAGCTTCGGGCGTCTCCGCACCACGCTACCGTGTCACAGTTGGACGAGCGCTTGCCAGCCGCGGCTGTGTGCGCGAACCAGGCCGCTCATATCTTGCTTTCGGTGCGCAGCAGGCTGTGTCGGCCCTGCTCTCAGCGCGGGGTCCTCGGGGGGGGAAATGGGGAAGGCCTTGAGTGCGTCCGAGGGCTGGAGGGCATCGAGGCAGGCGTTGCATCAGGCATGGTCACTGAGTCACATCAGTGCTGCCACGTATGGCCATCGAGGGGGGCCCGGCGAGCGGATGATCCAGGCGCACCATCCGGTCCCCAGGATCAAGGGCCGACCCTGCCACCAGTGCGGATGGGTATTGTCGTATCCGTTGCGCGAGCGCTGAGCTGTGGCATCCCCCGTCAGCCGTTGTTGCATCCGTCCGAGTCGGTTCCCAGGTCGCCGCGGTACGGCTGCTGCGCAGGTCAGGGCTGCACCAGGTTCAGGGCGTTCTCTGGGGCCTGTTCCAGGCGGGGCATAAGATGATCGGCCGGTGCGCGTGGGACGGTTGCGTTGCTGCTGCTGCTCGGGCGCGCCAACGGGCAACGGCTGGCCTGTTGGTCGCCGCTGGTCGCAGACACTGGGGCACGGTCAAGGCGGCGAAAGTCGGTGGTGGGCGGTGGGTGTAGTGTTGGGTGCTCGGCAGCGAACAGGGGAGGTGTGGCTTTCCTCGGTCCAGGGAAGTCAGCGGGGCCACGAGGGATGCCAGGAAGCAGTCGTCAGCAACGCCATTGATCACAGTCGGATGCCGGTCAGCTCACCGGCGGTGAGCCACGATAATCAGCCGATCGAAAACCCTCCTCACAGCCAGGCCGCGAGATGCGCTTCGGTTCGAAGCCTCGTAGTTTTCCGCAAGAAGCAACACTCAGCTGGGCGTAATCTGCGCGGCCCAAGCGTCGGCGAGATCCTGCTGCGTGGCAACGTGCTTGGCCCTGCGGGGCTCATCAGCAGCACCCGCGGCGGCGCGGCAGTCAGCGGATGCGACTCGGAAGGCGGCGAACACCGGGTTCGGCTGAGCGAGCAGACCATGCCGCGACCACGCGCGTAGGGGCTCGGTCATCCAACCTTGGCCGTGGTGCGATCGGTGGCGAAGTCCCGGGTGATTGTGGGTGTGAAGTTCCGCCAGACCAGCGCCAAAGGCCCGGCCAAGTCATCGGCCAAGGGCCCTGGAGGCGGCGGCGAGAGCCTTCCGGCGCCAGGCTGATTCACATCGAGCGCAAGCCACTACACGCGCGCCGACACCCGGGCGAATGGGTCTGCCGAACATGAAGTAAAAGCGGGCATGTCATCCCGCGTTTTGTGCTTCGAGCTTCTGACTGCGCAACGAAGGTTCGGCTTGGTGGAACCAGATCCTCTCCTGTCCCACGTCTGCCGCCCCGTTCGCCGCTGAGCTCAGGCTTGCCATGGCGGTCCAGAGCTGGCGTGCATGGGCCGATTCAAAATGGGGCCCAGACGGCATGGGCGTTGCGTCTGTGTTCGCGGGCTGTGCGCCGTCTTCTTCGCATTGAGGCGGCCAGTCTCGACCTGAACACGGAGCTCGCCTGGCTTTGTTCCGGTGGGAGCGGCACGCAGCAGGCTGCCGGTGTGTCGTGTGGAGAGCGGGGTACGGTTCGAAGCTCACCACCAGCGTGCGGCCCCTTTCACTGCCTGGTTGCCAGGCGTTCATCGCGCCAGCGCCCAGAGTGCGTGGAGTCAGGGGGGCAGTCTCCTGGGAGTGAGGGGAGGGTGAGTAGACTGACTGCGCAGAGCCCAACGCACTTGGTTCCCAGCACAGGGAGTCCAGGGAAGGGCCGGCAACGTGGGTGGTGTGTGTGTAAAACTGGGTGAGGGAGGCCGGTCACGGTCAGAGCCAGGCTGTATGCAAGCCCCCATCCTGCAGGGAGCAGGCGTCATCTGCCGCTGTGTATACCAGCTCGGCCAGCCGCGAGGCCACTGCGGCCGCCAGGTTGGCGACACCTTTGACGAACAAACTCCAGATTAACCGGCCCTTCGAAGACCGTTCTCCGATGCTGATGGCGGGCGCCCGTGGGCGATCTCCAGCATGCGACCCGCCTGTCGGATCATGTGGGAGTGCCTTTTCTGGCTGGATGCGCTCCACCAGCACCGATGGGCCAGCAGCGGGCGGTGCGCTTGCCATCGTTTCAACGATCCGTCTCCAACTCTGCACAGCCACCGAATGGGGCATCTGCCTCAGGCGTGTGTGGAGTGAGCAACTGCCGCGAATCAGCTCGGCGAGCAAGCAGCTGCGTTCGGGCTGATCGCTTGACTGGTCGCTGGATAGAGTGGGTAGGGCGAGGGGGCAGCTTGTGGCGAGCCAGGGTGCTTGTCAACCATGCTCCAGGCAGGCCTCGCCCCGGGTGCTTGCACTTGCAATCGGATTCTTGGGTGTCCGCGGTGGAGGCCATGTCGTCGAGCAGATCGGGCATTAGAGATTCTGCATGGGAAACGGCGGGCGCGGTGATCGGACGATGATTCCTTGCTTGTGCGCGCTCCAACACCGGAGCCGGCCATGCTGGAGGAGTTGGGACGCATGAGAGGCGTCGCCGTGCGGCCCGCCGGGCTTCATCTGCCATCCACAGCAAACAGCACCAATGTCGAAACTTCAACTGATGCACCGTCGGGCACTTTTGACCAGTCCGGTCGTCGCCCGAATAAAGGGTGAAGGTATTGGGGATGCCGAGGTGGTGTCCAGCAAGCACCAGCTGGGCGGCGGGGGTGGTGAGATCGCCCGAGCCGGTTGCGGTGTGTATGGGTGACGCGGGGAGGTGATCGCCACCTTCTCGCCCACGCAGAAGGCTGTTGAGGCAGGGCGAGCCCCATCATTCGGCCGGAGCCCGATCAGGTGCGACGAAAGCCAGGAGCGGTAAGCCATCGGAGGTTCGCTAATCGATCATGCCGGGTCCGGCTGAGCCATTGGTTTGCATACGCTCAACAGTGAACCAGCGACCCGTTTCACCATGTCGATTGCAATGCCGCCATGCGATTGGCCGGTCCACCGCCAGGTACCTGGACTTTGTGGACCGAGAGCAATGAGATCGCCAACCATTGGATGGGAGTGGCGTCTGGGAGAAACCGGTGAACTACTGATGAGGTGATCGCCATTCGGGTGTCGGGGAGGTTGGTGGCCAGCCGGAGCGACGTGGCCGGCGGCGGGCTTCATTCGTTGGTCTCGCTGGCCGGAGACAGCGTCCTGATGGACCGGCTTGCCGTAATGCCCTGGGTGCTGCAACTGCGGCATGCGCTGGCTAACGGTGGTTGGATCTCACAGGTGACGCAAGCCTGGCATGACACGGCCATGGCGCAGCACCACGGCGCGCAGCGGCGACAGTAGGCAAGTAAACGGAGACAAAATGCGCTTGCGCGTCCAGACGCCGTTTGTCGGGGATCGTGTTGCGTGGGCTGGGAATTCGCGGGGGCTTCAAGGCAGAGGCTGGAAACGTTGCTGAGCAGCCACGCGGCCAGGGGAAGGACGTGGCGGTTCTTGAAGCGATGGGGGCTCACGACGAAGAACAGAATACAGATCGCATGCGGGCGGGTCGCGTCCCATTCCTGTTGCCAGCGCGATCGCTGAATGAGGCCCGCGACGGGGATGGCCAGAAGCCAAGTTCGTAGCGGTCGTAAACGGAGGGGCCTGTTCAGGTGGCAAACCGTCGTGGAGGGGCAGTAGGCCTGGGCGGTCTGAGGCCGCAGGGCCTTCGGCAGGAAGCGGGCTTGCCAGGCGTAGGCCGCGCAGCTGCTGAACGTCGAGTTGTTTTTCGGGGGTGCCATCGGGCTTGCTCCGTGTCGCAGAGGATCTCGCCCTGTTCGTAGCCACGGCTTTGCGGTCTCACCAGGGGCCCGGCGAAGCTCCCGGATCGGGCAGAGTCCCAGGGCTCGGTAGCCCACGTGTTGAGGAACTGCGAGCGGGATCGGGATCAGGCCGCGGTGAGGGTCGCGGCTGCCACGCGTTGCCGAGGCAGAACAGCGCCGCATTCGGGCCAGATCACCACGTGCGAGAAACTTCCCGCAAGCGGGTTTGCCGGCGCCCAGTCAGTGCACGCGCCGCAGCGCCGTCCCCGTCGCATTGCCTGCCGCGTGGAAGCGGCGAATCAGGGCCGGCAGCACATGGGCTGTTGGTGGGGGTGGTCAGTTATTACGCCGAGGGCCATAAGAGAAGTTGGGGGCATTGCAGGTCTAGATCGCTTATCAAAAGCCGATAGCTGCTGGCGCAGGGCCCGGCAGAGTTCCGGATGGCCGCGATCTTTTGGCGATCGCATACCAGGCGTTGGTGAGGCTCCAATGGCCCGGTGAAGCAGCGATTCCTCGTGATCGGCTGGGGGGCGAATTTCGTGGTAGATGCAAGCTGCTGCTGAGAAAACACAGCGCGGCGCGCCTCCATGCGGGCAAGCGTTCTCGCCATCACAATGGTTTCTGGATCTTCAGATTCTTCGAGCTGAGGAAGTCGGCGGGTAGGTGCTGTTTGGCGCAGGGGAAAAAAGCCCGCCCCGGGGGGTGGCGCCCCAAAAAAAAAGAAGACCCCTTCGCCGCCGCCAGCACCCAACCACATCGGGGCGATTCGCGGCAAACCAGGGCCTGCACCGCCACCGGATCGAGCAGGGTCAAGCTTCGTCGCGCCCGGCTCCGTCGAAGACATTGGCGGCGTTTACTCGCCTGGCAGCAAGGCTCCGGCAAGGTGGTCACTCCCGCCATGGTCCGAGTATGACCGGGCACATAGATGATGTCGGTCGTCCTGTTTTAGGATCAGAGTCGTAGGGGTCAGGGCTCATGGTGTGGCTCCCGACTGCCTGGCTCAAGAACGCGCAAAACAACCGGTGGATTCTTCCATCGTAACCCAGCCACCGTGTGGAGAAGACCTTTCACGGTCGGGAGGCGTGGCTTCCTTGGCGGCATGCCTGCTCGACGGCGTCAACCATCTCCGCACCAGGCGCTCTCCAGGGTTGGTGGGTGGGCGTTCCAAAACCCGTTTCGGCGGGCCTGAGTGGCGATCGCCCAGCAGAGTTCGCACCTCCGCTGACGAAGATAGCGTTGCGGGTCGTGATTGGCACCACCGGGCACCGCTACGGTCGCGGTGCCCGGTCTTCGCCCAGGCCCTCACCCCGCCAAGTCGATGCCACCCCAGCCTGTCAGCTCCGGGGCACACGAGCTCAATGAAAATCTGGCTGCAGTCGCTCTGCCTGGCGGGCCGGTTGGCGCTATCAGGCGTGAATTCCTCGCGGGGTGTCTTGCTGCAGTCATCCTGCCAACTGCATTCTGCCACGTGAATCGTACGGGGCGTGGCCCCGGAAGTCAGCGCAGCGAGTTCGAGGTTGCCCATGAAACAGGCATTGATCGAGGGTCCGTGGCTTGTAGCGATCGCGGCGCCAGGCCACGGCTGATCTGGCGGGTCAGCGAAGGGGTTGTTCGGCCCATCGCGCGCGGGCTTTTTCGTGTGGTGTGAAAGCCAGATGCCGTTGGCAGGGCATGACAGGCCTGTAGGCGCTTCGCGGGTAACACCGTGATCAGTAGGGCATAGGAGCTTGGGGCACGCCGTAGGGGGGCTACGGGATGAAGGGTTGTGGTTCTCCTTCGTGGGGGGTTCTCCGTGCCCACCCAGGTGCCATAGAGCTCGCTGGGTTCGCTGGCCTGATTAAGATCCGTGGTTGTTTTCGGACGTGGAGGGCGCAGGGAAGTAGCGCCACCGTCCTCAAGAAAGCGGGCAGGGGTGCCGGAGGGCATTCGCCTGTGGCGGATGTATTCCGGGCTCCGGGAAGCTGCGACGCGGGCACATGGGGGGGACTCCTGGGGGCGGCCGAAGGGTTGTAGATTTCTCATTGTCGGGCTTGCCTGACGCTGCTGCACGATTTTTCCGGATCAGGGATTGGTGGGGAAATCCGGTTGAGATTTCCGCCCGATTAATGGGAGCCCAAAACCCAGGGGGGCCGAGGGGGGGGAAATTTATTTTCCCCTGGGGGTCCTTTGTG
>Ga0163217_1018725_pt1 | contig 13873 bp, 11 predicted proteins | sample SynspAceP_FD_185933 | JGI IMG/M metagenome (GOLD analysis project Ga0163217, IMG submission 185933) | Saline lake microbial communities from Ace Lake in Antarctica - Synechococcus sp. Ace-P (PacBio error correction) | ecosystem: Environmental > Aquatic > Non-marine Saline and Alkaline > Saline ... | reverse complement strand
AATTCACCACCAGGTTTGTGATATTTGTGTAATCTCAAAGGCAGTCAGTTGAAATAGCCCGTTTTAAGTTTATCCTCAATTTGCAGTTGAATGTTATTCCTTGAACGCCTAAATAAGTTAGAATGAATTCGCTCAAGAGTTCTGCCAATATTGGTGTTGGTTCAATTCAATTTGAAGGTTTACCTATCAACCAATTTTTTGGTGCGTCAAACGTCGTAACCAAACCGGCCAAACTATTGGAGCTCTTCCAAAAGTCATGGAATACGGTAATTGAGAATCGGATGCATTTTATTAACAGTTTGTAGGCCTAAAATGGCGTTAAGGTGGTGTACGCAATTCATGGCTCATATTTGCAAAAAATTCATTCACGCTGTTGTTCTTGCAGTAGTTCCTAAGCCAGTGTTCAAGTCAAGTTACATTTTGATCAATTTTGACCCCTCATTGGAGGAAAAGGTATTTGGCAAGAATTCCTATTTCGCTTCCTTCTATGGATAGGCAGCGAAGTTCCTCTGGAATACCAAGGTCATAATTGACGATCGCATTTGGTAAATCTTTTGATAATTTTTTAAAAAATAGATTAGATGAAAAAAACCGGGAAGCAAGAATGGAAAACAAGGCATTACCCATAGTAAGTTTGTATACTTTGCGTGCGTACTTGTAAACCATTTTTAGTTTAAAATATTCTGTTCCATATTGGAATTCAGATATTTTTTTTCGCTTTCCATCGAAATACGTAAACTCCTTGAGGTACTTAAAAATAATATGCCTGGGGAGAATTTGTTAGTTGATTGAAACCCTCTTTTAATGGTTCAATGAATTTTCTCCAGTATTATAATCGGAGAAAAAGTTTTGGAATCTTTGGTCTGTAGGCCAAACTGCTGAGACCTGTTCAGGGTAATATAAGTTAACTGGCCCTTTGGAATCTATTAGATAAATTGACTGCACTACGGCTATATTATCCAAGTTACGATATAACGGATTAGGTTAATATTGATTATAAGGATTACCAACTTTTTTGTTTTCACTGTTAAAATAATGGGACTTGCGACTCGCAGGGTAGGGGTGTATGAGAGAACTGATTACACCCGTTATTTCTTCGTTTTTTAAATTAATAATTGGAAAAGTAGTGCTTCGCCTTTATTTATTTGGATGCCCTCTTTAAAATATTCACGTATCTCCTTTTTGTTTAGGTTGTTGGAATTCTTGAACTTTGCCCTTTTCCTTTCAAAACGAATTAACTTTTCTTTTTCCATTTTCATCGCGTTCCAGCAATCTTTTGAAAATAGGTTCTTTGTTCAAGAATAACACATAACAGTTGATCTATATCGTTGTAGTTTCTTACAGAAGGACGGTGTATATGCTCTTGTTAGTAGGACTCAAAGCTATGACTGCAATGTCATTGGTTACTTCATTAAGTAAAGCATAGAACGATTGTTTCCGCCAATTCAAGAGGCCTGCATCATACGTTTCTTTTTGAATGTGCCGTCAATACTTGGGATGCCTTTCTGAAAACCAAATACCCAGATAGCAGAATGGAGAAAAATGATTAGACCAGTAAAAAAAAGGGCAAAACGGGTTACTATGTGGAATGTCTTAATTTCATTTAATGCGCCAATATAAAAGTATATTCAAAGTATTTATTCTTTTATGGATTGAAACCAAAAGCTTTTGCTCGAACCTTCCTTTTGTTAATAAAACATTGGGGAATTCTGTTTTATCCATACTTAGATTACTTATGGGTTTAAAAGTTACATTATGGAGTTGGTTTGTGAAGGGAGTAATACATATGGAAAAAAAGAAATAACCTTTTACTTATATTTGTTAGCGCCCCTATAAAATTAACTTTGATTAATGGAAAACCCTACGCCCACGGCACTTTTATATGCCATCCCATTTTTTGTATCCTTTTTGACGATAGAGATAACCTATGGCTATTTTGTAAGAAAAACAAATGCATAAGGTTTATGGACACGTTTTCCAGTATTAGTTCTGGGGACTACCATATAATCAAGGATACTTTAGGCCTGCAATTGATGTGGTTTCTTATTCCATTCTTGTTGGAACATTTGGCAATTACAGAAATTAAGGCTACCTGGTTGAGTTTGGACCATTTGCTTTTATAGTGCTCCGATTTTGCGGTTACTGGAAACCATAGGTTACAGTCATTAAGGTCAAATATTTTATGAATCAGCATGTAATCCACAAGCAGAGAAGAGGTTTAATTTGGCATGCGCCCTTAGACAACCAATTAGTAACTAATAGGCTATTTTTCGTTGTTTCTGGTTTCCTGCGGCCGTTTTTGGGTTCCCCATTTAGTCATAAGCTATTTTGGCTCCCTAACATTTGTTTGCCCAGTTTTCGGTACCATTCCAAGACAGTGAGTTGGAAAAATGCGTTGGTTAGAATATGTCTTGGTAACCCCTTTCCCAGCAACAGGGTGCACCATGCCCATAAATCCGGAATAACATTAGATAAGAATTTAGGGCAGATACTTTGTGTTTGGGATCGTTATGTTTCCAGCCAATTTCAGGAGGGAAGGTTGGACGAGGTAAACTCCCCAATATGGAGTTTTGAAAGCCGGGGCCGGAACTTGGAAATCCTGTAATTATCAATTTTCAACCATTTGTGGGAGGATAGGCCTGGATGCATGGCGTACAAAAAGTTTTTTTCGGACAAATTGCGGTATTTGGTTCATGCCCACTGGCGGAGCCGAATGATTTGAAAGGACAAGTATCCAATTACCATTACTCGAGATGTTGTAACCACTTTTAAAAGATATGAATCCGTGCTACCAATAGGATCAAGTTATATGCTATTTTTCAGATTTCATTAATTTGGATATTTAATGATGTTTTATGCTCTTTAATTATTTCCGAAATAGGTTTGAGGGTCTAATGGTATCAGTGCTTTATTTTTGTTGGAATCTATGGATCATACGACTTCTCATTGGATAGGAAAAAGTATGCTGTGCTATAGAGCGATCAGGGGGTTGGCCGGAATATCGTGGGACTTAGCTTATTTTGGGATTGGTTTGGGCCTAACTCGCTACCTTACGTGGGCCATGTATGGGTTAGGAGGCTTACTTCCTAAATTTACCCATTCTTTTGTGGAGTATACTTTACCTATTTTGAAAGGGAGGAAAGGGAATTGGAAAGTGGTTTCTTAACAATTTTGAAACAACGTTCTTGATGAAGTGAGTATACTTTTACTTTTGTAGTTTTGAAAATAAAATATTATGATAACTTTCCTTATTTCTGAGGCCTTTTCGAAACTTCTATGTCCACTAATTCAATATAGCGTTCCATAGCTTCTTCAATGCTTTACATTTTTGGGCTTGATAAGTGCATTGGCTTTAAAAGCATTTATTTAGGGGGTCCTGCTTCCTGGATGGGCTAAAATTGCGGGTTGGCAAATTTTAAAATAAGCATATAGTTTTAATAAAAGATCTGCAGGGAAGAGGCATCGGATGTAATCATTAATGAAATCGACCGCCGCTATTAAATTCTTTTATAGTTTATCGTCTTCATTTTCTTTTTGTACCCATCTGTAGTTGCCAATACATGTCTTTCGCCCCTGTTACTTTTTGGTGCAATTTTACGGTTATCGCACTATTCAAGGTAAGACAAAAATTCTTACTCTAGAGCCAAATTTAATGAATCCTGCATTCTTCGCCCTTTGATGAACACTTCCCCCAATTTCCGCATAGATTAAACAATACGACGGGCCATAGCTCCTGCGATTTTGGCGGTATTAGTATGTCCCCAAACTTCGGGTATTTATGACAACCGTAAGTTCTTTCGTTCTCTTCATGGATTTAGGATTTTGCCAGGCCACAGATATTTTCCAGCATGGTATTTAGAAAACTTAATAAGTCCACTTACCGGATATCTTGTTACATGTACATTATCGGGGACATAAAATAGAAACTTGGAATACGTTTTTTGCCTTTGAAATATTTTCCGTTTCCTCTACTTCTTCAATTACAACCAAACCTTACCATCTACGGGTGCCAATATTTCATCAAAACTTTTAGTGCATTCCTTTTAGGGTTTCTAAGAATCTGCAATATTAAAACGGTAGGATTAAGCAGTGAAATTATTTTGAAGTCAAATTTAAGCCAAGTTATATCTAAACCAAATAATTGGCCAATAGAATAATGGAACACACTATAATAAAGGTCTGGTAATAATAAAATATATATATATGCCCTTTCTTATGAAACATGTGAAAAAAATTAAAGTTAAATATGCAAAAAGGTGCTTGCAAACCACCAAACTGTTCCAACCTGTCCAACATTCCACCATTCCAGTGTAATATAAGCACCACTATCTTTGACCCCGGCGGACCTTTTAAATTTAGATTTTCTATTCAAGGTCGCCCCAAACCACCTGTTCAATACAATGGACCGATGCTAGTATTAACCATTGTGTCAATGAAATATTGGTTTCATATTTCGACAAAAAAATAGGCTTGCGGCCCCCAATGCAAAACAAATCCTCCTATTGCTGCCTCAATTGTTTTTTTTTCGGCGGAAATGGACGGAAACAATTATTGCCGACCTATACTTTTGCCCACCCAAAGTAAGGCAAATGTGTCCCTCACCCAAGATAAGGATAATACGCCCATAACAGAAAACTGGGCAAATTCATGTCTTTATAGGGAATCATAGTTAGGAAAAATTACAACCTCCCCCTATATAAAATAAACCTATTATAAAATTTTGAAATGTGTTGAACAATTTTTCCTTTCCTGAAAAAGTAGTCAAACATAATACAAAGTTAATGGTTATTGTTAATTAAACATTCAAAATATTGGATGAGGATCTTACTCATCGATCAGATATTATAAATGCCCACCAAAGTTGCCAATAGGCAATAAAAATGTGATATTCTGGGAAGTTTTACCATACGTTTGTATTTCGTATAGGGCAGGCCAATCCAAAGTTCATAAACAAAAAGTCAAGCATTCAGAGCCTCAGAAATACGCGGAAAGTAGTAAAATTACATATACCGCACCTGTAAAAGTAAGCGCCTTAAAATTTCTCTCATGTTATAGTCTTCCAGAAGTAAAAGATAAAGATTTTTTAGAACTACTTCCGTAAGTTAAGAAATCGTTCTGAATGTTTCGGCTGTGGTTTGAAAATGTTTAATGGTGGTTGATTGTTCGCTTGGGAATTACATTCTCTGTACTTTCTTTTTTAATTGTTTAATCCCTTCACCAATGGATTCTACCATTTGACTGGTAGTGCCAAAAAACAATAACATTTGATTGTAATTCGTGAAGTTTTTCTTTCCTTTAGTTGGTTGAGAAACTAAAATGGACCATTTTGGCGCTATTAAATGTTCACAGGTGGTAAAAAATATTTCACTCTTATGGGTGGTCGGTGAAAATTTATTCCTGTTTGGCAAATTTATCTTCCAATCTCTGTCCATTGGAAAAGAAGGTCTGATCTTGCCCATTCGTTCTCAATGATATATTGTCCAAAATTGCTAAATACTCGCTAATGGAGTCGCAATACAGACTTTTCACCGTCTATGCTTTAAAATTAATGGTAAACTTTTCGTCACGTGGGAATATTTAAGTCGGGCATATTGCTGCCCTCTTGTTTCCACAGTTTCTTTGGAAAACTCCTTTTTTCCCCTCCCCCAAAAGTTTATTTCAAATAACCCCTTAAATATCTAAAACGCTCCTTCTGGTTCCTACGTCTATAGAACAACGAATTATTATTTTTTTATTTTTTTATTTCTTGACGTCCGATTTCCGGACCAATATCCTTTCGTTTGCTTTTTCTTCTTTTCGGCCGGCAATAGTTTTTCTTCTTTTTCTTCTTTCTCGGCTTCCCTCAGCTTCCATCCTCTTATCTCTTTCAAAAAGGCGTTTGCCGAATTCTTTTCCAAATTCGTCCTTAAATATAAACTTCTTTTCCAATAATCGCTCTGCCAATTCGGTAAGTTTCTTTGTTTTTCTGATAATAACTCAACCGTCTCAAATTTACTGCTCCTCAATAAGCTTGGAAATCTCTTTTCTATGGTCAATGCAGTCTGTTCCCGCTATACGCGGTTTGAGGAAACCATATTTCATTTTGACCAGATGAATCGTTTAATAGGTGAGGATTTCCTATCTCATCATTTTAAACCGTAAATTGCGTTACCATGGCCCTAGCTTGTTTGGTTACTTTTTCCAAATCGCTTTAAGTGCACCTGTAGGGATATTTGGGTTAAAGATGACTTTTTCAGCAAGGCCCTCCTCCTAAGGTAGCGCACATTCATCTTTCATTGGATCTGGGCGAACAATTAAGCGTCTTCAGGTACAAATACAAGCTGCACCTAAAGATTGCCCTCTAGGTACTATAGTTTACTTTACCAAGTGGTTGCTGCATGTTCAACATCCAGCTTTACCGTTGCGTGTCCCGCTTCGTGAATAGGCAATGGTTTTCTTTTCACCAGGTGTGATTATTTTTATTTTTTTTTCTAAACCGCCAAACGATTCTATCCCACGGCATCAAAAGGTCTTTTTTTTGGTACTGCTTTCTTTTTCCTTACGTGCTTTGCGATTACAATGGACCGCTTTCGTTACAAACATTGGCATATCGGCACCTGAAAAACCAGGCGTTTGTTTGGCTAGGAAAATCATAATCCAGCGTCTCCGCTGTTTTTATTGGTCTAAGGTTGAACTTCGAAAATTTCTTTACGTTCCTTATATCTGGGAAGTATCAACATATCATCTGTCTGTCTCAAATCGGTCCTGCTCTCATTTAAATGCCTGTCCCAATACATCGGCACGGTGAGGTGGCAGCCAATACAATAACGGTTTGTGTTGGTACCAAAACCATCCATTCTGTCAATAATTGGTTCCAAGGTGTTCTTCCCTTTCATCATTGGAGCCTGTTGAAGTTATTTTTTCCTTTTCTGGCCCTTCCAATAGCATCGCATCTCATCCAATAAATAATGGCAGCGTTTGATTTGTCCTTGGCTTGTTTAAATAGGTCCTTTACCCTAGAGCTCCTACTTCCTACGAACATCTCTACAAAAAATCTGATCCAGAAAGAGAAAAGAAAGGAACTTTGCCTCTTCCCTGCAAAACTGCCTTTGGCCAATAAGGTTTACCAGTCCCGGAGTCCTACTAACAGGGTCCTTTAGGGATTTCCCTCCTAAAGAGGTATATTTATTCCGTTATTTCTTAAGAAATCTACTATTTCCATCTTTCCTCCTTGCACCTTCTAGTCCCGCAACATCCTTTTAAATGAGGTTCTTTGTAATCTGTTTTTTTCGTCCAATAGTTTGGCTTTTGGATTTGCCAATATTGAATATTTGACCTCCGCACCACCTCGGCACCTTCCGGACATACGACGCATTAAGTAAATCCAGATTTACCTATGATTCAACACAAAGGGCAATAGGGGTTAACAGAAGTTCGGTGGAAGCACATTGGATTCCTGATCGTATGTTAGCTTCGTGTTCTAGACTGTTTTCCTTTTTGATATCATTGATCTCGTTTTCAAAATTCTGCTGATTCCCCTAGTTAACTTATGTACTGTTGGTGCAGCAGTAGGCCGTTAATGAAAAAGGGTTGGTTCGGAAACAGTCCTTGTGAACCTCTTTATTTAAAGCCTCTTCTGTTAAGGAAGATTTTTGTTGTCTAGTATTGCGATAACCAATATTTTTTCTAATATCCCCATTTCAAGGTATTTCCTTTGTAACTTCGGGATGTACTGCTTTTTGGTGTTTGCAAAGTTTCGCTGCCGAAAAATTGAAAAACCAAATTAACATATGTGCTATTAACCTTATCCAACCAAGTATTGAATTTTGGTTTTTTTCTGCGACCTGTATTTATTTTCTTTTGCATTATTTTTTTTACTGATGAAGCTACTTCAACTGCTGTTACTTGGCATTCTCCCAAAGTCCTTTCTATATCAAATATTCTCTTCACTTGTTTTTTGAAATACATTTGTTAACCACTACGTTTACGTAGTCATTAAAAAACCCATTCTAGCATTATCCGACCTTACTACATGCCAAGGTTTGTCTTGTTGCTTTACTAACGGTTTTTGGATGGAGCCTACTATGGCGTTTACATGTGTGTTGGAAGTACCATTACAAATAATAAAGTGTAGTCACAAACAGTATTCTTCATATCTCTTAGATCAAGTAAATTGTATATCATGTCCTTTAACCTCTTTCTATTCTCTTAAAATTAAGGCAAATTTAAACTCATTCTGCGCTACTTTTCTTCTGTATTCAAAAAATTTTAATTTTTACAAAGTTATTATTTTTTTGTTTTTTTAACTTATTGTTTTTAACCAATTTACATTATATATAATCATAGATTGTATATGGCAATTAATCAAACTTACTATATGTGCCACGGACTCCACAAATGCCTATTTAAAGGATTGATGTTCAAAACAAGAATCCCCCTGGGGATTTTACGGTTGTAATGGCCCATTTCCCAAATTGAAGGGTCGTGGGCAAAGGGGACAACTTGGCTTTCCGAAGCCCGGTAAAAACCTGACATGTAGCGGCGTATTGGTTAAGTCTCGCTGACATTTAACGTACGGATCAAATTTCTTCTTAATATTTTTGTTTCTCTGGCAATTACGAAACACTTTCCCAACTACAAGTACCTGATTTTGAAGATAAATGGCCTAACGGACATTATGTCAGGACTTCTAAATTTGTGGAATTCTATATCGGAAAATATGTTGTCCGGACAACATTATTTCTCAGGCACCTCCAATTAATTTGGGGGGGGAAATTTTTTTTGGGTATTTAAAATGGTTTTTTTTAAAAAATCCAATTAACGTTTAATAACCTGCCGAAATGTATTCCTCATTAAAAAAGCATATTTATTGGGAAGAACATTAAATTTGGAAGAGCTACTCCTTAAAAATTGTGGGATAATTTAAAAAAAGGGGGGGGGGCTTTTTTTTTTTTTCTTGAAACAGGTGGGGAGAGGATCGTGAGGGCCCTATTTGATAGTATGAGACCACAGGCTTTTTTAGAAAAGACAAGCCTTCCACTTTCAGCAAATCAAGATAATGAAATGTTTATGGGGCTTTATAAAAAGGGGGGTTTTATGGAAGAAAGCTGCAAATCTTAATGGAGGATAATATTCCTAAAGAATTCATTAAAGGAGGGAAAACTTTTGTATTAAATCCAAAATTAGGGATAAACTTATAAATTGGAAAGTTATCGGACAGTGTTTCCAATTGAAATTGTTGATAGGCGCATTTTTATCATTTCATGGCCATTCATGGCATTTTGAATTCTCCTTTCAAAACTTAACGTCACTTCACTTTCAGTATCATTATTTCAGTAATATCTGCCTGTTTAAGTAAAAGGGAAATTTTTCACCTGGCAGCTCCAAAAACTTAATTGGGATGCGGAGTTGCTGTTTTTTTTGCAGTTACAATTTTCGGCATTCCGGTAAGTGCAAATAAAAGCGGTTTTTTCATTGATTACCTCAAACTACTAAATTTTAGCATTAAGTTCTCAAATTTTTCACGTCGTTAAGAAAATCAAAAAACTTCCTTACTACTTTTATTTACTTTTTTCTTGGATCTACGGTCGTTTCTAATACAATAATTTTTATGATTGCAGTTAGAGGGTTGCTTTTCCACTCTAGTAGGTTTTTATTAATTGTGATTCTCTTTTATATAGTTGTTTTCTGAGGCTGTTGGAATTAAAATCGTATCGCTCAATGTAATGAAGTCAGACCATGTTTTTTAAAATTTTCATTGGCTTTACGTTCAAATCCATAAGTAAAAATGGCAGCATTTCCTTTTACATGTGGCGCCATTTATTTTTAAAGGCTTTCAACGGCATTCAGCTTACTTTTTCCAGTGCTGATCAAATCTCAATGACAACCACGGCTTTGATTTGCTCCAGTTTACCTTTCTATTTTGGTTTTGCCGCCCGTGCGATTTGGCTTCCGCCGAACTAAAATAAAGGGAAGCCCTAAATATTCGGAACAACATTCCTATGGCCGATAGCTCCCGAGCTTACACCGCTATCACATCTGTGCTTGCCGTATTAGGCTTTCTACTTGCTTTTCCCATTTGTCCCGACATAATTTCTTAATGCTTGGGTATAGAGGATTATCCTATTATCGCAATAAAATTGGAGATTTCCCAACCTGAAGCCCCCCCCATTTTTTTGTTAAAAAAAAAAAAAATTGGGATTTTTCAGGTTTCAACTTAATGCATTAATTTGTAGCAGAAGCTCTGCAAGTTTTTTTGGCAGCTGTCTTTGTCTAAAACCCATGACGCCAAATGTATTAAAAGTTTTTGTTAATGAGTCTCTCTGATATTGACAATACAATTTATCGGATACGGCAATATAATATTTTCTGTGAACGGGTCTTGCATATTAACGAAGCAATCGACTCTTTGGCAAATAAAAAACTTGTGAAGCTTTATTTTATCCCATCCAACCATGAAGAGATCTTTTAAAGAAATTTATCGAAGAAAATACCAATTTGGTGGTAGCAGCAGGCGGAGTTGGTAAACCAATAAAGCAGTAAGGTTCTTTTTATTTTTACACGTTAACGATAAATGGGATCTGCCTAAAAGGAAATTGTGATAAGGGGTGAGACGATAGAAGAATGTGCATTGCGCGAAGTTGAGGAAAGAAACCGGGTAAAGGGCTTGAAAATTGAAAAATTTCTAAAGGACAACCATTCATTCTCTTTAAGAGGGAACGGCGAGGTTATAAATTAAAAGAAGTGCATTGGTTTGCCATTGAAAACAAATTTTAAAGGGATTTGGTAGGCGAGGCCAGTGGGAGGGAATAGAAAAAGTTAAAAATGGAAAGGGCCCGGAAAAAATTAAAAAAGCCCTTTGGGGAAAATTCCTATTGCGAACATCAAAATCCTGTTAAGATTAATTGGATTAATCCTTCAAGATTCGGATAATAGATATTGCATATGTTCCCGTTTCGTAGTAATTAGACTGATTTGTATATCCAGTTCAATTGGGCGTACCAGTCCACCTTGAAAAGATACTGTCCAAATTCCTTTTTTCAATTCAAATTGGTTTTTGATTCTTTATCTCATGTAGGATTTCCAAGGCAAGATCTTCGAAGACATTTATTGGCGAGAAGCTTTCCTTTTGCCTGTAATCATGGACATCGAAAAAATTCCATGTAAAGAACGAATCCGTTGCTTCAGTTCCATGGTCTCCAACAAATAGCGCAAAACCCCTTTTGATTGGTAGGGACTAGGAATATCGCCAGAAAGTTGAAATTGATTTTTGTTTACTCGCAGAAACTTTGGTGTTGTAATGCGGGTTAAATGCCCCTCATAGGATTTTTTGAAAAAGTGCTAAAACTATCTAATTTTTTAAGACTCTACAAAACTAGAAGAGGTATCTTCCTTAAAGTCTTATTAATTATTGGTTCGGTCAAAAAATCATTTTTATCAAACCCTTTCTTATTACATTATGCCTTTTAGGATTTCTAACCTTTCATGGACGGGTTATATAATTAATTTTGATATCAACTTCTTTTTTCAAAAGGTCTTGTTTCTATCATATTTTAGCCGTGAAAAACCCGTTATTTCACTTATAATACTCGTCGCTCGTACCCTTGAATTGCTAAAATGGTTACTTTTTAGGTCAATAGCCATTGGCAGCGGAGTAATTTTTGTCTTTCTAGATATCCCTCAAAAGCATTCTCCCGTAAATCCTTAATTTTTTGTATAATACCTTTTCGGATATGTCCAAAAATTTTTCGTCATTAACGTGTTATTACACCTTCCACTCTTTGTTTATAGTGGTTTTAGCATATTGTGTTTCAACCATTAGCCAAGGTATTTCCACAGTGAGTATAGCCAGTAAGAAATACCTAGGGATAGTCTACTAAACTGGGTAAATCCTTTTTCGGGACCTGGTTAAATACATTTACAAGGCGACCGAGGGGGGGGGCCCGGGCCGGGGATATATTTCTAAATGTCCCAGTCCGTTGTGGTCAATGAACTTTCTAGGGCGGGCATCATTCTTTCATGAAGGTTAGTTTTCCTAATTTCTCCGCCCAGTTTATTGTGTTGTGTAAATAAGTGGGTAAGCGTGTATTGGTAGTCCGCACCCATTGCTACGGCTGTTATCTATAAAGATATCCGGTTTTATTAAATGAAATAATTTTTGGTGCAAAAGTTTGGGCATTTTTTGGAGTCCGATTTTATTTAAATTCCCGATTAAGATACATTAATTTTTTGCGTTGCCCTTAAAACCATAAGCTTCAGGTCCATTTTGGTTACCCTAGAATGTTAGTGTAGAGTTCCTGTTTAAAGGGCCCCACCAACATTGTGTAAAATAGGTATAGGTTATAACACTACTACTGTGTTATTTCGGAGGTCAATATTGTTCATTGCCAAGTCCCCTAAATAAAAGCATGGTTTGCATCTATACCATCGCTTTCTCCGGGATGGATTACCCATTATTTATGAATTAGGATACTCTATATTTCATACTTATTTTTTTGAAAATTTAAAGTCTCGGCATCGGGGATGGTTAGGTGGGACATATGCAATGGATAGCCGCTATCGTATGGTACCTATTAATTCCTGAATATTATTTCGGAAATTCTTTGGCAAGTGAAGGTAGAAGTCCATGATTTTGTAGGATAAGTTGGGCTGTTTCTTCTCCATTACTACGCTTCAAAAACAGTTTTAATGTTTTTCTTATTTTCTTTTCTTTTTTGGTCTTCGCCAAGAATAAGAACAAGCAATACAAAATTAAGTCTTACCAGAAGTTTTCATGCGTACATTCTGAAATTTGTTTAAAACTCAAAAAAAAGGACTTTAGAGATAATTCTCGAAAACGGATATGATGGTAGTTTGGTTATACTGTTGAAATAAGTCCAAAATGATTTTCAAAAAACTCAAAGTTAGCTAAAAACTGGGTAATAAACGGGGAAATGGCAGTTGGTAATTTCTTGATTTTGGCATCTTCGAATTAGGTTTGCTATTAAATATGATTTACTGTTGGTATGTTTCAATGACTTGGAAATTTTCAGCCTGTCCCTTGTCATATGATCAATAGAGGGGTTACAATATTATGATTGATGCTTTTGGTTTAGAGGCAATTTTATAAAATCTCTTCCAAAAACTCCCATCCATCCATAATGGGTGCATTGTTAAGCTCTAGAAAAATTAAAATCGGCGAGCTTCCGATTGTTTTTATCAATCATTTCTTTATTCAGTTTCAAGAGCCATTTTGTCCATTTTTAAACCTCAGAAATTGGTATCACAAATGGGAACGGGAATCAATATTTTTTTTAATACCGTAAAACTGTATATCGGGTCGTCATCGACAATGAATATGGAGATAAATTTTTTCATTAAAGTATATGTAAATGTGCTTCAAATTCCACCTGTACTTTGTAGCAACTATTTTACCTTCGCATGGCTTCTATTTGATTTTTAGGCAATGTATTACCCAGTCCTTGGCTAGGCTATGCCGTGGAAGGTTTGTTACATTCGAATAACTTGGATCCAATTTTTAAGTCCAACCCCATTCCGTTATTCTCGAATATACTTCACTTTACCGATAATGCTGCACATATTGCCAGCTTAGTTTTATAATAGGAGGAGTGTCCTGCTTTCTTATATTTTTACAGCATTTTGGATATATTATATTTGCTCAAAATGTTTTTCAAGTAAACCGGTGAACAACATTTACGCTAACCTCATCGGATATTTCCGCTTGATGACCGTTGCTCGTTTTTATCTAGCTCTGCGAAGTTCATTTTAGAACAGCGTGACTTTTTTATTAAAATCGTTACCTCTTTCTTGATTTATTGTAGGACTCCGTATTAATGGCCACTATATCGTAAAGTTATGTAAGGCTGTCCATTAGATTTTTTAGCAGGAATCCTCT
>Ga0163217_1068789_pt1 | contig 13874 bp, 11 predicted proteins | sample SynspAceP_FD_185933 | JGI IMG/M metagenome (GOLD analysis project Ga0163217, IMG submission 185933) | Saline lake microbial communities from Ace Lake in Antarctica - Synechococcus sp. Ace-P (PacBio error correction) | ecosystem: Environmental > Aquatic > Non-marine Saline and Alkaline > Saline ... | reverse complement strand
TGAATGCTATTCGGACCAAGCAAAAGGGTCAAGTGTCCGAAACGAATACTGAGTAACCATTCACAGCAGCAGCAAAACCCACAAAAAGTAAGAATGCTGGATGGCCACCTGATCTTCTGCTCTTCGATGGTTTTTTAAATCGAAGTTGGGCGTAGCCCAAATCCGTAAATCTGAAAAAATGATGCGTTTAACTTGCACCATTAGACAAACACCAGCGAGGCAGATCGAATCAATATTTTACCCTCATTTTTGCTAAGAACACACTGCCTGTGTCATAAATTAGGCTCACCCCTGTTGCACGTTAAGTGACCCGTGGTCTCCTCGAAAAGCTGTAATTGTCTTCCATGGCTTCTAAACACTTGACTACTTTACGCCAACCAGAGAGACGAGTATATATTCCTACCTGGCCGTGGTGTATAAACAATTCCACCCTATTGCAGCTGGCCATTATTTAATTAGCCAACAATCGTAAATTTGCCATTCCTTGGGCTTCGGTACATTTTACAGTATTGGCAGATTTTAAATTATCTGCTGCCGCCCAAATTATGGATGCCTCTTATTTGGTCTCTACTCAAAACATGCCCTGGTGACGTGGGAGTGGAGCGAATCGTTTGACTCGGGCATTCATGTAGTATTATCGACTTTTGCGCAGAGAATGGTTACCTATATATTAGCAGCCGATATGGGCGAGCAGCGCGCGAATAAAAAAAAAAAAAACCCGACTTCATCTCCTTTTAGTCTTGTGGCTCTGGACGCCCTTAGGCCAGTCCACCCACCTCAGAACAAAAGGCTCCGTTAGCCCCTGGTCGAGAATGAGCCAATTAAGCACAAGGCCATTTAGTTGTCGATTGAAAACCAGTATGGTTCTTCGCTTACCGTTTAGGGTTAACAAACCACCCTGGGACCACAACTGAAAGAAAAAATATAGTTCAGCTTGTAAATAATCGACATCAAAGCACACGAGCCTCTAGTCGAGCAAACTAAATTTTTTGGAAGATAACATCAATGTGTGGAATTGCTGGGTTTACGCACTTTCAAGGTAACATGGGGTAACCTAGACACCCTAAAGCGTATGGGTGAAAGCCATTTCATCCATCGTGGGCCCGAGCAGGTAAAGAGTATCTTGTATGAGCATGTTGGCTAGCCCACAGACGTATTAGCAATCATTGACTTATCCGAAAACTGCGGTGGTGGCAACCCATTGACCTCAGTTGATTGGACGTTATATTCATTGCCTTTAATTGGTGAAATTTTATAACTTTCTGAGCACTCGGACCCAAACTTTAGTTCGACGGAAGGCTTACGTGTTTAGATCCCATTCAGATATCTGGAAGTTCATGACTGGCTCTGTATGTCGCGATGGCATCTAAACATGCTCGCATAAATCAATGGCATGTTTGCCTTTGCCTTGTGGGACACCCAAAAACCAAAAACTTACTGATTGCTAGAGGACCGCTTGCGGTAAGAAAGCCCTTGTACTATTGCATACAGACAAAGCAATTTGCTTTCGCCTTTCAGAAATAAAGCTATTTTAACCTTGCCTAAATTGTAGCAAAAGACTCGCATATTTACGCGGGCATGATTGTTTTGCTTACCAATATGTGCCAGACCAAAAACGATATTTACCAAGATCCCACAAATTACCCCAGCCCACTTATATGTGGAGTCAGTGCCGATTGGCATTGAAATTAAACAATATTGGGATGTCAGTTTTTAAAAACGCACCAGTCTGAAAATGAAGCGACATTAACCACACAAACTACTGATTTAGCGACCCAACGCACCAAAGATCGGCGCATGGGTCAGTGACGTCCCTTAGGCGCATTTTAAGCGGGTGGCATCGATTTCAAGCGGCGTCTGTGGCCATGATGGCCATTAAACGAGTTTAAAACGCGGTTTAAACGTGCTCGATTGGCTTTTGATGATAAAAAATTCAACGAAACTGAGTTGCTTCGTAAGAGCGAAAAAATACCACACGAGCACCATGAATATAGGTGCATCAAAAATGTGGCTGAAAATTTTTAGAAAACATATCTTTCAGTTATTTTGACGAACCTTTTGCAGGGGACCCTTCAACTAGTGCCCACATTTTGTTCTCTGAGTTAGGCGCGTGCGCAGGTCACGCGTAGGCCATAGCAGGATGATGGTGCGATGAAGTATTTGCGGTTATGAAAAAAAATACACCACCTGATGCATATTGAAAATAAACTACGTCAGAAGTTTCAAAATTTATCGTAAATTCTGTGTTTCCGCCACTAGCCAATTTATTTGCTAAAAGTGAAATTGGACCGTATTTCGCAAGGGCCAAATCATTACTCAACAGCCTGAGTCTCATACCTGCCATGGGCTTTATATCACAAATGCGCAAATTCGAAGACCTTTCTGTGGCAGCGTTTAGCTTTTACAAGCAACACCTTAAAGAAACTAGGCGCTTATCACCAGCACAGCTAACCCTAGATGCTTACAATCAAAAGCTGACGGTCCTGACCATTTACTAAAACTTTGTATACCGATTTAAAACCTATTCTGCGGGTGGCATTTAGTCAAGGTAGACCGCATGAGTAATGCGCCAACTCCTTAGAAGTTCAGGCGCCCTTACTGGTTAAAGACATTCGTCAATTTGCTGCCACCCTACCCTCAAATATGAAATTCAAAAACGTTGAAAGAAAAACACATATTAAAAAGAAGCCTTTAAAACCCCTATTACCGATGCATTCTATATCGTAAAAAAAAATGGGCTTTTCTGTGCCCCTCGCGTTTCGTGGTTTAGGCACGAAATTTAAAGACTTAGCTCAACGGACTACTTGTTTAACAAGAGTCAGGGTATTCAGGCAGTTTTTCTGATTATGGGCAGTTGCTGCAAGACTAATGGCACAACATCAGTCACCAAAAGCCGACCATGCCACCGTACTGTGGAGGCATGTTGATGTTTCAAATGTGGTGGTTTCGCTATATGCAAGTTCCGCCTGAGGCAGTTTCTTCCTTTATGAGTCAGACAAAATAAAAGATATCCAGTCATGCACATTCACCTACGACATGCGCATTTTGGTGGCACTGAATGGTGATCAAAAATATTATTGAAGGCTCAACAGTAGCCTATTTGAGATGAGTATTTTTTGTATCGAATCGCCGCTAGGGGCCCCTTTGCTGATGAATACTTACTCAACCAGGGCATCAAAAATTGATACTCACGCCAGACAAACCAGGCGTTTGATCTCAGCTTTAATTAAAGGCCAATCAGGACAAACATATCAAAGGTAATCACATTGATGTTCGGTGCACTGCCACGCAGTTACACGCCTTGGATTTATGGCGGTAATAGCCGCAATTAGGTACTCAGACTAAAGTTCATCTTCACAGAACATGGGCGGTTTTATCCCGACAGTAGTAGCTGGAAACGTAAAACTAATTAACCCTTCTGTTAAACCGCTGTACAGCAGCGGACTACGGCAATATCAGCGGCGGACCAAAGATGCCTTTAGTGAACTATGAAAAAACTTTCCAGCAAAAGTATTGAAGTCGTTTATAACGGCATTGCTCCATTTGGCTTATGATGAACAAGAAGTCACGCGCCTGAGAAAACACTAAGTCTTATCGTGACAATGAAAGGTGTTTGGGCACCATCGCTAAGGCTCGACCCGAATTAAAAACCATTGCTATTTTGATGCTCAAAGCCTTCAAACAAAGTCATCGATGGCGGGTATTGGGTCGCTTAAAGCTAATCATCGGGAGGATGGTGAAGAAAGACAAAATATTGAGACGCTGATCAAGGAATTGGATTTAAGCACTCAGGTATATTTTGACTGGCTACGAGCAAAGCTCAAGCTTTACTGGCAATGATGCGGACAATCACCTGCTTTATCTTTAAGCGAAGGGACATCCATGACTCTACTAGAGGCCATGTCATTGAGTAAGCCTTGTTGTGGTCACCGATGCGGGAGGTATCCTTGAAATTATTTTCAAACATAAGTTAAATGGTTTGTAACAGCTAATGACAATGCTCGGAGTATTTGCTCAAGCGATTATCGAAATTAGCCATAAAGGCAGACGAACTCAACTCGCAATGGGAAAGGCAATCATTCAGTCGGTTTCTACAGGATTTGTCAGCCAACAACTATTGTCAAAAATATCGAACATTTACCAACAATAACGGCTCTTACTCACTCGGAGTTAGGGAACAATCCTTATTACTTAGCTGCATTTTAAGAAGCAAAAATTTTTAACTCGTTTGACAAACTAAATATCTTATCAACAAATTAAAATATGACTTGTTTAATTTAATATCTTCTATAACCAGCTTGATGTTATCTCTAGTAGGTTATCAGGCCAACTTTCAAAAGGGATTATTTCAAGATGTTTTTCTTGGAGCTTACCAAGACGATAACGAAACTATCCTACTAACATACAAACTACCAATCCTTGGATTTTTTCCCATATTGATAAAACTCATCAAATTGGTATCCACATTTTTTCATTAAAAATGGATTCTTCTTTAATTTCGCCTTTTTCTGATTGATCCAACATCTTTGTATATAATGTTGTTATAGCCGACATCAATCCACAAACCCTATTGGCAGTTTAAACTTTTTATTTCTTATGTTATTGAATAAAACTCAATTTCAAGGCCATAACAATTACAAATAAACTCCAGCCATTAGTCACCGGTGTCTTTATATGCTCTCCTATGTTTCTACCTGAAAAGGCAAACCAGCGACTGCACTAGACATTATTATCTTCGATCAGAGAGTTTGGGGAAACATTTGTGGAAATGCCATGATCGGTGATGAAACGAAACATCAGCATCAACAAAAAAAAGTGTACTAAGCATCAGACCCGATAGATGATACTCATGGAAACCATATCGGTCCCACTAGCATTACATTTATCTCCACCTATGGACTAACGTCATACCCACCGATCCTAGTGTATCGGCAAAAACTCATTAAGCTGAGTTAAACCACCTACAGTAGCGTCGTACACCCATTTGCAATTACGATAGCCTTTTCCAATTTATCAATCAGAATTTATCAATTTACACTTTTTACAACTGAGTAATATTATGCTCTTCGTATGAGCAATACATGACAATATTATAAAATGATTTTACGCATTGCCTTCACAACTTTAATGTTAATAGACTTTTCTTGTTATAAAATATGCTCTGTGCAAGTCCTCTCACTGCCCTCAATACATAGCTACACACTCACTCAATAAAATTCGGTCAATTGCCTATAGAACCTGTTCAATGTACACATACATAGCAACCCCACATAAAAGATCAGGCTATACACTGCGACGCTCTCCGGTCATTGTAGCGTTATTGATATTAGTGACATTCGTGCGGACTTAGATCAACATCAGTTTTGCGAATCGTTCTAAAACGCTTTTAAATTGTTAGCCAATAAAAAACCGAGATAGATTAGACCGTTTATTTAATCGGTTATTTTCGCCTGCAAAATTCAAAAATGTGTTGTGGGCAACCATAGGTGTTCTTACCCGGAAAATAGATTACGTGGTAGCTTCCTGAAAACGCTGTAACCCCAAACCCCCAGTAACGGGTATTGCTTTTATCAATTCAAAAGCCTACTTCCCAGGATTGCACTCGCGGTCAATCGGTGCTTCAGACTGTGGATTCTGCCCAACTCAATAGTATTCAGTCGTCCGCGTTATTAGCGTCCCACCTTTGATAGGATAGACTTGCGCGCCAATCAAACCGGCCAACTTAATAGTACTCCCAAACGACGAGAATTTTAATTAAAAAATACCCAACGAGTAGAGATCACAGCCAAATGGCAATAATGGCAACCTCCCGTCGAACTTTCTGACTCTCAATATTAATACTTTATCTCGCACGCAAATAGAAAAGTAGTTGCCAACAGTGAATATCTTAGCAATACCGTCCTCCACGTTCTACAATATGATATTAGTGTGCATAGACGAACATACTGAATATTCAACAGTTACAACAGATGGTGCGATTCCCAGTAACAAATATCATTCCAAATCTGCTCTCCTCTCTACTTGAGTGTACTGCGCGACTCCTTATAGTCGCGCTCCAAAATCAATGCCTGCGCGTCATAGCCCAGAATCTATAGATTAATTCGCGTGAAGAATACATCCTCAACCTGCAAATATAAGCGCTCACCCACTCCAATAAAACATAATAGAGAACTAAACCAGCAAACAGCAACTAAAAACTTTTCAAAGCCTTCTCGCTATTAATGAAGCGGAGGAAGGGCGAAATAAAATACTCAGGATAATAGTATTAAAAATATCAAGTACCAATTATTGAGCTAGTAGCAGAGCTAAACCGCACAATAGGGACTAAAAGTCAGAACAAATTAAACACTCAACCAGAAAATGATTAATAATATATTCTGTTTATAGCGATTAAACAGAAAGTCGAGTTTTTTGTTAAATTGATTGAAATATAAATACGGCGATAGCCGTGCCTGCAGTATCGTTAAATGCAGGGATTCCTCAACAAATCCAAAACCATATATACTGAGGGGCCATAATCGACATAAGATAATAGGCATAAAACAGAGGTTTTCTTTGATGTTTAAACGACCTTATTACCGTTGGTCATTCAGCTAATAGGTATAAAGATTATACTCCCGATGGTTAATTACACTGCCTCTATTTTATCCATGTTTCACCTAGAAAAATTTATTAACCTGATATGTCATTAGGCAGTAAAAAACACCCAACTTCTTGGTATATACTCTGTGTGCTCATTCCGACAATATAATTATTGTTCGTACCGCGCTTGTTTTTAGCGAAGAGACTTATCCTTAAGTTATTGAACAGGCTTTAGAAACCTACATTATTTAGTAAAATCAGTTCGATATTTTATATCTTTATCAGAATCAATGATGGGCAGTTTAATAATTAATTCATATTGTGTCTGAAATATATTTTTAATTATAGTGAACAAGTGCAGGGTTGTCTCGGTCAATAGGATGACTCGACTCATGATTAAATAATTCGAAAATTAAGCTCACATGAAAGCAAAATTATTTGCAAATTTTTTAGCTAACACGTACTCTAAATTTGTAAGTTCAATAAAGGGGGGGCTCAGTTGCTTTATAGGGAATTTATATTGGAACCAGTCAAGTTTCGCTAAGAACAGGAATCAGTCGTATAACATAAGCGCGTCTAGTTGAACTCTGGCGGCAATCGATAAAAACAACCACTATTATCTTTTATTTATCAAGCTAATCTCGGGGAGAAAATGCTTTAATATTGGTTAGCTTCAGGTACAAAAATGTGACCTTAAGACCTTTAAAGTTTTTCCGAGCAATTGGTTGGATGATTTTTCATTTCTAACATTTGTGGTGGAAGTTAGTTACTTACCTTTTTTTCTTTGGGTTGGAAAGATCGTATTGATGTTTTTCATGGGGCAAATCATTAACTATTCCTTCTGCAAGGGAAAAATCCCCCACGGTTCTGACAAATCCATGAATCTCGCCTATTAATTATATGGTAAGTTTCATGGCGAAGGCATGGACTCGTGTGCTAAAAAAACTGGACAACTCATAAATCTTCACCGGTGGCAGACGCATATGGTGTGGCTATTCCACACTCAACTGCGTTTCCGACTGCTTAGAGAAGGTGTCCCTAAGGAAAAAAATTCACAGTGTTTATTCAAGGATTTGAAGGCAAACAACAAATACTTGCAAATATACTTGAAGGACGCCTCATTACCTTGTCGGGCGGGTGACACAGCCTTAATATACTTTTTATCGGACTATACAGCAAGGAAAAAATGTTCCTTTATACCTAGACGGCTTTGCCAAAGATAAGCTGATAAAATTCCACATAATTTGTTGTTGGCTGGTGGCTCCCAGGCGAGTCTTCAAAGCAGTTAAGATTAAAATCGACTATATCTTAACCTCCTACAACACAGGAGTTAATTTGTCCGGTTATATTAATGATAGCGAGCGTCCACGCCTTATACCTCAAAATGCTGATAGTATCCTTACCCAAGTAAATCGAGAAGGTTCGGTCTTTTAGTTCACTGTTGAGGGCTAATGTCCTAGTGGGGTTACCAGTCATCACTGCCAAATAACAGTTCAGATTGCCCATAAGAAACAGAGCAGGGCCGAGTTGCAAGCTCGGAATACTTGGTTCCGATTGAAAAGATACGGGATTTACTTATATCACACGTCAATATTGAGTCTGCCACAAATGACACACAACTAAAAAAGACACCTCTCTCTGCGCTTCTTACGTATTTGAGCATAACATTTAAGTGTGGCAAATACATGTGCACAAAATAAAATGCTCAAAATCTATCAGTTGGCCTGCAATATTTAAAAAACACAAGGAAAATAGTGCAGAATTATGGCAGGCAGCAGTCAATATAACGTTAGTGATTGCCTAACTATAATGGCCAACACACGTGCTCCACAGACTTTAAATAGCCTTATTAACACGCTTATAGATCAGATACCTGGATTGTGTCTGTTTCATTTTAATTGTTTAAGGAACCAAGAACAGCGCAAACTGACGGACACAGCTTAAAAATACTGAGGAGTTTAACTACCTGTTTCACGTAGAAATATTATTTCAACCTCCAAAGCAGGTAAAATACGCTTGCATTAAATTGTATTTTTTGATCCTGATTTTGTACTCGTTGATTTGTTAATATTTAGTGATGACGATGTCGTGTTTCCCTCAAATTTTTCTGACCATATAATTTTAAATTATTTTCAAAACATTCGAGGATTATGATATTTGGGCGGACAGTTTCAGCATTATGGCCATCCATTCAGTAAAATATGCTTGAAGGATTGATCCGTTGTTGCCTTTGCAATTACACCTGAAAACAAGCAGGTTATGTGGAAGGTGAAATTGATCCTATTCAAATTCAGGCCCTAATATGGCAATCGTAAAAAAAAAAGTATATTTAATGACGGACTTGCGATTTAATGAAATATTGGACGAACGGTTGGCAATCTACGTAATGGGTTAGTGAAACAGATATGCTCTGATCAATTTAAAAGCAAAGAAATAAAAGGCATATTATTGCACTTTCACTCATTTGTTTCAGCATATCATCGGCCAAATCAGTTGACAAAAAAGTGGCTCGCAGGTCGGCATACAAGGCTGGACGGTCTTTAGTAATGCATCAAACCAAGAGTAACCAAAAGCCATGCGCTGCAGCGCTACATTTTGCAGGTTATCCACGTGTGGCACTTATACAGCGTGTGAAAAAAAACTAATCCGGTTCTATATTTTGTTCAAAAAACAGTATATTAGGATATAAATTGTTATGGCAAACCAAACCAATTTAAATTGGTTTATTGCGATGGAAATTTAAAACATTACTTGGACGATACCAAAAAATGACAGTTGCAGTTCTAGTCGCTTCGCTAAAGATAGGTACAGAACATTTGTAAAACATCATATTGAATTTGCTTGGTGCAGATACTCGCGTGTTCATGCGTTGGGTTTGACACCATTTTTAAAGTACTTCAAATCCGCAAAACGGGATGCGAGACAATTTACTACGCAAAATCAGCTTTTCGCATACTTGAAACATATACTAGGTAAAGAAATTAAATATTCGCACCTTATTTACTCAAAAAACTGATTCCGCAAAAGAAAATATATTCATTTGCTGTTACGCCGGGATTTGGTCCCGTTGGCGTTGGTGCTTTAGAGGGCGTGTTAAAGCAACAGGCACAAAAAACTAGGTCGTAAAACTTTCAGGTTACGATGCAATTTCGTACAGACATATTGCTGGATTATTCAGATAATACCGGTGAAATTATTCGATTATTGCGAGCATATTGTCGGCGTGGAGTCGTTGCCATTGCAAACAACTTTGAGCTTCTGGGTTGATAAAAAGCTCAAAATCTTACTTACCTTGGCTTGTTACCCTAGTCAAATTTTGCCAGTCTCAATTATGCACCGGATTAAAAAACCAAATTAGTTTTTGTTGGTCGGTTGTGGAGAAAAAGGGCCCATGGTTAACGCTATTAGCATTCAAAAAAATTTATCTCCACAAATAGCATTCCTCGATGCTAATTTAGTCATGGGCGGGTGACGACCCACTCTTAAGCGTCTGCAAAGTCTTTGCACAGCACTCAAAATATCAAATGTACGAATTTACCGGCTCCCTTGCACACAATGCTGTCGAATCTCTGTCAGAACAACAATGATTTGATGGGCAACACTCTATTTCTCGCAGGCATCCAGGAGATCGAGAAGGTACCCCTGTATCATAATGGAAGCAGAATGTCCGGCGGGCATTCCTGTCGTTTGCACACGACCATCCAAGGAATAAATGACGTAGTGAAGAAAAACGTAAGTGGATTGCTGATAGAGATGAGGCAGGTATTGAAAGCCATGGCAGATGCAATTGCAATTTACTGATTCTGAAAATTTAGAAAAAAGCCATTTTCAAACGCCCGCAAAAGTCTCGATCACAAATCTGACGATGACAACACTTGCTGCATCGAACTTCTTTTAGACAACAACTCAAACATCAAACAACTCTAATTACTAACTTGTTAAAAGACAAGCAAATGATGTTAAAAACCCCAGAACTATTCTGATATTTTAACGGGCATTTTAACTCAAAATGACCCTTAAAGATAATGACCGATAACAACATTGAAAAAGATTGGGATTGATTCATAGGTCGCACATAAATGGTGGCGACCTAATACTCTTTAAGAGATCTTGATTCAGGGACTTTGAAAAATATTGTAAAAGTGAAAGTTCAATTTGTGTACAAACTAATGAAATTTTTTTAAGCTAGTCCGTCAGTATACGAATGAGGGCTATGTTTTACTTTAAACTCTGTCAGCTTGATGCAAATATAGACAATGCCCCATTATAAGAATAAGAAAATAGCTATCTTAAAATGCCAATTATAGGTAAAATTAATACAGATAACAGATGTTTTTAACTCATTGTATAAACTTTAACAAAGAAACCAGGCGTGAAGTAAGATGATCAGATAAAGAAACAGATTTCTATGATTATTTTTAATGGCTGGTGGTTATTTGCATTGAGTATTTACGATTTTTGTATAAAAAAACTGCTCCTATTAATTTCCACATTTAAGAAACAAGGGAAACCTATATTTATAGTTGGGCAATCAATAGGTTCCATTTGAAAATAAGCCTGCAGGACAGCGATAAAGTTTCTAACTTAATTTTAACTAAGATTATTCTAAGTGGAAGAGCTTTCTTATGGTTTTCATGCGAGCATCACTTAATGAACCCTAACTTGGTTGAAAAAACATTGGTTACTTCTGATTATAGCTCTGAGGTTTCACAAAGTTGTTAAACGTCCAAAACTCAGTATAATAGGAAAGTATTGTTAATTTTCAGAACTTGGGTTTGATTTCAGATTGTAAAAGAGCGTGCATTATTGGTGATTGAGAAGATTAGTTGCTTTTAGGTCATGAGGTTGAATTTATAGCTCACTTGTCAAGGCATTTAGCTCATACAGAGACGATTCAAAATTACATGACGAAAAATTAAAATTTATACCAACAGAAACATGGCAATATAAATTACTAAACAGCTAATCGCGCTAAATATAGGTCAGAAATATTTAATTTCATATTTGTCTTGAATTTTGGCTCTTACTATTATTGCATGCGTTTACACATCGTTCTATTTTCTGCTTATTGGCTGGATTACCGGTTTTGAATTTGGATACGAACCCAATATTGGCGTTCTTAAGCTCGATTGGACTGGAAACCCAATATGCCGCAGACTTTTTTTGGGCCTATTTGAAGTATGGAGTCAATTGATCGAAGATATGTTAGATGGTTGATTATAGCGATAAAACTAAAAAGAGGTTTTCAGTCGCACTAACTAAGGCAGGAGACTTTTCGAGAGAAAGTTTTTAACGTTAAATAAAGAAATGAAATTATTCTAAAGAATGCTCAGTATCTTCAATTCAATAAAACGATACGTTACCTTGTTTTAAGTTCTGGTGGCGTTATCGCTTTGCGACAAGTCCCCCCCCCCCTAAAAAACATTTACTTTGGTGCGTAACTTGCTAAAAACGGTTTTAAATGCCGTTTCTTAAAACGCCATCCAATTTGTCGAGTATTTACTGATTCATCAATTTTAACAACAAACTATGTATTTTGGATGAAAACATTTCGCAGTTAATTTGAAATGGTAATTAAAAATTCAAATACTTAGCTTTTTAAAAATACGGCCCCAATTTTATGTTGATATGTTTGTTTTTGATCAAATACCACGTCATCAGTATATAGCCGGGAACAAACGAGTGAGGTTGTATTTTTTGGCGTCTTTACGAACCATTATGACGATAAGCTTGCGCATCTGTTTTATCTCTGTAAATACTTAACCAACACGGATATTGAACGTGTTTACCAAAAGCCAATGTCAGGGCGCTAAACGCATAATCATTAGGCATAAAACAAACGAGTAGGAAAGATTGTTTGGGTCTTGGTGATACGAAGGAAAACACCATACATTTCTTGAATTATCCGTTTAGAGGCGGACAAAATATTCCACCCACACCTATCTTCTTTGCTGTCATGACATAATTGGCGTAACTTCCATTTGCCCTTATCAATGCACTCACCATTTTTATTAAAAAACCAACACTCTCCCATTGCGGCGACCGGTCAGGTTTTGTTGTTCAAGACTTCTATTGGCTTTTTCTAAAAAAACCTTCCGCAAAATAGTCGTCACCAGCCCAACCAACAAAAATAAGGAGTATCAGCTTCATCAAGAACAAAAAATTTAAAATATTATAGTAAGAGGTTGATGTTGCTTGACCGCAGTTTAATTCGTTTATCTATTGATGCGTATTGTTTGACCACACTTCCCAAACTATTATCTGTTGATCATCGTCTTGATAAGATTATTTTTTTAAATCTATTCCTAACTGACTACGAACAGATTCAATTTGCCTTAGATAGCGTATTGGCGTTGTTGTTAAATTGCGCATTCCTTCACAGTATTGATTTCCATATTATCTTTTTCAACATTTTTAAATCATAGGCCCTATCCATCTATTAAAGCACCTTTTCGAAGCTAATTGTTTACCGAAGGCCCACGGATCATGTAATATTTGTTTGTGTACGTTTTTTCACATTGGACTGAGGCATTGTATTTGTTGCGAAGTGATGGTTCAGTCAAACTTCTAAAGAAAAACCAAATATACAAATTATTGCGCTTCCAATTAAGCGTCATTGTTAAATTTAATCCATGCATTCAATTTTCTACAGGAGGATCAAGGCTGCGAAGTTCCAGATCTAAACATTGACCATTACTGCTGATCTTCGAGTATTCTCTTCAACCCGCCTTGTGATCTTAAGTAAAAGTTAATGTAACCCGTGCCGATTTTGGTTAGGCCCGAACTTTGGCCCGTTTTTATTCATTGCCACGGGAACGGGGGAAGCCACGCAAGTATATAAAGATTAACCAAAAGGGCTCATCGTGTGATGTAAAACTTAAAAAAACGCCTCAGCTCCCACAAAAAGCAAGGTTCAAGCCCATTTCATCATTTCCAAAAATCTTCCCCAGTGCCTGAGAGATTCAGGGAATTTATGAGGCCAGTTCCATGATTATGGCCGCAAAGGAACTCAGTTCGAAAATACCGGCCTTAAAAAAGGCGCCATAAAAATTCCCGCTTTCGTGTCGTTTTTAATAATTGGTGCTTGGCGGCCTCTTCCACAATTTCATTTTCTACCTTTTATTGTCTCCACCCCCCCAAAAATTTTTGCTTGGAAAACCTTTTTTCTTTTGTGTGATACTGCTCTGATTCAACAAAGATAGAACTCCCCTTTAAATTTCTTTTTTCCCATTCTCCTCTTTTTCTTGTGCCCTAGGCCCACTACGGTCTCGACTACGAGTCTCCGCTCGTTT
>Ga0163217_1064148_pt1 | contig 13874 bp, 16 predicted proteins | sample SynspAceP_FD_185933 | JGI IMG/M metagenome (GOLD analysis project Ga0163217, IMG submission 185933) | Saline lake microbial communities from Ace Lake in Antarctica - Synechococcus sp. Ace-P (PacBio error correction) | ecosystem: Environmental > Aquatic > Non-marine Saline and Alkaline > Saline ... | reverse complement strand
GATGAAGACACCTTGGCGTCCTGAGCTGTCCATGGCCCGACCCTGGTTCAAAGGATTTCGCGGCTCCAGCTGCTCGGCGGATTTGTTCGACCATGTGCTGGTTGGGGGGCGAACGCTGACGATTGTCGGCGCGACGTCCGGAGACAACAGATCGGGCGGCCATCGAGGCATGCGGGACCGCGCAAAATCTCGATTATTTTCATGCTTTTCCGAGCGGCCGGGTGTCGGAAGTCCAGCGGGCCGCCAGATGACCACGGTTCACGTCGGAGAATGTCTATTAATGTTGCCTTGCGCGGCACCTTGATTGATTGCCAGGATCTGGTGAAGGCGATGTTTTCCGATCACCCGCTGCGGCGATCTGCTTCGCCGGCTATCGGCGGTTGAACTCGATCAAACTGGCGGCGGGTGATTGGGGGCAGACGGCCTATTATTTCCGCCGCCGCGCGCGGATGGGGGCGCCCGATTGCACAGGCTGTCCTTCTTCGTTCCGACAGGAATTTCGGCCAATGTCTATGCGGTTATGTCGCTGCGCCAGATGGGTACCGATCGAGAAGTTCGTTCGTGGCCTCCCGATCGGCAATGATATCCTCTATCGCTTTTCGATCGGGGGCACATTGTCGATTACCGATTGTGGAGGCCTCGCTTTTCGCCAAGCATGGACATTCAGATTTCCAGCCAATTCGAGCGCCTGATGTTTGATCTGATGGATCGCGACGGCGCGGCGGTTGCTTGCTGCGATGCAGGCGTTCCGTGCCGAAGGGAGGCTTGCGGATTCGGCCCGACTGAGTGCGGGATGCAAAAGGCCTGTTACCTCGCCAGCGCCTGGATGACGAAGAAACCCTCGACGTCATTCGCTCGGTCCATGAACGAACACGGGTATGCCTGATCGACCCGCACCACAGCTTGTTGGCGGTCGGCGCGGCCGCAAGACGCCGCGTAGATGGCACGCGGCTGATTGTTCTGGCGAGGCCCATCCGGCGGAAATTTTCCCCGATGCCGTCGAAAAGGCGACCGGGATCCGGCCTGCGCTGCCGCCCATCTTGCCGACCTGCTTTGAGCGTCCCGAAACTGCGGGAAACGTGCGAAACAACGACTTCCAGACCTGCGTGGACTATTGTTCGTGGCGCATGCAAACTGCACGAACCGCAGCTGAGAGCCCTTATGGAATCTTTCGAAGTCCACAACCGCTTGCCAATGGTGTCCGGGGTCGGTAACCGGATCCGCATGTCCACTGTTAGAAATCGGTGTCTGTGGGGGGTTTGGGTCCGGAGCCGGGGCGCGATTTGAGCCGCTCGAGACCAACGGCGTTGCGCATCTGCCTCGAAACACATGGAATGTTCAAGGGGGACGGCAACGGCGTTACAGCGCCCCAGATTCGCTTGAATCCATTGAAAATGTGGGCGGACATATTCAATGCCTTATACCGCGCGCGAAGTGACGCGTATTACGCGAAAGTGCTCAAGGGATGATGTGGCGCTCGCGGTCGATGTGATTGCCGATTATTGGTCCAGAACTCGCTGTTTGACGAGCGTGAGCTGACCCGTGAACGTTCGGCGGTCCTGCAGGAGATTCGGCAGGCACCGATACGCCGATTGACGTGGTGGTTTCGATCATTTTCCCAGTCCGTGGCTTCCCCGACCAGCCGCTCGGGCGCCCCGTTCTGGGGGATTGGCGATGCGTGGGGAAGATGCCGCGTTGATGTGATCGCCGGGTTTCCACGGGAAACATTATCGCGGTGCGCGGGGTGGTTTCTGGGCGGGCGCCGGAAAATATCAGCCCGCCGCGCTTGTGGACTCGCCGAAGAGCAATTTCTCGGATGTCCCGGCCGGTCCGCGCCCGAAGGGTTCGAGCGACTTTCGAAAATATGGTGGCGGCGAGGCGTGTAAAACCCGTGGACCTTGAGCAGATTCACTTCGTGATGGGCTTTGAAGGGGGTTCCGGTCGAACCGATGATTATTACGCGCTGTCGTGCTGTCGAACCTGTTGGTGTGGCATCGTCGTTCGCGTCTGTTCAGGAAATTTCGCGAGCGCCGCGGGCTTGTTTATTCCATCGATACCTTTCCTGTCGCGTTCTTCGATGGTGGCGTGTTGGTATCTATTTGCCGGAACCGGTCCCGACCTGATTGAGGAGTTTTCTGCCGCTTTGTTGGCGAAATCACCCGGCTTGGCTGACGTCTGGGAGCGGGACGAGATCGCCCGCGCCGACCCAGGCTCAATCCAAGCCTGTGTTTGATGGGCATGAATCGACCGGCGGCCCGCAGCGAAGCGGTCGGGCCAGGCAGATGCTGCTCTATAATCGGTGGTTGTCCGTGGCAGAGCTGGTGCGAGAAAATCGACAAGTTCACGTGCCACGAAATGCTGGCAGCATGTGGCGCGCCGGACATTTGCATCTTGGCCAGCCGGCCACTGTGGGCCCGAAAGCAGACATCCGCGACTCCGAATTCGATTCCCGGTCCGGCGTTCTGGCGCATAGGGTGGGGCGTTGCTTGGACGGATGAGGCTATTCCGTTCACTTTCGAGCAAGCATCCAGCGTTGCGGCTGGAAGGTGAGAAGGGACGATGCTGCGCGCGCCGGTGGAGCGAGACTGGCTTGCCCTATGCCGAACCTGCGTGCAGCAGTCGCGCATTTCTCGAGCCTTGCGGAACCGACATGCCGAGTGACGCGTTTGAGCCGGGGATGCGTTTCACCGTCGGTCTCATCGCTACGCGAGCGACTGGCGTGACGATTTGCGGGATACAGCCGTGCTTCCTGTCTTGGACCGGCGGAGAGCGCCCGACCTTGTCGGCGGGATTCAGCCTGTCGATGTACGCCGTGGTGTCGCGCAATGCGGGGACACTGGGGTACTGGATGGGGCATGACCCATTTGCCGGGCCAGGGGCATATTGCGTGAAGGCCTCGGGCTGCTTCTCGACCTTCTGTTTTGATGAAACTTGGGCCTGCATTCGCGTTGAGGCGGCCTTGTCTGCCGCACCAATGCGCCAGCAAAAACCTGCTGCTCCGGACGCGGATTCTCCGAAGATGGCTATTGGCGCGCAAAAATTACCTCAAGATTCGCGGCACATGGGCAGGATATCTGCTGTTCTCGCGTGCCTGTCGGCCGATCCACGCGCTTCATCGGTGACAAAGGCGTCGCGCTGTACACTCACACCTGTTTCGGCACCCAGTGCTGACTCATGACAATTTCGAACACACGAGTGTGTCGCGCGCAAGCGGATGCGTAGCTGGACAATCCATTGCGACTCAGCGGATTCTTGCGTTTGTCTCCACCTTCTCGCAGTGCGCAACCGGGCTTTTAGTACCCCGACGGCTGGAAGCGGAGTATGTCTCACACAAATCGCTGGACATAACCATTCCGTAAAGACTGCCTAGCTACGCGGCTGGTTCTTTTACCAGTAGCCGCATATGCTCTTCCATCGCGCTCTCGGGACCGAAGCGATCGAGTAACAGGCTATGTGCTTCTGAACCGGAAATGTCGGTGCTGCTGTTGCCCCACATGCTGCTCGGAAATTGCATAACCTTGATGTACGGCATTTCGGATTCGAGATATCTGTTGCTGGTATTATTGCGCGCTCTCTTTTGCGCATGTGCTGATTTCTAGTGGGGCCTATTACTTGCGGCTATGTCTGGCCGTGTTATCAATTGTCATGGGATCCAGTGTGTGGAGCCAAAACGTGAACCTGGGGTAGGTCCTGTGTGTAACTTATTATTGTAGGGGATCTGAGGCGCAATATCACGGTATATGCGGCCCCTGCTATAGAAGGTCGTCTAACATAGTCCTTCGGGACCTTTGCAATGTTTTCGTGGGTGATCGCCGGTGGATGCTGGCCGAGATTCATGGCGGCCAATTGCTATGGCTCTCTAATTCCCTGTTGACCTATTGTCTATCTTGATGCTGCCGCTGATGTATCTGATGCAATGTTATGTTGACCTGGTGGATCCCGGTGAGCGCGCAGGACAAATGGCTGCCGTGCCACTGCCCTCTTTATGACCATCAATATACATCGTCTGCACTGCTCCTCAGATGCGCGCGCGAGTATGCAGCATCCGGTGATTGTTGCTACTATATACATGTATGGTCCTACACTTACACCTTTTCTGACGCCTCGCTCCGCCTTCTCAGCACGCGTCCGCCAGACCTCCGAGGTTCCCTTTGATGCCTATCCGTCGAAAATACCGGCGTCAGTAAGTCATACGGCGTACACACGGGTCTCCGAAGCTACTTCGGCGATTGGGCATGGTGTCCCATCGTGAACGCCGGAGCTTTGGATCACTCCGCTGAGGCATAAATAACCAATAGTCCGTCATTCGGCACGTGCTGAGGCGCGCCATCGCCGCAAGAATTATTTGCCCTCTGAGATCTTTGACCTATGGGGCTGGTGATTGGAGTAGATCTACTCTACTACTCCAACAGGCGCTACCACATTCTGTCAGGCACGCTGCATTCCGAAGTGGCTTTGCGTGGCTCGTCAACTGCGGTTAACGCCTCCCAAGTTTTCGATCCTGGTGGAGTGCGTTCCGCCTTACTTTGGCCTGTGGCCGCATCCGCGAATATTAGGGCTCGGATTTATACTCGCTGCGCCGAAACGCAAGTCGAATCAACGTGAGACGAGAGCGCGCGCTGGATGCTCTGACGACTTGCTGTCGTTATCCTCCTCCGGATAGGAGCCATGTACGCTTACGACCATTTTTCCCTTAGTACAGGCCGTCGCGGTCATCCCTGCCCTATTGCCTCACTGGCGTCCACGTAGCCGACGCCCGTTCATCCCATAAAGCCTAAAGTGAATTTTTCGGGCCCATGTCGAAAGTCTTTTCGTTATCCAGTCTGTATCTCCGGCATCTGTAGTCTGTGCTGCCGTCTGTGCAATGTTTTGTCGATCTACGAGTTATGCTTTAAGCATCGCCGTTGGGCAAGTTAGAGAGATAGAGGACGTATTGGGGTTATACGGCGTTAACGGAAGTCTCCACGTTAAATGCTGCCCTTATAAGAGACTGTGATAAGAGCTGTCCACCCAACGAGTACTGCTTCGAAGTCACGTTTTGCCTTTACATCTACTCATATCGAGATGCATTGGGCAATATGGAATACTTCCGAACAGCCAAACTCACACCTTCGCGGTTTGTCGGGTGGTATCGGTCGCCAGAGTGCTATGGTCTGCTGCGACTCTTCGTGTGTTGATAACTCGTGAGTTCTCGTCCGTTGATCGCGCCTTCTATATGCACGGGCGATTAGCCATCCAGTGCAAGACCAGCCCTGGAGAAAAATGCCGGGCAGAGCGCAGCCGTGCCACTGGGCCAAGGTCACGAAGTACGCCTGGCGACTCTGTTCCTGCATCTCGTGCACCCCACTTCCAGCTAGATCTATTCACACACGCCATTGGTTTGCGGGGTAATCTCCACTCTAGCCAGCGATTTTACATAATCGATAGGATATGGATTCGGGGAACAATTTGAGCCCTCCGTGCCTGCGTGATAATGGTGTGCATACGCGCGGCACCGCAATATATTGTGACCTCGGAATACGATGGTCCCGGAGCCTTACTCTGCGGCTTGGTCGGGATATACCTAAGATTCATCCGGTAGCATAGGATAGTCTCCGCGGAACCAATCGAATAAGTGAACTTTTCGAGACTGGTATGTATTGCATTCCCTGCATTTCGCCACACCGGCCAGTCTTCAATGTGTCGCTTCAGAGCAATATAGATCTACCCGTCACCGCTACAGAGAACAGTCGAGGTACATCAACCCGTCGCTCATCGCCGCAATAAGCGATAGCCATCTCTGATCAAATCCTAAGGTCAAAATTCCGGATCGCCCTGTCACTTTGATTGACCATATCCAGCGGTCGGCCCCGCGATTAGAGCAAGAAAAAGGATGAACACTGAAAGGCAACGAGGCCTTTTTCGCCAATGGTCTTGTGTTCTTCCAACAATCATCGAAGAGTTCCCTTCAGGACCTTGAAAATATTCCGGCGGAGACTGGCGATTCTGAGAAAAAAAATATGCTGGGCGTAGGCTCCCGCGCAAAATGGTACTCAATAAAATCAGTTCCGTTGAGAATTCTCAATGCTTGAGTAACAACCTCACGTAATTCAATTCAGATTTTTTACTTCAAAAAAAAAGAGAACATCGTTAAAATCAAGGTCTGCAGAATGTCTGTTCACCACTCATGGCCAAATAATCAATGCTCTATGGCTGTTTTCAAATAGCTTCAGTCCAAAAACCCTGAAAAAATCAATTGCTGGAAAAATCTGCGTCCCGCCATCGTACTTCGAGCACGCCAATCTTTGGCTCCGAGTCGTGGCTCAGGCTATAGCCAATCGTCGGAAATAGTGCATGCTTGCAATTACTGAATTAAGATCGCAATTTCTGATAAGATCTTATTTAGCAATTTAGGTGGTTACGTCCGTCATTTGTGCTCGGTTTTCCGCAAATCACGTGAGAGGTGCATATCCAAGTATCGGTTCGAGCGGAGTAACACGAAGTATTCCCCTTTACATAGCTATTATCTCCCAGTACTTGTCTCATATCCCGTCCTATAGCCTTCTTTCTATCATTGGATTCGAGAGCTTGATCAGAAAGCTTAATACATAGGTTTCTCCCAAGATAGTAGCGGTATACCAATTTGGCAGTGATTCCTCATGCAAAGAAAAGGCCAAATTTCTTCATTGAGCAGTCTCAAACTAATACTGGAGTTTTCAGGATGAATGGTCTTTTGATGTAAAACCTAGTTGACTTCATGGTTGCTCAAATCTTCGCCCAACTTTAAACCGAAGGTATTTCCCTATGGGTTTAGATATTTCAGCAAATGTTATTTTTTAGCAACTTGGCCCCAGTAATGAAACCACACGGATATTATATCTGTTCAATACTTTATTATCAACCTCAAATTAGCTCAAATAATCAAACATCTCAAAGAAAGAAGGACTATAACCATCAAGTTAGGTTTATGGAAGTTCCCGTAGTCTCATCGCTGAGGGTACTGCCCTTGCGCCGCGGCCTACTCCTCTCATTCGTAGTGTACTCGCTGCAACTCGGGAAATTCCGAATTGAATATGTGTGGAGCAGCGATAGCTGGAGTAGAAAAAGTTTCTCGAAAAGTCCCCTCTACCACGCTTTCTCCACTCGTTTTGATTTAATATCTTTTCTCCATCCTGATGAAAATCATTTCAAAGTTTTTCATCTCCAACTTGCAACAAAGAACAAAATCAGGATTTACTCCACACCTAAGCCAAGCGAGTAATCCAACCAAATTGATTCGTATGCAGTTGTGCTTGAGTAGGTTTCGGCGGCTATTTTTAGGTAGTTTTTGAGCAATTTTCAGTGTCGGTTTCGTTCTAGTTGTCCGGTTCTCAGTTGTCGGTTGTTCAGTATTCGAAATGTCAGTATTCATCATTCGATGTGTTGGTTTTTTTGTAAGATCCCGGACCGCTGTCATCTCGAACCGCGGGGAAGTCTAATCGATATTCATGGTCATATTTTTATTTTTTCAAGCTTTCTCACCTTCAGACTTCTGATTCTCATCTACTCGCTTCTTAATTCGACGCCACCGGATTTAGCAAGTGGCAGCATTTCCAAGATTGAATGGATACTGTCATCCCACGCGTTACCCAAAGAAATCGAAGCTGTACCCAAGTAAAACCAGATAGAAAGGGGAACCTTGTTTGGCAAATTGACTCAGCCACTCATTCATTCAAGTAATTCCCCATCCGGAAGGGCAATTGAGCATCGCCTATGCCCCACTGGAATTGAGAAATTTCGAGGGTAGTTTTTGAAACGATACAAGGCGGATTGCGCCCAATACTTTACGAAATCCCAATTTCTTTGCGCTTACTCTCGGCGGTGAAATCGATAATCCAAGCCAATTCCCAAGCAGAAATAAATTAGGGTTAAGAAATGCAAAAGCCCGGATTTACCAAATTTTGCCTCTTGTATATTGCAAGGCAATTGTGCTATCCACGAAATTGTAGTTCAAATTGGAGTTCCCGGGTTTATTTTTTTCCATTTTGATTTCAGGTTTTTCTAATTCCTGAGGCGCCGAATCCATCTTGCTACACGCAAGAGTAAATACGCTACTAGCGTCAAATGCCGCCGTTTTACTGGAAGGGGAAATAGACCGTTAGGTACAATCTATATCCTTCTTAAATTTTTGGTGGATAGATGTCTTCCACGACTCAACTACCTTCCCATATGGTAATCCGAAAGAGAGTTGACGTTTTTCCATCCGTAAATACTCGAAACCCATTCCCCAAAGCTTGCTCTGGATTTTTTCATCATTTTGCAGCCCGATTCATGATCCACCACACCGAGGTCTTCTAGGCGCAAATCGTCGCTCTGCGCCAGGTCATATAGGATAGTTCCTTGGGTCCGCGTATCAGGACCTAATCTTCCCCTGACACAGAAATCACGTCTGTCCACACCCAGTATTCTAGGCAGAAACTCCAGCATTCTATGCATATTTGCATAAGAGAAACATTTCCTCATCTCCTTCTCTCTCATAGTATGTATTAAGAAAATGAATGGTGCCCAAACTACTCCACTCCAGCTAGCCGGATTAATGGCGGTCATATACAAGATTGAAATTCTTGTTGGTTACCTCATTCCGAGTTTTTATAGATTCTGATATCTATAGGTCTATGTTTCTTTCAACTGATTGGAATCAAGCTTTTGAATCCAAAAGGCCCATGTCAGCTATGGCCTCTTTTCAAAAAGCGCGTACTGTTGAAATAAGCCACTTCCTCCGCAAAAAACCAGTTAAAGCAGGAAAAGTCAAACTGAAAAAACTACAAGCGATTTCCTCAGATTGCATTTCTTACTTCAGAGATTTCTTTAAAATCATCTCAAGGCTTCAGTCCTTGAAAAGATGAATTGCAGGGAAAATGCCAAGCCAAAAGTGGGAAAACTTATGCAAATTGCTCGCTACAATAAAATGGCTTAAGTACGTGATCTGAGTTGATTTGTAGAAAGGAATTTCTACGCGAGTTTGCGGCATTAGTCAATGGCAAAATCAATAAGAAAACCCCATTCCCTAGGCCGACTACCATTGCAGATCCCATAGACATAAAAATGGGACTCGAAAGAAACTGACGGGGATCAGCTCAGCCATCCATGTTATGGCCACGTTCACGTTTTCGATTTCCGATTTCCTTGCATTCGCTTGATTGCTCTTGCTGTAGGCCCAAATTGATTAAAATTGATGCAAGCAGCAGCCAAAACATCGAATCCCGATCGAATAAGGACTCATATAAAGTCTGTCGAGACATTACTGGAGTCCATTCTCGATCCATAGCAGCTGTAAGGTGATAGGCCTGACTCTGTAAAATATTGTTCCTCTTTGGCACTTCTTCTTGATTTCTCCGCCGGTAGTCTCCCATTTATCTCTTGGATGTCGATCACTGATCAAGTCGAGCATCTGTGTGGGACTAGCCCGTCATGTAACATATAGGTATTAACCTTTCGAGGGTCCCACCGCCCACGAAGCTCCCAAAATCAGCGTCAAGGCGCGACGGTAAATAATTCTGAGATTTGAATCGTAGCCATTCCTGTTTAATGAAGTCAGAACTCATCGTGGGTATTCGGATGGGCTCAAATCTAGATAGCTTTGGAAGTCCTCAGTTTCTATCCCGTCCGTAGGATCCATCGGAGCAAGAGTTCTTCTCAATTGCGGATCGGATCCAAAGTATTTAGTACGCTTTTTCTGTCAGTTCAAAATCAAATTGGTTCGGGTTTTCAAAACACCCTGCCAGGATCCTTTTTCAGTTAAATCCAAAGACCTCGTTGAAATCCTGCATCTGCATATAAAAAATGAGCTTCCTGAAAACTTATCCGGCGCTTATTCCAGTGTTGGTCTGGTGAATTGAATGACGTTACTTGGAACGATCACACATGCTCGAAACTCAAATTTTGAAATTCCTTGCGAAGCATAGGTGGATACTGCTCCTCCAGTCCCAAGCCACGTTGACTAGACTTATTGACATCCTGCACTACTCGAAAGGATTTGCCTCACTCTCTGTGGGTGAAACTGATTATAGGATTGCTGCCTCGCTTCACAAAGCAAGTAGATCAAGCAAAGAGCTAGACCATAGAAGTCCGAGAATTGATCACTGAAAATTGACTTCTGTCGAAGTAAATTTCTCAAGCGATTTTAAAGTAGTTTTTGAGCCATGGGTTTTGTCGGTTGTCAGTTATCGGTGGTCGTCGTTGCTTAACCGTAGTAGGGTCTAATGACGTATTGGTTCGTAGGTTGATTTTAGTTTAAGATTCAATATTCCATTTCACTTCTTGCAATAACGGTATTACTGTATTTCCACTTTCTAATTGCCATGAAAAAAATAATGAGCCTTTATCCGGTCATAAGAAAGAACACTAATGTTCCAATACGTTCAAATTTTCAGTTCGCGAAACAAATTTGTCCGCTTGCGGGCAAAATAAGCCTTTTGCTTATGAATTACGGTCTATCAGTGCTAAAGTGGAAATGAGGTAAACGACTTAAGCTAGGTTAAGGGGATCATATAAAGAATTTTTTGTATTAGGACTGCTATTTTAAACGATCTCTAAAATTCGTATCAAAAATGATCAATCAGATTTTTCCCAATGGCTAGCTGGAATAAACTTAAACTCTCCAATCGATGAATTTTACGCGGTCACTTTTCAAAACTATCAGACCGGTTTGCCTGAGCCAAGCTCTGATAGGGCCGATGATCCCGACAATGACTGGTGTAAATGCAAAAGTCATCATAATCACTCGAGCACAGCTCGAACAAATTGACTGATTCAATTTCGGTATAGGAATTAGAAAAGCCGGAATTCGCTCGGGCTAATAGGCAACGGCCCAATGCCGAGAGCAGAAAAAGCATTCCAACTCTAAGAGATCAGAGTATTTTTTGTAGCCGATTTGGGGAATGATTGAACAAGACGCTGGAGCTCCTAAGCACTTTCGTTATCCCAATTTCTTTTTTTTCGAGCCATAGTTAGAAAAATGGTAATCCCTATGAATCCTAAAGCGGCAAGAAAACTGCAGAATAACTCTCTCAAGTCAAGCAGTAAGGATCTGCAGTCTGTTGTATCCCTCTGAGCGTAGAAGAGCTAGCGCCTACAATTTTCGCTAAGGAATTCAAGTTCATATATGTGTGTACCTGGTTCATCAAATCACCATAGATATAAATTCACAGCTGCTAAACGGCTAGGCGAGCATTGTTTCGGAAATAGGAACTATACTTCTGCCATCCATTTCAACCATTGTTCATGGAGCTAGGCGGTCAGCGATTACACGTTCTATTTTTCGAAGGGCAAGAGATTGGAATGTCTTTCAAAATTCTCTCTTCAATATAAATGGCAAAGCCACCTTGTCCCATTATCATCAAACTTATCAGGCTCTCTACGGGTGGGATCGATCTGTCAGGAAACCTTATACCGATCAGATTCCTCTTGTAGTTAATCTCTCTTAGCTTGCATATTTCTCTGCGGCGTTCTGCGATTGATAGGGGTAATTCTGGCTCCAGGTTTTTCTCTTTGAGTCGTAGTCTCTTAAGTTACGGTAATAGCTGTGGCATTCTTCGAAGTTCCAAACTACAATTGGTTGGAATCATCAATACAGTCTCTCCATGCCCTTCAGCTTATTAGGGCCTTGGCGTTTACAATGATTGAATCCAAAAGAACTCCCCTCCAACTGCGCAACACTCCAGAGGATCGCCGAAGTACCTTGCTGAAAAAAACTTCCCGATTTTTCGGTAAGAGTGGGTTATGAAAGTATCCCTTCCTTCTTGTATCCGATATCTTTTTCCTTCCACAAAATTTAGAAGCTGTTGGATTATTGAAATAGGAAACACAGAGCTGCGTGCAAACAAGTACGACTGACTGATCACAATATTTTCGAATAGGGAATTGCTGGGAAGCTAGACTGCTTTAGATCTTCTTTGAAAGGACTGACTGCCCCCTCATGCTCAAGTAAACGCCCGGGGATAAACTTGCCAATATTGCCCACAGAATTGCCCAAAATAATAGGTCAGAAAAGGTCATCGGTATCGGTTGATTAATTATTGGAAATTCGCCGTCCCCACAATGCATTGAATGAGGGATTACCAAGAAACAGAAGTCCAACAAAAGGGAGAGCAGATCAGTGAAAGGTAAAACTCCCTCATCCAAAACTGAGTGGTGATCATGGAATTTGGAGCTTTTTCTCCATGGTTTCCTTCACTCCGATTGTTTTACTTTCTTTTGATTTAATAGCCAGTGTAAGGTTGGCATAATTAAAAATTGTTATTCCAAGAAAAGCCTGCAAAAGCCGGATTAGGGTAATGTAATTGTATTCCGCGAGTTTTCGACTCGTAAGAGAATATTACGAGTTGAGTGAATAGTCCTATGGATTGGGTGAAGGTAGTTGCCGGCATACAAACTCCTCTTTTTGCAAGCCGTGGGTTGAAGACTGCTATGGTTTTATTTAGTTGACTTTCAACTTCTTTTGAAATCGCTTTTTTCATTTTGATCTGAAAGGTTCTACTGCCCCGAAATCAATGCGACCTGAACTTATGCAACCTGATCAAAGGTGAGAATTGAGAGGAACATCTTGAATAATTGCTGCAAGCTCATAGTCTTCACCACCAATCTGCAACAAAACTATTGATTTAGACTGACCTTGCGACTGAATAGTCTGGCCAAGAGCTTTTCGGCGACCGAAGCTGTGAGCATTACTTTTTATTGCCAGAGGAGGAAGCTCTCAAAGTCCTAGGCAAGTTGGCTCACCAAGTATTAAACATATCTTTACAAAACAAGCTGGCTCGATTGGTAGTCAAAAATCCCATCTTTGGAATTTTACTTTCTCCGACCGGATTAAAACTCCGTATTAGGTGAAGTAATAAGATTGGAGTACATGTTCTTTCTCATTGCCGGGATGATTTAAAAGTTTTCAGCTTGTCCTTGCTGGGATTCAGCGATATCATCAGACCAATTCGGAATCTCTATCACACTGTATCCTAATGAGAGACGTAGGTTCGAAGGCTAGCCGAGTCGATTGTTGATCTTCAGTATTTCTATGAAAGTTTTCATAAACTTTTTCCAAAAACTGATCGTGTAGAAATGCCTACATAGCTACAAACAGACGCAACAGACCTCGCCATTGTCAAGTGTTTTGAACAATCGCTGGAATTTCTCGGATGCTCAAAATCGCCGCGAAAAGCAATTTAAGGGGTTTTTGGACAGGATTTATTGATTGGTCAGTTTCCTCTTTTGGGTTGTCCGACGTTGTCCATTGTCTTCACGTTCATTGCATGATGCTTTGTATTCATCCCATTGCCCCGAGGATTTATCTAAAGCTAGCCCTGTTATCCGAATTCTCTGTCCCAAATCGAAGCAATCTGTATTGCCGGGATGAGATTGTTCCGATTGCAAGATCCATATTTCACTTCTAATATTTCGGCCGTTCAGTTCCTTGCCAATGGACGTTTATGGACTTAAATTACGTCACTAGTCCGAAATGGAACATCCGCATGGTCGCTCTGTTTCCCCTCTTTCCCAACCCAAATTGGCACTATCGATAAGTTGCGCTTCCGGACCCTGTCCTTGCCGGGGGACGCGGCAGTTTTTTTCTCCGATTTTTGCGGAATTTTTGCCTAATCTGATCGACCCGTCTATTTTTCGTTGTAAAATATATATCCATCCACTTTCATTGCCATTCAAAAAAAAGGCCTAAAACACAGAATAGGCCCTGGATTCGCAAAATCCGATCCATATCTTCAACAAAAACCGGCCACTTCGCGGCAAAAAAATAAAATTCTTATTTACGAAATAAATCAGAAAACCTTGGCGTCAGATTTGAGAATCAACCACCAACCTTTTCATCACCAAATCATCTCGATAGATTTATTCACAAAAAGTTCTTT
>Ga0163217_1054317_pt1 | contig 13874 bp, 8 predicted proteins | sample SynspAceP_FD_185933 | JGI IMG/M metagenome (GOLD analysis project Ga0163217, IMG submission 185933) | Saline lake microbial communities from Ace Lake in Antarctica - Synechococcus sp. Ace-P (PacBio error correction) | ecosystem: Environmental > Aquatic > Non-marine Saline and Alkaline > Saline ... | reverse complement strand
GCTGACTGATTTGGAACCTTGAAAAGATCATGTCCCACTTGAAGCAAGTCTGAAAAAACGCGGCGGCCTTTTTAATCATGAATGAATAAAGCGATCTATGAAAAAGTTATATGAAGGAATATGAGTAATGAATATAACAGTGCAACTATGAAGTAAGTCAATTTATCTCATCTGTGCTCGGCAGCGGCATAGACTCTTTTTAGCCCGGCGTTACGCCAATGGGTTAAATACTTTGAAAGCACTAGCACCGTCGCCCAACTTAATGTTGCAATCTGCTACATTTGGTCCGTATTGCAATCTGTAACGAAATCACAATACAATGACGAAGCGGAATTCCACACTGGGTTTCTTTCCCTAATGGCAAGCCAACGGATTTGCCTACGCATTGCAAGGAATCGACCTTGCTAGAAAAGCCAGACTTATCTCATGATCTAAAAAATACCTACCCCGCATGTCGATTATGCAAATTAGTGCTGAATTGTATCAATAGAGACAGATTACTACGCCAACGATTAATAAACCAGCGTGATCGCTAACCCGATATCGAGGCGCACTTCTCGAACGCAACAGCAATCGCCTCTTCCAAAGCAAAAGGAACGCTTGATCAGTGTCCATTCTAAAACAATAACACCAACATGTGACGGCGTTCTTTCAGGCTTATTATTACATTCATTCCTGTCTACCGTTCGTAAAAATGATAAATGCATAAAGAGGGAAAATATTGTTAATATTCAACATTCTTTCTCAGTAACCCGCTGTCAAAGTTCCGTTTTGGGCTGTGATTGCGCGCATGTGAAACGAGGCAAACAAGTGACACGTTCGCCGAGACTTGCGTCTTGAAATTCGCACCGAGCTTGGCGTGACTCTGATACCGGGCATCCAAACTTGTCTGGAAACATAGAATTTGTTAGATTCCGAATTGTACCTGACTCCTTTCAACATGATCACGTTTCAAGCTTGTTTCACATTGCCTTGTCGAACGACCAGGAACAATCCGGTTTCTACCGAGAACAAAAGGCACAGACACCTTTATAACACGCTGCTGCTTCATTTTATCCCGTCCGTTCTATACCATTCGAAACGATTCAATTGATATTTTTCGATTACGCCCCTTTGCATTACTGCATTAAATCACCTTAGGCTATTATGTTCGAAAGAACATTTTACCCTAGCACCATGACAACCGTCAGTTACCTAAACAACACAGGCTCATTCTTAGCAATAAACGCTTGGTGGTTAAAATTAACCCCCTTTAATAATTTCGATTTTGTTTTCAGGGGAAAACCCCAACGCCAACCGGCCTAGAATAAATCATAACACATCAATCTTGCCTCTTGGCTATCACACCTGCAGCCGAAAATATGATGCTCACACACATCAGCCATCGCTAGATGCTGGCTGATGGAGCATGAGACAGTTTGCCTGACAATATGCTCATAGTTGCGGAGAGCTACGTTAATATTAAAAATTGCCACGCTCTTTCTCTATTTACTAGTTAAAACGTGTCATTGTATTTAGTCGTGCTTTTATTCATACTATTCGCTTAGTTGGAACAAGGCCTTCAAATAATGGAAAGAATTTTAATTGCGTTCAAGGCTTTGCTCCTGCTAAGTACGAAGATCTAACAACACCCGTCATGCAACAAAACACTCATATTTAGCAAGGCCAAACGTCGCTACCGACCATATTTTCAGCACCAAAACCTGTCGTAAACGCCAAAACCGACCCAGCACATGCCACCTTGATATAAACAGTTTAATGCCTGTTATAGAAATATCCACGTAAGCCGTATGTTCAAAATATACGACGCGCGGACACCAGAATAGCAACAGAGGCAATAATAATGTGGTGGACGTATCATCCATTATTGTTGGGAAGGGTCGATCGGCAAAAAATAGACCTTGCACCAATAATCCAATAAACAAACCATCGACCCGCTTGCAGACCAAACATAAGAATAATGTCGAGCAAGGATAAAGAACTTCGATACCCCTTACCGCTGGCTTGCATTCACTTGAAAGGAAAATAAAGACGAATACGGTTAATGCGACCCCTTGTCGTCGCTGATTTAATAGAAGTCATTACCATTCTTTAATCAGTCGATAGGGAGCTTGAGAAAATACAAAGCAGCTACAAAACGTAGCGTAACTCAAAACAATTGCGCCGTCAACAACGCCTGTTCAATATGCACGATTGCCTCCAAATATTGCTCATACTTCACCCGTATGATTCCAAATTAACAGACCTCACTAGCACACTTTACTAAGACAAAATCCTAATCAATGGAAGGCCGTCTTCCGGACTCATTAGCGTTTGCACACTGCATTTTCTAAAAGCCTCATCCCTTCCATCCTAAAGATGAGTGCGAGTGGTAGTATATGGGAGAACACACACTTATTACCGTTCGGCGGCATACAGGTTTGCTTAACACACGGCACCGTATTCCCGTTTCACCATAAAACTGGCAACCTTCCAAGAAACTGATAAGCGCCTTAATAACGCATTATCAGAAGTGAATCGTTACGTTTAAGCGAATTAATGCAAACCAAGCGAGGAAAAAATAAAGCTGGGGTAAAACGTTTTTCACTCAAAAAAAAAAAAAAAAAAAGCGAGTACCCCTAGTCACTCGCTTTTTAATATAGTGATGTTTTTTAATCAGCACTGGATCAAAAAATTAATTCTAGTACTTTTATTTTTAAAGCTTTTTTTCGTTAAAAAATTATTAAAATACAGTTCAGACCAGAGCGTTAAACCGCCGCCACACTGCCAAGTGGTCACCATCCAAATTTACAGGACATATCCCAATAGTTGTGGATCTCTGTGACAGTATACAGGACTTGGCGACACCAACCGTCATATAAATCAAACTGGCTTTTCACCAGCTTGCTCTAGCGCGCAAGACAATCAAGTTCAACATTTTTTTCGAGTGGTGAGTAATCGATTTAGCAACTCGTTCGCGATTAATTTTAGCCTCTAGCGCACGGCTTCATGTTAACTCAAAAGCAAGGCTAACTCTGAGATTCAGATAAGCGCTATTTTATGCGGTGTGCTGCATCTCGCACAATATGTAGTTGTCGCTTTCTTCTCGCATTCGCAGCACGTTCGAATTTTAATTTGGTTATGACGCTCCAACCGATTTGATGTATTGATTATTAGTTTTCCATTCTATTAAAGGTCTCATGGCGATACATCGTTGTTTAATTGCATCCAATCATTTGTTACGTACATTGAAACAGTTTTAGCAAAGAATTCATCCAATCAGCGCATTTAAAGTTTGCGCACTTTGTGTCCAATCATTACCGCATTCGGTACGTTCACGTATGCGCCAGAAAATCACTGCTTTCTGTTTATTCTTGACATAACCAGGTCCCAATACGAACCATGGCACATCAGGTACCACGCCGAGCTCACAACCGTACGTTTTGTTTTCGGTCATGGCCACTTCAAAGTTAAAACCCGCTTCAATTCGTTCAACAGGATTCAATTTCTTTAAACTGCTCGCTTCCCGCAGTGTTAGAATCTTCTAGATGCTGGACGATGGACTTACTCAACTCGATCAATGCTGAAAGTTTTACTGGTCGACAATTCCGGTATGAGTAATTCTGCACCCTAGGCGTCTGTCGAGAGTCGTTTTTGTGTTTGCCTTCATCACTTTGTAACAACGTCTCAAATAAATGGATTGCACTTCGCGGCATCCCTTGCACACCTAAAAAGGATTTAGTTGATTACCAAAATTTAACCTTCTTCGGCCATTGAAATATCATCAAACGCAGCACGACCAAAAAATAGGTTTGATCGTCATCAGCAATGTCTTCTTCGTATCACGAGCACGTTTAGCACGCGTTAGCATTTTGACCAGCTCTGCAAAGTTTTCGTGACTGAAAACCTTGAATGTTCTTGCCAACGCTTCAGTATTAAATCTACTATCTAAACGCTACAGCTGGAAGTAAAAAAGGTATTTATCCTTCTTAAGCGACAAACGCACAGACGAGTCCTGCAATGCCTAATGACAATCGATGTTCCATAATCAAATCAACAAATCATTATTTCTACCTATCATCGCAATAAAAGGGCGGACAGATAACAGAAAAGACCTAAAAAGTATCAAAACTACCTAATGGACGTTATATAAAAACACGGGTACTAGACCTAAAGTCATCCTTAATGTCCCTATTTCACAAACAATTAACTAATGTGAAGACACGTCACCGCTTCCGTAGATAAAAAACATTCGGTAAACCATAGATCATGGACAAAAACAAACGCAAGTAAATAGACGAACACGACTCGTCCGCAGTTACATACAAAAACACCCGCTTTTTCATCACGACGGCGATAGACTGCACAAAACTAACCATCTACCACACTAACAAAACTTCCGTAATCATCACATCAGACCAACAATACCGTTATGATTAGAATGGAGCAAACCCAAATTTTTTTCAATTCAACAATGTAGCCATTTCTGCTTCATCGAGGTTTCTGTTACTAAGCATAACCAAACAAAGAAAAGCGCAACATACCAGTAACCAGCTAAAGACTCGTCCCAAAACAGGGGAAACCACAACCAATACTCAACAGCTATTTGTGTAAACCATAAAAATGAATACCGCCCAGCAAAAGTTTATATCCAAGAAAACGCAAATATGCAACGCAATAAACACCGTTTTGACCTCCCCATACTTGTTTCACGCCATTAGGGGCAAACAAACGAACGGATGCACACAGAAAAGAACGACCAAAACATAACTAAAATTCAACATACTAAGATATTCCTGTATACTCTTTAAAAATATATTAGTGGAATACACGAGTCTTCTAAAACTCTAGCGACATTGTAGCGATTATAAAGCAGAATTAGCTAGATTTTACTTCCTATTATCTCACTCAATTTGAATATCATCAATGCAATCACTCTTTGAAAGTGCATACTGTCAAATAAAAGCACGAGCTGTTAACGAATAAGAAAAAATCGTAAAATGAACAGAAAGTCATAAAATTCCTATTTTACTAAGGGAAAACACACCCAACCTTTGTCTAGAATTACATCGTTTTGGAGCTAGTGTCGAGTGTGCGTTGATCAAACACCTCATTACCTCATTCATAAAGCGGCTCTTCTAAGAATTTAGAGAAGATCGCTTATGGTTGCGCCAACAGTCCGGAGCCAATCATTATTGCCCTTAAATTTTTGCTACTTTCTGTATTCGACTTAATGCAAAATATATGGATGCACTAATTCCTCTTCTTATACGAAGTCAAACTGCAGTAACACTAAGTTTAAAGGTGAAACCACGCTTACAGTGTGCGTATTCGACGATGAATCGCGAAGTCTTGACATTCAGACAATATATTTCAATTTCCAATGCCAATTAAGCCACTTTAAGACATTAGTGAAGCAAAACACTGTTTACGTGTTAACCACAAGTCAGCACTCTGAATTTTAATTGCCGACCAACTACACCTTTATCGTCTGGCAAGATCCCTTCAAAAACGAAACCGTCGATTAGGCGGACGTTATTCACTTTATGTTCCACAACAAAATTGTGAAACGACGATTTTAACGCTTATAAATGCTTACTTATCGAGAACCTTTTGGACACCTTATTCAGGCAGCGCTGATAAGCTTGGCTGTGTAGTCCACGTGACGTTGGTAATTTACCCATGACCAATTCTGCCACGTTTAAAAGCTTTCTCTGAAAAGTACGTATTCAAGGTATTTAGAGCCAGGCAAGAAATTACAAAAAATACAACGTTAGAGTTATTACGTATTAATACATATTCAATGGCCAAAAAACTTAGCCTTTGCATATTTCCTTTAAGCTCACTCGCTAACATGCTGATTTACCGTGAAAAGTTGCTAAAATGCGCACTTTGATGAGGACATGCAATATATATTTTGGTAATTCTGTTTAAGCTGGCGATATTTCGGAATTAAATTAACAAACATACAAGTCGTTGAACGCCTGTCTTTCGAAGACGCACCGTACACCAATGTGAAAAAATACTTGTTCAACGGAAGTAAAAATGCCGTCCATGCGATACGTCAATTAAGACGCAGCATCGAACTCGTAAGAGAATTTTTATTACAACATTCTGAGCAGAATTTCTTAACTTCTGTAGACAAATTTGAGATCCGTGGTAGTTATATGAAAAAAAATGTCCTTAATCATCGGCAGGTGGATGCTGGCTCGTGTTGTAGCCCACACAAATGCGTTCGCCCAACACAATGACTATCACTGGCATACCAATTGCTCGCGCGCGTACGAATGCGACATTCTATCAGTTCCTCGACAATGCATCATGAAAAGGTAGGGCGTATTCAAGGCATTTCGCCCTAAACGCACTGATGTCGCCGCAACGGACAATTGAGATTAAACGAAACAGAATCACAAAATCTCATCAACGTTGTTCTTTCCTTCATCACTGTTGGTATATAAGCGCTGTATCGAACGGTTGCCTTACCTATACACACGATCATAAGACCCGGAAATCTGTTAAAACACCACCATTGTATTGCAAACTACGAATGAAACGCCCCAATATTTAAAGAAAAAGGTTCTGACGCAATTGCTAGTTTTACGGGTGTGGTACGCGTATGCCGCTCTTGCATTTACAAATGATTATTTCGATATTTCGACATCGACATTATCGACATCAACGCGGTATCATGTACAATGATTCGCATACCAACTTATTTCTGAAATCAACTTTCGCGAATTTCACCGATCGTGTTATCTTGCAAAACCCCAATGGCAAGAAACAAAAGTTCGAATATCAAGTCGAACAGATGATCTCCCGTTCTAGAGTAGATTGCGTGAGCGTGGGGTTAGTTATACAGCATGAAGTTTCACCTAATCTCGCAAATTAGACGTCTAATATTATCTCTTTGGATGGGCTTTGGCGAACATACGTCTATATCGTGTTTACAAAGTTCTAGTTTAACTGTCTGGGGTGGCGGATTTACTTGCTGGAGCAACCGCGTTAAAAACCGCAGACTAGGCCATCGTAGAAGTTCATTCCGCTTTATCGGAAACGTCCAGGTCGGCAGACCCTTCTCTTCCTTGCTCCTAACTCCACATGGCAACACCTTATTTTTCGATTGTTAAAAGTATAAAACAGTAAGAAGTAAAGAATTCTTTATCTACAAGTCGCATTATCTGCAAAGAACGCCTGTTAACAACGACTTGGCAGCCAAGGTATTCTCACCGCGTTACGCGTTGCAAAGCGGAGATTTCTTTGTGTAATGCATTAGCGACGCAAAAACATGCGCTTATCGTCAAGCTGTGCGTGTGTTAGCAACTTTATCCAAGCCTTTTCTATGTTTACTAAACACATGGGATTGTCTACTACTTCGCATTAAAGACGAAAGGCGACTCCCTTTCCATATTTAATATCGTTTTAGATTTGTCATAACATCCAGAAAATAACCTTCCTATGCGGGTTATTTTTTTATGCATTAGTTCAGTTTAAATCAGAGACGCCCCTCTCAGCCTTTACAACAAGAATGAATCCTTACAATATCATCACACTTTTTTTTCCTATCTAATCACAAACCAAGATATTTTATGCGTCACAAAGGAACTCAGAATAGCGCACACTCATAGCATATCACCTTTAACCTTTGCTGGCTGTGCATCAACCCGACTCTGCTCCAATCTGTGCGATGGCAAAACAATCTAAACATGATCAACCCAAACAACGAGCTATAAACAAACCATTGACCTGATAATATAGTATTGCAAGGATTAGAAGTATCTTAAGTTGCCTAAGAATAAGTCCGAAGAACACAAGCACTAGCAGAGAGAAGCAAAAGTTAATACTATTGGCAAAGTTGATAATTTGACCTCGAAAGAAACAGCATTAACGGCGTTTTTCTATTCTAATACAGAGAGGCTGGCGCTGCAAAAGAGTGTCCAGTAAGTTATAATGAGCTAACTGCAGAAAGCCGCAACAGATTAAGCAGCCGCATTATCGCACTATCCGAAGCATTGCATTACCTACTCAGCTTAAATATATTGATGCGAAAAATATATTCCCCGCGACAGTATAAAGAGCTAAGTGACCATAAAAAACTCGGTATAGACCAAGTTCTAATGGCAATTTAGAGGCATTACGCAAACCGCTTATAGCAAACACGCCGCAACTCGAAATAAAACTTTACTGATCTATACCTTGCCGATTAAAAAAAGAGTAGAATAGATAGTTAAGCAGAAACGACACATAGCACCAAAATCTGTCTCAGGCTTCTGCTCACTAACCCAGCGACCGTTTTATTGCGCGTAACCAAATCTATTGATAAAATCAAATTAAGCTCAAAGAAAGCAATGTTTCAATTAAAAGAGCAGATGCAAATACACTAGAACTCAAAAACTTAAAGCGACTACCCTTCAAAAATTTCGAATGATTACCATCATCTAACTGACGAAAACTATTTCTACTGATTATAAGCAAGGCTCTTGGCACAGAAGATCATCCTTATTGCTGTTAAGAGGCTCAATTCAGCAGCATTGGTTGATTCATCGGAAAGCAACCAAATCAAGAAGAGTCCGTTCGTACTGCAAAACGCGAAAACTAAAGACAAGAATCTTATGCTGACTTGGAAGAAAAAATCAACTCTCTTACTTAATTGTGGATGTGAAAAATCCCTTCTGTAAAGAGCACAAGAAACAGCAATAGAAATAAAGCCGCTAAAGCAAAACAAGCCGCCATGAACAAGGTCAATCCAATAAAATTTGAAGATCCATTGCAGAATGGACAACCGCACCGTTCGTTGAACCGAACACGTTAAACCTAACAAAACAAACTGAAAACACAATACGCAATTAACGGAATAAACGCAAAATACGCAAACGAATAACGGAATAACATGATCTAATACACAAAAATATGCCAGCATCGTCTGTGCTTTCAGATTCAAAAAAGAATTCACTTCTGTGAGCAAAAGCCTTGTAGTCAGTCCCAGTCTATCTTTGTCGTTTTCTATCTTCTAGAATTTCATCGGGTAACTGTCCCATAATCAACAACAATACCTTCACCTATTATGTTCTGTCCATTGGTACGATGTGTTTGTAACTGCCGGTGAATGTCTCGCTTCCATGATCTGGAGTCCCATGTCCGGACATATGGAATGACCCGATGACTATTGACCTATGTTTCAGATGACGGAAGAAGAAAGCCCCCTTCGACACCACCGCGTCTTCTAATGGTCAAAATCAGTACAAAGCCTGCCCGATATCGTCTGCATGTTCACAAATTCTTAGTTTGCAGAAAATCGACTTCGCCAGCACAAGACGCGCGTAAAGAACTCATCAACTTTCTTCGCCGTTTTGCAATTCCTTCTATAATTTCTTCTACTCGATGCTAAATACGTTCATAAACTCTTGGATGATCAGCTCAGTAATGCGTTTGAATGAATTCGTGATGTTGGGTTGTAGTTGCTCATTGTTCCAAATAACTTGATACGTTGATTGAGATCGAGCCGGATGTAATAAAAGAGTCTACGCACACATGGTTTTAGCCACTTCATTAGTTTTTCTAACCTACGCCCACATGGACGGGTAGTCACGCCAGAATTTCCACGGTTCGGACACCAAAGCCATGTTTTCACTGACGATGGTGTCAGTTCGCCGCTTCGGCATTCGATGTATTCAGAATTCCGCGACCACACGACCTAATAATGTTGTCGATATATGTTTTCTGTTGATTTGTGATCAATCCATAATCTTATTCATTTATATGATTTGCGGCCGCTGGAAGGTCATCATTTCGTCTTTGTAAACCAATCTCACGACCTAGTAAATTGTAATACGGCTTCTTTTCTTCTACCGTCTATACAGAAGGAATTCGTTTTTTCGCGTTACTGTCGCAAGCAAAACCAATCCCGCACGCTAAATTTCTTTCAACAACCTTGCGACAATAAGCTGTGAGTCCCTGTGAATTATTCGGTGCGGAAACTCAAAAAAACCTATCAAACAGTAGATTGAAACTCCTTAACCCTTTTCGACTAAACCAAACTTCCACGCTCTTGGCGTCTTATCAACGCTTACCGTGACACAAATCAAATGCGCTTGTTTTTTGACTGTGTTGTATTGCTCATTGTCTCTCTCTATTGTATCGACTCCGATTATCGTCAGCTTTACCACTTGATTATCAACAAACTTCTGCTCAAACCCTGATATTAAAGCACTGACGTTTTGCTCTTGTTGCTGATCTAAATCAAGCAACAAAAGATGAATTTTTCTCTTGCCTTCTCGTCGCCATACCACGTCTGAATCGCTCTAATAAAACGCTCCCATTTTTCCAAGGTGAGGATTATAATCGCGCAATAACACTGGTTCTGCGGTCAAGGTAACAAAAACGATACGTCACTGTTTTCATATTTGATAATCGGCGACTTAGGTCCAGTCGTCGGCATTCATAGGCGAAGTAATCAACTGGTAGCGTCATTTCAAACTCCCTGTAACCATGAGTTTCGCATGGCTTCTATCCATTTAGGGTTCAATATCGTTGATCGAACGACACATTAATATCTTCTTTAAGCGTCGATTTCGGAAACTCGATTAGAATATCACTATATAAACACTCGGCGCTTGCCCACTAAACCGGTTTGACGGCGTTATTCATACCGCTTGAACTGATAATAGTCGCTATCCAGAATATCGTGCTCCGATTGTCTTGATTTGCGACCACGCACGATGAGAATCTAGACAATACGATCACGAGTCTATTTTAGCTTCTACGATCCGTCTTGTCTTCTGATTAGAGTTGCGCATCATAGCGTACAACCCCAGTTTACCTACCTTCGCTAAGTCCGCTTTCGTGTCCCAACAAACGCTCATCGAATTAAACTTGTAGCCTGCGCCGTAACTCACCTGGTTTCTGTTACCAACCTCATAGATGCTTTGCGGCTGCCTGTTCTCGCATTCTTGTCCAAGCAAGTTTGTGTTCTAGCTTTAACTATTGGGCGAATTCGTATTGCCAATTCCAGCTCTTCGTACTCTGCGGAATGGCTTGCACCCCGCGTCGTTAAAGCCCTCATAACGATTAGCAAACGCATCACGGAAAAGCCCGATAGCGCGCAATTCAACATCCACTCTGGAGTTCCCCGATTTGCATACAAGAAAGCTTCAAAATTCCAGTTTACGCTATTACGACCCGCCAAAGGGCACGATACGCCAATCGTCGCACATACCTTGCGCAATATCATCGCCACCGTGTACGCAATGTCGACCGTGCCCATACAACAACGAGGTCTCCGGATAAGTCACATCTCTTGTAATGGTCGCCTGTATCAACGCCTCGGCGATTTCTGACCTTGACAATTTTCCCACGCCGCAGGCGATGAATCGCTCTCGGTTTCTACAGATAAACAATTAGCAATCCGTCCTGTCGCATATCATCACCACTTGTTGCGGCACGTTGGCCCCGTGAATATAATCTCGCCTTTAAACCAGTAATCAAGCCTGTTTCATCGTTTGGCCTTTTTTCCAACCCAGCATCAAGGTCTTTGTCATGAACAAAAGCACCCGCGGTTCGAAAAACGTGCAAATTCATTCTGTAGACATTGACCTTGAATCAAAATACGTCATTGCATATGTACTTTGGCGTGACAATAATTCGAGCCCTCTTGGGTCCGCATCGTCCCAATCGTGCGAGGCAGTCACTTAATAATATGCGTTCAGGTTTTATACCAGCCAAGCGCTCTAGGCTTATTGCATAGGGTCCAAAATTCATTCCTGTAAAGCGTGATGACTCCATAGATAGAATCTTTCAATTCAAAACATGCAAAAATACCTTGCTGTTATCTCTGCTGTCAGAGTAAACCGCTCAATAAACGCCCCAGCTTCGCCAATTTTCTTCTTACGGTTAGTCCATGCGGCAACCGTGACGAATTTGTGCGCTTCTTTAATCTCACCTAATTAGTATTCAACTCCATACGGATTCGGTCTTTTACTGCTCACACCTGTATTATTTTCGAACGATAGTAGCTTCTAACATGGGATTTTATCTTTTTTTATTATTGTTCTGAGCCACGTTCGCGCGAACATACCATTCCAGGATTTGGACATATCGTATCCCTAGTTTGTCCATACAACTCATGTCGCCGTAAGTTTTAAATCTCGCGTCAATCGCAGCATTAAATGATCCAATAATCGATGCTGAGACCGCGTCATTGCTCTTGCGGCGCCTTTCGCCCGATCATTAGATTATAATACGGACAAAATTTCTGCATTAGGCCAAGCGCAATATCTCCAACAAGACTCGATAAACCTTTGCCTTTGCCGGCTTAACATTCGCAGATTGCCCTGTTTTCCAACACCAACAAATGCAGTCCAATGGTAAACATTAACGCAGCCAGAATAGAAACTGTTTGTCCATATCTGTGAGGGGAACCCAAATTATCAGGTTATTTGCACAAAGATCAAATTTAAGCCCGCGGGCGTAATACAACAAAGTTTCGCCAAACGAAGCCCGCCAAACATAGATGCCCGACTGGTTGCGGGTTCGATCGTTGGTTCTCGGCATTATGTCGTCTTCCGGTGTCCCAACGTCCCCAAACCGCCTCTGCACTCTAACGCAACTGATAAAAATAGCAAAATATTCTTCCAAGGACAAACCTTGCAACAACCCGTTAGTGTAACGATTGTTTGGATTGTTTGTCAACGGCACCAATAACATTTTCGTATTAAGCATTACTGTTTGAATGTCTGAATGGGAATAACCAGCACACTCCAACGCGATTGAGTAAATTTCAACGTGACGCAGGCGGTCTAAACCAACGCCATCCAATATCGGCCATCTTTTGGTTGTTGTATATTTGCAGCAACAAAAGCAATTGCTGTGTTTCAAAGCGTGTTGGTTTGCTGCCCAGTGTGGTTTGGGTCTAACGCTCGCCAGTTGTCTGCGACAAAACCTCCCTCTGTTTATCGTATATGGAGTAACTACCAACGACTGAGCATTTCATGTTAATGACTCAACGCTTTCAAGGCTGACTGGCAACGAGTAAATTAATTCGGCCGTCCATTTCAGGCAAGACGAATTGCATGTGCTAGCTATCTGTGCGCAACCGCTTTGAGTCTGCTGCTTGCCATTCATCTTGCGTACTGCCGGTAATAAATCAATTCGCAAAACGGAATGGAAGTAATGCGGATTTGAAAAATCTGTTGCTCACGAGGCCAATCATGGTGCTGCCAACTCGATTCGCGGCAAGGCCCTAGTATTTAAATGTACCTTTTCGTTGGTTTCTCAGCAGGTTTCAAATTACCAACGCGTTGCATCCATCGTCTTTTTAAGAGCTAACGTGGCAACAAGCTAAAGGATAAAGACCTCTTTTTTCGAGGAGTCTAACAATCATCAAACATTGCGGTATTTCCGGCTTTGTAAGTGAGATCGATAAAAAACACCACTAGCACCACAGACTGCTCTCAACTTCATTCGTAAAGATTAAAGCGCATCATGATATGCGTACTTTTCCATTCACTCAAGCTAGAGCATGACCTTGATTTGACTTATTACACCTATTGCCTATTACCTTTAAATTAATAAGCGCCACTGTAAGCGCGCAGTGTTGCCAGCAATATTTTTTGAAAAAATTGCAGCTGCAGAGAAAGAAAAAAATTGCCTCCACTGTTTCTTGCACACTTTCAGAAATTAATCTTAACCACTCGAGGTCTTCCAATAATCGAAATGATGACCGTTCCAATCACTGCAGTTCTGGGTTCATCCCCGTACGCACGTTAATACGCCTTTTGCTATTCGACCAAGCTTTAACTTTGATCTCTGCTTGACAGGTCCCGAATAATGCTCACCATCCGAAAGTAAAGAACCACCACCACTTGTCGGGGGTTTCAAGCAACTTATGTTCGTACAAATCG
>Ga0163217_1083007_pt1 | contig 13877 bp, 17 predicted proteins | sample SynspAceP_FD_185933 | JGI IMG/M metagenome (GOLD analysis project Ga0163217, IMG submission 185933) | Saline lake microbial communities from Ace Lake in Antarctica - Synechococcus sp. Ace-P (PacBio error correction) | ecosystem: Environmental > Aquatic > Non-marine Saline and Alkaline > Saline ... | reverse complement strand
GCGAGGCGCGATCGGCTGCCACTGCGAATCCGCTGGTGGGGCAGAGGGCCCGCCTGATCATCGCGAAAACAGTCACCTAACCCATCTCAAAACCGCTCCAAAAACGTTGCTGAGCCGTCTCCGGAGGCCGTCGTCAGACTCGCCGGCGAGGCTCAGAGTCAGCGTCTCTTTCTGGCCGGCGGCGACGCAACAGAGCTCCAGTTAGTCCTCGAAAGCGGGGAAGCCTGCCGCAAAGGGATCAGTGGCGGCGTTGGCGCAGCGGATCGAGGCGGCTTCCCAGGGCTGCCCGGTCGCTTCGGGATCACGAGCAAACCGATAGGCCTCATTGCCAATGAGCGCTCTCGCAACGGGATCGTTGCCATTGAGTCGGGATGCAGGCGCGGGCCTGTGGCGGAAGGGCACGCTTCAAGCTGGCAGGCATCCAGCGCCGTGGAAGGGGCTGAGAACCTGCAGTAGGTCGGGTTTCGAGCGGGGGCGATGGCGCTGCGGGGTACGGGGGGCGTCCTAGGCAAGGGATCCCGATTGGCGCCCCGGCCGGTCTGCGGGGGTGGTTGGTACCCACCCGGTCATCACCGGCTCTTCCAGGGTTCACGGGCCATACGGCTCGGCATCGGGCCGGTCCCAGTTCCCAGTCGTCGTACGGAGAGAGTATCATCCTTGGCGACCGGGTGTCTTGGATGCCTTGAGAGCCCGATTCGGATTTGCGCTCGTCACAGCGACGGTTGAGGCCATAGAGGGCTTCTTGAGCTGGCTGAACGCAGGTCCAATTCCACCGGATGTTCTTCGGAGCAGGGCCTGGCACATCCAGGGCAGGCTCCCGCCGCTGTTGGCGCTCCGCTCCATAGGGGCCAGTTCCAGGGCGCGTCCGCACCGGACGCTCGGCCTGGGCTACCGGGTCTGGGCACGGTTGATGCGATCCACCTCGGAGCGCTGCGGCGGATCCTCCGCCGCCTTGGGTGGCCTCTAGCAAGCGGTTGATCTCTTCCTCATAGTTGGAGCGCCCTGATCGAGACGCTTCGATGACGGCGGGGTGTTCCGATCCGTGCGAGACCTGCAGCAAAACCGTTGGCATCGTGTCGACGAGACCTTGCACTTGCGGCCACGCCCCGCGGTGCCGTTGGGATCCCGAAGGCGGGAACGTCCCAGCGACTTGTTGTCCGGCGCATTCTGCCGTACCCTGAGCACATGCAGTACGCTGACTGGTTTCGCCTCGAAGGTGTACACGTCGATTTACGACAAAGGAATCGGGGTTAGAAGTCGCCGTGTTGCGAGGATCAGACCTTCATCACCCGCCGTCGTCCCCTCCCATTCGGGCCAAAGAAAGGCGAACATCGTTGGCTCAGGTCCCGGAGCTCTCGGTGAGGTGCCGGCTGAACGGCGGCACAATCGCCACACCTCATCGGGATTGACCGCTAGGCAGGGCTCCCTCGGGATCAGCACAACGTCCGGACATCTCCTGACCATCGGGCTGCGGTGCCGCCGCCACAACACCACATCGTCGATCTCTTCAGCCGTCGTTTCGGCAGCCGCAGGGCGCGCTTGCACGGGCCTGAGGCAGCGATCGAGGCGTTCGGGCAAGGACTCAAGCGACGGCGCTCCCAGGCTGCTTCGATGTGACGCGTCCCTCAGGGCCGGTGGCAATGAAAGCAACGACCAACGGGGTGCTCTGAACCGGAGAGCTCCTGTTTGCTTTTTTCAGCCGCTTCGTTGAGCACCGTTGCAGGCCTGACGATCGCGGCGAAGGTCGATGGCATGGGTCTGCTCGACTTTTTCAAGCGAGCAATCGCGATGCGGCGATCCAGTCGTTTCACCCAGCTGGGTGTCACCGCTGGTGGGCTTTGACATTCGAACACACCGTTTGCATACGCCAGCGACCGAAACGCGAACGGTGCCACCGCCAGAGCGAACGCACCGCTTCACTGCCTGCGATCGAGCGTAGGCCCAGCGCCGCCGGGCGGTGGGTTCATTGAGGATGCGCTTCCACGGAAGGCCCGCCAGGCGACCGGCATCCCCTTGGTCGCCTGGCGCTGGGCATCGTTGATACGGCGGGGAACGGTGAATCGCCGGGCGCCTCCACAGGCCGCCGAGGTACGGTGCGCATCGTCAACCGTTGCGCAGGGTGTGGCCAGGCAGTTCTTCGGGGGATATTCCCGTTGGTAGACGGGGGCAAGATCACGCGCACTTGCCTTGTCGTTGGCCGGCTCGTGAAGAACAGCGGGCTGCTCTCCTCAGCTCTCCAGTGCGACCAAGAAACCGCTTGAGATTGGCGAAAGCTGTTGCGGGGGTTCGACAGCGGTGGCGCCGGGCAGTCTGTCCAACGCAGCTCTGCTCCCGCTGTAACGACCACGAAGGAGGCTGGGCGGCTGCCTTCAGGCTTGGCGATGACTGAGGCCTGTCCACCCTCCAGCACAGACCCCGAATGGTGGTGCCCGATCGTGCCACGATGCGCATGGACCCAATCGAAGACCAAACTACCGGGCTCTTAGGCCGGTGGCGAGGGGAGCGCCAGAGCCGCCCGCACCTCCAGCCGGCCGAGGGCCGAGGGTTAGGCGGAAGATGGGGATTAAGCGCTTCTTAGTGGATGGAAGCGGGGGGTCATTCTAGATTTCGCTGTTAGGTGTTGAACTTTTGCGATGGTACTTTTTTCCTGTCCTCGATGACGACGGAGCAACCTGTGGATCGCTTCAATTATGGCGTCGCCCGCCCTCGAAACGTGGATTGACAGGTGGCTTTCGCAGGTTTCACCCTTCTGCTTGCCTCACCGTCGCCACGTTCGGTGGGGATTCTTTCTTGTTGTGTTTCAAGGCGCCAAGAAGACGCGATTCAGGGCCTTCGGGCTGAATTTCGACACCTCCAGCTTGGAACCGGCACGGTGAGTACGGGGCTTCCGGCGTCTACGGGACTTTGGTGTCGTTCGTTGTTGCGCTGCTGATTGCGGTTCCGCTGGGTTGGCACGCATTCATCACCGAAATCTTTGATCCAACCGTGGCGCGACATCTGGGGTGAGGGTGGGTTGTTGGTGCGATCCCCGCAGTGGTTGCTTGGCCTTTGGCCTCTTTGGATGGGAGCCATCTTTCGGCCCTCTCTCTCATCTTTCTCCATGCCTCCTGGCTGGTTCCCACTGTTCGCCCACACCAAGGGTCGGGGTGGCCCCGCGATTTTGGATCCTGGTGGGGATGATTCTGCCGATCCTCAGGCCATTTCCCGCGGGACGCCTCAACCAGGTGCCACGGCCCTACGGCAGGGGCTTACGCGTTGGCAGACCGCTGGATTGCCATCTTCATTGTGTTCTGACCGCCGCGATTTCAGCTCATTGGAGGGTATGCTTGGCCTCGGCGCGTGCCATGGGAAACCATGCCGTGCCATGTCTCGGCAACTCACGAATTTCAGGCTGGTTCTTGTTACGCACGGGAACACGTCTCGCCTTTGCTGGCCAAACATTTTTGGCGATCCAGCGCATTCAGTGTCAGCCCCTTCTTATGCGCCTTGATTCTGTGTGCTTACTTTCACGGTTGATATTGGTCCGGGATTGTCAAAAAAGTCAGCCTCGCTATTGTTCGTTCAACCTTCAGCTCGGATTAATTATTTTCATTGGTTCTGAATCATACTTATCGAACCATACCACGACCGAACTCAGATCCTGATCAGATGACGACCTGGACACCATCAAGTTCTCCCTGTGCTTGGATCCGATCGCTGAGACGGCAAACGGCGGATCGGAACTGTTCACCACGTTGCTGGTGGCTTCAGCTTGTCGCCCGTTGCTGCACTGTTCCTTGTCCTAATCTAACGTGATTCTGCGGGGGGGGGTCTGTCGCATCAAATTGTTACCAATACCGCCGGTCCCGGTCTTGATGGAGGGACGGCCAACGCCCTCATCGGCGTTCGTGGTCACTTGGGGCGTCCCTGATTGCATTCCAGTTGGGGTTGGTGGTGGCAATTTTTCTGGCGATATTCCAAAGGGGGCCTTTCGCCCAGTTCGCGCATGGTTAACGACATCTCGGCCGGGTGCGTCGTCATCTGGCGGCTCTTGGTTGGGGCAAATTCGTGGCGACCGGGTGTTCTTTGGTTCAGTGTAACGGTTGCCGCAGGGGGCATGGCCTTGGCGATCTGATTGTTGCCCAACGTGATCAAAAACACAGGACGAGGTTTCGGTGTGCCCAAGCGCTCGGCAATGGTGGCGATCGGAGTGGGTTCCAAGTTGTGACGATCCGCGCATTCACCCTTCCGCGCTTCACACCGATGCACCGGTGTGGTGCTGGGGATTGCGCGTGCCAGCGGTGAACACAACCCTCATTTCACCGCACTTGTTTTCCGCTTCTGGCTGAGGTTCTCGCGATTCGCCACGATGTCGGTTATTAATTTTAATTTGCGTCATCATTCTGATGCCAGAGAACTCGCTTGGGCAGCCTCGTTCTTGTGGTGGTTCTGATCCTGGGAGCAACCTTCCGGGCCCGCTGGGCTGCGCTTTGCAGCATGTGAGCACCAATCTCGCGTATCTGCTCCATCCATTCCTTCTCCGCCGTTTCCCGCCCTTCACCATGGCCATGCGATGACCCGCAGACACAGCCTCACGAACCAGAGCTGGCTGTCCTGGGAGAAGTCCGATCAGCTACGGCAGTCGAGGCTGGTTCGTGATGTCTACTTGAAATTCCCGCGGCAAGGTACGGCGTTCGTCGGACTTCGGGTTGTGGCGTCCGTGCTGCGCGCCTCACTGGATGAACGAGCTGATCGAGGGCTGACTCTAGGCCGGTGATCTTTGTGGCCAGGACTCTACGCCCGGAGGTGGATCCCTTGGGTGAGGCGTCGGATCGGATATGGTGTTCCGCAGCCGATCCTTTCCGAAATCGATCTACGAAAATCGCCTTCGGTGCGCACACGGCTTCACGGGCGACATGGATGATGTGGTGGAGAGTCGCTGCGCACGGCCTTTCATCTTGGGATGAAACCAGGCCAAACTCAAGGAAAGCGGCAACTCCCTCTCCGGCGGCCAGCGCAACGGTCTGCATCGCCCGGGCGATTGCGATCGAACCGGGAGGTGATTATGATGGATGAAAACCGTTTCGGGCTCTTGATCGATCTCACTGAAGATCGGATTGATGCAACGAACTAAGAAACCTTTCGATGTGATCGTGACCCACAACATGCAGCAGGCGGTGCGGGGTGTTGATCAACGGCTTTCTCATGCCGAGGCCGCGAAGTGTGGTACGGGCAAGTGGATACTCGTCAGAGTTGACGAAACCGAAAGAATCTTTCATTTCACGCTCCAACAAAGCCACCAGGACTACGTCCACCGCCGTTCGCTTGAACTCGTCGTTGCTTGGGGTGTTATTCTATGGCCTCTATGGCCACAATCTATGGCCCATCTGGGCCACATCTATGCCACAATTTCAATCTTGCATCATTTGTGGACTTCTTTGCTTTTTTTAGGCCAAGAAAAGGCGGCTAAGGGCCGGCTTTTTGGTGAATACGGAGAGGAGGGTTTCTAACCTCGATAGAGTTGCCCTATACGCGTTTCCAAGTGCTGCGCTTCGACACTCGGCACTCTCATTCGGGACAAGCCAACCGTGCAAGTGGCCCCGTCACCTTTGCGTTCTCGCGCGCTATGCGAAACTGATTCCGACACGGTCTCTTGGCGCCAGCCAGAACGGGTGTGCATTGGAGTTGCCCGGGGCGGACTACATCTTCGCGAGCTTCGGGCAACGGGAGAACCGCTTGCATTCGCTGCCGAATGGGTGCTGCACCCACCTGCGCCGTGCGGTGGTGATTGGAAGGCCGCATGACCAAGGTGAATCTCTTGGCCTCTCCACGAGCTGCGGGCGGGGCTATTGGTTGTTATGCCGTCGCCAGGGCCACCGACCGCTGCGGTGGAAACCAGACCCGAGACCGAGTCTGCTTCAGTTCGGTCGCTTTTTCGGGCGGTGGTTAAGGTCGCCCCGGTTACCGATCGAAGAGAATGAGCGCGACTTTTTGGGGCGGGGCGCGGCCATTCAGGCTTGTCCGATCAGGCCCTTGGCCGCTCGGGGGCTGGCTCAAACTGAGGTCGAAGACTCAGTGGTGTGGGGCCCGTTCCGCCGACGCGCCGGAGTGCCGTAATGCCAGCGTTTCCTATGGAATTTGGCAGATCCGCGAGAAAGGCCCCCGCGCTGGGATCTGGTCACCGAGAAAGCAGATTGGCTTTGCCGGGCAGGCCGGTGTGAGGTGCTCTCGGCACGCCCGGTCAGGTGTTGCGAGGGGCGGCCGCACCGGAGGCCGCGTGTGGATTGGTGCGTCGTACCCTCCGATGGCCAATTCGCCCACTCTTACCCTTCTTCGCCACTCGGTGGCCTCACTGCGGGGGTGCCCGTGCTGGGTCCTCGCGCGGCCTGCGCCCAGTGTATGGGCGGCCCTGGTCTGGGGTGCTGGTGCAACGCCCCAGCGCCTTAGGTGAGCGCTGCAGCGATCTGGCGCGTCGTTGGCTGGTCACGGCTTCGCTACGACCGCCAGAGCCGCCCCCGCCCAACTCGCCGGTTTCTGCTGGTTCACCCACCCGCACCCGTGGGTCCGGGTCCGTGGCGGCTTCAGCGGCGGTGGATTGGCCTTCGTGGCGAGGGCCGGTCGGTGGTACTGGGAACGGGGCTCTCGAGCTGGGTCGCCGCGGTGTGAGTGTCTTGAGCGGCCGGCGGCGGGGTGAGCGTACGGACGGTGCCTGCAGTTCAGCGAGGGCGGTGGATCGTTCGGCTCCGGGCTTCACCACCCTGATGGCTGGCTGGCCCATTGCCGCCCCTTGCTGGCGCCTGCTCGGCATCCCTGGCTGAGGCGAAGACGAGAGGTGGCCTTTTGAGCGGCCTTTCCTAGGGATGCCCAGGACCAACATCTGCCGCCTGCCGTTCCACCATGGCTTTGCAACCCGCCGCCGGTGCCAGGGATTCAATCCCGGGCAAGGTGATCGCAACCGCCGCCTCTGCGCCCAATGGCGATTTTCGGCTCTGGGAGCTATCGGAAGTGGCCCCGCCGGCGATTGGAATCTCGACCGTCCAGCTGCTGCGCAGCAGCCGACGATGTGCTTGCGTGGGTCGGAGGAAAGCGCTGGGTTGCGGCCGAAGGCCTGCGGCCCGTCGTGGTGCGCCTCCCGCGGCTTCAGCCCGGCTCTCGGGCTGTGGGCTGAGGGCTCGGATTTTTTCGCACCTTCACCCGGCGACCCCAGCCCGCCCCCCCGGCCGGTCAGCGAACGGTGCAGACGGTCGTGGAGTTGTCGGGGTGCGCTCGGCACGCCGCGATGCCGGCTGTGCGACTGTGGTGGGCTGCACCGAAACCTGGACTCGGCACCACGGCCGCTGTTGTGGTGGTCCCGGCGTGCTGGGGCCTTGCTCGATCGGGTGCCGGCGGAGAGCGCCAGTACTGCCCGGCGGGCTACCACCCGATTTCACCCTGGCGCTCCGGCGCCTGGAGTGCGCCAGGGCCGACGCTGCCCACTGGGAGTGCTGCACGCTTGCGGGGCAGCCCGGCGGGGTCTGCGGAGTTGCAGCGGCATTGGGCCCGACTTCCCTGCTTCGCGGAGTGGCCCCCTGGAATCGTATCGCGCCAGTGGCGTCGCTCGGAGTGGGGTTAGCTCGAACCCCGCTTCCAGCCACCAGTTTTCATACTCGACGGATGCTCTTTCCAAGCCGTCTCTGGGCCGTGAGGCGACGGTGGAATTGACCCGGTTGGCCCGTTTTCGACGCCCTGGTTGGAGGCTTTGCCTGTCAGCGAGGCGCCGGGGTGGGTTCGGCTTTCCCCCCCCCGTCGGGACATCCGCGACTGATCGAACCGGCAACCGGTCGCTTCACCAGGGATCGCGGATGTGGCTCGCAAACCAGCCAGCAAGGCGGCCTGGCGCAGGTGGACAGGGCTGGGACTTGCTCCGGCTGGGCCGTGGCGAATTGATTCCGATCCTGTTTGACAACCGGAGTGGCGAGGCCCCATCCGCAGCGCCGCGCGCAGCGGCTGGATGGCTCCGGGCTGAGCTGCGGCGACATTTATGGATCGGGCGTCACGCCGCCCGGCCGGCACGTGGCCCCCCTTCGTCACAATGTGGGCTACGTTGGAGGGCGTCGTCTGACTGCGTCGATGCTTGCCGGTGCCTGCATTACCCGCGGGGCGCAACGCAGGGGCCAGTTTTACTGGAACTCGGACTTCGGAACCTGCCTCCGATTGCCGGCTCCTGCCTGCAGGTCTGCCCGTAGCGAGGCGATTGGGCTTGAAGGCCGCCCCCGGACCTGCGCCGACGTGAGCGATGGCCCCCGGCCGAAGCTTGCCCGTTCGGGATGCCGGTGGACCCGGGTTCTCATGTCCCTTTGTCTGGGCCCCCGTGTGCTGTGTGGCCCGGCGGCCTGAGTCTTACGCCATCCGGTGTATGTTCGGGCGGCGCAGAGGGAGCACCCGTGCCCCGGGAGCTGGTCCTGGGGGGCTGGCTGGAGGGCGGGACTGCACTTCGGTTGTGGGGCTACCCGCGCCATCTCGCGGTCTGGATGTCCTGTCTTCGGACACGCGGCCGGCGTTGGCCCGATGCGGGCGATCTTGAGCCGGCTTGCGCGCCGCGTACGCCAGAAACGGGGGCTTGGGCCTCGCTGGTGTTCCGCCTTGTGCTGTGGTAATGGGTTCAGCATGTCCAGGCTGGCCTGTTACCGCCGGCCAGTTCTGGTGGTGATCGGGTATGCTGTTCGCTTCGCGACCCTTCCGGATCCAGCCGTGGAGGACTGCGCGTGCCATCTTGGCCCGATTCCGCCCTATGTTGTCCCGTCGATCGGTTCTTCCTGGCGGTTGGTTGGACTTTGGCTGCCTGCCCCGGGGTTTTCTTGAGCGGAGCCAATGTGGTTTGGCGTCGAGTGGGGTCCTCGTGCTGTGGAGCCCTGGCCCTTGAACCGGCCTCCCCCAGCAAGCTGTGGCCAACGCACGCACCACTGATCAGCATCGAGGCTGATGAGGCCGGGCATCGGTGCCTGTTGCGTGATCGTGGATCCAGACGATTTGGTCATAGGTTCCCGGTTTCTCGGTGGATCCAGGGTACCGGGCTGCAGGTCGTGGACTGGTGAGCAGGCGCCTGAACTTGAGTGGCCGAATTGGGGCTTGCCCCCCAGCATGATTTCGTCATGATGTTTGCGTGGAGGCTGGGCGGCGAGTGGCCTGGTCGGGGGTGCGTGGCGAGGCTTCAGCTGGGGGGATCTCCGGGCCTGGGCGGCTATTGGCCGTGAATTCGCTGACCAGTACTTCTCCTGGGATATCGCCGCAGCCTACCAGACCTGTGGCCAGGGTGGACGGGGCACCCGTGCCGGTGGTAACGGGAGCGCCTGTGGCTGGCCACGCGATTCCCAGCTCGGTAGTCAGCATGGGTCCCGCTCCAGGTGATCGGCAACTGGAGCGCGCCCCGGACGGGAGAAGGGGTTAGGTGGTTCGCGGGCTTAGTGGACGGGTTAAGGGTGTCCCCGGTAACCTCTGCGGGCTTGTGGCCGCGCCCTTTCTAAGGTTCTTGCTGATTTTTTTCTTCGATCCATGCCCGGTTGCTGGACGGGCGTTCAGCCACCCCTGAGATTTTCCCCGATCTCAGGGCGTTAGTTCAGGCTGAGGTGTTCCGGGGAGCTGGTGGGCCATGGCCGTTGTGCCCGTGCCGCACGCGTATGGGCGATGGCCGGGTGATTGCGCGAGGGCGAAGAGCGTCCAGATCGCTGCGGGGACACTCGTCCCATCGGACAACCCGGGCATTGGTTATGTGCCGCCGGATTGGTGAAGCCGCTAATTAGGTGGCTTTCAGGCCGAAGTTTCTTGAGAAATACAGCCGAAGTGATGCCCGTATGGGCATTTCGGGCTTGGTTCTATTCGTGCTTTGGTTGCCGCAAGGGGGAACTGTTTCTTCGCTGCCGCTCGCCAGAGCGGAGGCGGTGCGCTGGAGCTGTGATGGCCCTTCCATTTTAGCTTGGAAGGCGAAGCGAGGAACCGGAACTGATCATCCCGCCTGCAGGGAGGGAACTTGGATTATCGGCCGCAGTCAGGGATTGTCCCACTGCGATTCCTTGCCCGTAGAAGTGCCTGAAGGCGCCGGTGAACAAGCGTCAGGCTTCACTGCCCCGGCAGAGCGCCACGTTAATTCTCACCGAAGGCGTAATGGCTCTTCGCTATCTTTACCCTTTCCCCCGGCCGATCCCCCGTGCTCTGGTTCACCTCAGCCACGTTACCTACAACCTTCAGGCTCTTTTTCCCAAATGCCGGTCCCGCTGGTATGGGAAAAGGCGGATCGGTGACCTGCAACAGGTGGTTTGTCAGCGATTCGATGGAGTGGTGCCCGTACTGATGCCCTTGCGCGGCTTGATTGATTTACCCGACTCCCCTGAATCGTGAGCCGCAGAGGCCCGCCGGAACGCCGCTGTTCGCTTCGATCGGTGGTTCGTGGCCAGAGGTGGGCCCGTCGCTCAGGGCAGCTGCGCATCCCGCGACGGCGAGCGTTCACGAAATCTGGGAGAGGATTGGCGCGTGATCAGATCGGCGCATGGAAGACGAGAAGTTCGCCGAACAGGTAGCGGATCTGGTGTTGTTCGGCACACCACGCGGGAAGTCGGCTTCACACCCTGGCGATTACCGCAGGCCGACCTGCGGCATGACAGACAAAAGGTTGCTTAATAGAACGATGGACCGGCAGGCGGCCCATGGCGCATGGGGAGGGAGAGAGGCCGAGTGGTGGCGCTTCATCATTGACGCCCAGTATGCCTTGGTTGAAAAGCCGCCATTGGGAGATACCTTCCCCGGCGAAGTACCGATGCGAATTGCGGAGCTGAGGGAGCAGCAGGCATTCACGACGCCGGGCGAGGACATGGGTTACGGCAATGCGCAGTCGTGTTCAAAGAGCCCTGGGCACCGACAAGTGACCTGCGGTGCAGGATCAAGGTGTGAAGCGACCTGCCGGCCCTGATCTGTTGCCGAGCGTGCGCCCCGCCTCACGACTGGGGAGCCCTTGATGGAGCACGGTGCGGGCGCTGCGACCATTCACGTGCTGTGATACCCGCCCCCGTCACCCGCTCGTGAAGGAGTGCCAAGGCTTCGTCACGGGCAGTGATCCACGCCGCCGGGACTCCACGCGCAAGCTTGTGCGAAGCTACCCGCCATTCTATGAGTGCCGTCACTCTCCCGTGGCGGTCTGACCAAGGGTGGTGGGCTTCAGCAGACGCACACCGGCGGCGATTGGAATGGGCGGCTGAATGAACGAGGCTTTGATCGCGCGGATTCCTTGCCGACCTTTCGGGCCTCCGAAGAGATCCCCACCCTTTGATAAGTTGTTGGGTTGGGCTGTGCCAGTTGTGTGTCTGAATTGATTGGTCATGTCCCGGGTTTGTCAGCTACCCCAGGCAAGCGCGGCCCAAGGCATTGGCGTCAGCCATATCACGTGCGCCCCCAGGAACTTCAGGGGTTGCTTAGGAGGCCGCCCTTTGGTAGGGATTGAGGGCGTTGTTGAAGTGCGAGTCCCCGCCCCGCACGCTTGCGAACCAATTTCAGAAAAGAGGTGCTCGGGGGCTTGCGCGAGAGGGGGATGGCGCGGACGCTGTTCAATTGATTTGGTGCAGTCATCCGATGCAGCACTGATTAGTTTTGGGTTCTGTTGTTTTAATCCAGCTTCACCAGTTCTGGTTTTGCCCAGCGTTAAAGGGCTTTGGTGACAAGTGGCCCTGTACTGGTTCGCAATTCAGCCGATTTTGTTTGGTAATGCCGGCGGTCCAGTTGCTGCTCAGTATCCCGAGTCTTGGCGTTACGCTGGTCAGTCCTGGCAGGGGGCAGTCGATTGACCCGGCTGTGGCAGCCACCCTTGGGTCGCTCCCCTGGCCGCCGCCGGGGGCCGGCGAGCGCGGCCAGGATCGGCCTGCGGTCGCTCGGCCACGCACCGCCAGCGCCATGAAAGTATGAAGCGAGAGCAGGGGTGATTCGTCTGGCGCTCTGTCCGTTGCGAAATGCCCCGCCAGCCGTTCGGGCACCGGGCCCCTCGGGCTGCAGGGGCAGGAGAGGCGCTGATCTCGATCGCCGGATGAAGGGCACCAGATCACCTGCCGCCTGCACCCCTGCCAAGCTATCCACGCTCAGCGCGGGCTCGGCGACTCCGTAGACCCGTGGGTCAGCAGAAGGCATCGGCCGCCCTGCACTGGGCCCCCGGCAAGCCGACTCGGGTCTGAGCAGTTCTTGGGCCCCAGCTTGGGCCAGCTGCCACCGCTGAAGGCGGGTAGCCGCCAGCTTGCATTCGCTGAACAGGGCACAAGAGGGACCAACGGCCCGTCTGCGACGCAATGCTAGGGGCCCACCCTGGCCACCAAGGCAGAAGGGGTTTGGTCTCAAAGGGCCGCAGATCAAGGGCGTATCAGCAAGGCTGCGGAACGTGGTGGAGTTGAGCAGGTGCCCTCCGCCGGCACCAAGGCCCGGGCAGGAGCCCGGGTGCCAGCACCGCCGCCTGGCGCCGTGGGTGTTTCCAGTGCGAGCAGCGCTCCCGATCTCGAGCCTCTCGGTTCGAGCGCGTGACACCCGCACGCTCCAGCGGGAGTTGGTCTAACAGGGCCTCAAAGGCGTTCTCGGCCCAGGGTTAGTGTCGCGTAGAGGCCCGGCAGCAACACCTGGGATCAGCCGCGGCTGTGAGCCCTCGTGGGTCGCGGGGACGGGTACACCAGGCTGGTTGTGGAGTGGGAGGGGCGCATCGCATCCGCTTAGTCTGGCGCTCGCGCACAGCCCGAGTTCAAGGCTCGTACATTACGGATCTTCGACGCGGAGACTTGCTCCTGTCCTTGGCATCATGCGTGGATCACATCCGCTCGGTGGCATGGAGGGGCTCTGCGATCGTGGCGATCATTCGGGGGGGAGGGCGGGATGACCGCGAATGGCGCTGGATCGCCCTGGCGATGCTGCCCGAGGCCAACTGGTAGCGCCATGGCGGCTGCAACTGGACCTGTTCGACAACTCGATGGCCTCAAGTGCATATGGTGGTGATGCAGGGCTTCCCCTGATGGGCATTAGGCAATCGCGCCACCGCTGGAACCTAGTGCGCAGGCCCCAGCCTTGGCCTGCTTTCCGTGGACCGGGCCTCGCTTGTGGGAATCCTTGGCAGCGATTGTCTGGGCCCTTGTTGTTGATCTCGCTCTTCACTACCTGGCCTTTCTGCGGCCTGGGCGGGGCGTAGTGGGGGATGCCACCGACTGGCCTGCGGGAGTTCCGTTTCACCTTTGGTGTTCGTGCCGTGGAATCGTGGCCGGCAGTGGTCCGTGAACGCGCTTGGGCGCAAAGTGGCTGATGTGGACGCGCCTCACCGGACGGACGCGAATCGGTTTGTGGAGGTCGGCAACACCTGAATGATCTGGATGGGGTTCGTGGGCGTCATGGCAAGGCAGCGAAGCCCGGCCGACGGGCAGGCCGAGCACCCCGTGAAAAGTTCTTAGCCGGAGCCTGTGACCCGCCGCGCCGATTTCCCGGAGATGGGGCCGACGTCACTTGCTCGCCCCCCGTGATCCGCTCGCTCCTAGGCCATGGCCCCGCTTCATTTTCAATTGGTCCCCCCCCCCCAGGTGGCCTGGTGATGATGTCTCAAAAGTGTTTGCGATTCGCGACTGCGGCAGGCCACCCATCAATGTCCCCGTCGCGGCCGGCTTGCCCAACCCATTCTCGGGGGTTCCGGGATCGGGGGTTGCGCCGGGCACCATAGCCCTGGGACCACAATCTTTCGGCATTTCGGGCGTGATCCGGGGGCTCGCTTCTCGCGGGCCCCGTGCTCTGAAAACAACCGACGACCCCCTTACGGCTTTTTTCACCGGGGAAAACCCTTCCGGGGGGCGCAGGCGCTCAGCGGCAGGCAGGGTTTTTATTGTTACCTTTTTTTTACCGAGGGTTTTTTTTTGTGA
>Ga0163217_1057795_pt1 | contig 13877 bp, 13 predicted proteins | sample SynspAceP_FD_185933 | JGI IMG/M metagenome (GOLD analysis project Ga0163217, IMG submission 185933) | Saline lake microbial communities from Ace Lake in Antarctica - Synechococcus sp. Ace-P (PacBio error correction) | ecosystem: Environmental > Aquatic > Non-marine Saline and Alkaline > Saline ... | reverse complement strand
TTTTACCGGTTGGTCCAATGGGCTCCAGCTGAGGCTTAGCGATCAGGCTTTCAGGGCCCCGCTCCAACCGTCGCGATCAAAGCGTTGAAACGGCTTGATTGCTGATCAGGACACGTTTTCGTCGTGGTGGCCGGCGATGAACTCAATGCCTGGCGACGTGGTTTCAACCAGGCCGAGATCTGGAATGGCCGCTGGCGCATGCTTGGGCTCTCCTTGGCATCGCCTTCCTGCTGCTTGATTCGGCTGCTCACTTGGACGGGTTGCTCCATTCGCTGCGGGCGGTGCTTGCGGAAGCCGGAGAACGACTTTAGGATTCTCCCACCGCCATGGCCTTTTGACCGCCCCCGCCAACCGTTGGTCACGATCGTGCTGGCACCCGGCCTGAAGCGATTAAACTGGCGCCAGTTATCCTGCTTTCAGGGCGGCGCCGACCTTGGCGACCCGGGTTGGATGGGCTGGACGGCCCAGCACCGCGAAATGGTGTTGAGCCAGGTGATGGAAGCTTTTCGGCCCTGTGCGCCGACCGCGACCTGGCCCCTGATGGCACCGCGCCAGGACCCTTCACCCACGGCACCCTGCGCGGCCTTGCAGGGGTTTGCGCGAGGAGTTCAGCAGCCACGTCCGACTTGGTGCTCGTACAGGGCGACACCAGCACGGCCCTTCGCCTCAGCCCTCGCCGCCTTTCTACGAGCAGTTCCCCGGTTGCCATGTGGGAGGCGGGCTGCGCACCGACAACCTGCTCGAATCCCTTCCCCGAAGAGGCCAACCGCCGCCTGATCTCACAGTTTGGGCCAGCTCCATTTTTCTCGCCCCCACCGGCGTTTCCGATGGCCACCTCAAGCCTTCCGGGGCCACCTGCGTCGGTCGGCAGGATCCTGGTGACGGGGAACACGGTGATCGACGCCCTGCTGCGCATGGCCCAAAACCGCCCCCCAGCTTGAGCTTCCTGGCCTCAACTGGCAGGGAGCAGCGGGTGATCCTGGCCACGTGCACCGGTCGCGAAAACTGGGGCGAGCGGCTCTAATCGATCGGGCGGGGCTTCCTTGGAGCTGCATGGATCGTCACCCGGACACCAGCCCTGGCTGCTGCCGCTGCACCGGCATCCCACCGTGCGCGAAAACCCCTCGAGGCCCTTGCTGGGCCACCACCCGCGCCGCCTTCCTGACCGAGCCCCTGGATTTTACGACCGGGCTGGTGGCGGGCGACCGCGGCGCCACCCTTGTCTTGCTCACGATTCCGGCGGCCTGCAGGAGGAGGGCCCCCTGCCCTGGCAAGCCGGGTGCTGGTGCTGCGCCGCACCACCGAGAGGCCTGAGGCAGTCAGCGCCGAACGGCCAGCTTGATCGGCACTGGATTCTGACGGCGATTGTGCGGGAGGGCGGAGCCTTCTGCTGGATTGATGCCGGCGCCCTTTGCACCATTGGCCCAGGCCCGCAAATCCCTTCGGCGACGCCAGGGCCAGCGGCCCCATCCTGGCCGCCAGCCGTGAATTTCTGGCTAACGAACAACAATGAGCTAACAGCCTTGAACAATTCCGCTGTGCGCCTAGGTCCGCTTCGGATGAGTTGGGCCCAGGGCGGCAGATCGATTGAACAACCGGGTGCCGGGCTCGATGCCTCGAGATCTGGTGTTGCGGCCCCACTGCTGAGCCCAGCGTTCACCGCCTGGAAGGTTTGGGCTGATGTCCTTGCCGACCACCAGCACGCCGGCCGGCGCCCTCGGTTGACCACAGCCACAGTAGGGAACGAGGGGTTTCGGGCGCGAGGGTTGCCGGTCTGGAAATCGATGTCGGCGGGTTCATGGCCGATGCCCGCAGCTCGTCCTGGGGATCCACCAGCTGCGTTTCATCTTCAAAAGAGGTGACGTTGTTTGGTTTCCACAGCCCGAGGCGCGATCTGACGCACCCGTGCGCGAAAACGGCGATCAGGGAAGGCATCCACCCCGCACATTGGCCCCCTGACCAAAGAAACCCAAACCCTGCCGATATCACTTTTCCGGGACGCTCGCCACCGCCTCAAAGCCCCTGGGGCCAGCTCCACCACCGAGAACTCGAGCGCCGGGCATTGGCCGAGGCGGAGGTTGTGTGGGGGTCACGAAAAGCGCCGGGAATCAGCGAAGCGCTGAGTTGATCACCCCATCAAAGGTGGGCGCGGGATCGTCAGCTCTCCCGCTCCACCGTTGCGCTGGCTGCTGCGTTGCCTGGCGGCATCGAGGGCGGCCTTGCTGGTGAGGACAGGCGGGTTTGCCGAAGGAGGCGAAACGTCCTGGCTGATCAGCACCCTTGCTCAAAAAGGCTGCGCCGCCGTTCGTACTCGAGCGGCTCGTGCGTACTCCGCCCTCAGCCTTGGCGCACCTGGCCTTGAGCTCGGTTTCTCGCGCGTCCTTGAAGGTCGCCGCTGTCCATCAGGCGCAATGGGCTGGACCTTGCCGCACCGCCTGGACCTTCCACCACATAAAGCTTTTCCAGCCACACCGCCACGCTTGAGACTGACATTGGACGCTGGCGGACAGCGTTCAAGTTCGCCGGTGCTTGGTTGACAAACCCCCGGCAAGGTGCCGCGCTCGGCCAGGGCGGTTTAGGGGGTCAGATCCCGTTGGAGCTGGCGCATATACCGTGACGCTGCCGAGGCCCCAGGACCGCCGGCCACGACAAGGCAGGGCCGACCAGGCGATCCAGACAGGCGGCGGGCGTCGGCGCTTGGGCTTTGGGTGGTCCTTGGGCTGGGGAACAGGGGCAACCGTGGGGCGGAGCGCTCCACGGCGGTGCGGCTCTTCAAGGGCGGCGGGAGATGGGGCTGCGGCGATCGCTTGTTTCCCAGTCTTCCTTGTGGGGCGGCGAAAACTCTGTGGCTTGCCGCTGGGGTGGGAGGGATGCGGCGAAGGGCGCCACGAGATTTGAGCCCATGACCTCAAAGCCGGAATTCGTCGGGACTGCCCCAACGTGGGCAAATTCCACCCTTTTCAATGCCCTTGGTGGCCAAAATGCCCAGGCCCAGGCCGCCAATTTCCCCTTCTGCCACGATCGAGCCGAACTGTGGGGCAGCGTGGCTGTTCCAGACCCCCGGCTGAAGTTGCTCTCGGATGTGTCCAGCTCCAAGGGAGATTCATTCCAACCCGGTGTGGAGTTCGTTGACATCGCCCGGGGCTGGTCAAAGGGGCGAGCCAGGGGAAGGGCTGGGCAACAAATTCCTCGCCAACATTCGCGAAGTCGACGCGGCATCGTTGCATGTGGTTTGCGCTGCTTTCCGTTCGATGACGACGTGATCCACGTTCTCCGGCAACGTTAACCAGGGGGACGCCGAGATCATCAACCTGGAGCTGGGGCTGGCCGACCTGCCCAGGTGGAGAAAAGCGCCGCGAAGCGCTGAAGAAAACAGATGCGCACCAGCTAAGGAGGACGCTGGCTGAAGAACCAGATCCTTGGAGCGCATCCAACCGTTGCTGGAGGCCGGTGGGGCGGCCCGCAGCCTGGGCCTGGGCGAGGAGGAACTCGCGGTGCTGCGGCCCCTTGGGCCTGCTAACGCTCAAGCCGATCATCTACGCACCAACGTGGCGAAGGACGACCCTGGTCCGGCGGCATGCCCTTCACCGTTCAGCCGTTTGAGACACTGGCGACAAGGAGGGCGCGGAAACAGTGCGCATCTCAGGCGCAAGTTGGAAGCCGAACTGATCGAGCTCGGCGCGCCGAAGAGCGGGCCGAACTACCTCGAAGGGGCTCGGTGGTCAGCGAAGGGCGGGCTGGCGTTAAGCCTGTCGGCGCCACCTTTACCGGCGCTGGCCTGCGCACCTACTCACACCCGGTTTGAGAGGAAAAACCGCGCCTGGACGATCACCCCGGGCATGACCGCTCCCCAGGGCGGCCGGCGTGATCCGCCCACCGATTTCGAGCGGGGCTTCAATCCGCGGCACCAGGGACGATCGGCTACCAGCAGCTGCTCGAAGCCGGCTCCCTGGGCGAGGCCCGCAACAAAGGCTGGCTGCGCAGTGAGGGCAAGGGAGTATGGTGGTAAGGGCCGAGGCGACGTGATGGAATTCCTATTCAACGTCTTGACCGCTATCAGGCCGCGTTGAGGGGCCGACTTTGATCCCGATTCCTGCACGGCCGGGAGGGCCTTTGCCCCAGGACTGGCTGCAGCTTGCAACCGCCGCGCGATTGGCTGAATCCAGTTCCAGCTTTCGAGCCCCACCGACCCGTGGATCCAGCGTCACCCGGCACACCCGAAGGGCGGCAACGATTCCGCCTCCCCAGAGGGGGCCAAAAGCCCCACAAAACTTTCGACGTCCAAAAAAGAGCTGCCACGCCGCATTCGCAACGATTTCCCGGACTACGACGAACTGGTGAGTACGGCACCGAACCCCTGCCCCATTGAGCTGGGCGGCTGGGTCGCCAAAAAAAAACCTGCGGCGGAGTAGGGCCTGGGCTTGTACGCCGCCTCAGGCCAGCTCCTAATCTGCTGGATCCGTTTGGAAACTCCGATCTTCAGTTAGAGAGCCGGGGTTCGAAAGCGGCGATTTTTTTTTTTTTTTTTATTTTCTTTTTCAGCGGTGGAATGCCCAGGTAGGTGACGCGGCTTTTTGGCTCAGGGCCATTTTCATGCTGCTGTTGCCGGCGCAGAAGCAGCGGGTTGAAACGGAACGAGCAACGAATCACGAAAGGGCTTGATCGCGGGCTGGGCTGGACATGGTTTGGGCAATTTTGAGCTGGAGCGGGCGAAGCGGAAAAAAACTGATCCGTATGCTGAAGCATAAGCGCGATTCGGCAGCTAGGCCGCCAACCCGCATCTGTCCTGTAGCGAATGAGCGGATTGTTCGGACAAGGGCGCGGGGGCTGCCCTTCTTCGCCCTGGAACCGCCCGTTGCGTGGATCGCCGGTTGATGAGCCTGACCCTCTCAATTGTTCCGCCAGTGAAACGGAAAAAGAGGCATCATAGTGCAGAGAGATTGGCGCGCAAGTTCCCAGTTTTGAGCGGGGTGCCATCGCCAGCATTGCGTTATCATGCCGTCACACGGACTTGCGCGCCGATAGATTTGGAGAGGTGAGCTGAAAATCATTCTATCCACGGCTGAAGTATGGTGGTTTCAGAATATGCTGAATCTGTTTCTCTTTTTCAGCAAAAAAGCATGTCCACTGCCCGGCAGCAGCCACGGTTTGGGAATTCGGAGATAACGGCCTAATCTGGCCGCCTTCTTCTACGGAAGGGGAGGAGCGATCGCTCTTGACGCAAAACAGAACAGGTGCTCAATTAAGCTCAGAGGCAGTGCCTCTAAATTTTGGAATTGACTGAGAAGAGACAACGCCAAGCAGCACTGGGAGGCTTACTGATTGCATGGCTGCCAAAAATTCCGTTGGCCTAAGGATGGAGACTTTTTTGTGGCGCAATCAGAAAGGAAGCAGGCCCAGGCTTAGAGAGGCGGAATTAAAGCGAATTGGCAATCGCTGGACTGACTGAAGCGCCCCAAGCGATCCAGGGCTGGCGGGACTTGCGAAGAAGCAGGATTGATTTAAAGATCAGACGATCACATTAGGCGCGGAAAAAATGTGCAGCCGTTTCAAGGCCAAACAACGCCAAAAGATTCGCCGCCAAAGATAAGAAGGTGACGCGAGGGGAGACCGTTTTCTTTCCCTGCTGATCAAATTGGCTATTCTGCTGGATTCAAAGCCGGTTCCCACCCGTTAGATTCGTCTGCGGGGATCGGACAAAACATCGAATATCAAAGGCAGCTTTTCAATCCCGCCACTGGGGACGCAAACAATTCAGCGCTACCGTCCCATCCCTGGCAAAAGGGACAAACGGGGCAAGCTCGGATCAGTGCTTGGGACGTTAACAGTCGTAGGGCTTTGGTCTTGATTACATTGCGTTACGGGGATGGATGATTAAAACAGCGCTGATGCAGGCCACCCCGCCAATCTTGCTCCCAGCACGCCTTGGGTTACTCTTTAGGGCAGCGACCACCATGGGTCTCCCGATAGTGCTGCCGTAGAAGCCTCATTGATAGGCCAACGGATAGCCAAAGAGAAGCTGAACGCGGCGAATAGACGATCGCGAATGCCAGCCTCCACAGTTGGAACAGGGGTTTGTGGGATTCAAACAAGCTGAAAAGCTTTGAGGCGGTGCGAGGTTATGCCTTTCTTCTTCGGTTGAAAACGGATTGCAACCGCAGGATGGCCAATAAAATTCCTGAACGGCGCCCTCAAGGCCAGATGGGCAAAAACCGCGCTGGAATGGGCGAGCTGGTTTGGCCGCTTTGACCTGAAACCATCGGGCTTGGCGCCCTCGGGAAAAACCCCCAACAACCTGCCTTGATTGCCAGCAATTCCAACGGACTGCCTGGAAGAAACTTGCGTTTGCCTTTTGCGAGGCGCGGTTCAAGAGGGAAAGCTCCCATCGCCGAGACCATCTCTCGCAAGGACGGGTACCCGACTCATGTAGTAGTGACAGGCAAAACCGCAGGACGATTCCATGGCTGCCATCAATAAAGGAGCATCAAGCAAACTGCGATGGTTTGCTTGACAACCAAAATTCCTGCCATGAGCTGGAATTTCGCTCGGTCGTTGGTGCTGCGATACCCGCGTTACCAACAGCACCGAGCACCTTCCTGGAAAAGTGGCAAGGGGAAGCATCCGGGCCCATCCCCGCTGTTTCAAGCCGCCAAGGTCTCATTGGCGCATGGTTACGTTGTTAAACAAACTCAAAGGCTGGCACAGCAAGGTCCCCAATTTTGAATTGAATTTCAAGCACGATTCAATCATTACCCCCGATTGTTTGCACCGCATTATTGGCCGAATGACAGGCGTTTAAAATACAATCGACTGCAACACGATTAATCCACAGCATAAACGATCGCGGACATTAAAGCGATTGCAGCCCTTGGTGATTTACGGATTCGCCTGTACACTCCTCTATCCTAAGGCGGCAGCATTGGAAGCGCTGGTTGATCCTGGAAAGGATTGTCTGGTTGCCGCCACCAAGCCGGCCACAGTGATTTTCTGTTCTGCACTCAGGTCTGGGCTCCGGCAACCCGCTTCCATGGCGGTTACGGCCCAGGGGCTTTAGAAACGAGATGAAACACCACAGCCACCTGCCAGAGCACCTGGGAGGCCAGTGGCCACCAGCCCTTTGGAACCAGCGTTCCAGTAGATCGAATCCGCAGGTAGGCTGGTGCGTTTTGAGCCCTTCGAGGTAGCCGCGTTCTGGTTGAGCCACGGCTCCCAACGCCTACGGTGCCGAACCACGATGACGACACCGTGAGGCAGAACCTGATCACAACCCACCAGTGATTTTGGAAAAATAGCCCCAGGGCGTCACGGCGCAGAGCAGCAGACCTGTGAGGCAGCTCAGCGAGGCAAGGGGTATGAGCACGACGTCCATCGATGAACTTGGGAGATCGGCGATCACCACCTGGTGCGGCAAAGGCGCGCTGGGACCTGGCCGAGCTGCAAATCAGCACCAGCAGGGCTGCCGTCACGGCCCAGGTTCAGGGAGATTCACCACATGGGTGGAGATGATTCCAAAACCCGGACCGGTGACAGGACACGGGGTCAGACAGGCTCTTTCAGACAGTCGCCAGCAAGCTTACCGTGCTGGGAGGGAAACCGCGACGCCTTCAGCGCCGGGGATGGTGGTGAAGCGCCCAACTGCCCCACCAGCAGCAGACCCAGCAGGCAGGGAGGAGCATCATCACAGCCAGAGGCCAGCGCCATGGCCCTTGGAATCGAGGCAGCCAGCCACCGATAACAGGGTGCGCCAACCATGGTCAGGCTGATCGTGCGGAGGGATAGCAGTGCGAGAACAAGGTAGCGGCATCGCCATCCGTGGTGGACACGGGCGTTCATCCTGCACACACCGCTTCGTCTGGCTTTGTGGTTGGGCTGAAAGGACCGCAGTTACTCGCAGATGGGCTCTTCGGTAGAGGTGAGACCTGGTCGTTTGGGATCAGCATTCTCGCCCGTGCTGTGGGCCAGCCAAGGCTGAGGAGGGCGCAAGCCATTGGCGCTTAAAGGGCTGAGATCTCCTACCAGGGGCTCAGCCCGAGCCCGAACGCCATCCTTGTCAAAGTGCTCGACCGGCAGCCAGTCGATCCAGGGGGGCACTAACTATGCTCAGTCTTAATCAGGGCAAGGCTGAGGAGTGCAAGGCCGAGTCGAAACAGGAGCACCGGTGCTTTTGCTGAGGCAAGGGTGGCGCTACGATCCAAGGCGGCCACGCACTCTTATCGAGCTTGGCGCAGGGCTCTGAACCGAGCAGAACCGCCTATGCCGTGTGTGATCAGCACTGGTGGGTAGATTAATCTCTTCCGAGGCAGCGGCAGCAGGCGCACACCCTCTCAGTGTTTCCAGCCGATTCGAACCTTGCACTCGGGGCCTGTGCTGGCCGCGGGGATGGCACTGGATAACGAGATGTTAGTGATGGTATTGAGCAGAAGGTAATCGTAGCACCACCCTATGCGAGGAACTCGCGCCTCCACCAGGTAGATGACCGTCGCAGTCCTCTCGCCTAGGCCAGCTGTGCATCGTGAGCAAGCATAGAGCCCCTGAGGGCTTGATCCAACATCTTAGTGGGTCAATCAGCGGTGGGCGAACACTCAGCAGCTCAATAAGCCGCGGCTCGATGCTGGTCGGCGGCAGCGGGCTTCAGTGGTCCACGGCCTCGATGGCGGCCAGTATAGCTAAGTCGCCCAGCAGCAATGCGTGGCGACACACGAGGCTGACCTGAGATCCGGTGGCGGTCAACGGAGACGGGCGTGCGGCCGCAAGGACAAGCGCAACGCCGACCAAGCAAGACAGGCCGGCTTGGTGGTGTTCAGACCCCGAGTGTTCGCATCAGACAGGCCCATTCTCCAGGCAGCCGGCCCTCAGGGTTCCCGCCGCTGCCGACGCCGCCAGACCCAGGCCTCACGGCCGTGGCGTGTAAGGTGCCTCCTGAGTGTGAGAGAACACCATGGGGTGAGATAGAGCACGCCGCCTCGGCCCGAGCTGGCCACCAGGCGATCACAACCTATGTGTCGGGCGCATACGCGGAAACGGGTAGATAGAGCCAGCTGGGCCGGCTGTTCCCATCGTTGCGGTAGGTGTGTTCAAGCCGCGGTGCGATGGTCTCCGGTCCTGGTTTATTCAGGGTGTGCTCGTGGGGGTTGCGGCGGAGCCTCCGGTCGCATGGCCAGGGCTGTCCATTTGGGGCACAACGAATTGCGGGATTACGATGGCTTGTGGCACGCCTAAGCGATTCGACGCGCCAGACTGCAGGCTCCTGAGGAGTTCAGGATCCCGCCGCATCTCCGCACCTAACTGGGGGTGGCTTGTCGAACTGCTCGATGACCGCATAGGTGTCGTCCTCGCACCTTCGACAAACCTGCTTGCGCACCCCCCTTTGGCTCTGACCGTTGGCCTCAGCCTGCAGGCTTCTGGAAGCCAAGAGCTGGGTCGAGTTACGGCCAGCGTGTCTCTCGATTGAAGCTCGTGCGTAAACTTGCTGTGCGAGCAACCGATCAGATACCCTCTGGCTCAGCGGCGGCTCTCCCTGCTGCTGAATGACCCCCCATCTCCACTGCAGGACCTGTCTTGCAGGAGAGACACCTTTGGCTCTCTATGCGGTCACGAAGAAGGTAGGGGATTGGTGGCTATCAGAGCGGTGTTTGTTCTTAGATTGGAGAAGGGGGTACCGACCTCAGCAGACCCTGCGACCTCGATGGAACTTTCCTGAGATGTTCTGCCTTGGGCGCCGGCATGTTCCGCAGGCCAATCTGGTGGAGCAGTGGGGAGACGAAGGCCCTGGCGCAAGCTGCAAGGCAGCTGCCCGTGCCGGTATTCAGGGGGCACGGCACCGATGCGGTTTTAGTTCGGCCCGTGCAATTCGCCGAACCCAAAATGGTAATGAATCAAAATAACCCCCAAACAGGGGGCCCCCCCGCTCGGCCCCCCCCGGGCCATCAAACCTGGCCGTGGCCCACCGACCGTGAACTCGGGTTGCCGCTGAGAATAACATTGGGGGCCGAGAACCATCAGCCAGCGGTTCAGCTGGGTTGCTGTTGATGCAATGGTCTGGCGGCAGCGACCCGCGCCAATTTGTCTCGGATCCTGGATTGGCCGAAGGGTTGTCCCAGGCGGCGGACTGGAACACGGTTTGCTGCTGAATTGTAAGCACCAAACCTGGCAGGTTGATGATATCAAGGCGGGTTGTGAGCAATTTATCTCGATGAACCTAAGTGCGCGTCTCAGCAAACAACACGTGGCGCTGATATTGGACACATCGGATTCGAACTCGACGGAATTGATTTTCAGAGGCTCTCTCGAGGAAGTATAGAGGGAATGATGTATATTTTGGCTGCAGCCGCCGATAGCCAAGGGGACCTGTGCCGGAGCTGTGCGAATCGGTTTCGTGGTCTGATGGGCCATTATTCCTTCGGTAAGGCACTGACCGCGCTTAAAGAATGGCGCCAGGACAACGGCCCAGCGTCGGGCCTGGAGCAGCGCTGCGGAAACGGGGCCTCAAAGGGTCTTGTCCCGCTGATCAATCTCTCGCGAGGCTGTGCGAATGCAGCTGGCCAGGGGTTCCCTGCCGCCACCGGCCGGCGTCCGCCATCTCGGCTCTCGTTTGTGAGCAATAACGGTTTCGGCAAGCCCTGCTCTGGTCCGTGACCTCGGAGCATGAGAAGTCCTGAGAGGATGGCCTCGGTGGAGTTGAATTGGTCGGCTGGCAGCATCGATTTGGTTGGACAGCCGCGAGTGAGTTCGGAACAGCTCGGGGCCGTTCCTTGTGCAGCAGAGCTTGATCCGGCCGTGCAGACCGGCTTGGTGGTGTGGAAGGGGCCAGTCACTTCTCACCGGTGCGATCGAGGAGAACTAACGGTCGGACGACGCTTGCTCCGCCTTCGGTTGATCGCCTGTTGGATGTACCCTTCAAGGTTTCAGTGTAGCTGTGTGTCAAGCCTCAGCGGCCAGACTTTTCTGAATTAATCGCCTTCTGTGAGACCGAACAAAACAGTGTGTCCAACGGTGCGTTTTGCAGCGCCGTTTTCGGAATGGGCATCGGCTCTTACGTTCATCGTACCAGCGCAGACGCGTAGCTTCTGGCGCCGGTATCTCGATATTATGGATTGCATTTGGTGTCGAAAGAACAAACGAGACGCACCCAGCAGAGTATTTCCACTCGTAGAGACGCTCACCAGGACAACTCAGGCCCTCGTGCACACCACGAAACAGATCCCCTGTAACTATAGGGGGTTAAATTCCCGCGCTGATCGCGCCCCTGTAGAGCGTAAAAGTCTCTTCTCGTGCCTGCCAGGAGAGTGGTGACCTGCAATTCAACAGACCGTCCCCGACACAGAAGTCAGGGAGGCCACTCGAAGGTGATGCCGGTGATCGTGTGTAGCATCGCGGGACGTTGGATGGCAGCAGTTGTGTATTGGGCAGGCCGTTGGCGCGCTACGCGAGCCCGCGTTTCACTGACTTGATCTTGGCCGCGCAAGGCTGCGGGTCCGCTATACGACGTAATTCGGAAAACGCTTCGTGGCCCTCGCCGCATGAGGGCGGCAAGGGCTTGTTGCGGGAGAATGCCGCTGTGGTGAGCACACCCCGAGCGTGGGGCTGCGGGCGTAGCAACCTAATGGGCTCGGACGCTGCCGCGTGATACTGCTTGCCATATTAGCGCGCGAGCTCCGCGGCTGTCGGAGGAGGTAGAAACCCGAAGTCCTCGTTGTGTGTTGTGCACCCAACTCAGGCTGGCCGGTGCATAGCTGGTCCTCCCACGGGCAAAACCAGCTCCAAAAGCCAGACGGGGGCAAAAACCATTATTGTTCGACCATTCTTGCGCCAGCGCCTGGAACGGCGGCAGGGCATAGGTGCCGATTCCATAGATAGGCGGACCCGCCGAGATTCTCAGCCTTTTGCCCCGTCCGGTAAGTCTTATTGCCGTCTTGAAGCCCACCGCCAGGCGGAGTACCGCCGCCAGCAGCAGGCATAGACTTCAGTTCCAGGCTGGCGGCAGGCTCTTGGCGATCATCTTCGAGACAACGGTGCTGGGTGCTGATTGGTGAGCGAGTACTCTCCTCAGATCGGTCCCCGGAGGCAGGCCAAGCAGAACTGGCCTCGTACTGGGCGATCAGGCTGGTTGATGCGAGTCTGCCTCTGCCGGGCCTGTCTGCCGGTGCCCGCATCCCCAGCAGGGCATCGATCGGGGATCACAGGCGCCAGCCGCAGCCAACAGGAACACCAGTGTATGTTGCAATCAGCCAGCAGATCCACCGGGCGCCAGCAGCACCCGTGGTCTGGCCAGATGAACTGCCAGGCAATGAATGCGCCGACTACTATAAGTGTTCCCGGCTTCGATCTGCAGGAGCTGAAGACCTTACCTCGTGCCTCGGATCCATCGAACGAGCGCGGCTGCTCAGCGTCTGGGACCAGGGCCCGGTGTGATACCAGTCGCAGACCGTGATAGTATTGATAGAGCGAGGCCTGCGCAGTTTTCACGTCTGTGTCTGAGCTGCTAGCAGGGCGTCCGCTCGGCTCCCCTGGCAGGCTCTTTCGCTGCTGGCGCATGGTCGGCGGCCATCACCGGGGCGGGTCCAGATAATACTGCCGCTTGGCTTGCACTGGCCCCCTTGAGCAGCGCTGGCCTTCGCTTCTGTCGCCGCAGACCCAAGAGGGGATCAGATAGTCTGTTCAGAGAGCGTCGGGAAAAATCGCCCATTTCATTCCGCAGGATCGAGGCAAAGGCCCCTTCACCGAGCTGGGCGGTAAGGCGGTGGTCGACTCCATTGGCTCTCGATCTCCAGTGGGTCACGGGCAGTCGCCCAGTCTACCTCGCTGTCCTTGCGATGCTGAGGGCATAGAGGCCTGTCTGATGGGATGTGGAGCGTGTGAAGTGTGGTGAGTGCGTGGTTAGCGCTTGTCCTATCATCAAACCTCCTCGGTCCTGCGAAAACAAGGGCCGGGCGCTGCGGCGGATCAAAGCTTGGCCAGTCTCGGGATCGAACCCGGCAGGCTGGGCGGGATCAACTGCCGAGCGGGGCGCCTGCAGCCTGGCTGACGCGCTCGCTGATCAGCGGCGATCGACGCTGAGGGCATGGGCGGCTGGTCGCATCAGCGGTTATGCCAGGGCGCTGGGTCGCTGTAGCTAAGTGAGATAGCTGATGCTGCAGGGCCGGACCCACTCCCCTCATGCAGGCGTTCGCTCGGCCAGCGATTGCATGGAGCGCTGCTGTTCGCCCTCAGGGCTGGTGGGAGCAGCACATCCACTTTCGCCGCTGGCGTGCCATGGGCGCCATACAGGGCCGTCGTAGTTGCTGAGAGTGACCATGTCTCAGATTGCCGCCATTGCGGTATAGCTGGCTCTCCAGTAGTGTTCGAAGGCTTGAGCGCTGCTGCTGGTCGTTGAAGAAGTGAGTGGTAGGGCCGGTGCCACGAAAGCGCCCATTAAGGAGTCTCCTGACTGTGGTCTCGCGGAATTAGGCCGTTGTGCGAACAACGTTGTGTGTGGTCTACGGCATGTAGCTGAGCAGCTGTCCGTGCGTCCTTGAGATGTGACGGCGCTCAGCCGCAGTTCCGTGAGTTCATAGGGGACCGCGGGCGCGCACCAGGCAATCCGATCGCCGGGAGCCAGATAACTGAGCTTGCCGATCGCCAGAAGCGCCAAGGCTGAAGACATCGGCATTCGGCATCAGGGAAGCGGGTGCCGTCGTGGAACAGAACCCCCTGGCGCAGGGGAACCCAGCGGTCAGCCGGTCGGTGCTCATCCGTGGCAGGGCCGTGCCGACGCGGCTCCCAAGCGGCCATCAGCAGCGATGGCCCGTAGAGCGGATCGCCAGGGCGCTCAGCAATTCATCGCCCCAAAACTGAAGGTCGCCGCAGGATCGACCGAATCTAGATCCGGCTTGTCGAGC
>Ga0163217_1098103_pt1 | contig 13879 bp, 12 predicted proteins | sample SynspAceP_FD_185933 | JGI IMG/M metagenome (GOLD analysis project Ga0163217, IMG submission 185933) | Saline lake microbial communities from Ace Lake in Antarctica - Synechococcus sp. Ace-P (PacBio error correction) | ecosystem: Environmental > Aquatic > Non-marine Saline and Alkaline > Saline ... | reverse complement strand
GCGAGATCGCGTTTAAACTCTATGAACTGCCCCCAACCTCGCAACCATCCGACAACACACGAACCGTCGTCTCACGACGGTCGCTACGGGGCCCGTACGGAAATCGAGAAGGGAAACCCGACTCACTCCCCCCGGTGTTTCTCGCCGCTCGAACTCACGTTCAACGAAGCCATCGAAGCTGCTCAAACAGCCCAAAGACCGCGCGTCGACCGCACCAAAGATACCGATCGACCTTGAAAAGCAGAGTACCGTTACCGACCAAGAGATCAAATTCTCGAAGCCTATTCCCCCTCGCAACCGACGGCGAACCTAACCCTCCATCCCACACGCGGCACCGACCAAAGACTGACCTTCGAAGCCGCCCTCACCTGCCGCCGAGCGAGCCCAAGGACGACCAAGAAAAAGAAAGCGTAAGAAGAAAGCCGCAAGAAGAAGACCGCCACCAGGAAAAGCTTCAGAAAGCGCCAAGAAACGACCAAGAAAAAAAGCATCACAAAAAGGCCTTAATATAGGCTCACCCAAAAGCTTAGCACCTGAAATTCACGACCGACGATCCGGGCTCGCTCACGACTCAAACCGCCGTCTGGCCCTGCATCCCGTCCCCCACTACCGTCTGGACCAGGAATATTCCAACCCGGTTCCCCGTTCACACCGCTATATTCATCCTCGATTTAAGCACTTTCTCCGCCGCAGCAAAACGTTCGAAGGCGATTTGGGGTCGAGTCCTCGTCTGGCTACCCACCTGGGAACACAACTGCGCGACCTACTCACGACCGCAACGAATGTCAGCGAAACCATCAGCCACACCTGCTTCCACATAACGCAATTCGGCAAACCAACCAGCGAGCCGAACTGATCGCTTGCTTACTCCAACACTGACTCCCTGTGAGAGGGTGTCTCCTTTCACCCCACGCTTGGCCCTTCCTGCCCCTACCATCCCATGCTCGTAGTCAGTGGGACCATCTTTCGCATCGGGCACCACCCTATCGCGTCGGCCACTTCCATGCATCCCGCCGACATCGCTTTGCAAGACCGATTCAGCTCCGAAATCGCTCGCTCGCGATGCTTGTCCTTGCTCATGCAAACCGAACCCCAATCATCGAGTCGCGATCATCGTTCGCTGCGGGGGAAATCCCATTCTAGGTCGCTATGATTAACGCGAACATGATCCGTCCGGGCTTCGACGAACGGCGGTTTCCGGCGAGCAGTAGTACGCAGAATCCGATCATAGATGTCCCTGCGGGGGGTCCATCCGACCGAGGATCTCGAAAAATTCGTCCCAGTACATCGGGTGCCCGCCCAAATCGTTCGAGTTGAAACAAAATCCGCATCCGTTCGATCGTTTGGCCAAACCGAAATCGAAACCGTTCCCAATCACCAACGACGTATCAGAAACGCATGCATCACGTTTTGTGGTTTCAAATCCCGTGCATCAATCCATGCCGTAGGTTCGAGCCATCGGATTGCAATTTTCATGATCCAATCACCCTACCTGATTATTGCCCCACCGCGACACCCAATTTCCGCCATCGTCAACCTTGGAGCATCTCCATCACGCAGAATGCGTTGTCTTCAACGGTGTAGCCGAAATCGAACACCGTCACGCTGTCGGGCACAGAGACTGCGCTAAATCTGTCCTCGCATCAAAAACCGTTGCCGTCGGCTCTTACTGGCGTCGCCACGCAACACCTCAGCGCCAAGTCGCGTCGAGGTCTTGTGACGTCCAAATACCACCACCCCCATCCACCGGACTACCGAGTTCCCGCTGAATTTCACGCTCGCCGTGCCGCAGAATCGTTCAACACGGTCTTCCGCTGTTCACCACTCGTCGCGGACGCCATGTACAAAAGCAAACTCAGCTAGCATCGCCCACGGCAGGTCAGGAAAGTCCGCCAGCAATACGTTCCCGGTGGTTTCGACGATCAACCGATCATAAAGCGGTACCAGACCCATCACCATATCCACCGGTAATGTGTTTACGTAAGCTTCTGGAGAACACGGTTCGGAATGAACAGCGGCCTCGGATTGCTGGACGGGATTGGCTGACGACCCGCCGCGACGTCAAGGCGCCACCTGGAAACTTGTCGCCTTCAGGTGGCCGGTATTCGGCGACACGAAATGCCTCCATCGTACCTGTTTCCATCCAGCTCCGTTGATCCAACCCTGACCGATCCACCCAGAAAACGTGAGACACCAGCATCGGGGCAAACCTTCATTCTGCCGACGCTTCCACAACTCGCGTCGTCCACAACAAAACCCGATCGCGAGCGAGCGAAATCAGGACGTCGTCCGCCACACAGGCCACAACCATCGACCTGTCGGATTGTTGCAAACGTTTCGCAGTTGGCGTTTGCAACGCCACGGCCGAGAAAACACGGATTTCCGTGGAGCGATTGGCACGAACCGGTAGCGATAGTTCCAATTTCTCCGCGAGAGACGTTTCGTGTTCACGGCTGCACCCGAAACTTCCCGATTCCCAAAATCACGCAGCGATTCGCGCCGACGTTGACGGTAGCGCCGAGCACCATGTCTGCGTCCGCGATCAGGGTTCGGTCATTCGCCGGTCTACCGCGTTCTAGTTCGGAATAGAGGCCGTATGCGGCTATCGTCCGATGTCGCTCGCATGACTCGGCCTTCTCGTCGGCAAGGATTCGATTTTCACCGCGCCTGTCGAGCGAACGGGCAGGATGCGTTGTCGTGACTGCCTGTACTGAGAGCTCGCCGTGCCGATCCGACCAAGCCAAAATCCAGCTCGAACTCACGCCCACAAACACGATCCGACACCACAACGGGCAGCACGTAATCGCAAACGCGCGTCGATCCGACCTCTCCAGCGTGAAGGAGACGAACGCGAAACGACCGAACGCGGCCTCTGCTCGACCGCGAGTTTCGGAGATACCAGGCCGCAGTGAGTTCGTGGCGCCGTATCGACTGGTTTTCACCGGGCCCAGGCAACACGTCGCAAACCTTTTCGTGTCGGAGACATTTCCCCTACCGCATCCACGATCCTCCATCGGCACCGTTCCGAATGTCCTGAGTCGATCGACGGGTCCGTCCTGTGTCGAAGCCTCTAAATCAGATCCGATCCGATTCTAAATCAGATTCCATATGAATCGCACTTCGAAATCGTCCATCTTGCGATCACCCCGGCCAATCGTACCGACTGACCGAACGCCCTTCCCCGGCGGCCTCCGCATCGTGCTCGCGAGCAACGACACACCTCGTTGACAAATCTCATCGTCCCGGCACAGCGTTCGCGCAGAACGTATCCTGCTCGTCGTGCGCTCCGCTCGACTCCCAGAAACAGTCTTGGATTCTGTTGCGTATCGCTTGGCACCACTCCGCTCTTCAATCGAGCCGCGGAACGCGGTGCCTCGCTACCGGTATCATGCGGGGCGAAATCCGAGTTCTCGCCGCTCCACGCCCGAGCCATCGCCCAATCCTTTCACCGTGCAGGCGAGGTTCAATTCATCGGCAATTCTTCATCGCCAACCGCCAAAGAATCAAAACTCCACAATTTCGCTGCGAGACTCAGCTCGGCAAGATCGCAGCAATTTCGTCCAACCGACGACGTCGTCCAGCCCGGTCGAGCACAAACGTTCTCCTCGTCGAGTTGCCGACGCAAACCACCCCCGCCCCGTTTTTGAAGCGCGCAGTATTGCCGGCTGACGACAGAATCGGCCGCAGACGGTTGCCCCGACGCAAAAAGTGCCTCCTCCCCTGCCAATCGACTTCGTTTGATCACCATCGGACGTAAGCCTGGTGACCAACGACGAACTGCTAGCTTTGACGCTGCGGTTCGGATTTCAAAAACGCCCCCCATTTTCCTCAAATCGTCAGTACAGCAGCGTGAGAGCTGTTCATCTCTTCACGTCGCCTTGGCTCTGACTGCAAAATTTCGTGACGGAAGCAATGAATTTGATAACCCTTGATGACGATAACATTCCCCCGTTGGACCGCTCTTTTCAGTTTACACGACTACGTTTGTGCATAACCACGGATTTAAGAAGCAAACTTGGTCGATGTATGAACGGAAAAAATCGTTTTCGGAAGTTCTCGGTCTTGCCTGCGTTCGTCCAAATTTAAAGTGTGGGTTGAGTTTGATGATGAAAAACGCCTTTCAATCTTGCGTCTCGTTTCACCTGGGCTGGCCTCTTCTGGCTGGCGATGCTTTTGTTAGTCTCGCGGTGCCCAAACCACAGCTGGGCGACGCTCGGCAGCAAGCCGCGCCAGCAACCGGTGTTTGCCGATCCATTCCGGAAAATTTCGGATTCTTCGCCGCGGGACACGACCCAGCGGCTCGACGTGGTTTTCGACGAGTTTTTCCTGCCACTGGGCGTCGACGTTTGGGACGCCGCCTGCTGTCTGATACACCCGGAAAGCGATGGCAAACACATGTGCGGCGACCTGGACGACAACGGAACGGGACGGCACATGACGTAATTAGGAGCGGCGTGGATGATGATTTCTTGTGTAGCCCTGCCCGGCGAAATACCGAAACCGCTCGTCGGATTCCTCGATTCGGGACTTTTGTCCAACTCTCGCAGTAGGTCAACAGCAACTCGGATGCACCGACTCATCGCCACCGACTATTCTCGACAGCTCACGACTGGAATCCCTTGCCTACATCCCGCAGGCACGAAGAAAAACGCCCCGCGATCCCGCCACAATCACCGAAACAGCAGGATTTTCCAACTCCTTTGCCAAACTGAATGGGAAACACTAACAGTACCCGACGTCAACTTCAAGGAATCCCTGCTTCGATTCGTTCAACGCCAAACGCACCAATCAATGCCGCACCGATCGCCACCAACAGGAACGCCGATCCGCCGATGTTCATAAACATTGCATCGTTTGAACGCGATCGCTCTTCACTACGCGACGCTTTGACCGCGGCACGCGATGCGACGCACGCCAATGAGAAAACCAGGCCAGCATCACGCGCATTCCGGATCTGGCAAAAACAATTCGTCCTGCATCAGCCGTTTGCTCCGTCCATGTCCCGTACGCTTTTTGGACGCCATTGTTGCCCTTGTCGATATCGTACGCCACACCTTGCCGTCGAGGTCGCTCGCCCGTTGCAGATGAACCCGCATTCGAAACAAACCAACCGCCCACCTTTCTTTCGGCACGCGGACCAAACCCCGTGATCTGACGTCACCCTCCCGGCAAACAAATCGTTCCATCGAAGAGTCGAGAGCCGCCGAGGCTCCGCAGAGGCAATCCGGGGCCGGGCAGGCGCCGCAGGCTGATGTGCTGCCGCCGCGGCCGGTTGCCGCCGCCGCAGGCTGGGTTGCCGCCGACTGCACGTCGTTTCGCGGCCGCAGCTGGGTTGCTCCCGCGACCACCTACACCACACTCCGCAACTGGGACACCTTGATCGCCTGCCGGCGAGTTCGTCTCACGTTGAGCTGCTTCCACAGCAACACTTCACTCAATGGCATAAAAAAATGTAATCGAGAAGAGAATCACGTCACTACCAGGCACGAGCCAAATTCTAACAACTTCCGATAACAGATAGCCGACACGCACCTCGGTGTTGACACACCAGCAATGAAGAAAATATTCCGCTTCTCCTCTCCCCCGCCTCCGGTCGAGCCACCAAACTCACCATTAATATCGCAACGTTTTGAACCAAAAACCGCCACCCCTGTCGACCCGCCCCCCCCGCACCGCATCCCCCCGGCAGCATCACCGGCAATTCCACGGCAGCCATCACCCCGAAAAAGCAATCGAAAAAGCGACAGCACGAGACAGGCGCACACACCGCACCGATCTCCACCCCGATCCGTGGTGAATCGATTTGAACGATGATCACTGGACCCGCGCCGACCGCGCTTTCGCCTTCCAACGCGATCCTCGCGAATCCGCGCAATCCGAGCGCCTCCGCTCGCGCGCAAGGAGCATCGGCCGCCCGCGTCGCACGCCCGACCGAAAGCGAGCCCGACGCAACGCCGACCAAAATCGAGTCCCCACCGATTGCATCTCGTGCATCGCGTCACATCGTCTCCTTGCTCCAAAACAAAAACCAGTCATCGTGTCTCGGCAAAACCGCACGCAATCATCCAACTCCCCAAACGTGCGTCGAACCGGAATTCGGATCCGCGCAGATGGACACACCCAACCCGCCGCCTGCCGCACCAGCCTCGCGCCCGACTCGCCGAAGAACCGACTCCCCCGCAAAAAGAAATCGGTTACCAAGTTCCGGTTCGATGACAAAACCAGCATCACAACACGAACGATCAACTCATGACGACGCATCCTCTCGCCGAAACCGGTTCGATTCCCGACCTCTCGCCTACGACTCATCATATCGACGAGGCACACCGAACGATCCCTCACATTCGGGACTTCTTACTCGGTTTTGCTCCCGATTACTGGACGCCGCCCGGAACTGGGATCACATCACGTCAGCAAATCGATGCAACGCTCGCCGACACTTCCGCGTCGTCGATTCCGAAACCGCGAAATCTATTCCCGCGCGATTCTCCAATGTCGAAGCCGCGCATCCGATCGAACTCGATACCTGCCTTGACGACGTCGACTTCCGTGCTGCACTGCGTGTTACGATGTCCCGCCCACGTCATCCCGCATCGTTATCCCTGCACGTGACGCTTCGGGCGACACGCTCGTGTTTCCTGCCCACCGAACGACACCGCGAAGGTCTCACGAAGTCGCCGGACATTTCAAGCGAGTGGTTGAAACCGAGTCCGAGTTCTACCCCTCGCGCCGTTGCCCAAATCCGCTCAACAAGCGATCTTCATCCCACCGTGGCAAAGCACGAATCATCTCGCCGACCAACGGCGCCGGGAGTCCACCCTCACCGTTCCCGATCCTCTACGTGACGATCCATGGTACGGCGAGATCAGCTCGTTACAGCGTCCGCAGCAAAGCCAACGCTTGCCGATCGAAACCGGTCAGCCGGGCCATGCGAACAGTCCAGCGCGTCGACTGCGACGCATCGGCCCCGGTTATCACGCGCGTGGTACGACGTCGATGATTTCGGTAAGCCCGCGCCTCACCACTCCCGAAATCCGACGCCAACAACTGCAAGCGTACTGCTGCAAGCAGAGTCCTCGGCTCGGACGCTCGAAGATTTCCGCTCATCGATCCGCCCCCGCCGATTGCCATCCGCGAAGCTTCCCGCAACGCTACGCCGAACTCGGCGCCGTCGACGGAGACGGCGAAGTTGACCCGATCGGATGCAAAACTCGGCGCTATGCCCGTCTACCCGCGAGTCGACGGCATCTGACGGTGCCCACGAACCACGGCGTGCTGCCGAGGTCCTCCACGATCGCCTCAGCGTGGAATTCCCGACCCCGCGAGGGGGGGGGGGCCCGACGCCGGACAACGGGCCGCCGCCGACCAAGCCACGCAAGATCGCCGACCCGGTAAAGCGATTTCCTCTGAATCTGTGCGGATTGCATGTTCTAGAAAAATGCAGTGCCAAGTACGCGTGGAAAATGACCCGCGTCCTACGACAAAACTTCCCTCGCCCAATCCATGGAGAATGTCAGACTTCTACTACCAAAGAATGGCGCGAGCAATTGGCGATCCGATTTGCCTACCACCCAGACACTCGCTCACCCAAGGACTAACACGGAATTGAAAAGCTACCAAAAACGCAAAACCAAAAACCGAACCGACGCGGCGCCCGATTGCACATCGTCCATCCGGTCAACGAGAATCCCCGAGGCGACAATGCGACGGACTCCACCGACCGCGCGTTCCGATCGTCGACGCCAATCTTACGCTCATCACCAGGCTGCTAACCGGTCTGTGTCCGGTGCCATGCCGGCCGATAAAAAACGAGTACACCGGTGCCAGCGAATCCAAGTTTATTCTATGGCCGCAGCGGCGTGTTCAAGCGAAACCGAAATGGATCGTCGCGCCGAAATTGGTCGAAACGGACTAGGCAGTACCTCGGCACCGTCGCCATTAAGCCCAAAACCCGCATGGATCGATAAATCGACCGGCGACCACGTCCTTAATCCTCCTACAGCGAACCGCATTGGGTCGCAGCAATCCGTGCTTCTTTATTCAACGGCGATCCTGTCGACTTCCGAATCGTCGCGCAGACGAGTCCCGCTGCACCGATCGACCCTAATCTAATCACGCAACCTATTGATTCCGATACTGATGTCGGAGGCGAGTTGCACAACAGCAACATTATCCGCCACCAACCGAACCTTGACTCGAGCATCGAAAAAAACTCGCCGCGAATAAACCTCGCCGGCCTGACCTTCGTCTGTCGACGACTACGCGCGCAAGCTGTTATCTATCAATCGTGCCTGCCCGATGGCTGCGACCGAGCCCGGCTCGAATAATTCGATCCGAGAATGTCAAGCGCACGTCTGCGCTATCCGCGACTTGCGCGACGATGTCGATCTGCCGCCTTGTTGGCCGATCCCACCGGACTCTCCGCTGAGGTCGATGCCCGCCTCATCCTCGAAAATCGAAAGAACCCACTCACTGCACCGGAGGAGAGCACGAAAACCCCTTACTACGTCAAAGTTACTTTGCTCGAAACCGCCGCATTCGCGAATCGTGCAGACGACTTCACCGAACGAAACTCGCCTCCGCGCGAACCCGTTTGCCTGCAATATCACTCCGACCCGGCACGCACGAGGCGGTATTCACTCTCACCATCCCAATCCGCGCGCTACCCCCACATGCGGCGCGGAATGGTTTGTCCCTGCCAACTCGATAACTAAAGTCACCGCTATTGATCAAATCGCTAGCCACAACCGGGCTGCGTCGATTGCTCGTCCGGCCCCGACTTTTTCGCGAATCATGACCCAAGAAATCGCCGAGCGACAGCTAAAGCCGCGTTCTTGCCCGCCTTGCGAGTCGCTCACCCCACGCCGAAACCGCATCGGACCGAGACGATTTTCAAACGAGAAATCTCGGAAAGACCGGCACTCCGTTTCTTCGTTCGCGTCATGCGATGACGAATGGCAAGTGCGCGCGACGGACCGCAGTCGTCGACTCATCAACGGCAATCAGCACCACGTCGAAGCGGAAACCGCCCCTGGTCGAAACGAGCACGGAATCGGCACTGTCACGCGAGAAAATACGCGTGGGAATCGATCATCTGCCCGCGAAAGCTTCCACCCGCAGGTGGCGTTCACGTCGCACCAGTATCCCGGCCTCGTCCTGATAGGGCATTTTTCTCCAGACAAGTTTTTCCACGAAGGAATCCGCAGCCGATCCGAGCACCGGTTGGGCTACTCTTTGTTCGCCTGATCGCGTGTAATAAAAGACCTTAGGCGCAAGTCCCGTCATTCTTCCCCAACTGGCCGATGCGAAGCAACTCGTCCCGATTCTCCGCGTCGTGACTCAACCGCCCACTCGCGATCTGACTCGCCCGTACTCGCCTTGTGGAGAAGCGAACCGATCATTCGCACCGCCCGCTGAGTTCGCCGCACGCCTTAGCGATAGCCCCCGCGAAAGATCGGGGAGCGACCCAAGACCGCGCCACGTGTTTCGAAAATGCGCCGTCGCCGTACACGCGTGCGTTACGTATTCGAAGAACGCCGCGCGTAAGTTCGCAGACACCGCCTCCCGACATCCTCATCAATTGAAAATGCGTGTTCGCCGAGCAGGTTCATCTCGGGACACCTTGGGCCAGGCATCTCCAGCATTTCCCACCTATCTCAGCGCTGTCGCCTACGACATCACAAAGCCCATCCGGCTGCCAAGCGCGTGATGCCGATCACAGTCAACTGACGGTTCTCTCTGGCACCTGGCTCGCCCGGGGAAACACGAGATCAAACGGGCACGCTCAGAGACGCGATCTGAATTCCGTTGGTTGATCGAAGCGATTGCGGGTCAAAACCAATTCCGCTCAACCGTCAGGCACCCTGTGAAAGTTATCACCGACCCGGTGTGAGAAACTGTTTCATGAAACACGCCTCATACGGACTCGCGTGACGCATCCAACGGCCCGCCGGCCAGCGCAATCGACGATCGCGAATACTTCCATCGCTCGGCGTTGTGCTCGACGCCTCATAAAAATTGCCAATAACAGCAACTCGAGCCACCAGGAGGTGATCGCCAAATCGTCGATGTTGCGGTCAATCATTCCTTTGTCCGACGTCTCTCCGTCTCGTCCAACGCATCGCCCGATCTCGTCTTTCGGTGACGACGAGATTCTCATGCGAGTTGAAACAACTCGTATCGATCACCACCCCCGCACCCGACGTTTGATCCACACCCTGCCCTCGTTCAATCAAAAAAGCGACAACACCCTTTCTTGCATTCTGACGTCCGCTGTGTAGAGAGCCTATGGATACCGGAAGCGACGAGAGTTGGTGTATGGTCAGCGTTCGCGCACCTTTCATGCCATTTGCCTCGCCGTCCGAGGTTGGACGCGAGAACTCTCCGCCGCAAATCCCGTCATACCATGGGACGAAAAACCACGCCGCAGCGATTGGTCATGAAAAACAACGGCACACCGAAGAACTGCAATTGAAAGTACGAGCAGACTCGATAAAACCAACCCTTGTTCCTTGCCAAAACCGATGAGCCGTTTGACGCGAGTGGCCTGTTATTTGTTAACCCGACGCAGTCAGCGAAGGTAACGGTGCGTCCGTCGCTTTACGCTTTTAAGTGCCCTTTCAGAAGCTGGGGCACGGCAGCGATACCACGCGAAACCGTGGAATAACGTTTCCTGGGGCTCACGCCCCAGACTATCCGTCCCACTACCTGTGGCAAAAAACGCAAGTCTTCAAACTACGCTCGATTTCATCGTTTTTACGTCATCCGGCGCAGCGGCCCGGAGTTTCCAGCGCAGATCCGTGTTCCAACAGATTAGGCTGCCTGATAGGTATGTCGGCGGATTCGGTTCACGAGGACGATTTTCATCTCAATCAGGACAGGGAGACATCCTTGAAAAAACCCAATCCTGGGTCGCCACGCTTCTCGTCGATTGAAAACGTTTTCACGCCAGCACACGATTAGCCGATGGGGCGTTCCGTGTTGCCGGTTGGAAACCGGCTAGCGCCAAACGCTACCTAGTGGCAATCCATTACCAGCAACAAATCTATTGAATAAACAATCCTCCACGCTACACTTCATCGCACTGCACCCTGCTCCTCTCGCCATCGCGCTCAGGCGAGTGGTTCCTCTGCGGTGGTCGGAGGAGTGCGCAACGTCACTCATTCGCCGCGACACTCCACTTGGGACTGTTCTGATCGCGCACGCCGCCGAGGCGCTTCCCCAACAGCATTGATTTTGTTCGGCGAGTTGGAGCGGATTTTGCGAGCGCACCCGACGATCGGAACTCGATGCCGCTGCACGGCCTCGACCTCGATCAACCTTCTCTGGTCACCTGTCCAGTGATGCCGAGACCGCTGGGCCAAAGAGCAACCCTACCTGGACACCAATTCGAATCCAAAGACTATTGAAGGAAACTCGAACGGGCATCGTTACGACGTCGAGGGTGCTCCAATTGCCCCTTGCGTCACGTCGTGGCCACCGAACCTGGAGCCGACACGTTCGCTGGTGCGATCCGGGCGCCTCCTAGGACCAACGTCACTTGAGCAATACGATCAAGCCAAGAACCGTAGTGGAAGACACTCTCGCCCAACCCGTCGGTAGAGCCAGGGAGAACCTCTCTATGACATGTTGAATTGACCAAATCTATTCAATCTTATCAATTCCGAGCAGCATATGTGCGTGCGATCTCAAGCGTAGGCGACCGATGCTATCGAATGCAAGCGAATCGAGCGAGACGTCGCATCTTCACTCCGTGTAACCACGCTATGCCCGACTGGCTTGCGGTTGCACGATACAATCATCCACGCTACGACGTTGGAGTCCGACCGGCTCACATGCCGTGCAACCGCGGCCAGGCGGCAATCGAAAGTGCCCGGCATCTATTGACATGCCGCTTGTACCGGCAGTTGCCATGAGATCACTCCGTTGAGTTTCATCTGCAATCGCCGTCGTTATCTCCGGCAAACCGGTCCGATCCACGATACGGTTACGACAACTGACCGCTCAGATGAACAAACCGCTTGCAGCGTCGCGAACGCCGAAATGCGACCGCGAAGTTCGCCAGAGAGCAGAATCCGAATGCGCACGAGTCGCTCCCGATTTCGTCCGCAGCGCGACGAAGTGGGAAGGCGGCAATCTGGGAGTTTCCTTCTCACCGCTCTATCCCGCCGCCAGGTGCATCCGCTCTTTTATTCGGTGTGGCGCGTTTGCGTTGTTTGGTGGTCCCGTGTTGTGCGATTGCGGGGCGCACATCTGATGATGCGCCCATCAACGCACCGTGCAATTACATGATTTCGAATGAGTTGGATCGCTGTTTTTGCCGTGGCCGCGCTGAGCATCAGCTATTTCTTCTGGGGCGTGGCCCGGCGAAGCTGTTCCGGAAACACTCACAACTGGTCTTCACCGTCTCTCGTTTTAAACCTTGCTCGCCGTTTTATGGATCGCTGGGCGGACAGATCTAGGCCAATTTTCTTTCGCACAGTTTATGATTTTGAGTCGGTGTCGCCTCGCTCAGCGGTTTTCTTGCAGCTCGTGCAGTGATCGCTTGCCCATTTTTTCATGCTGGTCAACCCAGTTCATCGGGCGCTCATTGCAGTCGAATCAGCAGCACTTGAGCAACTGGATCCGGGATCGTTTTTGTTGTGGTCTTCCAGTGCTCTCTTATATTAGGCACGTCCGGGGAATTCGCTGGTCAGGGGTTGTGGCAACCGAATTCAGAGTCTCCTCTGGCAGATTGTGGCCACGTCACTTCTTAATCCTCTCTTGATGCTGAACGCGGTTTGGACGGAGCCCATAATCTACAAATCACCCGGCCTCAGCATCATCGAATTGGGAACATACATTCGCTCGATCGGTTGGTACTACGAAGCCATTTCGGGAATCAAACGGAAATCCGGACACATTCACATCGTGGCATTGACGCTACGAAACCCATCCTAAAGAGTATGGCCAAGGCGATCTTCGAGCATGAGTAAGACTGTTCGCTCGTCGGCTTAATCAATCTCCGTGTGGAGATTTGGCAGCGCATCGCTTCGACTATGGCCCAGCAACATCTTGAAGCACGATCCAAGTGATCGTTAACTGATCGTGATCACACGGGGGTCCTCTGACAATGTCATGCTCAACCGGTGTGTTTGTCGCCAGAAATAAATCGACAGAGGCTCCAGGATCAAATCCAGCTTTACGCCCCAGAATTTTACCTGTAATCCCCTGTTTGCCACTCGTCGTCCTGAACCACTTTTGTTCCGGCATGATGTCGCAAATCGTGACGCGAATGATCCTCCAGGAAAATGAAATAGGCGGTACTTACCCACGCCATTTGCGTGGCGAGTGCATTCAGGATACTGAATTGGGATCGGGGTGCGCTCGGTTTCTATGCGTGAGTCAATGATGATTCCGAGAAACACGACGTGTCCGAGGTAAATAATGGAAAAGGAAGAGGCATCAATGAAGTTGAGAAGACCGCTGGTTTCTGCGACTCGGGCGGTGTCCAAAGGTTCTGCGGTTCGTCAGGGTTTGCGAGAATTTTTCCCCATCCCTGCGAAAGCATACGATGGGACTCGCCGCCCGCTCGCGGACGCTGGCATCGTCCCGGCTCCGGCGCAACGCGACGGGGTTCCCAGGTCGGATTTCCTTCCAGCTCATCGAAAACATGTCGTTGTCCCAAACCCCATTGCCCCAAACCAGGATTGTGGGTTCGGGACGCCGGAGCAATATGTGAGGAGGGGCAGGACGTGCGTCGTCGAGCCACGGTTTGGCCGGCTTGGTTTCGCGGGGGGCGTTGGGCCCGGGTGTCCGCTTTTTTTGCCGGGCCGTTCGCTGGCCGGCGGTTCCCCAGGGCCAACTTCCCGGGCCCAGTTGGAATCTCCTTTTTTTTCCA
>Ga0163217_1013612_pt1 | contig 13879 bp, 5 predicted proteins | sample SynspAceP_FD_185933 | JGI IMG/M metagenome (GOLD analysis project Ga0163217, IMG submission 185933) | Saline lake microbial communities from Ace Lake in Antarctica - Synechococcus sp. Ace-P (PacBio error correction) | ecosystem: Environmental > Aquatic > Non-marine Saline and Alkaline > Saline ... | reverse complement strand
CTCGTGACGTGACTCTCTCCGCGTATAAACTCGGCGTCGACAACTTGCTTGCCTAATTTAACTAGAAATTTTTTCATCTACCTGGCTTGGTGTTTTCCAATACTTCCCTTTATCAAGTACCCCACATTATGTATTTTTTGTCCTCCATTTGTAAAAAGAACACCCTCCCCTAACGCTCTATCCATCTTCATTCTGAGGCGTGTGCGGAAGCTCTACGCTCCTCAATCCCGCAGTGGTAAATTTACCACATTCATTTGCTAAATCACGTCAACTCTTTTTTGGCGTTGTTTTAAAGTACCTAGGGCCGTTTTCGTCTGTTAAACTCGGGATAAATCCTGTCCAAAGGCAGGCCAGTAATAAGAGCTTCACGCCATACCAATACTTCAGCACCGTTTTTAATTACTTACCGAAAGCATATGATCTGCCCATCGTATATTGGAAAAAAACATCGCTGGCCACAACTTGTCTTTTAATTTGGTTTTTCTTTCCAATATTATAGATTGTTGAATTGTAATGGCTCGTCGGGTGTAAACCCCAAACACCTGCTTTTACATTTATTAGTTTCAGTTAAATCCGTTTACGACTTCCATGAAATTTCAGGGTATATTTTTTCTAATTGCGTATTAGCGCAATTAAAACTGCTATTTCCTACACTCCTGGGTGATAGCCAGCCGTCTCGTTGCGTTGGATTACCGATATTACTTACATCAGAATGTCTAATACCGTAAGGAGATAACTCTTATCTAAACCTCGGGAATAAGCCATTTATTTCTTTCTGGAAAGTTTCATCACTTTAAAAAAACTCCCCACACTTGTCGGAAGGCCCTGCGGCTAAGTTTAATTTGAATAATCGCTCCATGATTTTTTGCCCCTTCGGAGTAAGGTCGTCGTGTCTTTTAGCTCACCAATTTTTAAGTAGTTCTGAGTCTAACAATCGTTTTATCCAGTTTGTTCATATCCATCAAATAGGATACAATGTAAGCTTTGTTAAACGCTAAACACAGACCAATGCAGCAGCAAGAGGAGTATTTTATTTCATTTATAATTTTGTGGAAAAAGTTGTATTTGTTTAAGCGCATGTTCTATTTTGGGGCGTTATAGACCTCTAAAGTAACCAAAACTAAAGCGCTTTTTTATTTCGAAAAAGGCTCGAATTGAAATAGCCATAAAGTATTATCTTTAAAGCCTAAACTCACGTCATAAGCTCCGATAAATCGCTGTTGGGTTCTTTAGCATTCTTTGTCTAATGGTCTTTCGCTAATTCTTTGGGATTCTTTAATATTTTGATACTTACAAACCGAATTTTTCAAAAGTAGCGTTTTTACCCGTCCCACCAGTAAATGGTTAGGTTAGGGTAGTATTGAGAAATTTCCGAGCTGGGAGCCAATAACCAAATCCTCCTTGGCTTTTGATCATAGGTTTTCTGCCGACTGCCCGTCACAGACCACCTTGCACCCGGCTAAAAGCACATGGTTAAAATCGTTTTCGGTCTCAGAGCTTAATCCTTTGGTGATAAACGCCTGAATATCCACATCCACACAGAATTACTAAATAGATAGGAAACATTTTCGGATTTAAATAGTATTTTGACGCATTAAAACTTCGTCGTGTAGGGTGAAGCCCACACACTTTAATGCCAGCAATATATTTTTTTTTTTCACCGCAATGAAAATGGTCAGGTTGGAGCCCGCTCCTGTAAATCTTTTAAATCTTCATATTGGTATCACTGCGAAGAAAAACGGGATAGCTCTAGCTCTTATTACAAAACAGCAGAAATTCATTTTCTAGAGCCGGCAAGTAAAAACTTGCTTTAAGGCATTTGATTTAATACAGCACGCAGCGTTTTCATAATTGACGGAGTTGATAATTTTCAAATTCTTTTTATCAACTTATTTTTTGAAAGCATATGCTGCCTCGGCGAACATAGTATTTAAAAATTTCCAGTAAGAGTATTTGTATTGGCCAGGCAAATTTGATCATATGTATCTTCTGAAAATCCAAAAGGGGATTCACCAAGCTATCTAATACGTTTATCCGGGAAAACATTTTTTTCAATTGCCTAAATTAAGCAGCTTTGGGTCCGCATAGTTTCCGGAATCTTCGCCATTCTTAACATTGCGCATATTTAAATAGCCGTCTCTTGTAGTTAATATTTTCTACCGGAACCGCTATTTTTACCCTCTGTTCGCTCTTTTTTAAGCAAAAAGTTTGGCTCTTCAATAGCGACATAATCTTTCTCTAATTTTAGATGACATTCCTTTTGTTAGAAACGGCAAATAAATACTTTTGTCCATTAATTCGGCTAAATCCTTCGATTTTCATCCGATAATGCTTGTAATTTGGAATGCCTAAATTTACGTGCGAGTTACTGAACATGGGAAGACCATATTCCTTCCGCTCCGTGCCAATACCTGAAACGGGGTTTTAAATCTGGCGGAAGCCCGTTGAAAAAAAATAGATTTTATCGGAGATACTTCAATCTCATTTCAGGCACCCTTCTACAACACCAAAAAGTGCCAAAAGGCATATCCGGCGGTTAAGTCCTCGAAAAAGTGCTGGTTCTGATTGTTTAGCACTTTATTGGTAAGTTGAAGATTCTTTTGCCATATAATCACCAATTCTCCCAACCACTTTTTTCCTAAATATAAGGATATAGAGCCTCTGAATCTTATCATCAATAAAACCCATTAAAGGCTTTTGGTTCAAATTTCGTGTAGTGGTTGACCACCGCATTATAATTAGCTTTTTACCATAGCAGCCCACTCCATTCTAATTGGCACTTCTTTGCATTTTGTTAACACAGCTGTAATTTGTCTGGTCATGGTATTCAACATCGTCTTGCTAATGACCCTTAATTTGTTCCCATTCCAAAGTCAATATTTATCCAGGCTCCTTGCGGTTTGGCCATTCCCAAAATTAAAAAATTTTTTGTCTAGTAAGAATTAAACGGGTTTATGGTTTCCCCATTTTGAAGCATTCTTGAACCAAATTTAATTTCCAATTTTTAATGAATATCCAGTGAGTTGTAGCCGCAATTGCGGATTTTCTTTCCTTTAGAATTAGGAATTTCTTAATGCCAATAAATAACATTCAGAGGCAGTCGATTGATTAAATTTGAGCGCGATGTAGTGGCAGAAGATGCAGCATAAGAAGCAATTTGAGAACGTACTAGCACTTTTTTGGAATTAAAGGGGCATTGGCTAAAAAAAAGCATTAATACAATAGGCTTGTAAAAAGTTATTCAGTTGGTACTTAATAAAGCATCAATTTGATCGTTCAGTGTGCTTGTTAGTTTCGAAGCAATTTTTTTTGCTTAAATCTTTTACTGTTTTTTGAATATTCGGAAAAATGTCAGGGTGTGACTGTGAATTTTTTACCCTAGAGAGATCCATAAAAGGCAGATAAATATCTGAGATGGGACCTTAGATTGAACTACGCATTTAATTGAGATGTATTCGCATCTTCTTCATATGGAATATCTGTTTTAAGGAGATTGACGAAATTGAAAATAATCTTGGAGGCTATGCGATTCGAATCTGAAAGCAGTCCAATTATTAAAGATCAATACCCCAAGCTTATGCTCAGTTCTTCAGATTGTATAAGACCCCTGTGAAAATGTCCCTTTTGTAAAGTTCCCAAACCATTTGTCAAATAGTTTTTTAAATGACTTTTTTCTAATTGGTATTGTTTTAGTCTTGAATGGTTTGTTTTCGGATACGCAGAAGTCTTTAGGATCGGTTGCGGCTAAAATCCTGGCCTAAAAAAAAGATATTTGATGCTTTTTCCTAAGAGCAACGACCGCATCTTAGTAACGTGGCAGTGCGCACCGGGACCCAATATTATCAGGCAAGGATTCTTTGGGTTGCCGGAATTACTTCCCGTCATACAAAACCCATCGAATATCCTTGGAGGGACCTCGTGTATGTCATTTTTATAGCTAGTAATTTGTTCTTTATTTTTTACGCTTGCTAAGTTTTGTTTGCAGAAAAAATAACAGTGGAACAAAAGAAAAATATAGAGAAATACTACAGTAATTTTCATCTATTTTAGGATGTTGTTGATGTATTTACAGTACGCATAAAGCTTTGATAACAAACATAATGCCATTCTGTATTTATAGCATTATTAAGTACGAATATAAAAAGAAACGAAGCTGGCCGTCAAATTTTTTGGCTCGCTCGTTAGCAAAACGTCCATTAGGGTAATTCAGCCTGTCTATTTTTGTATTTCTTGTAAAGCTTTATTTGTATTTTTTAATTTTTAATCCCATATCCTGTTCTTAATGAAAATTAGTTTACCATTTGTGCTGTTTTTTTGCTTTGCTCAACAGCAATGTAAGGAGAAAAACAAAAGAAAATATAAAATGATGAAACAAAAGAAAAAATCTGTTTGGCCACGTTTGAAAACAGCCGATTGAAATTCAAATTAATAGAGCCAGATGATTTAATATAAGCCTCCAGGTATGGTTTGGATTTCCGGGGTGGGGAGTTTAAACAGGGTTGCAGTGCAAACATGATAGCAATGGCAGATGCAACATGAAAAAACCCGTCACATTGTAGTGCAATAGATGGTTTTTTTATGGATAAGCAGAAGGACCAATGGCAGAAGTTTTCAAAATTTGGTCAAGGAAACGAAGTACATCACTGTAGCTGAGGCGTTGCCTATTGCGTGGAAGAATTAAAGAACAATTGCGAGGGAACACCAAAGCCCCATGATTCATTTTACCAAACTCTGGGCTCTGTGTTTAAAAAACAAAAAGTCGGTCCCCAATTTATCACGATTTCTCTCAATGGTGGGAGTGGAGATAGGTGCAAGGTGAGGCATTCCTAACGGGCCTGAAAGTTCTAGTTGTGGGAAAGGAGAACCGGAAACCTGTTGTACAATTTCTTTTTGAAGATCCATGGCCTACTGACATGGGGCGGGCAAAAGATTGCCGACGGAAGCAGAATCGGGAGCGCATGACAGCACTAGAGGAAGTCAAAAGAATAAAATATACGCCTGGGGAGACGAATTGTTATCTGTTCTTAAATACAAAGGCATTACCTGGGAAGGAGAATTTCGGTAAATAATACTAGGGGCAGGATGGTCAATGAGCGCGTTTGCAGAGGTAAAAGTCGTTACCCGCAACGATTTTGGACTGTACGTATATGTCTGGTAATGTTTGGGAGTGGACCAAGCGATTGGGATAGTAAGCAAATATTATAGAGAACTACGACAGTTGAAATAAGGCTACCGGGTTAAACCCCAAAGGGCCGGACCGACTTTATAATCCTAACCAATTCCCTATGCAAAAAGAGAAAGTAATAAAGGGGCTCCTTTCTATGCCAAGTGATTTCTTATGGTGCCAGTAGTCGCATTATCTCAGAATGGGCACAAAGTCCCGACTCCGGCGTCGCGGAACATGTGGTTAGAACGGTAGTATCACTTAAGCCATGTTAAAATCGAAATCAAAAAAATAAATATGTTCTAGAAGAATCAAATAGGGGTATACACAACTTTTGAATAATTTTAGGTATGTTTTATTACAAAAAAGTTACTTTTTGACAACCTAAAAGATAAGCTATAAAAAAAGCTAGAATATGCGATAAGTAGCTGCTAAAAAACAGTATTTTACACGTGTGTGTTAAAAAATTAATATTGAAGATCTAGATTATGTCAGAAAAAATTGGAAAGAATTAAAACCTTAATTATAGGATCGGGCCCTGCAGGTTTATTTACTTGCTGCATTTATGCTGCAGCGTGCAGATTGTAAAAACCAGTGGTTATTATACTTGGGATGGAAGACCAGGGGCAATTAAACTACCACGACAGAAGTAGATAATTTTCCAGGCCTAATCCGCGATGGCATAGATGGTCCTACCATGATGAATACAATGCAAAAGCAAGCAGGACACGTTTTGGAACACGAAGTCAGAAATAGGAATTGGCATTACAGCCGTTTACGCTGTTAAGTAAAGAAATTGGAGCATTCATGGGCTTAGTGGGGACGACACTACAGAAATTGAAGCGGAAACAGTGCTCTATACTACTGGTTGCTACAGCTAAATATTAAACATACCAAGTGAGCAAAAGCTTAGAGGTGGTGAGTAGTCGCTTGCGCGTTGCGATGGCTTTTTCATTAAAGGACCAGAGATGTGCTATTGTGGGGGCTTAGGTTTGATAACGGCTGCAGAAGAGGGCTCCTTATTTTTGGCCAAACATTTGTAAAAGTGTGTACGATGCTAGTCCGCAAAGACGAAATGCGAGCCTCAAAAGCAATTGCAACATAGAGTCAATAGTCTAAATATTTACTATTTTGTACAATACAGAAGTAGACGAGGGTTTTGGAGATTCAGTCGATTGAGGCTAAGAATGGTCAATAATACTAGTGGAGAGGAAAAAGCGAAATTAAACATTACAGGACTTTTATGCGTCGGGCACAAAGCCGAATACGGATATCTTCAAAGGTCAGTTTTAGATATGGATGATACGGGGCTATTTGCATAACCAAGGGTAAGTTCTATTAAAAACAGATTTTACCTGGTGTTTTTTGTGTGGTTGACTCTCAAGATTAAGGAAACAAACAGGCTGATTACGCAGCAGGAACGGGCTGTATGGCTGGTTAGGGACGCGAACGTATAGCGACTATTGAAACCGCAAGCTACTGTCATACGATTTATTGATAAAGGCTTTTTAAACTATTCTTTAAGGTGTTATAACCACCAAGCTTAGATAAATTTAAAAGCCTTTTGTTTTAGGTTTTTTTTTTTTTTTTTTTTAAAAAAAATTCCGATTCTTTTGTAATTCTCATGAAAATATGGGGTATCCTTATCATCAATGGTAATTGCTGGTAATAATTGGATTTCAAGTTGCAATTTAGAAATTTTAAAAGACTTGTTACAGTATCTTGGATTTTCATCATTGTTTTAGATCCAAAACTTCTAAACGCTTCTTCCTAACCTATTATTTTTTACTTTTTCATAAGCTCCATAGCCAACCATTTCTTGCGGATCATTAGGAGAATACCTAGTTCCGAAATGCACTTTTCCGTTTACTGTAAATTTTAATTTGTTGGGTTACCATCAAATTAAATAAGGTGTCTAGTTACGTTAATTCCGTCAAGTTATAACGATTTACGAGCTCCAACGTTCCTTCCAAACTATTCGTATTTTACATTGAATTTTTCCGAGCAGTTGTGTGTAGAAAAAGAAATTAAAAAACAACACCAGAAAAAAGTAAGATAAACTATTTTTTCATGACCAATTATAGTTAAGTTATACATAACAATAAGTTACGATTATTTTTTTTAAAGAGGGGGCCTATTTTTGAAAGATTAATTTAAATTGGTTTTCAATTCAATAATCTTGTATGCAACAATTGAAATTTGATAATTAATTTATTGGGGCAATTGGTTTAGGAAGAGCAGATATCCTGCACGGAAATTGCGCGTAATGCTAACAAATGCTTTAGCTAATCAGGAATCTCCAATAACAACCAGGTATGGTGGATGATAGGTATTCCGTATAGAAACTTTAAAAGCCATTCTGAAAATCTAGAATGGCCTTTTTGTATTTCGATCCTATTTAAGGCTACCCAGTATGAAAAGGGTATAGGTAACAACATTCTGGACTAAAACTGATCGGGCTTTTAATAGCGATTTATCACCTCACAAAAGTCTCAGGATATCACCTTCAGTATGTGCAGCAGTTAATTACAAATTCTGCTCATTAAGAGTTTTGCCTCTTTCGGGTTAGGATACAAAAACTAGTGACTATTCAATTGCGTTTTCCCTTCTAGGTGCTTGGAGTTTAAGTTTTCATCTGAAAAACTAAAAAGCAGGACTTGCCCTTTCAGTACACTGAATTTAGAAGAGTTTTTTAGTCTGATGTTAGCAATTACAGCAATATTTTGGGTTAATAGCTTCTTTTTAGATGGTAGAGATGCTCCTGCTGGCAACTAAGGTTACTAAGCTTGCGTGCACGTAGCTGACTAGCACCACCAAAAGAATTCTGTGTTTTTTTAAATTTTCAGTCTGTTCTTTTGTTCCGAAAAATAGCACGCTGCTTGTAATTCCCAAACCCCTTGCCTAAAGAGGGCACACATGACTTCTTTTGGCGTTTAATTTTTTTATGGTTTTATATATGCCAACTACCGATTTTCACCCAACGATGCCTATTGCCATGAGAGTCAATCTACCACTAAGTATGATTTTTGTAAGAGGAAGTTTCTTAAACCCTCAAAGTAAGGATAATTTAGCTCCTGAGGAATCTATGCAGTCTAACAAAAACAATAGGCGTTTTTTAATTTTTTAGCATTTCTATATAATGTCGAAAGTGCATATTTAACGAATGAAGGTGACGTATGATTTGGTTTTTTGTTGTGAGTATTAAAGTCGCCACTATGGGTATTTGGGGGCATAAAAAAAAACAGGCTTCAGTTATCTTTGATAAGGTTTGGGCTAAAAAATTGACCTGCCAAAAAACCAGGAAGACATGCTTAGGCAAGCGTTCACTAACCTTTACTAAATTTTGCTTAATAATTGTTTACTTTTCAAAAATAGAGAAGTCTAAATATTTTGCTTTTCTTGAAGCGCCTAATTGCTACCATACTTATCGAAGAGATCAATAAATAATTGTATAAATGCCTCGTCTTTTTGAAGTTTCCTTAAAATAGCCAGTTACCACCAAAATAAAGAAAACTTTTGCCCTGTACCGTGATTTTCCTCTACCTGGAAATTTCATCAACTTCTACGCCCTTCAGTGTAAATTTATTCTAGTGTTACACCAAGTTTCCTCCCAAGGAGGGGAAAATAACACAGTAGCGATTTCCTTTTGAATTACGATACCATCAGCAATATCTTGTTTTAACTATACGCGCTCCATTCCATATCCCATAATCAAGTTGAGGAATAAAGCTGGGCAACTGCATGAGGGATACCTACGGTAGGACCTGTCATGCAACCGACCATAACTTATAAGCCCTAATTCTTTTGCTTTTTTATCAGTCTTAATGGCAGGGGCGTGAGTCCGCCACACTTTCGTTATTTTTATGTTGGATACCACTACAAATGCATGGCAACATTTTTCCACATCAGCTTCTACAATACAACTTTCGTCATGCCTAAATGGGAAAACACTGTGGGTGCATTACTTTTTTCCATGCCCTTCCAATCATCGGCGTTTTAATGGCTGCTCTAAAAATTCTTACACCAAATTCTTTTAACTGACGGGGCATTAAATGGTTCCTCAGCTGTTCAAGCACAATTTGCATCAATTCAAAAATGGCATTGGTATTGGTTACGAAGTTTCTTTTATGATGGCTACATCTTCATCAGTACCTAATGTTTATTTTGTAAAATAGGGCAAGGCGTTTTCCTGCATTTTCGTAACATTTATCGATAACTGCCAAATGCCTATAGTGTAATTGGTTGCTGGGGTATTTTCTAGGGTGGTGCCATATTTGATTATAGAAGGTTTTCCTAATTAACATTCCATTATAATCTGTTGAGCCGCTAATCTAAAAAAAAAAAAAAGTTCCAAAAACCAAAATAGCAAAATGTACGATAAGCCTTTTTTCGACCAAAAAATTGGTGTGTGAAATATTTTCTGGTTTGGTAAGTTTGACATTGCTCATATCTTTTGTTAACTGCGCGTAACTCAGCAATTAGGCTATTTCTGTGGTTATATTGTAGTTACGGATTAAGCTGTAGCTCACCATATCCTGTTGGTGCCATTCTTAAAGAAAGACAAGCAAATTAAACTGTCTTGAAAAATCTCGTTGACGTCTCTCGATATTTGCTTAAAAGTGCTGGTTTTTTAAGGGCAATACGTACTTTTTAAGGTGTACGTTCATCTGGCGTAAAGTTTCTACTAAGTAGCTAATTCTGAAAAAGATGCTATAAAAAGAAAAAGCTACTGAAATTTTCAGTAGCTTTTGACTTCCGAATATGGACTCGTATGTAATCCACATTTACTTGATTTGACCAGCAACACTTTTTTTACTGCTGCAGCGTGAGCATTACCGGAGTAAGATATATTTCCACCACTTACTGGCATCTCATATAGAGATTCAACAACAACATTCAGTTGTACATTAGCTCTGTTGAGTGTTGTGTTTGAGGCCCTATTATTGCCGTTGTAAGGCCGAGGGCATTATATTCGCACCGCTGCTGGCATTCTATACGGCTATTTTTACATTCAGATAGCGGTTGATTGGCTCCGTGCTGGCATCAACGCTTATGTTATCAGTTGTAATGACTAGCTTGCTACAAGCCTCCACTGGCTTGTGCATGATGCTTAGTTCTGCGTATTTATTAGCGTTTCAGTTTGTAACTGCGCTTGGCCACTAGAACTATTTAAACTATTGATGATTGGGAGGGAGTAACATTTAAAACATTTTTTTAGTAGGCCTTAACAATATTTTTATTGCATGAATTTTCAAGTGTTATTTTGAATTATCAGTGCCAGATTAATCAATGGAGATGTTTTCGTCAGCCTCTACTTTAAAATTTTTTAAACTCTTCAGCTTTGGGTACATTACACGTTGATTGCCTTCAGAAGCTTGCTATATGGTGACAATCTTCTAGGACTTCTCTTGGATTGTTCTGTAATGTTTTCCATTTCCTTTTTCTCCTTGTGCTAAAGTCCAAATCCACAAAGAAGTCAAAGAAGACTCAGCGTTATGGCAATGGGCAATTTTTACTAATGTGTCATGATTGTCTGTTTTTTAAGATTGATGTTAAAGATGTTGAATTTTTAATAGGTTTTGGTATCACTAAGTACACAGTTGTCAAATCGCAGGGCTGATGTTGTTAAAACGAACCTTTAAACCTTATAAGTCTGTTTCTTAATGATAGGTTGTAAAGCTCAAAACTTTTAGATTTATTTACGTTCACGCCGTTTTTCGTCCAAATTTTCTTTAAGACGATTCTCCATTGTCTTTAATATCATATCAATTCCATTTTTTTTTATTCGTCAATCTCTTATCTTCCCGTTGTCATTCGTGTCTTGCGATTGTTTGATTGTCAATTTCCGTTTTTATCAATTTTAATACTGCGCTTTTCGCCATTTTCGTTGAGTTAATATCAATTCCGTTGGCATTTATATTTACCTTATTATTTTCGTTTGAAATATTGACTTCTTTTTCAGGACAGTTGGTACAAATAACACTACATGGCATTCAGTTTATAGGTGAAATTGGAAATCTTAGCGTCATCAGGGAAAGATTTCTCCTGTAAATCTTAAGGCCCACCAATCTCTGGCCGAAACCCGAATAGTTCAGTATAAGTGCTTTCGGACATATAGACTTACTACTTATGTTACTTCTTGATTTTTGAATTTATTTTCGCGATCTGTGCGTTAAAAAATCATTTGAAATTAATTGTATTAGCCGCTTATATGTTAGGGGTGGATGGTCGATTATTTGTCCGGCCGTTTTCTCTGCATGTTTGGAAAAAGTTACTCCCGTTTGCATTTTTTCATTATCCTACGCGCATAAAAGAATCCGTTGAAGTTTTTAAAGCTAAACGTTACATCGTTAATACTAATATTTCCATTGCCGTCCATCATCAAAACTACGCATTAATCGCCTAAATTCCTTGCTTTCGGTTTTCCAATAAGACTTCATTAGAATTTAATACAATATTTAAAGTATCGTTTTGGTTTTGCTATGGGGTATTCGTCTCGTGATGGCTGTAGTATCCCAAATGCTCTAGACGATGGCCTGTTTGTACCCCTAAACAAATAAAGAAAATTAGGATAGTAACCATAAGCCTAGTAGTGCTGAAATTTTGGCCTACTGAACCTATTGATTTAAATGGTAATCAATATTTTAAGACCTAAAATACACTTAGAAAAAACAGGGAATAGCTCCTTAAAAAGGAAGGTGCATACGACCACCATACCAGCAAGGGTGTATTGGTAGCGTCCACTATTCATAGGAGGCTTTAATGGGCCAACATTTACCGTTGTCAAATAACAGCCTGCAGTAAATAAGCTTACAATGCATAGCTAATGAAGCCAATGCCTTCCAGCTAAGATTTAATAATTCCCCATGAATTTTCAGAAAATTTTAAAGAGAAGAACATGATGATATCGCCAATCGTATCAACAAAAAGGGTTTACTGCTTCTCTTCACCTTATTACCTACTTTTTCATAATCTACACTTTTTTAAACGCGCTCCGCAAACATCATCAAAAACCCCCATGCTTTTAAACTTTACGTTCAATGAGTTACTAATGTTTACGTCTTCACCACGCATGTCTTAATTTTTCAGGCTGTGGTTTTTAGCTTCAGGAATTATATCCACAATAAGCGTAAATTAAAATAAAACACCCCCAGAAGAAAAAGGTTAGAGGCAACTTCCATAAGATTTCGAACCCATGTATGGCATTCAAATACCCACATAATGCGCGCAGGTCCTGCGGGAACCCCTGCCAAGCATATTTTCTTATCGATATCGCGGTATAGTTTTTTAACCGCGTTTGGCTTTCGGTCGTATTCTTTTTCTAGGTTCGTCTTCAAAAAAATATCGTTCATCAACGATGTAATCTTCGGGTTTGGCCCATAATCGGCAATGTACTCATTCAACTACTTAGGGTAATTACCTGCCGATCATTTTGCTAATTTTTCGTGGAAAGTTTCCGCCTTAATTCTAGCTTCAATGTCTGCCAATATTTTCATCACTCGCCAGGGGTATTTGCAAAGGAAACGGTTTTACAGCATCAACGGTACCTTTTCATTCGGTTATAGGGCATTCCGTCATTCCCAATATGGAAAAAGTATATTTAGGAGATTTATATTTACTTGTCTTGTTCATCGTTAGTTGTTTTTGTTGTTGGTACCAAAATTTGTTGCACTTCTTAAATTCATTCCCAAGTGGAATCGAGCTCTTTTAAAGAATAGTTTGGCCTGCTTTCTGTTAAGGTGTAATACGTTTCTCCGGTGGGCCGAGGTAGACTCTTCCATCTTGTAATTAATAATCCCCGCCATTTTTTAAATCGTGTTAAGTAAGGGGTAATAGCTGCCTTTCTTACGAACTAGCATTTTTGGCAGTTTTTAAGGGGTTCTAGAATTTCGGGAAGCATACTTGTTCTTCTCCGTTTTTTAAATGGAGAGGATGCAGTATCTAAAACTCCTTTACGCATTGCGCTTTTTGTATTTTCTACATCATAATTTTGCTTGCTCTTTAATGCACATATCAAGCTTAACCTGATGTGTTAAATTATACTTGCATATGTGACTGTTCGTTCTTTTTTTTATTATGATGAGATTGTGAATTTGTTTTAATTGAGTTTCAGATTGATGAATAAACTCGCTACTTGTAAAGGTTCTGTGAATGAATAACCTTTTTAAGCTTTACTTTATAAATTTAATATTAAGGAGGATAGGAAAATTTTTCCGCCTTCATTTGTTTTTTTTATTACCCGAGTTATGGGTTGTACACAATTATTTAAACAATAAGGCAGTTTGTAATAAATCCGGTGATCTTTTTTACATAGTTGGTATTTAGCCAGCGTGCCAAAATTGGAAAGTGTTATCACTGTTAAAAAATCGAAATTAAAAGCGAATTAAAAATTCATTTGTATAATTTCCAAATGAAAAGTTTCCAAATTTCAAAAGGAGTATTCGGTTTAGAAATCCGATAAATTAATGGAATTTACTAATTACCGCCTAATACTATTGAAATAGAGTTTAGCAAACTAAGTTGGGAAGTTCCAAAAAAAAACCTTGCTTTCTTATTAGGTCTACCCAAAAAAACCGTTATCATTTTTTAATTCGGGGCCGTCCATAAAAACTAAAGGCACAAATTAAAGTTTTCCAAAAGGAAAAAAAGGAATTTTTGAAAAAAACCGTTAGAAGCATTTGGCCAAGCCAAAAATTGCGGATAATCTCTCTCCTT